>Ga0056910_1000254_pt1 | contig 56164 bp, 55 predicted proteins | sample EBPBio232012_DNA_FD_55021 | JGI IMG/M metagenome (GOLD analysis project Ga0056910, IMG submission 55021) | Wastewater treatment Type I Accumulibacter community from EBPR Bioreactor in Madison, WI, USA - Reactor 1_1/23/2012_ DNA | ecosystem: Engineered > Bioreactor > EBPR > Anaerobic-Aerobic >... | reverse complement strand
GCGGTGGTGAAGGCGGCGGACGCTTCGGCGGCGGTGAAGGCGGCGGACGCTTTGGCGGTGGTGAAGGCGGTGGACGCTTCGGCGGCGGTGAAGGCGGCGGACGCTTTGGCGGCGGTGAAGGCGGTGGACGCTTTGGCGGCGGACGCAGAGGCCGCTAAGACAGAGGCAAATCCTCCAGCGACTTAAACTTCACGAAAGAGATAAAAATGAAAAATACAAAACTGAATAGCGCCGCCTCAAAAGGTCTGCGCATTATTTCCTGCGCCCTTTTGGCAGGCTCGATAACGTTATCGGCTTGGGCTGCCGAAACATCGGCAGACAGTGCCGGCGGCTTTACAGTTGACCGAACCAGCCTGCCCATCAAAGAGCCGGTAGCACCGGAATCGCATGAGCTAGATGCTAGAAAGGCGAAGTTGCCGGAACTGTTTTCTGTAAAAGCACCGGCCAATGCACCCAACGTCTTGATAGTACTCATCGACGATATGGGCTTTGGTCAGTCTAGTGCCTTCGGCGGACCGATTCATATGCCCAACTTAGAAAAGATGGCCAACAATGGTCTGAAATTCAACGGCTTTCACACCACTGCCCTTTGCTCACCGACAAGAGCGGCATTACTTAGCGGCAGGAATCATCATACCTGCAACATGGGTTCTATCACTGAGATGGCCACAGGCTTCCCTGGGCAAACAGGTAAGAGACCAAATTCGGTGGCACCGCTGGCTGAGATCTTACGGCTCAATGGCTACTCTACATCAGCCTATGGCAAAGCCCACGAAACAGCCGCCTGGGAAGTAAGCACATCAGGACCAACCGACCGCTGGCCGACACGCTCTGGCTTTGACAAGTTTTATGGCTTTATCGGCGGCGAGGCCAATCAATGGGCGCCTACTTTATATGAAGATATGACACCGGTAGAGAAGACCAGAGATAAAGACTATCACCTGGTCAACGATATGACCGAAAAGGCTATCAGCTGGGTAAAAGCTGAAAAATCATTGACCCCCGACAAACCTTTCTTTATGTACTTTGCCCCAGGTGCAACCCATGCGCCGCACCACGTGCCAAAAGAGTGGATAGCAAAATACAAGGGTAAGTTTGATCAAGGCTGGGACAAAGTCAGAGAAGAAACCCTGGCTAAGCAAAAAGCTCTCGGTGTGGCGCCGGCCAACGCCACTTTGGCACCCAAACCACCGGGCATCAAAGACTGGGACAAACTAACCGCCGACGAGAAAAAACTCTTTGCCAGACAGATGGAAGTATTTGCCGCCTACGGAGAATTCACAGATCATAATGTCGGTAAACTGTTCAGAGCGATAGAAGATCTAGGACAGATGGACAACACCTTGGTCTTTTATATTGCCGGAGACAACGGCGCCAGCGCAGAGGGTGGCTTTAACGGTCTCTTCAACGAGATGAGCTATTTTAACGCAGTGCCGGAAAAAGTCTCAGACGTGCTCAAGCATTATGACGAACTAGGCGGTCCCAACTCATACGGACACTATGCAGCCGGTTGGGCTGTAGCAGGCGATACGCCCTTTAGCTGGACCAAGCAGGTTGCCTCTAACTATGGTGGCACTATGAACGGCATGGCCGTGCACTGGCCAAAAGGCATCAAATCGAAAGGCGAGTTGCGCTCGCAATTTCACCACGTCATCGATATTGCCCCTACTATTCTAGAAGCAGCTGGCTTGCCAGAACCCAAGTCGGTGAACGGCACGGCTCAGACCCCCATCGAAGGCGTTAGTATGCTCTATGCCTTTAATGATCCAAAGTCTGAATCTAGACACAAGACGCAGTATTTTGAAATATTCGGCAACCGGGCCATCTATCACGACGGCTGGTTGGCAGGAACAGTGCACCGCGCCCCCTGGGCATACGAAGCACTAAACACGCTCGAAAACGATGTTTGGGAACTTTATGACACTCGCAACGATTTCAGCTTGACCAACGACCTGGCAGCAAAAAATCCAGAGAAGTTGAAAGAAATGAAAGCACTGTTCATGAAAGAAGCGGAAAAATATCATGTGCTGCCCATCGATGACAGAACACTCTTGCGCATGAATGCTGCCACGGTAGGACGCCCGGAACTTCTAGCCGGCAGAAACAGCCAGACTCTTTATGAGGGTATGACCGGTCTTACCGAAAGCACTTTCATGAGCACCAAAAACCGGTCCTACACAATCACAGCCGAAACCGAGCTGGACAACAATCAGACCAACGGCGTCATAGTCGCCCAAGCTGGAAAATTCGGTGGCTGGAGCTTCTATCTAAAAGATGGCAAACCAACCTTCTATTACAACTTCTTGGGCCAAGCAAACTACAAAATTGCAGCCAGCGAAGCCCTACCCAAAGGCAAAGCCACCATCAAGTTTGATTTTGCCTATGACGGCGGCGGCGCAGGTAAAGGCGGCACCGGCACCATTTATGTCAATGACAAAAAAGTCGCCTCCGGACGCATAGACCAAACCCAGCTGGGAATGTTCTCTGCCGACGAAGGTGCTGACATTGGTATGGACTTGGCCACGCCAGTTTCAAGCGAATATCAAGCCCCCTTCAAGTTTGAAGGCAAGATCTCTAAAGTTATAGTCGAAGTAAAACCAATCAGCGAACTAGACAAAAGAGAGCATCAGAAAGCTCAGACCGATGCCCACATAAAGAAAGCCATTTCCGACTAGAGGCAGCAAAAATCAAAGCTTGAGGCAGCGCACAGACCTACTGATGCGCTGCTTCCTCTTTTAGAGCCTGCGCACTAAGCGGCCACTTCACCCAAAGCTTGGTCCAAAGTTTGTTGGTGCTATCGCCATAGAGCTTAATAAAGTAAGCACCATAAACATAAACTGCCCGCCCCTCATAAAATTGAGGCGTCTTATAGGGAAAGTCATTATTCTCCATAGGGGGACGCACCGCCGGCGGCACCAGCCTGTCAATCAAACGCCAAGCCTGTTGCTCAGTAAAGTGCTGCTCTTTGGGATAGACAGCCGCAGCGTAGGGTCTGTCTCCATGGGCCTCTCGGTCATAGACGAAATACACCTGTGCATCAGCCAACTCGGTACTATCGACAAAACCACGAGCCAGACCATGTGGGTGCAGAAAACGATAATGATAGGCAAGATGCCAGGCACATATGCGAGCGATAAAGTCATTTCCCGAATTAGCCAACTGCTCAAGCAAAGGCTGCAGACCATCAACGACAAAATCTTCCTCGGTGGCGGCCATAGCGGCGGTCTCTTCCGCACCATACTCAATTAACTTGGCAATCGACCGGCTATCTGTACTAAGATGCTCGTGCGCATAGAAATCAATACCATTATAGAAGGGAACGTCAGACTCAATCGACTTGCGCTTGGCAATAATCTCGAGCATCCAGTCACCGATAACAATCCCCGAGCCCTGCAAGTCGGCATCGGTCAAACCATTCATCAAAAGTGGACCAATAAACGGTCCGGCAAATCCAGGTCTTTCAATCTCAATATCTCGCGCCCGCACTAAAAAGTCAGCAAGCGGCGGTAAGTGCGCGGCATCATTGTTATACATGTCACCAATAGCGGCGGCAGCTGCAGCTCGAACCAAATCAGACTGATGATCAAAAAGTGGCTCTAGAAACTCTCGACTCTTGCTCCAATCATCAGCATCGAACATTTCAGTCATAATCTTGCATACCAAAACTACATCAGCCGACAAAGCCTCTGCAACTGGTTTAGAGGCAAGCCACTTTTCCAGAAACTCTTTATGCTCGCCGTCATAATTACCCCAACGCAAAAACGACATCAGCAAATAGACCGGTTCGTCAACCGACAAAATGCCGTCCAAAATGGGGGCAAGTCTATCGGCCGCCGCTGCAGGATTAAATCCAGGCTCTCTATATTTCTGACTATTCTCAGCCCATACAGCGTTTTGCATGCGATTGACAGCATAGTCGCGACACTCTAAATCATCAGAAGCCAAAAGTTTGACTGTCTTGTCAAAATAACTGTCCCAATCTTCTGCACTATGAAGCTCTGAAAGCTCAAAAGACTCCACGTATTTTCTAATTTGCTCAATATCGCTTGCAAGCATTAAAGACACCCGACCAAGGAAGAATAATAAAGGTCAAAACCAAAGAGCTGCTGAATTAGCCCGAAAGCAAAACAATAGCATATTGGGCGGCATGAAAACTTTGCCTATATAATGTCGAAACATAGAACCTGTGGTGTTTTATGGAGCGATCTAGCAATTGAAATCAAACCGCGCAATAAAGTTTGCCTTCTCTCTTACCTGCTGCTTTATAGCCCTTTCTCTGGGTTATCTGTTTGCCGAGCTAAGACAAAAAAGCCCAAGACAGATAGTCTCGCAGGCGGTTAGCATTTTTGGCGGCGAGAAGCTCAAGCCCTACATCAAACCCACTGTGGCCATGCAAATTGAGCAATATGGACAAGCCACAAGAGAACGTCTGCAAAATCAGTTTAGTGCCATAGGCAAAACTTACCCGCCCGATACAGTTGCCTTTGTTGCTCTGAAAAACATAAAAGCTTTGCAAGTCTATGCCAAGGGAAAGGAAGATTCTTTCTATCATGTTTGTACTTATCCGATACTGGGCGCCAGCGGCTATCTTGGTCCTAAACTTAAAGAGGGCGACCGTCAGGTGCCAGAGGGCATTTACAAACTGACGCTCGAGCCCGATACCCCCTATCATTTAGCCTTGCGCCTCAACTATCCAAACCAGAGCGACTGGGCTAGAGCCAAAGCCGATGGGAGAGAGAGCCCCGGTAGCGACATTTTAATTCATGGCAATACAGGCTCAATAGGCTGCCTGGCAATGGGCGACATAGTGGCGGAAGACCTTTTTGTGCTAGTACACGACACAAAAGAAAAAACGGCAAATCTAGTCATTGCCCCGGTAGATTTTAGAAGTGAAGAAGCCCCGACTATTGACGCTCCTCCGCCATGGCTGCCCGAGCTATACGATGAAATCAGATCGGCGCTTTCGAAATTTCCCAAGCCAGGGCTTAGCAGAGCGCTATAGCCCTATACCCTAATTTTTAGCAGTCGCTCGGCATTTCTGAAACAAAGTTTCTCGCGCGTAGACTGGCTTAGCGGTACGTTCTCAATAAAGTCAGCGGCGATAGCACTGCTTTCATAGGGATAATCTACAGAGAACATAACATTGTCTTCACCAAGCTCTGCGACCGTGCAAAGCAAAGGATTATTGGCGCAGGCACCAGATGTAGTGACAACAAAATGCTGACGAATAATCTCTGATGGCATCCGCTTTAAAGCCTTGGCAAAAGGCGTAGCTTTGATGCGGCTATCTAGACGCCAGAGCATAAAGGGTAGACCTTCACCCATATGCCCAAGAATCACCTTCAGGCCAGGAAAGTTATCAAAGACTCCACCAAAAACAAGCCTCAATGCATGAGCCGCAGTCTCACAGGTCCAGCTGTAAACAGCACCATTGAGCTCTGGACGCCCAGAGTAGACATGAGGCTCATCAAAGGGATTCATCGGGTGCAGATAGAAGGGCACATCTAACTCCTGCACGTTCTGCCAAAATGGCCAGTAGCGCTTATCATCGAGATAGACGCCCTGCGTATGACCGTTCACAAGAGCTCCAACGAACTTATAATCGCGCACACAGCGCTCTAATTCACGAGCGGCAGCTTCTGGGTCTTGCAGAGGCAAACAGGCAAAACCTCGATATCGACTGGGGTGCCTTTCAATCTGCTTAAACAGAAAGTCGTTGCAGCGCCTAGCAGACTCTATAGCCACAGCCGCATCAACCTCAGCCTGCAAGCCAGGCGCAGTCTGGGAAAGCACCGAGATCTCGATGCCGGCTTCGTCCATAGCCTTGAGCCTCTTATCATCGAAATCAGAGAGAAGGGCTTCCATTGAAGCTAGCACCGCACCCTCAAATAGACCTTTCATCACTGCCATGTACTTGCCAAAGCCGGGTCCAGAGAAGTGTTCCTCCAAGGCGATTTTCTTCACAAATAATGACCTCTAAACTGGCTAGCCAGATTGAAGTATAGATGAGAGTAGGAATGACTTCATTAGAATCGCCTCTCTGAGACCTTAGGCAATGAATCATCAAAATAAAGTCTTAGACCAGCGATACTGCTACCATAATTGGAGCCCGAGAAATTCAATAAGCACAGAGCCAAACTAACAAGCAAGAAAACAACTATGAAAAGACCACTTTCAATCAATAGTTCCCAGCTAGTCGCCGTTTCATTAACCTTGTCCATCGGCTCAGTAACCTGGAGCCTTGCCCAGCGGTGCTCTATAGACAGCGCCCAAGCGAGCCCAGTTGTAAACAACAGACAAAGAAATCTACTCTTTTCTAGGGCAACTCAAAATTACACAACTGGGGAGCCTAAATTTAGAGCGACGGTCAGAGATGGCGCCGGAATACAGATAACTCTAATGCCAAGTGTTCCAGGCTTTCCCAGCCAAGCCTACTTGATCAAGATAAACAACACAACTCTAAGCGGATTGAACCAAGAACAAATAGGCCTGCTATTGACCGGAAAAAACAAACTACATCTAATTTCAGACCAAGGCGAAGAAATTAGTGTCTACGCTTCACCATATGAACAACCGACGCCAAACCAAGATTCAGACAGGGAAGCAATTCTAGCTAATTTCACCTCAAAATATAATGGTGCCAGCTCAATATTTGAAAACGCATTGAGAGCAAACGACTTAAAAGATGATGAGTTCTTTAGCAATACGCTCATGGCTGAGGCAGACGCTAATGAGCTAATTAACCTCGCCGAAGATGACAAAGAGAACTCCGATGCCTCACTTTCTGCGGCTCTAACTTATTGCACTTCCACACAGCTCACTATGGGTATGATACCTGTCGCAAAGAAAAACCTGCAGAGACTGATAGAGTTACAAACAAAGCAGAATGCAAACGATACCTTATTTAACTCCAAGCTAAGAGAAGTATATGAAAAGTCCGTTGCCTGCGGGCTCGACAAAGAAGCTGAAGCCTTAGGATGGGCCGTATGTCGAGGAATAGTTGGCAGTTCTTCCAAGCAATCGCAAAGAGAAACAAACAAGGAAGATGAAGAGCTGCTCTTTGTCAGAGCATTCGCCGGCAATCTAGCACAGACATCACCCAAAGATGCCCTCAAGTTATTGGAAGACTGCGGCCAAATTGCTGGAAGAAATCCGCAGAGCTTTCCATGGCAAGGTCCTCTCAATTGGAATGCCGAATTCTACGCAACCTGTGGAAACTATAAACGGGCCTCGCAAGAATACGAGAACTCTTTGAAGGAATTTACAGGACCGGCTTTACCAAGCGGTCTGCAGAAATATAAAGCGCAAGATATAAATGCGTTAAGCCGATACAACTATATACTGCTACGACTGTCAGAGCTGGCGCTAAAGCTAGATCAAATTGACAAATCAGTTGAATATCTAGAACAATCAAGAGACAGCTATTTAGCAAGTTTGAAACCGGAGATGCTTCCAAAACTGGAGGAGTTGCCGCTTTTGTGCCCGACTCCAAGACTGATTGATTATGCCTTGATAGAGTCATACTTGCGCAAAGGAGATGCAGGCTCAAAGCGCAAAGCAGAAAAACTGCTGGAAGAAACTCTAGCAGACAAGACTAGGAAACAAGCAACAACAACAACAACAAGATTGACGGAACTGAGGAATATTCAAAATGGAGGCTGGCGAAAAGAATTCTATTTTCCGGAAACCACCTTCACCAATACTGATGTTTTCGCGAGAGAGCTTAATAAGCTCTACGAAAAACTAGAAAACACCAGCAACGCGTCAATTGCAAAAGACAAGAAGAACATCTCGCTAAAAAGCGCTATTGAAAGCCTAGTCAGCAAAAGTACTGAAAGGAGCTTTGACTACGGGGTAGGCCAAAAGCAAATAGATTATTACTCCTGCCTTTTCTATCTAGCCAAGGAATTAGCTGCCTCTGGCCACAAAGCCGAATCGATAGCATTGTTTGAAAAGCTTAAGGGCTCTGCATCAGCACTCAAAAACTCTCCATACATCAAGCTTCCCATTGAACTCGAAATAGCCGCCATCACAAACAATTTCAGCAAACTAGATGAAATGCTAAAGCCTGTTTCTCACTGGTCTGAAGTCACCCCGATGAGGGGACTGGCAGATATCTATATCGCAACAGGTGAAACTGCCAAAGCAGAAAAATTTCTTGCGCATGCCGAACAACAGCTGCAAGAGAAAGAGTCATTGACAGCCTCAACCCAGAATCAGGACGATGAAAGAGTCATCGAAACACAACTAGTCAAACCCCTGATAGCTTTAGATCGCTGCAAAATCGCCGCTCTAAACGACGATATCTCAAATTTGATGAAGCAGTTCAACAAAAGCATATTCGATATCGACGCCATTAGACTGACTGCACCATCAAGTCTTCTTGACTCATTCAATCAAAAGTATCTCAATCGAGTTATCGAAATCATCAATATTGTCAACAGAAAGGGACACCGAGATAAAGCCATTGAAATTTGCAGTCTAACAATAGAGAAAATGAATGATAAGAGCTGCTGGCTTGGGGTCTTCCAATATTCGGCAAACAGCATTAACTTGCTGCGCCCGCAGGCACATCTAAAAGCCAGCTTAGGCATACTACTCTTTGAAGCAGGCGAACAAGACAAAGCCTTGCCTTATCTAAAGACTGCTAGTTCTGAACTAAAGGACTGGAGCACACGCCAACTTCTTCTCACTCTTGCAAAGTGCGCTTATGCAAAAGGCGACTTTGTTGAGGCCAGTCAGGCGTATAGCAACCTGGCGAAAAACAGCTATTTTCCCCAAGCAATCTCATCGCCAAGATTGCTATCAGACTTAAGAGAGACCTACGCTCGAGAGTCCATTGCCTCTGCACTAAAGGCTAAAGATTTTCCTGCGGAGCAGCTCATCCGACTTTATAAAGATCTAGCCGAAATGCTAGATACACCAAACGAAATAGCGGAGAGAACTGTACTTTACAAGAAAGCTCTTGCCCTTTCGGATCCAGATTCTGAAATCGCTAAAGACCTGAGTCTTAAAATTGCTCGCCTCGAAACGAAGTCTACCGATTCAAAACTCAGAATTGATCTGCTCGCCAGAGCATCTAATGTCGCAACAAGAAGAAACAGCCCAGACGCTGCGCAACTACAAATAGGTTTGGCTAATGAAGAGATTCAGGGAGGTCAATTTGATAACGCGGTCAAAAATTACTTGGAAGCAATCAGACAAATTCAAAGAAAGGTAGACAAAACCAACTACTGCGACAAAATCTTTAGCAGCCAGTCATGGGGGGCTTTACACCAACTAAGCAAAGCCGGCAGAGGTAGTGCTGTTGAAACAATCTATTTAGCGCTGCTCGATAAAGCCAAGGAGCTATATGGAGAAAAAAGTGCTGAGACAAAAGAAGTACTATCTCTTTTGATTCCATTTTATGCAGAAAAAGGAAACCTAATCAAGGCAAGCAATTATCTTGAATCGTATCTTGAGATTGATCCCAGAAAAATAGAACTTGGCACTTACAATACTTACGCCACTCCCAGCAGGCTAGAAGAGACCTTTGTTGCACTAGCCAAGAAAGCCAGCACTGCCGAGTTTTCCAAAACAGCCCTCAATAAGTTACTCGCTCGTACAAAGGTCTATTATGGCTCAGATGATATACACGTGGCACGTATATTAGCCTCTCAAGCCAAACTTGAGGTTAATTGCGGAAATCTAGCGAAAGCAGAATTGTTGGCAAAAGAGGCGCAACGCATAGAAGAACTTTATGGAGCGGTGAATACATTGGGCTTAGGCTACAATCTTTCGAAGTCGCTTCTCTTTGAGATTTACTCAAAACAAGATAATAAGGCTAATCTAGCTGCCCTAGATGAATACTATAAAGAAAGAAGCAAAGAAAGTGAGAAGCATTGGTCATTGGCACCGTCCGCAACAAGCAAACAAAAACAAGAGTACCTAAACTATTGGCGTCAAATCTCGCCATATCAACCAATGACTATTGCATTGCAGTATCAGATGCTCAATGAGGCCTACCAGGCTAAAAACTGGCAACAGATTAAACGAGATGCACCGTGGTTTCTACGGACCCTTGCTCACAATTCACTCTTTCTTTCAGGCGGTTGTATTTCTTCGCCTTCCCCAGCCACTCAGAAGTACTTTTGCTATAAGGCTCTAATTGAAGCATGCCAAAATACAAATGATCGTAGTAGCGCACTAAACTGGCTACAGCAAGCGAATTCTGAGAAATGCTATAACTCTTCGGTGGAAGAACTACTCTTTCTTGCGAAGATAGAGTACTTGTGCGGCAATAAAAACAGAACGAGAGAACTCTGCAAAGAAGCGAAACAAGAAGTTATCGCCAAGAAGCTTCCGCAATATGCCAACTACCAATACGAAATTGCTGAACTTATGAAAATGGCAGGTTCAGAGCAAGAGCAAAAACAAACTGCAGAACAGCAAGAGCTGCTTATGTACCAGAATCAAGTGGAGATGTACAGACAGTATGCCAACTCGAAGCAAAAGGAAAACCAGTCGAGCTTGGTGCTCAAAAAACCGCCGATAAGGCAAGCCAGTTCAATAGACGACATAATTCCCGCCACCCCGGTCTCATTTCCGCAAGATGTAAAACAAGGCGAAGACAAATACTCGCTTAACTATGCGATTCTTTGCGAGAACCTGGTACTTGAAAATGGCGCGTTTGTGAAGCGCAACACTCAACAGGGGGGTATGTTTGAATACTCCTTTGCCGGGGCGTTCAAATCTTTAACGGCAAGTCAGCCCATCCATAAGGCGGGTTCCTTCCAATTCTTATTCGATGGAGGCAATCTAATTGTGCCACAGTCCACGCCAACACCAAACATACCGTGGAGCGGCGGCACCGGCGCGGGCGGTACCGGCGTGGGCGGCAGTACTGGCGCCTTTTTTAATGGTCCAGTAGGCACTGCTGGAGGCGGATATGTGGGCGGTCTCGGATATTCCGCACCACCAGCAGTAATGCACTTGCCGCTAAAGCCAGCCCTTGAGGCACCAGCCAAAGCTCAGAGGCTAGACTCAACTTTAGAGGAGCTAGTTCCTCAAGAAGGCGACTACATAGCAGATAGCCTAGACCTAAAGAGCCTGATTATTTTAAAGACTCGAAAAATACGCATTTTTATCTCACCGAAATCAACTGCACCAATTGTTCTAAGAACAGATATCGGCGCAAGTATCAATTCTGTGCCAAATTGGCTTCAAGCCAGTCGAGCAGGCTTGTTAGAATTTTGGTACGACGGCAACGGAGAGATTAATCTTGGCGATTACACCGCCTTCTCGGGTATCATCTATGCGCCAAAAGCAAGAATCAGATTAGGCAAAAATTGTCAATTCACAGGAGCTATGGTGGCAAAAGATGTGATAGTTGGCGAAAATTCAGTCGTAACTTATGCAGCATCACTGGCAAAATGGCAAGCCACGCAGAAATAAAGTTACCGAGAAGTGAGCAGATACGTTATTACAACTCCCCGACCAAGGGATGTCCATCAGAGCCTGCCATCTGTATTGTTCGCAATTTGCCATCGGTTACAGGGCAGCCGATAAAGCCAGTTTGCCCCGTTTGACGATTTGGCGGCAGTCCCAAATTCTGTAAAGTTTCTTCCGTCGAGTTATACCAAGTACCTATTTTAAGAATGCGGCGAGCATCATCACCGGTGGCAACTTTTCGACCAAGCTCGTTAGCGATTCGCACATGTTTTTCAATCATCTGCACAGAAGTAAGTCGCTTGCCCTTTGTCGAATCCCAGAGGTTCTCTTCTATACCGGCACGTGTATGCTGACCAAGAGCAATCATAATGGCAGCAAGCGGGTGAGAAAGTCGATGCACTGATTGATAGGTGAACACTGAACCATGCGGAGTGCGACGCACAAGCTCCATCCAATCGAATGGATTTGCACCACATGAGCCACCACCGCCCATACTGAAAAATCCATTAACAGGCCCCATATAGAGCCCTCTCCGAATCAATCGCTCAACAATTTCAAGACTGTGAATATGCGCCAATGCGAAATAAGGCTGTATGCCATGCTGCCGGAGACGCTTCAGATGCTCAATATAAAAATCAGGGGTGGCATCAACAACCATATTTGAGAATGCCCACAACATTTCCTCTGTAGCAACATGGGTATTAGCCCAGTCTTCCATTGTCGTCAATGATGTGATATCCCACTGACACGAACCTATAGCAACCGTGACCTGATCTGGCTTTGGGTCTAGCTCTGCCAACATGTGGCGGGTGTCGTAGCCTTGCCACTGCGCTTTACTGTGATCGTCCGGAGGCGAAAAACTAATTGAGCCGCCAACTTGCAAAATCATCTTTGGTACAGCTTCACGCAAGCGCCCGATCAGCTCACCGTACTCTTTGAAGTTCTTGGAAATCTTGCCGGTCTTGGGATCTCTAACGTGAATGTGCAAAATGGTTGCACCGGCGTTATAGCAATCGACAGCTTTCTGCACTTGCTGGTCCCAGGTTAGCGCAATGTCTTCAGGGTAATCTGACGGCAGCCACACCGGTCCATACGGCGCCGCTGTGATAATCAAAGGGTCTTGATTTTCAGGCAAGAGTGAATCATCAGTAAAATACATCGCTTTCTCCCATGGCCTGCAGCCAGTAACTGAACTGTAAATATCGAGCGCTGTCAAAAGCCCAAATAGAACTAGCCGGCAACATTGGTCATAGTTGCGCAAGTCCCAGAACTTTGAGATCACTTATTTTAACTTGTATCCGGCTTCTCAAAGGCAAACTCATCACTTGTCAAGATGCAATCCTGGCAGTGAGTAAAGGAAGGAAGTCAAAAGCTCTCAAAACGGCTCTTCCTATGGCAGGACTGCCAAGTAAAGTACAGCAACTGCTCTACTAAAAGGAAAAACTCTAGAATCTCAATTGCTAACCTATCGAATATCAAGTGACCGAACACTCTGCAGCCTCAATTCTTAGAGATACTGGGATTGACTAATCTCTGGTCCTAACTCTGTTTCTATCGCCATAAGAAGTTCAACATAATCCAGTCCAATTCTCACACCTCCGAAAACTTAATTCTGGCGAGCAGATCTTCACCCGCTAAATCCAAGCGTATCGCTCTTCCTAAGCCTGAAGCAAAGGATGCCGGGTATCTGTGAATCATAACTGTCGACATCTCCTCAATGTAGCTGTGTTCAATCGAAGACCACTGAAAACTTTGCCTGACTCACAGCAAGCCACTAAAATTCCATCCCTCTATAAGCCGACAATCCGGCTCCAAAAGCCCGAATGAACCACGTAAAAAGCCACGCAGCAAATAGAGAAACTGCACTTGCCCAAGATACGATAAAAACTGCAACTCGACACTCTTACGGACACTAGTGATACGAATCGGCGCCAAACTGGCGACGGCTATAGAACTTCATTATAATTATCGGTTTACGAAGCTGATGAGACATCAGAGCGGAAGACTTAGAAATGTTCAAACTAAAGCTTACTACCAGTATTTGTCGCCGAGAAGCAATATGTGTGCTCTTTTCGTTAGTGAGTCTAATTGCGATAGCTTGCCCTAATGGATCATCAGAAAATATCAAAACCGCGCAAAAGACGAAAGAGATTGGCCTATTGAAGGGACGACTTGTGGTAAAGATGCCGAAAGAGGCAAAGAGCAAACCACGCGGATTTGACATAATGTCAGCCCCACAACCAGACGAAAGCGAAACCAGAATCGTCTTTGACTCGGCGGATGGCAAGTTGGTTCTCATGGCGACTGACCTTTACGCTTACACGAGTGATGATTTGTCCCAAGGTGTAGACCGCCTACTCAAACAATGGCAAGATCCCAATCAGCCAGATTCGAAAGAGCCAGACCTAGTCCGTCAGCCTGGAACTATTACAACGGCAGGCGGACTAAAGGCAGTTCTGGTAAAGGACGTGAACGCCTTAAGCAAAAGGTCCAAATCAATCCTAGTCAGCGCAGCAGTAGTAGCAAATAATGATGGAACAGTGCAGTATCTGGCTATATACGCAAATCATGTGGCGGCAAAAGAATGGAGTCGCGTTTCAAATTTAGCAGAGCAAATTCTGAAATCCGCAGCACCGGGAACTTCACCCACGAAGTTCAATGAGCGCACGGTAACCGTTTCTGAACATCTAGGACTCTCTATTAAAATTCCGGAATCAACTTCGGTATCAATAAAAAGAGGACCAGACTTCAGTGTATTTCGCTGCTCTAAAATGATTCCCTTAGGCGATTCCCCGGTATGCTTGATTATCTACGAGGGCAATCATCCAGACTTTAGACCGGACACGAAAGCGAAGTTATTCACCGGAACGATACTTGGTCAAAAGGTCGATTGGTTCGAGATGAATTCTGAAGATGGCGCGAAAGGCGCGGAAACCATACTGCCCCTTCCGACTAGAGAGGACATAGTACTTCACATCTCGGTGCTGGCTGGCGAAAAATCCAGTTTTGAAACGATGAAAAAAGCAGCCGAATCTCTTGCAGTAACAAATCCAAAGGCTTCCGCCTATGAACCGTTTGAGAAGGCTATGGCACTGGCAAGCCAGGGCAAGCATCGCGAAGCAATCGTTCAATACAACCTCACTCTAGAGAGCGCTCCAAAGGATGCCGCAGCATTGTTGGGAGTGGCCAGATCGCAAAGCGAAATTGGGGATTATCATTCAGCAGTAGACGCGTACAGTCGCATCATAAGCCTGAAGCCTTCGGTAGAAGTCCTGATTGAACGTGCCAAGATTTACGAGAAGTTGGGAAAAATGGAAAAGGCAATTGCCGATTTGAATCAGGCAATTGCGCTTGACAGGAAAGACCCAGTTCCCTACGCTACACTAGGTCTTTTGCATCTTGAGTTAAAGCACCATGCTGCTGCAATTGAAGACTTTACCCAAGCAATCGAGTTGGCTCCAGAGGAAAGTCCAAGCTGTCTTTTGCAACGTGCTGCCGCCTATCGAGCGATGGGTAAATACAACCTAGCGGTGGAAGATTGCACAAAGGCAATCAAGATACGGGGCGCTGCCGAGTTCTACGACGAACGCGCCTTGAACTTTGAGAAACTTGGCAAGAACGAGCGAGCACAACAAGATAGAGCAATTGCTGAGAAAATCCGAAACCATACGTTCACTGAGCCCCCATCTAATAATGCCTCACAAAAAGGTCTTACCCGATAAAGTTATGCTGGACAGGCACATTAACGCATTATCCATAGTCGTTCAACGACTTGAATCGAGGGGTATAGCCTATCAAGTCACAGGTGGCATCGCCGGAAACATACACGGCTCGCTCTGGCCTCCTCACGACATAGACCTGGAAGTGGGAGCCGCCGATTTTGAGCGCGTTGCCGAATTGTTTGCGGCTGAACTTATAAAGCAACCTTATCACCATATCGATGAAGAATTCGAAATGTGCCTGATGACACTGATGATTGATGACATCGAGGTTGACATAAACCAAGTTGAAGATTCATTTGCATTCACCAAAGACGGCAGCCGCGTACCGATTGTATTTGATCTAAAGAAGGCTGAACGGCGAACTATCTCAGGACTATCGGTTATGGTGCAGCCACTGAAAGACCTAATTGCCTACAAGACCCTCATCGGCAGAGAGGCGGACGTGGCAGATTTACTGAAACTTTAGCTCAGCGGCAAGAAGCTAGGTCCTCAGCTGAATACCTGAGCAGACTCGGGATTGACTCCATCTCGTGGAAGCTCTCTACAGATAGAAGTGCTTATTGAGCCAAATGGATCCACAATTAGTAAGACAGACATCTCTAACCGTAAACTTGCATGGAAAATGGTTGTTCGGATCAGTATTGAGCCATTCATTACTTATAGGACCAGGCGCAGAGAGAACCTCTCTTTCTCCTTGGCGGTCGAGCATGATTTTGAACAGTAATTTGTTCTCTTTTGTCTCATCAACCATTTCTTCAAGAAAACCGATTCCAGCATCAAAGAACATAGAATCGTCTACATCGCTCTTATCGAGCAAAAGCCCTAAGTCCTTTAGAAATCGCACTCGCTGCCGCTCAGGCACAATATCGGTGACGACTGTATTAAATTCATAGTCCAAAATACCATACTTCAAGAATACACCAGCGCTCAAATCCCGCAAGTCTGCGACTTCAATACCATGATGTCGAATGAAAGCACTAACTTCGTCGGGCGCTCTTTCAATGGAAGTCAGCTCCAATGTATGCCCAATTAGGGTGTCTATAGATCGATACCGCAATCCGCGAACTAGTTCCTTAATTACAGACAGACCAGGAATTGCATTTGGTGGTAGCCCTAAATTTGGTTTCGGCTCTCTGGTCAGATCGCACACCATCCGAAGATTCGTCACAGCAGGCTGTTGTTGACGAGCGGGCTGTTGTTGACCAGCCGGCTCTGATTTGCTAGCTCGGATTATCGACTGCAGCTTCCGCGCGAGCTTTTGCCACCAAACGTAAACCACGAGTATCTCCCGGTGTAGAAAGTCTTGCTGCCATTGTACCTTTATTTATAGCGGCGAAAAGCGAAAACTCGAAGGTTGCTGCTATGTATCGATTTCGAAAAACGGCGAGAATGCTGACTTCTACAGCCCCATCCAGAGTTGCGTTGATTTCAATACAACCAGGACTCCGGCTTGACTACGTCACTGCGGCGCGCAGACGGTGGCCCACAATACGGTAAGGTCTCGGAAGCCAATTGAATCAATCGCGACCGATAAGTGGTAAAATACCTCCTATTAACCTCGTTATCGACACTTAACCCGTAATATTTTACGCGTTGAACAAAGGAAAGAGCATGGTTCATTTCGGATTAGCAACTACCGACGAGATAGCCGAGGAACTCGCAGCGAAGCTACGCGCGCATAGACTTTCACAAAACATTTCACAGAGAGAATTGGCGGCCCGTGCCGGAATTTCCAATAAGACACTAACAACCTTCGAGCAGTCTGGCAGAGTTTCGCTCGATGTATTTTTGCGTATTGTCGCGGCCCTTGGGCTATCTGAGTCACTGTCGACACTTTTCGAACTAAAGCAACAAACGATTAAGGAAATGGAAGCAACTCAACAGAGGCGACAACGAGCATCGCGAAGACATCCATGAAAAAATTGAATGTCATTTATACGGGCTGGGGAGAACGGTTCACTCTAGGGGTCTTAGCCGACAACGGCAGAGATATTCTGTTCGAGTACACGGCTGAAGCTATTAAGCGGGGCTTGGAACTCTCGCCATTTAAAATGCCCCTGAGCAGCAAGTCCTTTGGAAATCATCCTGCGCATCAACTGGGACTGCCCGGACTAGTAAGCGACTCCTTGCCCGATGGCTGGGGCATGGAGGTGATGGACAGACTCTTCCGCAAGCAAGGACGAGATCCCGCTGAGGTGTCACCGCTTTTCAGACTGGGATGTATCGGCGAGATGGCGATGGGCGCTCTTGCATTTGAGCCTAGCGAGATCGATAGTTTGCCAGCAGAAGACGTGGAGCTACTCGAACTCGCTCAAGACATTCGCCATGTATACGAAGAAGATGAAAGCGAAGAAGTGCTTCGGAAGCTTGTACTAATGGGAGGCTCACCGCACGGTGCGAGACCAAAGGTACTAGTCAATTTCGACAAGAATGCGAATCTAATTTCCACACCAGCGTCTGGCCGAGGAACGCCGATGCTGGTTAAATTTCCGGCACAGAATGAGCACAAAGAAGCATGTGCTATCGAGGCGCTATATTGCGGGCTCGCAAAGGCGAGCGGCATAACCGTTCCGGCTTGTCATTTTTTCGATCTGGATAAAGATATTTCTGCCTTTGGTATCGAACGCTTCGACCGTGTTGAGGGAATGCGCGTGCCCATGCACACGGCCGCTGGCGCAGCACATGTAGATTTCCGGCATCCACAACCGGACTATATTTCCCTGTTGCGATTGACCAAGTTTATGACGAAAGATATGCGCGAGGTGCTCCATGCATTCGAACGCTGCATCTTCAACGTGCTATTTAATAATCGGGACGATCACTCGAAGAATTTTTCGTTTCTTATGGAGAAGGACGGTCGATGGAGGTTTTCACCAGCTTACGACCTAACTTACAGCCTAGGACCAAATGGTGAACACCAGATGGACATTTGCGGCGAAGCACGGACACCCAGCCGCAAACATCTATTGGAATTGGCGGATAGAACTGGAATCAAGAGGAACGCAGCCAACAAATCTATCGATCGGATTGCGGCGGTGTCAGAATCTTGGCACCAGCTGGTTGGAGAGCTACCCATCCGAGAGAAAACGCTGGCGCGGATTGAGAAAGCTATAGCGGCAAATCGAAAGCGTCTCAGAGAATAACGACCTTCAAGCCAATGCTCTTGCGGCATCGGTATGCTGGTGCACGCTTACCATTGGTAAGATTTTCGCGAGTTACTAAAATTCATTACTCGAACAAGATCAGCAAGCGCACCAACAATAGCACTTGGGATTGAACTTTTGAGGACGGCTGACTTAACTGCTATTTCCATGGCCATATCCTGGAGCTCAGATCTTGCAGGAATTTCCTGTCCCAGTACTAAGGGCTCAAGTAAAGCTACCGGCTCACCTCGATCGATGTCCGGCAAAAAGTCCGCTTTATTGTCCGGTTTCCTTCATCCCATAAAGTCAATATTAGCTGCCATTCTGCTCGCTGAACACCCCTAATAAAGTCCGGTAAAAAGTCCGGTAAAAATTCTGGTAGAAACACTCAAGATTTAACGGTTAACTGAAGTACTGGATCGGTCAGTTTGCAGAAGTCGCAGAAGATTGCCTCGGGGATAGAACGAGCAAACAAAGGCATGATCTAAAGAATCGCTATTGAAGACCTGCCACATCAAGTCTATGCAAAGATTTTCTCGTACCAATACTTCTCTGGATCTTTGAACCAATGCTCGTTCTGTTGCGTGAGTTGCGAACGTAAAACAGACATCGGAACTTCATAACGACAAAGAAGTCCGATCAAATCACGCAACGCCGCATCAGACAGAACTGGGACCGACAAATAGACCGTCAAGTCAGTAAGGTGCCCGCGCACTCCGTTCACACCGTCGATCTCTTGCAGCCATTTGAAGAAGTGGTCCTCATCAAGTTGGCAATAGAAATGACTGGGTCCAGGAATTGTCAGCGTCGCTCTGTGCTCTGGTTCTTTCCCCATAGATGCATTCTACATCACACAATAATCCGCGCGAAAACCAGGTGCTTTCGGTCCCCCCAAAAAAAAGAAACTGACGCAGAACAAAACGCCCACACCTTCTCACATCCTTTTTTTTGAGAATGCTAGAAGGCATGCGCCTTGTATCGCCTGATCTCAATTTAGAAATGAAATTGGTGGAGTCGGCGAGAATCGCCTGCACCCTTATTCTCATTAAGACTCGTCAATTGATTTTGTTTGACGGTGCGGGTTTCGGAGTTTTGTCGCCTGCGCGGAGCGGCGCTAATGGTCCCAGATGGACACATGAGATCCACAAAACGGGCCACAGCTCTAAAAGAATTTTGGGGTACCCGAGAGGCTGTTCAATGCACCAGCTTGACGCCATTGGCAACCCAACGATATAATTGGGTTGTGATACCTGAATTTGACGAAAACGGAAACCTCCCGGAGGGGGTTCATGATGCCACGGTTGAGGAGGTAAGGACCCGTTTCGCCTACAACCCGGCGCGACAACGTTTGTTCGATGCGTTCCTAAAGGTTTTAGAGATTCTACAAGGCTGCAACAGCCCCGAAGTCCATCTGGATGGAAGCTTCATTACAACGAAGGAAGAGCCGAGCGATTACGACATGTGCTGGGAGTCTACCGGGGTGGAACCGACAGACGAGTTGCGGACGTTTTTGGAATTGCGCGAGCAAAGAAAGGAGCGATACTTGGGCGATATCTTTCTTCGAATGCCTCAACCTCCATATTTTTACGATCACGTCGAACACTGGCAAAGCGATTCCAGGCAAGAAGATGTAGTCAAAGGAATTATTCGCATTAGTTTGGGAGGTGAAGTCAATGATCAAGAATGAAAAGCAGTACAAAATGGCTAAAGTAAAGCTGGATAAGTGGCTTCAGACTCAAGGACAACTGCGAGAAGGCGCATCGGCTGGACAACCCGATTGGATCATTGAAGAACAGGCATTCGGTGTTGAGCAACAGATAAAACAATTGCAGGACGAGATAGCGGAATATGAACTTACTGAATCAGGGCAGCACGATCTACCAGACCCTACTTTGGTGCTCGACATTCCGTTCTTGCTTATTCGCTGGCGAATCGCTTGTCGTCTGACCCAGAAAGACTTAGCAACACGGCTAGGCCTGCACGAGAATCAAATTCAGAAATACGAGCGCGAAAATTACGGCTGTGCCTCGCTTGAGACCATCTCACGGGTTGCGAACGTCCTGCAACAAGTTCTCGTGGAGCACAAAACTGCACCTAGTTCGACGCAAGCTTCGCGGCTACCGTCATCGGACCTGGCACAAAAGGTCCAGTCAAGATGGTTTGGGCGTTCCGATGTTATGGGATTCAACGGCAGTCGAGAAATTCTTATGGATGCCGAGGAAACCTTCTATCGGGAAATGTGAGTGCACAAATGACGACTAAGCACAAGGTAAACGACTCTGAGCGATGGCAAAAGCTTGTAAGCGAAGGCAAAAATGCCGGCCGCGCAAGAGATGTTCATGGTTCTGCATCAAAGTTTCAGGACGCCTACAATGTCAGTCGCTCTTTTGAACGGAACGATCCACGCCGTGGTGAAAGCGCCTATTATCTGGCATACGCTCGCTATGTCGAACAAAAGCCGGAAGTGGCCACCGGATTATTCGAGGAAGCTCTGGAATATATGCTTCCCGACAAATCGCAAGCGCAAAGATGCGGACAGATACACTCAATCCTTTCAGCTATCTACTTTGGATTGAGTGAACTAGATGATGCTGAGAAGCACATTCGAGCATCAATGAAGATCGGCGACGAGCTATCTCAAGAAAGCTGGGAAAATGTTCAGATGCTCGCCTCGATCATGATGATCAAAAAGAACTACAAAGAAGCAGTTCCTCTATTGGAAAAGCTTGTTTTGATTTATCGAGATAAGGCTCCTACCGAACTTCCCAAAACAATTCAGATTCTTGCCTACGCTCAACGCGAACTCGGCAATGCTGACGAAGAGACACGCTGGCAAAAGGAAATCTTGCGCGTCCGTGAGTCTCAATCAGCGGGACAAATCACTAAGATCGAGTTACCAGAAGAGATGCCGGAAGGGTGGGGACTGGATCGTATAACGCACTTCATTGAAGCTGCGCGGCAAAACGAAATAGCATCCTTCCACAACCAAAAAGAGCAGTTTGAAAAACTCCTCCAACTGAATGAGCGTTTTTGGACGACGCGGCGCAATCTGACTCTGCATATAGTAGACGTGATTAACAAGAAACACTCAAACAAATCGTTTGATCAGCTGAAGCTGGATCCTGAAGACTGGCTTGAGCTGTATTTCTTCATGCGTGCGCACTCATCATTCCTGGGCGCCGTTCGCTTGGCGCTCAGTGCGCAGTGCCCCGAGGCATACACTTTGCTGCGCGGCGTGATTGAGAACGCTCAGTACGCATTCTATGTTTCCACGGATGAGAGTCTAAAACGAACTTGGCTTGATAGACACAAAGACGACGACGCCAGAAAGGAAGTTCGGAAGAAGTTCGGCCCATCTAAGATTGGTGAAGCGCTAGAAACCAGGGACGCGGCTTTGGCAACCCAGGTCTCGGACTTGTACGACGAGACAATTGATTTGGGCGCTCATCCGAACGTGAAGGCGTTTCTGGCCAATGCTGTTCAGACGAATACAAAGGGAGAAATTATTCTGTCCCTTGCCTATCTCAATCCTGGTGAAATGGAAGAACTCCTGAAGCGGACTCTAGAAGTAGGCAACGTCACCTTAGATCTGTTTCGTGCAACCTTTCCCAAGTTAGTTGACTAGAATCGAATGAGCCTGTAAATATCAGTCTACTCCGAGATCTCGCGTGATCGATGCACCCAGCACAACTTCTTCGGGACGAACGTTTGCTTGGCGCACGAAGACTCTTACTAAACGATCCCAAATCTCCCGCTCAGATTCATGCTGAGGGGCGAACTCTTCATCATTGAGCTTGATCAACGATTGAACTAGTTCCCTCATGGTGAGGCTCTGTTCTGACAGTCGATATCCAAGAAACTCATTAGCCACCTTGAATGGGGGCGTCTTTAAGTCGATGAACATTTGGAGAAATGGCCAGCCCTCCTCAACAACGCTAAGCGGCAACAACTCCGTAAGCCGGGTGTCCGGTGAAATCGTATGTCGGCTTACATTGTAATTCTCAATCAAAGCTCGTCTAAGCTTATAAAAGACTCTCTGAGTTAGACAGGCGCGAGGATCGGCGGTGGAAAGGCGAACCCTCAGCCACTCGAAAACATCTCCAACGGTAATCATCTTCTCTGCATCGCGGTCGGGAATATCCAGACCGAACTCTTCCTCAATAGCCATTACAAGCTCGACTGAATCAAGTCCCATTCCTATGCCTCCCCCCATTCCATTCCCGGAGGAAGAGCAGTACCGGCATATTCCAGATGCAACACTCTTCTATGATCTGGAGTCTCCGCTACGTTGGAGCTGTGCAGAATGAGGGGGCGCATCGCAATAATGTCACCACGTTCGGCTGAGCAAACAACTGGAACATGATTGTCGCGCAACTGTCCGAGTTGATCAGGATCAAGAATTCCTGCAAGATGCGAACCGGGAATGAACTTGATCGCACCATTTGCTTCGGAGCATGCATCAAGATGTATTCGCAGCGAAACCATCTGCTCCAAAATCGAGGCTGGCGGCTGCACGTGCAATATCCCATCCTTTATTGACCAGGGACCGTATCTTTCTGAATCAACTCTGTTCTTAACGGGGATATTCAAGTCTTGATGCCAAGTCACATACCAATTAGACGCGGGCGTTTTGTCGAACAGAATTGCCCTTACCGGCAACGGCGCAACACCAAGAATCTCCTCTGCAATCCTGAATGCAACACTTGAATTAGCAAAAGTCCTAATTGATGAACAACGTTTGAGCATATTTCGCAGACCAGGCGCTGCTTTCTCGTTGCGCGTCTCTTCTACGCCATCGATCAGCTGCTCAATTTGCGGGGCTGGCACAACAGCCTTGAGGAGCGCAAAACCATCTCTCCTAAAGTCAGTAAGTGTTTGTAAGACCTGTTGCATAAATGTCAAATTCTATCACTCTGGACGCGAGACTTGAGAACCTCAAACTCGAAAGCGCAGTCCGAACTGGGCGAACCGATGGTGGCGCACCATACGGTAAGATATCGTGATCAAAGTCAAGTTCAAGAGTTGCCAACGACATTAAAAAGCACTTCGCAGTCACAGTAGCCACCGGATTTTCGAAGGGCTTCAAGTACGTGAGCCTGGTTGCTCGTGATGTGAGACGCCAACCAGCTTTTAGTCAGCCGAAGAGAATGATCGCAGCTTGATTTAGCAAGTTCTCCGTCAAGAAACACCCCTAGACTTTCCAAATTATCAGGGCTTAGCATGAGCTCTGCCCACTTCCTCCCATACTCTTTTAAGCTGGCGAGCCTCTTGAGAGTTTTCTTGTTCCTCTCACCACCGAGCGCAAGAAAATGCTCAAGAGATTGTAATGCTGCCGGATAGTTAAGCAAGCATTCTTCGGCAAGTGACAGTAATAGCCACGCCTCCGCTGATTTGGGTTGCTCTCGTAAAAATTGTCGCAGGTCTTTCCGGCTCTCAGTTAAATATGGGACCGCCTCTTTGTGTGGGGTCCTCCGCTCATAGGACCCCTGCCTAGAAAGGCGTTGCCCCGTCTCCAAAATTTTTTGCAGTCGTGCAAGTTCCTCTGGCATCTAAAGTTCATCCAAGATCGTCATCCAATCTACAATCCTACATCCTAGACGACGACACAATCAAACTCTTTGCAAGCGCAGCTTGGCATTGAACGGATTCTCGGACTTGAGCACGCCATCTATGATGTGCAGTAACTTGCGCATGACGCCGCCCAATGCCACCATCTTGTTCTTCCGAGTCGCTTCGATTCTATTACAGAAGGCGATCATAAATGGGTTATAGCGCTCCCCAGAAACGGTTGGAAAAATAACCGCTTTCGTATGCGGGTGCTCCCAACTTTCGAAAGTCGTGTTTGCCCGCGCAACGTAACGGAAGATCTTTCGCTCAGCACAAAACCGGCATAGGCGACCATTTTCCGAACGCTACTAAAACGATGGATATCCGGTATCTCTGCCAACAGGGCATTGGCCGTCGGCTCGCCAATACCAGGAATTCTGACAAACAGCTTTCGTTGCTTTCGGAGCTTTGGCGTATTGTCGATGTGGGACTCGATCTCACTCTCGATCGCCTCTATTTGCTCCTCCGGCAAGTTTATCCTTGATTCTATAGAGGACAGCATCGGAGGAAACATGCAAGCTGCTCGCCGTATCTGCCGGTCGCCTCCATGCAGAAGCGCGCTTCAGACACCAGCAGCTCGCCCTCCAACCAAAGGAGCAGCATTTCGAAGCCTTCCTGGTCATTGGTGAAAGCCCGATGCTTCGTGGGTATGTGCTTCGAAATTACTGCGACATCGAATTGGAATTTGCCGATGTCGATTCCTGCAAAACCATCAATCATTAGGGAGTCATTTCTTCTTTGGGGATGCTGTGCTCAGGCTAACCTTATGGAAAACACAGGCTCATGACATACCCCAAGATATAGTCCAGCCTCTACTCAACAGCGAAAGCGACGGGAGATCGAATCTTAGCGTGGCAGTCTCTCTGGACTAAGGCAAGATGCAGATTCATCCCATCGCTTTGAGCTTCCCGGTCGATCGGTTCAAAGTCACCGCAGAATTGGCCATGAGGCGGGACTGATTCCCAAAGTCCGATACGCGTTAGCGCATAAGGCAAGATAAACTGAGCAAGTGGGGGAACAAAGCAACATTCGGTTCGAGAGCAAGCTTTAGGTAAAACCGCAGGCTCAACAAGTAGAACCGACATTGCAATCGAGGAGTTAGGAACTCTAGTCGAACTTAAATAAGTCCACGGGCCGACCGACCAGCAGAGAACAATAGAAGAATTCGCCGAGGACGCCATGCTCTACACGGCATGTCACTGGCTAAAACACTTCATTTACGTTGTCGTCAACTCAGAAGACTTACGAGTTCCTGAGGCGCTTGAAAAACTGGCGGGAGTAAAGCGGTTCGACGATCATGAATTCATTGGGCACGTTGTACTCGTCTGAGCATCACCCAAAATCCGAGCGCCCCCCCGTGATTCCAGCTGAGAAAATATTATTTACGCAGCACAAAAAGCCCAAACCTTCGCACATCCCTCTTTTGAGAATGCTCGAAAGCATGCGCCTTGTATCGTCTGCTCTCTATTTAGAAATAAAAATGGTGGAGGCGGCGAGAATCGTCTGGGCAGCCGATCTCATTAAGACTCTTCAATTGATTTTGTTTAATGGTGCAGCTTTCGGGCTTTTTGTCGCTCGCGCGAAGCGGCGCTAATTGTCCCGAATGGACACAGGAGGGTCCACAAAGTGGGTTAAAGTTTTTGAAGATATTTTGGGGTAGGACCGGGCAGTCAGTTTCACCTATTACACATATTGCATATATTTCAGTTATCCGCTAAACTTGATACAGAAACCGGAGGTGTGGCATGGCAACAGTTCTCGACAGACCACTAATACCAACCGAACCAGAGGTCGCGCAGGCGAAGCATTCGTTCAAATTGCTGAGCGAGGATAACTCTAGCTCGCATTACATCATGGGCAGTGAAACAGGTGTCAAAGTGCCGATTCCGGAATCGGTATTTAACCTGTTTGTGACGGTGCTGGCAGAACTTTCAAAAGGAAACGCTTTACAGCTTGTCCCGCTCAATGCTGACATCACCACCATAGAAGCTGCTGAAATAATTGGCGTATCGCGGCCGTTCCTCGTCAAACTGCTTGAACAAGGCAAGATCCCGTATCGGATGGTTGGACGCCATCGCCGAATCTTGTTCAAAGATTTGATGGAGTATCACGAAAAGAGCAAGAAAAGCCAACTGACGGCAATAGCAGAAATGACCGCTGAAGATGATGCAGCCGGTCTGACGTTCAGGGAGTGATTGAGTGGAGCGGCCAACGAGCTACACCGCGCTGTTGGACTCATCAGTTCTGTTTCCTGCCTTCATCAGCAGTCTGCTGCTTTGGATCGCTTCGACAAGATTGTTCCGAGTCAAATGGACTGAGCAGATCCACACTGAATGGATCGAACGCAGACTTGCACGATATCCGGATCTAAGCCGAGCACAGCTTGAAAGGCGGCGGCAACGCATGGATGCGGAATTCCGCGACAGCCTTGTACTCGGCTACGAAGGACTTATCGAAAGTCTCACGTTGCCAGATCCAAACGACCGCCATGTTCTTGCGGCCGCCATCACTTGCCGCGCAAACGTCATAGTTACTGCCAATTTGCGCGACTTTCCAGAATCCTCTTTAAGCCAGTATTCAATATTTTCTCAGCATCCTGACGACTTCATTCTCGATCAAATGGATCTTCATTCCGATAGTGCCCGCCTCCTCGCAACTGCTATCGCACAGCACAAGCTCAGTTTGACTGACTCCCGGCCGACCTGGACAAAGTATCTGGAATTCATGGCGCGAGAAACTGTCCTGCCTAAAAGCCATCAAGCGGCGACAGGCAAGGAGTTCAAAACGCTCATAAGTGCGGCGCTTCAACAACTCCAAGCAGGTAAGTGAAAGCATGACGCGGAGAAAGAAAGTAAGAATCGTCAATCATCTAACAGCTAAAGAGTTAGCTGATCTCATCGGCGTGAGTGTGACAGAGGTCATCAAGTCTCTGTTCCCGAAGAGAATAATGCGCACAGTTCACAAAATCGTTGAGCCTGAGACTGCTCGCGCACTCGCGATAGATACGGGTTGTCAACCGACTAATGATGAAGACCCTCCTGATGAACATGCAGCTGCTGTTCCCAAGAAACCAATTATTCCCCAAGATGGAGAGCAAATGGCGCTGCCAGAGCCCGAACCAGAGCCTAATTCGGAACAAGACACTTAAACGCGAGCAAAGTAATTTATGTCTGTAGAGACAAATACATCGAATAAAAGGCTAACGAAGCAACAGCTGTTAGACCTCGACGAACGCTTGGAGCAGGGCATTCCCAAGGACCTTCTCTCCGGAATACCAAGAAATGTCGCGGTAATGAATCTTTTGCGCTACTACGAGGATCAATTCCGCCTATACAACCCCCAACTACTCCAGGGCGAAGTCGTTGGCCTGCGTGAACTGATAAAGCAAGGGCAAGACAGTATCCACTTTGCCATGTGGTGGATACACCGATACTGCAAGAATGATGCTTCCCTTTCCGCGATTCGCAGGACGGACGACGCAGTCTATTTCCTAATGAAAGAAATCATGGATTTCGCCTTAGCGTATTCCGGAGCCTGGGATTACATGGGATTGTTGTGGCGCGGCAGTCACTCCGCGAGTTTCAAAGACGACAATAGCGTTGAAATTTCGTACTTCGATAAGATCACGGAGGAGTTCGAAATAGCGGATCAGTTGTTGAATGCGCCTTATCCGCCGAATCTCTTAGACTCACCACGTCCAGACTTAGACATACGAGCATTCTTAGACGAGGCCCGTCCTCGTCGACGAGGCAAAGGACAAGTAGAGTACTCATTTCCAAATCAGCAATTTGAGAAGATTCGTGCCCATTTCGATAAGGACTCGGAGCCGCTTTGGGAAATGCCACCCGCTTGGGATATCGGAGGATACACGTTCGCCGAGTTGCGGCAATTTTGGACTGCACTAACCGCATGGTGTTCCGTCCATCAGTTAGCCTGCTACTACTCTGGAGTGGAAGGTGTAGGCATTGACAGCCTTATTGAGAGGCGACCGGAACGGCAATGGATCGACGAACTCACAATGCGCTCCGGGCTTCCATTTGCTAAGGTCAAACAAATCGTCACAGATTTGACTTATGCTCCTGAACTCTACGACCGGCCAAAGAAACCAAACCCAAACGTGCTTCAACAACCCTTCTTTCGCGTTGCACGAGATGAACTCGCCCTTGGAAATCAACTTGTACTCGGCTCTAACGCGGACAGGAATACGTGGTCCTTGATTGGTATCATCCGTCAGCCAATTCAGGATCGACTCAAAAACAAAAAGGAAGATTACTGGCTTGAAGAACTACGCAGAAAACTGAGCGGAAGAAACATTGACGTATTTGGTCCTTTCGAATTCAGTGTTGATGGTGAACCAAGCGATCTAGATGCCTTAATTTATGATTCAGCCAGCAACTCCGCTATGGTTACACAGCTTAAATGGCACGTCGCTCCCGACAGAATTAACGAAATTGCTCACACTGCCGAGGAATTGAATGACGGCATCCGTCAGGCTCTACTGGCAATGAAATGGATTGCGAAGAATCCTGAAGAACTGGCAGCTAGGATTAAAATCGACGTCCAAAGACTAAAGACATGTCAGATGAGGCCCTTGGTTTTGTCGAAAAACATGATGGGCAAAGGACGAGCAACCAATGATGCAGTCCCTATCTGTAGCGAACGTCTGTTCGATTGGATAATACTCGACCCACATCAAAAGTCTCTTGAGATTCTTTGGCAGGTCTTGGTCAAGCGCCGATTCCTTCCCAAGCTAGGCAAGCATTACTCGGAAGAGGATGCAGACTTTGAATTTAATGGCGTGAAACTCATTGGTAAGAACATGGGTCTAAAGCTTATCGGCCCGTGGAATCCGAAAGATGACATTGACTTTGAGGGACTTTAAGCCAACGCGACTACCGTTTGCCGAACCGATGGTGGCACACCATACGGTAAGGCAAGATAAAGAAAATTTCTTCTTATCCCGAAATCCGCCAGCAGGCACGGTCTTAAGAATCAACAAAGGTAGGGCATTGACTCATTCTGCTCTTTCTATTTCGGGCGACGGCGATTCGATGTACAGCAAGTCAACAAAGCCTCGTCGCCGTCGCGAGTTGAATGCTAGCAGAACGGTCAAGCCGAATTTTTTTCGATGTTCGGGCTCTGGACGAAAGTGATACCAGCAAGTGTCGCAGCGAAGCAAGCCAAGCTGATGGTGGCACACCACTCGGCAAGGCAAGATAAAGAGTAAATGTTAAAAGCGCAAATACCGTACAGGGTCAGGGCTGAGTGCCATGCACCGATGAAGTCGCGCATCTCTGCCGCCATGCACGTCCGCCGCACTAGTACATTACTTAGCTGTCATCGCGCATGGACAAGGCTGATGCACGCATTCAGTAATTTCCCTAGAGACAGAAAATCGATCAGGCGAGGACAATTGAGATAACGACTGCGCAATGACATGCGCGAACGTTGATAAACATTTCTCTTCATTTCTGATCGCCGACATTCGTTCCGGCGATCTTTTTGTTCAAACGGTCGCATCAGGGTGCCGCAAATTTCCCGCCTTCAAGGAATTACGCGGGAAGGAGATCACCATGTCCGAATCACTTCCAAAACTTCATTCAGTAGCCGCAGCAGCAGACCCTCTCTGCGTGCCGCTGAAGACAAAGTGGCGCCTCATCAACTCCCGTCAAATATCGTTCATCAATATCAATCGTCGTGTTCTCATCTCAAAAGACACAATGAACAAGTTCATTCAAGCAAATACAATCAACAAACCTGCTCCCGATGACATTGCTCAGAATTTCGTCTAACGCTAACGGAACTGACACACCTCGCATTAGCTAGCGTCGAGTCCTAATGCTGATTTTCTAACTAGCAAACACTCATTGAATGCGCGATCATTAGAGCACCGCATACAGTGCCTCGCAAATCGCGCACCGAAGGAAGAATCCACGGCAGGCGTCAAAGATGGTATCTGGAAACGTGGTAACAATTGGTACATCTCGGTAAAGATCAATGGCCACCGCCGAGTGAAATCTTTCGGACGCGACCGCAAAGCCGCGGAGCTTGCGCTAGCCAAAATCTTGAAGCATCGTGCAGTTGCGAATGCCACAAGTGATTGGTCTGGGTTGACTGAATTCACCAAGCCAAAGACACGCGAAATGTTTGCAGAAGTGGCAGAAGACTATCTCGCGGAAAGAGCGAGTTTGAAATACAGCAGCTTGCGCGGCTACCGCAAAGTGCTGAAGAACTATTTGCTTCCTGCGTTCGGCAAGATGGAAGTGAGCGACATCACAGAAGAAGACATCGCCCACTTTCAGGCTGAAGTATCGAAAAATGTTTCAGCAGTCAGAACTTATAACATCATGGGTCTGCTGCGGTACATCATGAAAGTCTGTTTGCGAAGAAAGTTGAAAGCCGAAAATCTCACTGCCGGAGTTCGCCAGCTCACGGAAAAGAAACCAGACATCGATGCGCTGACCAAAGAGGAACTCGAACTCGCGCTTTCAAAAATCGTTCCACACTATCGAGCTTTGTTTACCGGCCTCGCATGGACCGGAGCCCACCCGAATGAACTATTTGCTCTCCGCTGGAAAGACATCGATTTCAAGCGAGGCGAAATCCGCATCAACAAAAGTAGAGTACGCGGATCGGAAGACCTGCCGAAAACAGCATCGAGTTCGAGAATTGTTCCGATGCTAACCGTCGTGCGCGTTGCACTAGAGCAGGAAAAATAGAAGGGCGCTACCAATCTAGACGGACATGTATTCACGACCAAGAGCGGCCAGCCCATAGACAAAAATCTTGATCATGTATGGCGTACAGCATTACGGAAAGCCGGTCTTCGACATCGGCCCTCATATCAGCTCCGGCACAAGTTCGCTTCGCTTTGCTTGGAGAATGGAGTCACGCCAGGATGGCTAGCCAATGTGCGCGGCCACTCGACTCTGCAAACGACATTTAAACACTACGCACGATTCATCAAAGACACGTCGCGCGAGAATGAGGCTCGTTTGGAACATCTACTTACTCCTGGCTCTCACCGCGAAAGGAAGGTATGAACCAAGCTGAAGATTACCCAAAAAATCCTTACCAAAACCAGGTGATTTCAGTTCCCAAAAATAAATTGACGGGCCACAAAAGGGGCCACACTTGCATGCAAACGCAAAAACGCGAATACTCAAAAGTGTGAACCAGTGACGCTTTGAAGCCTGTTCTTAATAAAAATGGTGGAGGCGGCGAGAATCGCACTCGCGTCCAAAGTCGCCGAGAAGCAAGTTACTACAAGCTTAGTCTGATATTTCCTCAGTCACCTTGTGGGTCCGCTGAAGGCGGCTCAGACCGCCGACCGGGTTCGCGATTATGGCTTAACAGGTGCTAGCACTCGCTAACTTTGCACCCGGGCAACTACCATGGTTTACCCTTGCGCTTCGGGTAGTCAGGAAGCGGTCGAGTACCGCGCCTAAGTTAAATTAGGCAGCAAGCGCAAGCTTAGCTTGACGCTTGGCGGTGAAATCGATGACGTTATTGGCATCTTTGTTTTTGCTTATTTATTAACGAGGCACAAGCTCCCCGGCTTGCAACTTACGACCCAACAGCCCTGTCGAATCTAAACGCCCCCATATAAAAATGGAGTCAGTTGCTTACTTATCTCTTCAGTTTTCAGGTTGCACAAAGTCGCCGACTGACGACCTATGTCTAGTTTATACCAGAGCTTGTCCCTCGACAAACCCCCAACCTAAAGTCTTTATTGTTGCGCCACAAATAGGCGAAATGGCTTAGATTTCATTGCGTCCAGACAAAGCGATAACAGCTCAGCCCCTTGTGTTGCCGCCCACAAAAGCCGAAACGGCTTAGCCTTTCTGCAAAACAATCCCGACCCAATGCCCGATTGTCTCAGACTGCACAATCCTGAAGCCCTTCTCGCCCGCAGCCTTTTCCAGCAGGGGCAGTTTCTCGGCGAGAATGCCGGCACAGAGAACAACACCGCCATTAGAAAGCATTTTGTAATAATCAGGCAAGAGTGCCACGATGTCTTCGCAGGTCAAATTAGAGAGCAGCATGTCAAAAACGCGATCTTTGACCACATCGGTGCTGCCGGTGAGCAGTTCAATGCGACCGTCCACTTCATTCAGCTCAAAGTCTTTAGCGGCGAAATCAACCGCCACCTGGTCAATATCGACCGCGCAAATACGGCTGTCTTTATTCATTAACGCCGCAGCTATAGCCAAAATACCGCTGCCGGTGCCGACATCCAAAATGCGTTCACGGGGCGGAAAAGATTCAAGGGCGCGAAGGCAAAACTGCGTGGTTGCATGCAGCCCGGTGCCAAAAGCCATACCCGGCTCAATATAGATAACGTGTCGATTACTCTTAAGTTCTTCATCAAGCTTACCAGCGCAGTCTCCGTCAGCCTGCGGGTGGTACCAGGACGGTGCCACAACAAACCGGGTACCGACACGGAAAGGCTCAAACCCCTCTTTCCACCGGGCTAGCCAGTCTTCCTCGGGCACATCCTTGCGCCTTAGTGACTTCAAGGTCTCGGCTAATCCATACTCTTCAAAGGCAGCAGAGATCTGAGCGAACTGCTCTTCGCTCAGGACCGGCACGTCGTAGGTGGCGCGCACCCGCACCTTCCCGCCGGCCTCTGGCTGGCCTGGCAGACCTTCCACCTCACAGCCGGCGGCACCCGACTGCATGAGCACCCAGCAAGCCAGGTCTTCGTCCACCTGCTTGACTTCAATCTCAAGCGCAGCCCAGCTCTTGGTAGTTTCGGTCATTTTCTAGCCTCCAGAAATCGCCATTTAATATAACCTATCGATTTAATCTAAATCTTGAGAATCAGTTGAAACTTTTTGCCAGCCAGTTCGTATGCATCCATGTGAGCATTTTTCTTAATGGCGGAGACAAAATCATGTACGAAGGGGCGAAGGCGGTTTTTGTGCCATTTCTTGTGGCGGCGCTTCTGTGTGTGGTGGCAGAACTAATCTGGGCGGCTGTCAAAAAGAGAGAAGTTTATAACTTCAAAGAAACACTCTGTAATCTCTCGATGCTGGTAATCAACCGGTCTACCCAGTTTATGTTCTTAGGCTACACCTATTGGGTGCTTTCCCTTATGGAGAAACTGCAGCCCCACCGACTGGCGGATACCCCACAGAATGCCATTCTAGCGATAATCTTTGTCGATTTTCTGTACTACTGGGAACATCGGGCGCTGCATACCAACCGCCTGCTCTGGTGCCTGCATCAGGTGCACCACTCCAGTCCCTGGTTTAACTTTACCGCCAGCTTTAGGTTGCACTGGCTGGGTCGCATTATCACACCAATTTTCTTTGCCCCAGCAGTAGTGGCAGGCTTTTCGCAAGATCAGATAATTCTCTTTGCCACAATCAATCTTATCTATCAGTTCTTCTTGCATACCGAAATGGTCGGCAAACTCGGCTTTCTTGAAGGCATTATCAACACACCATCGGCGCACCGGGTGCACCACGGCAAAAACGAGATTTATCTAGACAAAAACTTTGGCGGTTTATTTATGATCTGGGATCGCCTTTTTGGCACCTATCAGGCTGAAGAAACCAAACCAGTTTATGGCGTTACCGAAGGCTATTTTGGAGCCAACCCTTTTGTGGTGCAATCGGCCCTTTTTCGTCGTTTCTTCAAAGAGTTGTTCAAAAATGCTAAGCAAGCCATTCGCTGATTCATTTGCCGCTCAAATTTAGACTCAAAAGCAAGTAAAGTCTCACTAAAAGCATATAGCCAGACTGCCTCACTGGCTGCCAAACAAGCCATCTCAATGACTACCCAGCTAAATGACTGTGCAATAGCACATTAACCGGGCGAGGCGAAAATCGTATTATTCAATCACAAAGGGGACATGGTGATGGACCAATTGCGGTGATTGAATTTTCTTCGATTCCTCCAGGCAATCGCCCGATTTTCCTCCGCCATCACCATGCAGAATAGAGCTTGCTTTGCCGCTCAAAGGGGTGGGGAAAAGGCAAGCTCAATTCTGCGTCGTTATTGATAGAACCAACTAGGGCTTTGCAGTAGGTCAGGATTTGGCGCCTACCAATTCTGCGCTGCTTGCCTTTATACAACCGAGCTTGGCTGCCATTCTACGAAAGAAGGCAGGCATATGCAAATAGGCACCATGGGCAGAGACAGCATCCAAACCCGACTCAAAGACCTCATCATCTAGATTTTCACTGATAGCTCTGGCACTATAACTAAATAAATCAGAAGGGTCCCAAACATTCCAGAAATAGCCGAGATGTCTGTTTCTAGCTAGCACATCGACACCTGCAGCACCAATAGCAGTGGCACCAACTCCGGCGGCACCAGTACCAGTACCAACACCATTACTAGTGAGAGCAGCACCACTTTCGAGGAAAAGCTTCAATTCATGAAACAACCCCACTTGTGAAGCAGTGGCACACCAGAAATCTATCACTATCTGACTACAATGGGGCAAGCGCGGCAAAAAGTGAGTAACCACGTCATAGACAATCTGACCGCCCATGCTGTGACTGACCACGACAATGGGTTCGCCGCCGCGCTTCAGCTTGGTTTGCTGGGCTGACTGCAAAGCATTGATGAAAGCACGCGGGATAGCACCAGGTTTAGTATCGCTTCCCCGGGTAGAAAGATAAGACCAAATATCATAAACAAACTTGGCGGCAGCAGATTGTGCTAATTTCTCCAAGGGACTTTTACCAAAGGTTGCAGTGCTACTCAAGAGATCAACCATCACCGAATCTTTTATTGTCGGCATACTTAGCCGATCACGATAGAGCGGTTGATATTCAGCCCTAAGTAAATCAAAGCGTGCGGACATCAAGCTGCGCAAAAGCTTCATTTCGTCACAGACTGTTTTGCACTGGCTCATCTGCATAAATGTATCTTCGTCAAATGCCACTTCATCGGCAGCTATACAAGCAACAAGCTCGTCAATACCAGAAAGCTTCCCACTCTTCCTAATGCCTTGACACAGCAAATTGCTGAGCGCCTCGCGGCTAAGACGGGTAAAACTGCAGGTAGTCCTACCGCCGTCTGAGAGCTTTTCTCTAAGGGCTTGAAAGCGACCACTCTCGGTCAGTCTAGCCGAAACAGGACTTTTGATACCGACTGCTTTCACCGGTCTGAGTTTTGAAAGTGCCTGGGACTTGTCTTTGATACCAGAGAGCCCTTCGCCGACAAGCTCACTCAAACCGCTTGTTTGCATAAAGCGCGAAAGACCTAAAAGAGTCAACCAACGGGCACCTGATTGGTCCGATAGGTCGCTCCAATTGCAACGGCTAATTTCGACACCGGCAGGATCATCAGAGATACATGGAGCAACAAATCGGCGAAGCAAAACTTCTATCTGTTCCCAATCACGCTCATCGCGAACAGACACGCCGTGCAAATATATTATCGGCAAGATCAAGTCTCCATGCACAATGCTATAGACTACCGATTCCTATTTCTGTCATACCACATCCACTAATCGGCGATGGTTGACTGCATCGTTATAGAGGGATTGTGTTTCGATTCCTTTACTTTTCAACTCTCAAAACGGACTGACTGCAGAAAATCGCCGGGCAATTCTCATCTTGCTGTTTGGTTCAGGCTAAAATTGAAAATAGAGCGAAAGCCAAAAATATAGAGCCCAAAAACCAACCATCCGAAGAGAAAAATGATCGCAAAAAGCCTGCAAGAGTCTGACAAACAGCCCCAAAAGTCATTCAGCGCTGCAGAGATAGGATTGATTTTGAAAGCGGCGCACTTTGCCGCCAACAAACACAAAAGCCAAAAGCGCAAAGGCGCAGAAGCCTCGCCATACATTAACCACCCGCTGGAAGTAGCCGACCTCATTTGGAATGCCGGCCAGTATCACGACCCAGAAGTAGTATGCGCCGCTATATTGCACGACACTGTTGAAGACACTGAGACTACATTCAACGAAATTGAAGAGCTTTTCGGCAAGCGCATTGCCTCACTCGTTAAGGAAGTAACCGACGATAAGTCTCTGCCGAAAGCCGAGCGCAAGACTTTGCAAATTGAACATGCCCCTCATTTAACCGAGGGGGCTTCACTAATTAAGCTCGCCGATAAGACAAGCAATGTTAAAGACATAGTCAATGACCCGCCCCCAGACTGGAGCGAGGAAAGACAGCATGACTATGTGGAATGGACTAAGCTTGTGGTAAACAAGCTGGCGCCGGTGTGCCCGCCTCTGAAAGAACATTATGAAAGAAATTACCAGAGCGCAAAAGCAACTCTGGCAAAACAAGCTAAAAAGATTCGAGATTAAAAACTTGCCGAAGGTCGGAGTCGAACCGACACGGAGTGTTTGCTCCGGCTGATTTTGAGTCAGCTGCGTCTGCCATTTCGCCACTTCGGCTTGGATTGGTTTATTCTACACCAAGACCTACGAGACAAACAAAATGAAAACAAAAGCAAAGAGTGAAAAGGCGGGTTCAAGCCCCTCCCTAATGACATCCGGCGACTACATTTGCCTACTCAGCGGCTTCGGAAAATTCGGCGGCGGCTCATACAATCCTAGCCAGGAGACCGTTGAGAGCTTTCCCGACATATTGATAACCCAAAGTGAAAACAAAGCCAACAGCACCAAAAGGCGCGCAAAAGAAGTTCACATTGAGAAAATCGTTCTTGAAACAGTCGGCAAAACTGCCTGGAAAAACTTAAATAGCAGACTGAAAAAGTTGCCCGAGGACAAACCGGTAGTACTTGTCATGACTGGTTTAGCCGAAGGAATCAAGGGCTTACACCTGGAACGCTTTGCCATGAATCTGCGCGACTATCGCATCAAAGACATGAGCGGCGCCCAAATAGTCGACAAACCCATAATAAAGGATGCTCAAGACCTAATTAGAACCACTTTGCCTCTAGATAAGCTAAGCGAAAGTCTTGGCAAGAGTGGCATCCCCTGCCGAGTTTCCAATCATGCCGGTACTTTTATTTGCAACGAGCTTTACTTCAATGCCATGCACCACACGCAAGACATCAAAGCCGTGAAAGCCTGTCTCTTTGTGCATATGCCCCTTGCCGAAGAGTTTGCCCAAGTCTGCAGTACATCTAAAAATAAGAAGCTTAAAGCTAGGGCTATGGCAGCAAACACACGCAAAAAACAAATTGAACTTTTGCGCGATGCACTAGCTGAAGTAATCGAAGGCGTGGTCAAGACCAGCTCCAAGTAAAGCTCCAAGACCATCTCCAAGACTATCTCCAAGAACATCTAAGGAACTTGAAGTAAGCTTGCTGTATCATCACTAATCTGAGACTGTTTTCTGAGGAGAATGAAATGTCGGCTTCACGCAAAAACAATGGCTCTTTTCTCAAAAGACTCGCAGTACTCTCATTGCCGTCGCTTGTGCTGGTGCAAATGGCTTTGAGCATACCGGTTGCCGTAAAAGCCGATTGCGGTGATTGCCCAAAGAAAGCCGCCGACAAAGAAAGCAGACGAGAAGGCTTCAACCAACCCATGATTCTCGCAGGCATAAAGAGCATCAAAGTTGCAGTCGGTGAATTAGAAGACAGCCTCAAAGCACAGGGCGCTTCATCAGAAAATCTAATAGCCAAAATGAAAGAAGAGCTTAGCACCACCCATGCCACTATCGCCGAAGACAGTGAAGGCTGCTGCAAAAGCAAGACCGGCAAGAACAGCGAGATTCCACCTATTCTCTATTTAAAAGTACGCTCGGTCAGTGACGATAAAAACAGTGTCTATTCTGTCGATCTTTCCCTGGTGGAAAAGACACGAGTCAGTCGCAACCACAAAGACATTATGGCGGCAGTTTGGCATAAAGACATAATTGGCAAAAGCAGCGGCAAGGTAGCTGACGATCTTGCCGAGCAAGTCACCGTTCTCATGAAAGATTTCAAGAAAGACTACTTGCTGGCTAACAGCGCCGATATCAGTCATCCTGAAATGCTCGATGAGCAAGGCAAGAAAAATCATCCTTTCAAAAAGAAATAGGTCAAAAAGAAATAATTCAAAAACAAAGAAGCCAAGTAAAAACTAATGATATCGCCGACCAGACCAAAGAACACAATCATCGCTTTTACTGCGAGCCTTTTGACCTTGGGCTTAGCCTCGCCGCTGCAAGCCCAAATAAAAAAGGCTGAGCCGACCAAAGCTAAGATTTTCAAAGCCACCGATTTCAAAAGCTCTCTTTTGTCTTTATATAATCTGCCTCAGGTAAAGAAACACAATGGCAGAGTGGAATTGAAAGTTCTGGCTCGGATAGAGGACTTGAGCCTTTCAATCTATCACCTCGCCACAGGCTTTAAGACTAAAGAACTGGGCGATAAGAAAGAAAAGATTGCTTCATTGTTTCAGCAGGCGCTCAACCAAGAGCACGTAAAGATAGTTGCTGACTCATCTAATAACCTTCTTGTCGTAATTGAAGAACGAGGCAAACTACCGCAAAAGCTCATTGTCAGTGTCATTCTTTCTAAAAAAGTGGAGAGGAAAGATGCCTCACTCAATAAGTTTGTTTTTTGCTCTTTCGAAGAAACCGACGAAAAGAAACTGCTTAGCACCCTTGAAAAGATGGCTAACTCTCTTGGCCGGCAGTTTGCCATTGCTCATGCACGCGACGAAGTCAAGCCGAAACCTTAGCTTTGTTCTTACCTGGCTTTTGGCAAGCCAACTTATGCAAGCCGCTTGGGCGGCTCAACCGACTGTGCAAGCACTTAGCAAGGGTAATCTAGACGTAGAGCCTTTGCTTTTGGACTCACCAAAGAGACAAAAGATTAGGCTTAGAGATGTTAGCCCTTCTTACTGGTATGCAGGCCGCTACTTTGTCGAGCCCGTGAACTGGCAGCAGCCGGTTCTAGATAGCCGCCTTCTGCCTGGAAACAAACAAATTCTTGTCAGTACGCTGACAACGAATCGAACGGCGAACAGTTTTAAGCTTGCGCAATTTTCGCCTACAAGAAACAGCATTCTCACAAGTCGCCTGCTTAGAGAGAGAAAGTCCGTCTCATACTTCCGCCATTCACTAGAACTCGAAGGCGAGGAACCGCTGCTACTTTCGCCGCCTTTGGAAAAAACACCTTACTGGCCTTATTCGCTCTATTAAGCAAAGCAATGTACTAAAATTAGACCGTTAAAGTAACTGAAGCGGTTAGAGAAAATGGGAAAATACATACTGAGCATTGACCAGGGAACCACAAGTTGCCGAGCGATTGTTTTTGATAAAACCGGAAAAACACTCGGTATCGGGCAGCTGGAATTTGAACAGATTTTTCCAAAGCCGAGTTGGGTAGAACACAACCCACAAGAAATATTAGATAAGCAAATCGAGTGTATTAAACAGGCAGTCAAGAATGCCGGTGTTGAGCCAGACGAAATCGCCTGCGTTGGTGTGACAAACCAGAGAGAAACAACTGTGGTTTGGGAAAAGGATACAGGCAAGCCCATTTACAACGCCATTGTTTGGCAATGCCGACGCACCAGTGAGTTTGCCGAAAGTTTGAAAGAGAAAATGGATCTCTTTAGGCTGAAAACTGGGCTTGTTCCAGATGCCTATTTTTCTGGTCCAAAAATCAGATGGATTCTAGACAATGTACCAGGGGCAAGAAAGAGAGCTGAAGCAGGAGAACTGCTGTTTGGCACAATTGATACCTGGTTAATCTGGAACCTAACCAAAGAAAAGACCCATGCCACCGAGGGCAGTAATGCTTCACGCACAATGCTCTTCAATATAAATACGATGGCTTGGGATGACGAACTTTTAGAAATCATAGGCGTGCCGAAAGCAGTACTGCCGGCAGTACTACCATCTAATGCCGATTTTGGTCATACAATTAAAGAGCAAGTCGGCTTTGAAGCACCTATTTTAGGCAACCTCGGCGATCAACAAGCGGCCCTCTTTGGTCAATGCTGCTTTGAGGAAGGCATGGCTAAGTGTACTTATGGTACCGGCAGTTTTCTTTTGGCAAACATTGGCAACAAACCGAGATTAGCAAAGGGACTGCTCACCACAGTGGGTTGGCAATTGGAAGGCGAGAAGCCGACCTATGCCTTCGAAGGTGCCATCTTTATTGCAGGCGCGGCAGTGCAGTGGCTGCGCGATGGTCTTGGCATAATCGAAAGCAGCGACGAAACTGAAAAGCTGGCCCGTTCTTTGCCAAGCAACGAAGGGGTCTATTTTGTACCGGCATTAGTTGGGCTCGGATCGCCTTGGTGGAACTCTGATGTACGCGGCACCATTGTTGGTATCACACGCGGCACCGGTCGCTCTCACTTTGTAAGAGCCACCCTAGAATCTATGGCTTATCAGGTGGCCGACGTCGCCCACGACATGCAAGAAAACGGCATAGTCGTAAAAGAATTAAGGGTAGACGGTGGTGCCACCAAAAACACCTTTATGATGGAATTTCAAGCCGATGTCTTGGGAGTGCCGGTCACCCGCGCCACCAATGTGGAAGCAACTGCCTGGGGTGCTGCCGCTCTTGCCGGTCTCAAAGCCGGTTTAATCAAAGACCTGGCTGAGCTTAACTCCGGCTGGCAGAAAGACCTTAAGGTGGCACCGGCGAGCGATAGACAAAGCGAACTTGCCGGTTGGCGCAAGGCCTTAGAGGCAGCCTTTGCCTTTTAGAAAAATATTTTTCTGCTTTCCTCCTAATTGCTTCCTTTAACCGGTTGGGCTGATACGCACCCCAACCGGTTAAATTAATGAAAGCAGTAGCTTCTTATCAGAGTCAAAACATCCACCTCAGTGTCGAAAAGGACAAAGCAGTCGTCCTGCTCGGGCTTGTCAACAAGTTAAACAACTCGCAAATTACGCTCGACCATCCGGCTGAGCGCAAAGTGCTTTGGGATCTCGAATGTATGCTCGCTGGTGTAGTTGAAGAAGCAAGACAAACAGACTTTCACTCGCGCTTGCATAGAGCCAGAGAGGCAACCTGGCCGACCAGACGCCGCACCGCCCAAAACTTATCTAGAGAGAGCCTAGCGCCGGAAAGCTCTGTGGAAGACACTCTGGTTATCTCAGCCTGAATAGGCTCAACCAAGCTTTTTATGCCGACCTGAAACAGAAAGACCTCCGTAAGGAGGTCTTTCTGCGTGTCTTCGTCAAGCGGGGGGAAACTCAATAAAACTTTCTATGACTGTAGTCGTCTAATCTATTTGCTTGCCGTATCAAGCAAGGCACGGGGCAAGCCTTCGGCGACGACTGTATTAAAAGACTCGACAGAAACGATGTCAAACTGGGCACCTTCATCGCCAACCATTCTGAGATCCAGTTTTGCCAGTGCTTCAGTGCCATTTCTTTCGTTTCCTATTTGCAAGAAGTTGATTCTTAATTCATCGGGTCTGACCATCTTGGCTGTGGCTCGGCTGATTACAGCAATCAACTCGCCTTTATCACTGGGTTCACCATCACTAATTACTTCTATGAGTAATTTTTTTGTGGCTCCCTTGCTCTGCTCACGCCTTTCAAAATAGTCATCTAGAATTTGAGACAGGGGTTTGGCCATATATGTTCCCCCGTTCGGAACATTTTTAGAAAAAATATCTGGAACAACCGAAAACCCTACATTCTTGAAGATTTGAGAGTTGCTGGAGAAAAGAGCAACAGTGATACCACTCTTGAAAACGGGAGAAATTTGCGCGGTGAAGCTAAGCAATTGATCTCGACACCACTGCCAACGGCTAACACCGCCGGGGCAATCGGTTTCGTTCATCGAACCTGACTTATCGATAACAATGGCAATCTCATAGTTAGACAAAAGACTAAGCTCTTGAGAACTGAGAACTTTGCCCACTATTGGAACTTTAGAGGCAGCAGCAGAAAGAGCGCTGCCAGCATTGCCTAAAGCCGTGCCGCCCGAGAGTTTGCCAGTGCCGCCCGAAGTGCTTGCTGACGCTGCGCCTGAAAGACTAGTCTTGCTTTTGCTGGTGAGACCTTTCAACAAATTGACAGCCTGCGACTGCAGTTCAGGCGAACTTGAAAGCGCGCGCCCAAGCTGACCGACCGCTTGTAAGCCTCGCTTAAGCAAGAGGTCTTCCGAATTACCACTACTACTACCAGAGCTATTTGTAGAACTATTTGTAGAACTGGTGGACAAATTGGTCGAACGAGGCGAGGGGCTTGAAGCTGAGGAAAAAACGCTACGGTCGTCAAGTGAGAAGAGCCCACCTTCGCCGGTCGGACTAGAGGAAGGCTGGCGCCCCGGATAGGAATTTTGCGCAGACCCCAGCATAGAACCCTGCATAGCCCCCTGCATAGATCCCTGAGAATTGCCCTGATAAACCGTGGAGCCGCTGTCAGGGCGGCTTAGGCGAGGCGTGGTTAGGGCACTCTGGCTGACTGAGCCAGTTAGTTTGAGATCATCAGTGCGTTTGAGACGAGTGGGCGCCACCGGCGGCATTTCATTGCCGGCCCAGACGGCTTGAGCACAGCCCAGAGCAAAGAAGGAAGCCAGGGCTCTTATCTCAGGCGAGAGTCTCTTGAATCGCTGACCCATATACATATTTATAGCCCTCGCCCTTTGACTGAATCTTATGAATATACAGCCTGAAGGAAAGTTCCATGTTTTAAAGTGGTCAGTTATGGTAATTTCTTGGTGGTGCTTGAAAATCACCCCAAAATCTAACGGGAAGCACCTGTGACTGCATATAAGTTTGAGATTTGAGATTTAAATTTTGAGATTTGAGATTTGAGGTTTGAAGTGAATCGTAAGCGACCAATCATCATTATGTCGGCTGTTTTTTCCGCTTTTCTGACATCTTCATTGATGCAAAACCCTGCTCTCGCTCAAGGCGAACAGCTTGAATTGAAGGGCTATAAAGACAACGATCCGAGCAAACAAGAAAAGCAAGCAGCCAAGGCAGCCCAGCCTAGCGATGCAGTTCCGGTTCGTCCCCTTTTAGATAACGGTCAATATGTTCCGCCCGATGGCGTCATTGACGGCTCCAATCTCAAACAGTTTCTCAATTCCGGTCCGGTTATCGATCCCCGCGCCATGGAAGAAGCCTCGATACAGGCTGACAATATGATGCAGATGCCGGCCGAAGCACCAAACGGCCGCAAACCAAAGAAAAGAAAAGGCTTCTTTGGAGCCATCTCTAGAGGTTGGGAAAACACCTGCAATGCTATTGGTTTTCCAGTGGGCAAGAACGACGACATCGGAGTGGACGCCAGTCTCTCATCAGACCTGCCTCAAGAAGTGCGCGACGCATACGGCGCCTACAATCCAAACAAGTAGTTATTTGTTGTAGCAACGGTCGAATTCGCTCAAGGCTTTTTTAGCCTTAGCCAATGACTTAGTATCGCCTTCTTGGGTAAAGAAATGACAGGCATCGCTGAGCACTTGCCTATAATTGAGGTTTGCTTCAAGTGACCACAAATACTCTTTCTTAACAGCCGCTTTATCACCCAAAGCTTTAAAAGAATCGATGCGCAGCATAATGGCTTTGCGACGACTGTTGTAATGAGTGACCGTGACAATCTTCAAGACCTTCTCTGTATCTTCAAGAACACCTTTATACTCTTTCTGCTTGTAGCGAAGGGAGGCGCGAGTGACAAGCAGGTCAATCCAAGTAGGATACCGTTTCAAGCCATCACTCATTGTCGCTTCGGCATCTTTAAGCAAGCCAAGACGTTCTGCCACTTTCGCTTTCAATAAATAGCTATTGGGCTCTACTTTCAATAATTGATTGGCAGTAGTTGCCACCTGATAAGATTCTTGCAGCGAGCCTTCATCAAGCAAAAGCTCAGACAAAATCATTTGGGCATAGCCATCATTAGGTGAGAGCGCCACAGCCTTTCTAATAGCTAGCAGCGCTTCCTTGCGCCTATTTAAGTCTTGCAGCCAAGACGCCTTGGTACGATAAAACGACGCCTCATCAGGCGCCAAACTAATTGCTTTATTTATAGAAGCCAGCGCTTGCTCTGAGCCATCAAAACTATTCTCCCAAGCTGACTGAGCTTGCTTGGCCAAATTCTGAGCTTGGCTTGATGGTTTGGCTTGCAGACTGCTAAAAAACTGCAAAGACAAAAAAGAAACAAGCACAATAACTGAAATTAGATCCAGCCTAGCGCTCCTAGAACAAAGTCTGGCAAGCGAAAATAATGCAGATATAGATGGCACTAAAGACAAGGCAAAACTCCGCCGAGCTACAACACCAGTCTAGCATCTAAGGAACTGCCGCCTTGGGCTTAGTTTAGTCTACATCGCCACTGATGAAAGTAACGGTTCTGACCACGCCGAGAATCGCCGCTGTAGGCACGAGCAACATGGGCACAATAGTCCAGAATTCCATGGGATACCTCTTTCTTTTGTCTTTCGGCGTCGGGCACCGAATTTGATAGCAAGATGGTAACGCCGACTGCAAGAAATGCAGCCAACAACTTGCTCAAGATTTACAGAAGCGGTTCAAAGAAATATGAAGAAAGCGAAAGAGTGGCGCCGAAAGCCCAACTAGACCAATGAGAGCGAGGAAGACAAAGAGCGAAAGAGAAAAGTCAATTATTACAAGCATTACGCAAGGTAAACGATGTTACTGATTGTTTCTCTCGGCTTCTGGTCTCAAAACTAGAAGCAGGGCTATTCCCCAAGCCGGAGCAAAGAAAACGCTCAGCACCACCATCAGTATCACCAGCGCCTTATTGGTAGAAACTCGGCTGGACCTCAGTATGGGATAGACCAGATACCAAATGGTCAAGATAATACCAAGACCAAGGGCAATATAGGCGCCGTACCTAATCACTTCAATAAACTGGTTTGTATGGGCCTCGATAGCCGAAGCAAGTAACCAGTTGATTAAACCCGGGAAAGCCAAGCCAAACAAGCTCAAAAATACGCCCCAAAACAGATACCAAAGCCCCTTGAGCCGCAGCCCCCGTATGAAACTAATCAGCACCCCACCAACAAAGAGTGACAAGCCTAGACGCATATAGATAGTTAACGAAAGCCAACTAATAGTATTTAAATCGTATTGCTTGATGAGAGTTTCAGCCTGGGCTAAAGTTCCACCTTCCACTTCATTGCCTCCGCTTATCGAAGATAAACTGGCTCGGCGTCTACCTTAACCCGAAAGAGAATATAAGGTTTCTCGCGCAAATCTTTGCCGCCATGAAAGAAAGGCTGGCGATGCAATTGGTTGGCGGTGAAATAAAGATAGCCGTCCTGAGCCAAACAAAGAGTATCTGGCCAGAGCACGCGTGGGTCGCAAACCAGGGTTTCGTGCTCACCCTTTAGCGAAATGCGATGGACGGCGTTGTGTTCATAGTCAGTGGCATAAATGCGACCAGCCGAGTCAGATTCCAGTCCGTCTGAGGCGCCTTTCTCAGCCACTTCACAGACAGATTTTGCTACTTCATCGTCGCTTATGCTGCGGTCGCACAAAAGATCGAGATTAACACTATAAAGTTTGCGACTGCTTAGTGGACAGTAAAAAAGATGCTTGCCATCTGCACCAATAGCGATACCATCGGCGCCGACGCGCAAACCGGTGCGCTCACCGTCTTCCGAGACAAACATAAGCGGCGCCCCTTCTACTATAGGCAGAAAGCCCGGGACGGCTTTGGTTGAAATATGCCCGGCTAGGCGGCGGAAGCTCTCGCCTGTTTCGAGGTCGACCACCACAAGCGCGTTATTGCCGCTCGAACTAGAATCAGTGAGGAAGGCCATGCCGCTCTTGCCGCGCCTCAGGTCGAAGCGCATGTCGTTTAGATAAGAGGTAGGAAGCGCTACATCGGCTGGAAACTTGATTACTTTCACAACTTTATTGGTGCCAAGATCGACACAAACCATCTTGGCAGCACCAGGTTGCACTGCGCCAAACTTGATTGAGCCGGTATCCAAAAGCCATAGCCTATCTCGCGGGTCGATAACAACGCTCTGGACGGACACCAGACAGCTATCGACCTTGTCCAACTGCAGCTTGTTGATTTCGGCATTAGGATACGGCACCAAATCTCCGTCCCGCAGTTCACAACAAGTATTCTCTACACCTTCTTCCCAGCGGGGGAAGTTGAGAAATTTGCGACCAGAGAAGGAAACAGCTACACCAGTGGGCATCGCCCCTTTGATGGCAGCAACCACTTCGGGCTTGCCAAGAAAACGCTGACTGGGGACGAGCTCTTTTATTTCTTCTTCAGCTTTGATGATGGTGCCGCCGCCATTGGACGTGCTGCCCGGGCTCGCATTCTGGCTGTTGCCGACGCTCGGGGTCTTGGCGCCCTTACTAGTGACGGCTGCGCCCGCGCCCGAAGCTTTAGCAGAGCCCTTGCCCGTGACCGCCGATCCCGAGCCCGAAGCCTTAGCAGAGCCCTTGCTTGTGACCGCCGATCCCGCGCCCGAAGCCTTAGCAGAGCCCTTACTAGTGACCGCTGCGCCCGCGCCGGGAGCAGCATCTGCCGCGCCAAAGGTCTGTAAAGTTAAACTCAAGGCTAGAGGAACTAACCAAACCGCTCTAATTAGCTTATTCAATTGGATACTCGGCATCACAACCTCATCAGTCAACCAATTCATTCTATACTGGTGCGCAGTTCTATAGCTTTCATCAAAATAAGTATTGACGATATTAGACGACCGGTCTATTATTATCTTAGTCGTCATACGGACAGTTATAACTAACCTTAGAGGAAGACCAATGTCCAATTTCAGTCAGAATCAGGGTCAGACCCTGACCGCAACGAGCGAAGCAGACCTCAAAAATGTGGGTCTTTTCAGCGAGCTCAAGATTAAAGACATCACTTTGCGCAACCGCATAGCGGTGTCGCCCATGTGTCAATACAATTCAATAGACGGTCTGGCTAATGACTGGCACCTGGTACATCTAGGCTCTAGAGCCATAGGCGGAGCGGCGCTGGTGATTACCGAAGCAGCCGCAGTGGAAGCAATTGGTCGAATTTGCCCAGATGACTTGGGCATTTGGAGCGACGATCAGATCGCGCCACTCAAGAAAATCACTACTTTTATAGAAAGCTTTGGCGCGGTTCCCGGCATTCAAATTGCCCATGCCGGGCGCAAAGCCTCCACTCGCAATCCTTGGAAAGACGGCGGATCAAGACACGAGAAACAAAACGTGCCCGAGAGTGATGGCGGCTGGCAGCCTGTCGGTCCTTCACCATTGCCCTTTTCAGATAGTTCAGTTACACCCAGAGAACTTTCGATTGCCGATATTGAAGCCATTCAAGACAAGTTTGCCCAGGCAGCAGAAAGAGCCTACAAAGCTGGTTTCAAATGGTTGGAAGTGCACGCTGCTCACGGCTATTTTTTGCACAGTTTTTATTCACCCCTGTCGAACAAACGCACAGATAAGTACGGCGGCAGCTTAGAAAATCGCATGCGCAACGCCCTCGAAACCATCGATAAAGTGCGTAAAGTCTGGCCGCAAAATCTACCCCTGACAGTACGAATTTCGGCATCCGATTGGGTTGAAGGTGGCTGGAGCGTCGATGACTCTGTGATTTTGGCTGCTGAAATGAAAAAACGTGGCGTCGATTTGATTGACTGCAGCAGCGCCTTTGTCAGAGCCGGCGACCGCTATCAATACGGACCGGGCTGGCAAGTGCCTCTTGCAAAAGCAGTAAAAGAACAGGCTCAAATCTTGACCGGCGCAGTCGGTATGATCACCGAAGCGCAGCAAGCCGACCAAATCATCAAAAATGGCGAAGCCGACTTGGTCTTTCTTGCCCGCGAAATGATCAGAGACCCTTACTGGCCCTATCATGCCGCCCAAGAGTTGATGGACAAAGCCGAAGCCAAGAAGATTCTGCCAATCAATTATTCTTATGCAATTTAGTTCTAAAGTTAGTTTTTGATTTAGTTCTTTAATTAGTTCTTGATTTAGTTCTTGTATCAATAAATCTTGTTTGAAAACTGGAGTAGAAATGACAACAGCAGTTGCTTACAAAGCCTGGGAACTGAAGAGCTTTTCCCTAGACTCTAAGAAAGATATTCAACCGGCCCAGAGACATGAAAAAAGCGAGAAGCTTGAGCATGAACAGGTGCGCATTGAAATCAAGGCCGCCTCGCTAAACTATCGAGACTTGCTGGTTTCGCGCGGACATTACAATCCGAAGCTACCACTTCCCGTGGTGCCGCTAAGCGATGGCGCCGGTATAGTCACAGCCGTAGGCGAAGGCGTGAGCAAATTTAAGGTAGGCGATCGAGTCATGCCTAACTTTATGCCCGAGTGGCTGGGCGGCGAAGTCACCCCCCAAGCTGCAAAAACCGCACTGGGAGGCTTTGTTGACGGCATGCTGCGCCAATACGCAGTATTCAATCAAAACTCACTGGTCTCCATACCCGAGCATTTATCTTTCGAAGAAGCTGCTACTTTGCCCTGCGCTGCCCTCACAGCCTGGAGCGCTTTGTTTGTTAACGGCCAACTGAAAGCCGGACAGACCGTGCTAACCATGGGCACCGGCGGCGTTTCGCTCTTTGCCTTGCAGCTGGCCAAACTGGCTGGAGCAAAAGTAATCGTCACATCAAGCAGCGACGAAAAATTGGAAAAGCTCAAAGCGATGGGCGCAGATGAGCTTATCAACTATAAGAAAAATCCTGACTGGGACAATGCCGTACTGAAAGCAACCCATGGACATGGTGTGGACCATGTGGTGGAATTAGGCGGCGCCGGCACTTTGGAGCGCTCGATGAAAGCAGCGGCCATGAACGGACATGTAAGCGTTATCGGAGTATTGGACGGCATCGCCGGACCAGTTAATACACTGGCTTTGATTATGAAGAGCCTGAAAGTGCAAGGCGTCTTTGTTGGTTCAGTTGAGCGCTTCGAAGCAATGAACAGAGCCATCACCATGCATAAGCTCAAACCGGTCGTAGACAAGGTCTTTAAGGCTGATGAAATTATCGAAGCGCTCGCCTATATGGAAAGCGGCGCCCATTTCGGCAAAGTTGTAGTCAAACTATAGACAGCAAGAAACTCTAGTCAATAACAACAACAAAAGAGCCGCCCTGCTATGGACGGCTCTTTTGCTCTCCAAATCAAACGAGCAAACTTGTAGAACTTAGTAAGACAGTACCCGACCTTTGACATTGCGATTACTGTCGTACTGAGCGGTTGAGCGTACCGGCTGGCTGAAGCTGTAGGAACCGTAGGTGGATGCCACCGAACGATTGCCGTAGCTGGCAGCCTGCTGCTGGTTGCGCAGATAGCCGCTCACATCACCAGATGCAATTTGATTATCACCCACTTTGCGAGCCTTAGCACTCATGGCTGAGGGCTTGTTGGGGCTGGCAGTGCGGTTGATGATTGTATAAGAAGATTTCTTGGACGGTGCCACCCGGTTGATGACATTAACGCGATAGCGGCTGCTGGCGTCAATATCGGTCCAGTAATAGTGCCTTAGATTGTTATCTCTATTGCACAGGGGCTCTTCCCAACCAGATACTTTATGCCGCTCCTCAAACACGGTCGATTGAGCGTTGGCTTGTAGATTGTTGGTAAGAATCAGGGCGAAAATTAGGGATACCAGGAGTTTTAGATGGAAAAGAATATTTGCTGCTCTTTGCCGGTGATCTAATGGATGCTCGCTCATTGGAGTTACCTCAAACAATTAGAAAATCAGCTGCCTGATATATGTATACAAAAATGATGTAATCGATTTGTAAACGATGTCAGGGGGGCTTCCCATCAAAAAGATTAAATCTCAAAAAGCCCACCCCTTGGGCGGCCGACTCAGATAACTGAACCGATATCGGTTTATTTTATAAGTCTCAACTCGGTAGTTTTTCAACCGATATCGGTTTAATTTACAGCTCTGTTTTCAAATCGCAGCCCGCCGGTTTATGAACCGATATCGGTTTAATTTACAGCCTGTCTTTTAATCGCAGCCAGCCGGCTTACGAACCGATATCGGTTTAATTTACAGCCCTGTTTTCAAATCGCAGCCCGCCGGTTTATGAACCGATATCGGTTTATTTTGCCACTAAGCCTTATCAAGAATATAGCCACTGCCGTGCACAGTCCGAAGAATGCTGTTCTTGCCTTCTTCGTCAATTTTCTTTCTCAACTTATTTATATGTACACGAACGGTGTCGGCGGCCGTGTCCTTCTCGTTTGACCAAACTTTGTCTAGTATTTCTTCCGAACTAAAGACCTTATTTGGATTGCGCATAAAGAACAAAAGAAGATTAAACTCTTGCGGCAAAAGCTTGATCTCAGCGCCGCTCTTGAGCACCCGCCTAGAATTGCCGTCTATTGAAATATGACCGGCGCTAAGCACATCGGACATCATCTGGCGCGGTCGACGCAGCAGGGCACGCAAGCGAGCCCCAAGTTCTACCGGATGGAAAGGTTTAGTCAGATAGTCATCGGCGCCAGACTCAAAGCCCTGAGTTTTGTCTGAAATCTGCCCCCGTCCGGTCAGCATGATTACAGGCAGGGCACCGCCGCGGCTGCGATAAGTACTGCACACTTTGTAGCCATCCATATCGGGCAGCCCGACATCCATGACAACAAGATCGTATTCATAATGAGCCAGTCGCGAAAGGGCGTCTTCGCCGCAATCGGATGCTTCCACTATATAACCTTCGCCCTCAAGCCATTCGCCAAGTACTGAAGTGAGCTCAGTATCGTCATCGACAAGCAGGATCTTCGACATAAAAACCGCGGGTGAAACTGACAGTGAAATACTAACACGAAAGAGGGAGGGGGCAGCCCCTCCCTCTTTTCTGTAATTCAGTCGAACCAGAAACTAGTCCCAGCTCAAGGCTCCACCTGTTTGATAATCGATCACTCTGGTCTCAAAGAAGTTTTTCTCCTTCTTGAGATCAATCATCTCGCTCATCCACGGGAAGGGGTTCTTGGCGCCCGGATATTGCTCGGGAAGACCAATCTGACGGCAACGACGGTTGGCGACAAAGCGCAGATACTCAGAGAACATCTGGGCATTCAGTCCAAGCACGCCGCGCGGCATTGTATCTACGGCATAGGCATATTCCAGTTCGACGCCTTGCTTAATCAAAGTCTGAATCTCTTCTTGGAACTCGGCGGTCCAAAGATGCGGATTCTCGATCTTGATTTGGTTGATAACGTCGACACCATAGTTGAGGTGCATCGACTCATCGCGCATGATGTATTGGAATTGCTCGGAGGCTCCGGTCATCTTGTTCTGACGTCCGAAACTGAGCATCTGCACGAAGCCAACATAGAAGAAGATGCCTTCCATGATGATGTAATAGCCAATGAGATTACGCAAGAAACGCTGATCTTTCTCGGGGGTGCCGGTGTGGAAGTTAGGATCGGCTAGTTCTTGAGTGAACTGCAATTGGAAAACATCTTTAGCGTGAATGGAGGGAACTTCGCGGTACATGTTGAAGATCTCGCCTTCATCGATACCGAGACTCTCCACAACATACTGATAGGCATGGGTGTGAAGGGCTTCTTCGAAGGCTTGGCGCAACAGATACTGACGGCATTCAGGATTGGTGATATTGCGATAGATAGCCAGAACCAAGTTGTTTGCCACCAGTGAATCAGCGGTGGAAAAGAAGCCGAGGTTGCGCTTGATGATCATGCGCTCGTCTTCGGTCAGTCCGTTAGGGTCTTTCCAAAGGGCGATATCGCGGCTCATGCTGATTTCTTGCGGCATCCAGTGGTTGGCGCAAGCATCCAGATACTTTTGCCAAGCCCACTCATACTTGAAGGGAACCAATTGGTTGAGGTCGGCGCGGCAATTGATGATGCGCTTCTCGTCAACAGTGACGCGGTGGCCGCTCATCGAAATTTGCTCAAGCCCGGTGGCACCAGCGCCGGGAACCATGGTCACCGATATTTCTGAGCCCTGAGTCATGGGCGGCGGGGTGAAATCGAGACCGGAGGCTGTGGCGGCCGCGGCATTACTGCTCGTGGGCGGTTGCTTGGTGGTCAGGGGAACGTCATCAAAACTGAGCATGTGGATGTCCTTTTCTAGTTTTGTTTTAGGGTTAATTACTGGCAGGCTTCACAATCAGGGTCGGTTATGGAGCAGGCCTTGGGCTGCACCTGAGCCTTCGCGGCTGAGGCTGTCGGAACTTTGTTGAGCACGCCGATCTGAGTAGTTGATTTCTCAGGGGCTGTGGCTGAGGCGGTGCGCAGGTAATAGGTGGTTTTGAGACCCTTGGTCCAAGCCAGTTTGTAGGTCTCGTCCAGTTTCTTACCGCTTGGTTCAGCCATATAGAGGTTCAAGCTCTGAGCTTGGTCGATCCACTTCTGGCGTCTGGAAGCAGCTTCCACCAACCACTTAGGATCAACTTCGAAAGCTGTAGCGTAGAGAGCTTTCACATCTTCAGGAATACGATCGATGGGCAGCAAGGAGCCGTCGAAATATTTCAGATCGTGCACCATTACTTCATCCCAGAGTCCAAGACGTTTCAAGTCTTCCACCAGGTAGGTATTGACCACGGTGAACTCGCCAGAGAGATTTGACTTGACATAGAGGTTCTGGAAGGTCGGTTCGATAGATTGGCTGACGCCGATGATATTAGATATGGTGGCGGTCGGAGCAATCGCCAAGCAGTTGCTGTTGCGCATACCATGGCGAGCGATATGCTCACGCACCGGTGTCCAATCTAGGCGACTGGAGCGGTCTACATCAACACTACCGCGCTCACTGGCCAAGATATCGATTGAGTCTTGGGGCAGAATGCCTTTGTCCCAGAGTGAACCCTTGTAGCTGTTGTAGGTGCCTCTTTCGGCAGCCAATTCAGAGCTGGCCAAGATGGCATAGTAGCTCACGGCTTCTTGGCAGTAGTCGGCAAAGTCGACTGCTTTATCGGAAGCATAGGGCAGACGCAAGGTGAGCAGAGCATCTTGGAAGCCCATGACGCCTAAGCCGACCGGGCGGTGGCGCATGTTGGCGTTGCGAGCTTTGGGCACGCTGTAATAGTTGATATCGATAACGTTGTCGAGCATGCGCATGGCAACGCGACAGGTGTGAGACAGTTTCTCGAGGTCGAGGGCGCCGTCTTTGATGTGAGCGACCAAGTTGATGCTGCCCAGGTTACACACAGCTGTCTCGCTCTCAGATGTATTGAGAGTGATCTCGGTGCAAAGGTTGGAACTATGCACAACACCGACATGCTGCTGAGGGCTTCTCAGGTTGCAAGGATCTTTGAAAGTCATCCAGGGATGCCCGGTTTCGAAGAGCATGGTGAGCATCTTGCGCCAGATAGTGACAGCGGGCACTTTCTTGAAGAGCTTGATGTGCCCTTCTTCAGCCATTTTTTCATAGCGCTCGTAAGCAGCTTTGAATTTCTTGCCATAGAGATTGTGCAAATCGGGCACTTCGTCTGGGCTAAAGAGAGTCCAATCGGCATTCTCTTTTACTCTTTCCATAAAGAGATCTGGAATCCAGTTGGCGGTGTTCATGTCGTGGGTGCGACGACGGTCATCACCGGTGTTTTTGCGCAACTCAAGAAACTCTTCGATGTCCATATGCCAAGTTTCTAGATAGCAGCAGACCGCACCTTTGCGCTTGCCACCTTGGTTGACGGCGACAGCGGTGTCGTTGACTACTTTCAAGAAAGGCACTACGCCCTGGCTCTTGCCGTTGGTGCCGGCAATATGCGCGCCAAGAGCACGCACCGGTGTCCAATCGTTACCCAGACCGCCGCTAAACTTAGATAGCAGAGCGTTCTCTCTTACTGCCTCATATATAGATGAAAGATCATCATCGACCGTGGTCAAGAAACAAGACGAGAGCTGCGGTCTATGGGTACCGGAATTGAACAGTGTGGGTGTGGAGGAAACAAAATCAAAGCTGGAAAGTAGATTGTAGAACTGGATTGCTTTCACTTCGCGGTCGATTTCATTAAGGGCTAGCCCCATGGAAACACGCATCCAGAAAGCCTGCGGCAACTCAAATACAACCCCTTCTTGGTGCAAGAGATAGCGATCGTAAAGAGTTTGCAGACCGAGATATTGGAACTTCAAGTCGCGGTCGGCGTTTAAGGCGGCTGCTACTTTATCTAGATCAAAAGTAGCCAAACGCGGATCAAGCAAACCGACTTTGATGCCTTTGGCAATATAGTCATGGAAATAAGTCTTGTAGCGGTCTTTCATTTGCTCTTGGCTGACCGACTCGCCCAAAACTTCTAGGCGCATCTGCTGCAAAAGCAAGCGAGCAGTGGCAAAGCTATAAGCAGGATCTGTCTCAATCAAAGCCCGAGCGCTCATGATGGCCGAGCGAATTACTTCAGACTCTTTCACCCCTTCATAAAGACTTTCCACCGTTGAATTGAAAATGCGGCGGGGGTCGACCATATCACCGAGACCGGCACAGGCATCGACAACAATATCTTTCAAACCAAGCTGAGCCAAAGGCACAGTGCTGCCGTCGGCGCGGGTGACATTGGGACCAAGATTCATCGGCTTGGCTTCAGGCTGCTGAGCGGCACGCTCTTGAGCACGAGCTTCGCGATAAAGAACATAACGACGAGCCACTTCTTGCTCACCGGCGCGCATCATGGCCAGCTCAACTTGGTCTTGAATATGCTCGATGTGCAAGACGCCGCCTTCAGGCAGGCGCTTCATCAGGGTTTCGACAATCTGACCGGTGAGCTTGCTTACCAGCGCACGCACCCGCGAACTCTCGGCGCCATGGGTGCCTTCAACAGCCAAAAAGGCTTTGGTCATAGCTACGGCGATTTTAGAAGGATCAAATTCAACGACATTACCGTTGCGTCTGAGCACCTTATATAGTGCAAATTGGCTGATCCGTTCTTCACTCAGTCCAAAACCAGCGGGGTCGGCATGGTGGACTGCTGTAAGCACCTGGGTCATCTCGTATCTCCTGAAAAGTAAGAAATTAGTGCGGGAACTGAGGTGAGAATCTTTATTGAACTAAGGGGAAAGTGGACAAAACAAAGCCCTCTCAGTGGATTGAGACCAAGAGGGCGCAACAAAACAAAGCATGCCTTGTCTATAAGCGCCTCTTAACCTCGAAGAGGTTTGACTTTATGTGCGCCCAGGTGGGTAGTCTGGCTTTAAGTGCGACTCTTTCGAAACGCTCCTAATTACAGTTGCGGGACAGCGATGGATTCACACCATCTTCCCCCACCAGATCTCTCGCTTGTTTTGCCTCGCTTTCAATTCATAGATAGCCAGCGTCGAATAGCCCAGGAGCAAAACCAAGTTTCAAACTTGCCCGGGGCTTATTAGATTGGATATGAATGAATCGAAAAGCTGGAGACTCGAGTAGATCCCGTAAATTGCAGGGCACTCAGCTAATTAAGCGAAATTTCTCCTTGATTCGATTCGTCGATGTGTAGCAAGGTAACACTTACAAATTGCAGGCGCAAGGCTACCCCAAAAGCAAGGGTAAGAAAGGCTGAAACGAGGCTAAGCTTGGGGCTCAGAAGGCTCAACAAGAACCACCTTTGACTTTGATAATATATACACACGAAACCATTCGTGATACCACCGCATAAACACCCGATAGTACGAGGAACATAAAATTTCCTCTTCCTGCGTCGTTTTAGCACCATCTAACGATATATAGAAACGGCGTTACACCGCACTCATAATGAGGTTAACGAAGAATGATCTTTCAGGCTCAAATAGCGGCAAACTGCTATCTTGCTAGGTAGCAGTCTGCTGTAGCGACTAGAAGGAGATAAGACGTGGCAAAAGTTATAGTTAAAGCCAATGCGGCAAACGGATTCAGACAGGAAATTTCTTCTGACAATCACGCCTTTGCCTCCGATGCCCCTAAAGAGTTCGGCGGCTCCGACTCAGCCCCCAATCCGCACGAGCTTTTGCTCGGTTCGCTGGGTGCCTGCACGGCCATTACCTTGCAGATGTACGCCAAACGGAAAGAGTGGGACTTACAAAGCATTAATGTAGACGTGCAAGAAGAAACAGTTGCAGGCGAAGACGGCACTAAGAAATCGCGCATTGTCAGAACCATCGAAATGACCGGCAATCTCACCGACGAGCAAGTGACCAACCTGAAGGGTATCGCCGACAAGTGCCCAATTCATAAGCTGCTCGAAGGCCCCAAGCAAATCGAGACAACAGTAGTTCATAAGTAAGATAGATGCCGGGCAGTCGCCAAGCAAATCTAAATTAGCTAAGCAAATCTAAATTAGCGAAGCAGACAGATTTAGAGACGCAAACATGTATTAGAGAACCAAATCTAATAAAACCGCCAAATCGGCGAGAGACATAAACCCCCGCTTATCTTAAAATTGGGGTCTATGAATTGCACCGTTCTCAATCTTGCCGACTTTGAAGCCGCCCTCAAGACCAGATATCTGGGTCGGGGCGCCAACGAATGTCATGAAGAAATAGACAGCACCAATACCCGCGCGGCC
>Ga0056910_1000248_pt1 | contig 57572 bp, 54 predicted proteins | sample EBPBio232012_DNA_FD_55021 | JGI IMG/M metagenome (GOLD analysis project Ga0056910, IMG submission 55021) | Wastewater treatment Type I Accumulibacter community from EBPR Bioreactor in Madison, WI, USA - Reactor 1_1/23/2012_ DNA | ecosystem: Engineered > Bioreactor > EBPR > Anaerobic-Aerobic >... | reverse complement strand
CGTCAACGGTGGCCTACACATGCGCTGATACAGTGAAGAGCATTCCCGGCAACTGCTGCCGGGAATGGGCCATAAAAAAAAGGAACGTCACCAGACGTTCCTTTTTTTTCGGGCCACCGGTGCACTACCGCACTTCGACTTGAACCCGGTGGGCCGCGCCGCCCACGCAGGACTGGCGCACAGGGGGGGCCTGTCAACTCCCGAAATCAGGGCCTCGCAAGGCCGCGTTCTTCGCCTTCCCGCCCGAGGTGCGGCGCGTGATCTACACCACCAACGCCATCGAGAGCGTGAACGCACGGCTGCGCAAGATCATCAAAACGCGCGGCCACTTCCCCAGCGACGAGGCGGCCACCAAGCTGATCTGGCTGGCGCTGCGCAACATCACCGCGGACTGGGGGCGGGCGGCCAACCACTGGAAATCAGCGATGAACCAATTTGCGATCCTCTACGAGGACCGATTTACCAGATCGGGCCAGTAAGATCACCAAGCCGCCTCACGATTGAGTGACGGATTCAACAGCCTCACACACAGAAATCCTGACACTCCCCGATCATGTTTCCAATGTTGTCGTCCAATGTCAGCTCTTGTACTCCAAGGCTCCCCGCCGCACTTGGCAGCTATTGCCAAGTTCCACACGAAACGGCATAGAGCCCTGGTGTGTAGCTAAATGTGTAGTTAGGCTGATTTTTTGGAGTAAAAACTTTCGCAAGTTATTGAAATGAAGTGAATTAAATTGCAAGAATAGAACAGTACGACATCGTGCTGCTGTAAGCGTCAGGCCGGTTTTCCGCGAACCGACAGCAGCCGTATCACCAGCCCGAGGATGAGGGCCAGCACGGGGTCGGTTGACTCCGCGACACGGCCGGGCAGACAGAGCTGGACCGCCTCGATCAAGCCGAGGAAGAACGCGACCATGCCGGCCGCGGCCAGGGGGCGGCTGAGCGGAGCTCCGATGAGCATGATCAAGGCGCCATAGAAGAAGCTCTTCTCGGCCAGGTTCAGCAGATTGGTGCCCATGCTGCCTTGCAGCATGCCGGTGAACGGAATCCAGTGGAACGCCTGCGCCTGGCCCAGCGGTTCATACGGCGCCAGGCCCGAGGCCGCCAGGCTGATGAACATGGCGATGCTCAGCACCGGCACGGCCATGGCGTGCTGGCGCCAGGGCAGGCAAACCAGGGCCAGGCCCAGCGCGAGCGCATTCGTCGCTGAGATGCTGGCGCCGACGATGAACAACTTGGCGCCGACGATGCCAAGGGCCGCCATCGCCATGACCGGGGTGGACAGGGTTTTGCCAGCGGCGAGCTCCCACAGTTTGAAGAAGGCCAGCCAGGCCAGGGTCGTGTGCAAGGCCCGCACGGCATCGACCTGGGGCGAGCGCACCAGGGGCTTGAGCGCGTTCGAGATGTTCTGCAGATCCAGCGTTGGCACCAGCGGAGCCCATTGATAGCCGATCCAAAGCAGCATCAGCATGGCGGGTGCCAGCGCACGCGGCAGCTGCATGGCAGCGTTGGGAAAAAGACTGCGTGCCACCCATCCGGCAAGGGTGCCGAGCANCATGCCGACNCCATTGGCTATNACATCGTTGAGTTCTGGTACCCGGCTGGGCACCCAGATCTGCGCCAGTTGCAAGGCGAGCGCCAGCAGCAGGCCCAGACCGAGCAGCAGGGCCAGTGTGCCGCTGGCACGCACTGGCCTGCGTGTATCGACATGCAGAGCCGCAACAAGCCCATATGGGACAAACAGCAGCAGGTTGCCGACCAGATCGCCGCGGCCCATGCGCAGCGTGGGCATGCTGAACAGTCCGGCAGCTTCCGCCAGCCAATGGTGGTTGGCCGCGAAGTGGAACGGGTAGAGCGAGCCGTAGCTGATCATTACGGCAATCAGCAGCAGGATGGCGCGCATGGCAGGCCCGTGGGTTTACAGCCGGCGCAGGCGCTCTATTGCCGCACGCAGCGTTTCATCCTTCTTGGCAAAGCAAAAACGCACCACGCGCTGATCGAAACCGTCGCCATAGAAGGCTGACAGCGGAATGGCAGCCACGCCGATCTCGCGCGTGAGCCATTGGCAGAAGTCGGCTTCGCTCAGGTCGCTGACTGCGGAAATATCGACGCACTGGAAGTAGCTGCCGGTGCTGGGCAGCAGTTTCAGGCGCGAGCCCGCCAGCCCCTGGCGGAACAGGTCGCGCTTGGCCTGGTAGAAGGCGGGCAGTTGCAGATAGGGCGTGGGGTCCTGCAGGTACTCGGCCAGGCCGTACTGCATGGGCGTATTGACGGTGAACACGTTGAACTGGTGCACCTTGCGGAACTCCGCCGTCATGGCCGCCGGCGCGGCCACGGTGCCCACCTTCCAGCCCGTGACGTGGAAGGTCTTGCCGAAGCTGGAGACGATGAAGGCGCGCGCCGCCAGACCGGCAAAGCGCGCGGCGCTCTGGTGCTCCGCGCCGTCGAACACCATATGCTCGTACACCTCGTCGCTGATCAGCAGGATGTTGGTGGGGGCCAGCAGGTCTTCGAGCGCGCGCATGTCCTCGGCCGTCCAGATGGTGGCGCTGGGGTTGTGCGGGCTGTTGATGATGAGCAGGCGGGTGCGCGGCGTGATGGCGGCGGCGATCTTTGCGAAATCGGGCCGGAAGCTGCCCGGCGTGAGCGGAACGCGTACCACCACGCCGCCGGCCAGCTCGATGTTGGGCACATAGCTGTCGTAGCAGGGCTCCAGCACGATCACCTCGTCGCCCGGCTGCACGCAGGCCAGGATGGCCGTGAGGATGGCCTGGGTGGCGCCAGCCGTAATGGTGATTTCGGCGTTTGCGTCGTACTGGCGGCCGTGAAGCGCTTCTATTTTTGTAGCTATGGCTTGACGCAGGCCGGGAATGCCGGCCATGGGCGGGTATTGGTTATGGCCGCCTTGCATGGCGCGGGTGACGGCATCCGTCAGCGCCGGGTCGCAGGCGAAGTCGGGAAAGCCCTGGCCGAGGTTGACGGCCTGGTGCTCGGCCGCCAGGGCCGACATGACGGTGAAGATGGTCGTGCCCACGTTCGGCAGGCGGCTGGGAAAGGCGGGCGGTGTGAGTTGCTTCACGGTCTGTTCAGAGTTCGTAGTCGTTGACATGGCCGGTCATGGCGCGGGCGATCAACTCGCGGCTCAGGCGGTCGCTGAGCAGCTCGGCAAACCTGTAGACGAAGTTGCGCAGGTAGGCGCCGCGTTTGAACGCCACGCGTGCCACGCTCTGGCCAAACAAGTGGCCCACGGGGCGTACCACCAGGTCGCCCACGGGGTCGTCGCGCACGGCCATTTCGGCCACTATGCCTATGCCCAGACCCAGGCGCACGTAGGTCTTGATCACGTCGGAGTCGATGGCCTCGAGCACGATGCGCGGCTGCAGTTTGCGTGTGGCGAAGGCCTGGTCGATCTTGCCGCGACCGGTGAAGGATGGGTGGTAGGTGATGAGCCCCTCGTGCGCGATGTCCTCCAGCCCTATGCGTTCCTTGCCCGCCAGCGGGTGGGCCGGAGGCAGCACCAGCACATGCTGCCATTCGTAGCAGGGCAGGGTGACCAGGTCGGGATAGTCGGCCAGCGATTCGGTGGCCATGCCGATCTCGACCACTTCGTCGATCACCATGCGCGCCACCTCGTGCGGTGTGGCCTGGTGCAGGCTGATGTTGACCTTGGGGTAGGCCTCACGCAGCCTGGCCACGGGCACGGGCAGCACGTAGCGCGCCTGGGTGTGGGTGGTGGCAATCGCCAGGGTGCCGCTGTCCTGGGCGCTGTACTGCTCGCCAATGCGCTTCAGGTTGCCGACCTCGCGCATGATGATTTCTATGCTCTTGAGCACATGCTGGCCGGGTTCGGTCACCCGCTTGAGCCGCTTGCCATGGCGCGCAAAGATGTCCACGCCCAGCTCATCCTCCAGCTCGATGATGGCCTTGGATACCCCCGGCTGCGAGGTGTGCAGCGCCTTGGCGGCCTCCGTCAGGTTGAGGTTGCGACGGGCGGCCTCTTGAACGAAGCGGAATTGGTGAAGGTTCATATCGAATGACGGCTAAAGAATCGCGTCATTATGTTGCATGAATCTAATGATTGGGCGTCTTATGGCTCAGCTGGCAATGCTCTGGCAGGCAATGTCGGCCATCAGCGCGGTCATGCGCGCATCTTCGCCTATCGGGGGCTGCAGCCGTAGCTGCAAGTGTCCGAAGTTGTGGGCCAGATCCTGCACCATGCGGGGAAGATCCTCGCGCACATGGCGGCCCGCACCAAGGAAGAGGGAGGCAATGGTGATCTGGGTCGCGCCCAGCGTCGCCAGCTCGGCCACGGCGCCGGCCAGGTCGGGCGCGCACAGCTCCAGGTAGGCACAGCGCACCAACAGCCGGGGCTGGTCTGTCTGGATACGGGCGGCTACGGCCTCTATGGGCCGGCGCCACAGCGGGTCACGCGAGCCGTGTGCTAGTAAAATAATAGCTAATTGCGATTGTTGCATGGGTGGTAGAGGCCGAAAACACTTAAAAGACTCTCTAGCGCCGCAGCACCAGCCAGCCAAAGGCCGCGAGCGACAGCACGCTGTAGATCAGGCCAGGCGCCGCCGCCGTCAGCCAGGGCGACCAGTTCTGCAGGTTGCCGGCAAAGCCGAAGACGTTGTTCAACAGGAAGAAGCTGATGCCCGCCATGACGCCGCCAAACACATAGCCCGCAATGCCGCCAGAGCGGAAATGCAGGTAGGCAAAGGGCAGCGACAGCACCACCATGACCAGACAGCTCAAGGGGTAGAACACCTTGCGCCAGAACTCGATCTCATAGCGTTGCGCGGCCTGGCCGTTGGCCTCCAGGTGGCGGATGTAGTGAAACAGCTCGATGGTCGCCATCTTGTCGGGCTTGAGCAGGGAGGCCGCCACCATGTCCGGGCTGATGCGGGTCTGCCACAGCAAGCGCGGCTCCTGCAGCTTGGTGACGGTCATGTCGCCATCGGTCTGCTGCTCGAATACGGTGCGCTGCACCTGCTGCAGATTCCAGCCCGCGCCATTGTCGGCAAACTCGGCTTGTTCGGCGGTGGTGGTGGAGGCGATACGGCCGCGTTCATCGAACTCGAATACGCGTACCCCGCGCATGCGCCCGTTGCCGTCGATGGCGCCGACATTCACGGCGAAGGAATGATCGCCTTCGCGCTCCTTGAGCCAGGCGCCCGTGGCCCCGGTGCTGATCTGGCCCTGGCCGCGCGCCTTGACCAGGGCGGCCGCACGTTCACTGATCGGAGCCAGGTAGTCGCCCACGGCGAAGGTGAGCGCGACAAAGGCGCAGCCCAACAACAGCAGGGTGCTCAGTGCTCGCCAGGGCCCCAGGCCGCTGGTACGCATGATGGTGAATTCCGAACTCTGCGCCAGCCTGGCCATGACGAAGATGGTGCCAATCAGCACCGTGATCGGCAGCAGTTCATACAGGTGCTGTGGCAGACCCAGCGCCACGAACAACAGGGCATGCGTGAGCTGGTAACCCATGCCCAGCCGCCCGACCCAGCGCAGCTCATCCACCAGGTCGAAGAAGAAAAACAGCGCCAGAAAGGCCAGGATGACGAAGGCCACGCTGACCACGACCTCGCGATAGATGAAGCGGCGTATGGTTCTCATGCAGCGCTCCCGCGTGGCAGCAGGGCGCGCAGCGACCAATGGTTGTGCCTGGCGGTCACCAGCAGCAAACCCAGCGCCAGCGTGCCGCCATGCAGCGCCAGCAGAAAGGGCAGCATGCCTACCCGGCCGGCGCCCACCCAGGCCTGACCCACGGTCATGAGGTTGTAGTACACCATGAAGGCCAGCAGCGCCAGCACCAGGCTGGTGCTGCGATGGGCGCGTGGATTGACGATGGCCACGGCCAGGCCCAGCACGATGAAGTTGAGGGCAGCAAGGGTGCTGCCCAGGCGCCAGCCGAGTTCGGCCTGAGACTGCGGGTCTTGCGCCAGATCCCAGGTGTCGCGGGTCTTGATGGCGCCGGCGTCTGTGCCGCCCTGCGGGCCGCCGCCGATCAAGGTGCCGTATTCGGCAAATTCGCTGATGCGCAGCCCCGGTTTGTCTGGCGCGGTTTCAAGCCGTTGGCCGTTGCGCAGCAACACGATGCGCTCGCCACTGCGTATCTCCAGGCGCGCGCTTTGGGCGGATGTCACGGTCTCGCCCCGCTGCTCGCGCGTGGCAATGAACACGTTGTTGGCGGCATTCGCGTCGGGTGTGTCCTTGTCGATGAAGAACACGCGTGCGCCGTTGGCAGACTCTTGAAACTCTCCCGGTGCAATGCGGTCCACATCGCTGCGCTGTTCGTATTGGGTCTTGAGCTCCTGGATCTGCCGGTTGGCCCATGGCCAGACCACAAGCGACAGCGCTGCAATCACCAGCAGCACGGGCCAGGAAAAACGCAGCAGCGGCGCCAGCAGGCTCATCAGGCCACGCCCGGCCGAAAACCAGATCACCATTTCGCTGTCGCGGTACATGCGCGACAGCGTGCCGACCACGGTGATGAACAGGCTCAGGCTGAGAATGGTGGGCAGCTGCCCCAGCACCGTGAACCCCATCACCAGCATCACGTCGGACGGCGCCACGCTGCCGCGCGAGGCCTGGCCCAGCGTGCGGATCAGCATCATGGTCATGACCACGGTGATCAGCACCACCAGGGTCGCGCCAAAGCTGCGGGCCAGCTCCTTGCGTATGGATGAATCGAATAACATTGGCTCGAAGGAAAACGCCGATTATGAACTTTGAACTCAAGACGCTTTCACTGTCCGCCGCTGTTTCGCACAAATGTGATTTGCTGATATTGCTGGTGCCCGAAGGGTTCAAGCCGCAGGGCGATGCCCTGTCCGTCCTGGTTGCCACCGCGCTCAAGCAGGGAGACCTGGAGCTGAAGCCGGGCAAGCATCTCGCGCTGTATGCGCCGGCCGAGATGGCGGCGCGCAGGCTGGTGCTGCTGGGCTGCGGCAAGGGTGACCCCCATGCGGTGCGCCAGGCGGTGCAGGCGCTTGGGGCTACGCTGAAAACGCGCGCCATCAAGCGCGCAGCGCTGGTGTTTGCCACGGATTGTGAGGCGGGTTCCGTTGGCGCCGCGGTACGCACCATGGCGGAGGCCGGCTATGTCTACACGGCCACCAAATCGAAGGCGGAGATGCCTGCACTGTCCCGCGTCACGGTGGGTGTGTCCGACGCCGGTGCCCTGCAGCCGGAGTTCGCAATCGCAACGGCACTTGCCGTGGGTGTTGAATATGCGCGCGAATGGGCGAATCGTCCCGCCAACCACGCCACGCCGACGTTGATCGGGGAGGCGGCCAAGGCGCTGGGCAAGCATGCCGGCATACAGTGCAAGCTGCATGGCCCGGCGCAGGTGGCCAAGCTGGGGATGGGGGCGTTTCTGGCCGTGGCGCAGGGTTCGGATCAACCGCTGCGCTTGATCGAGTTGCGCTATGACGGCGCGGCGCGTTCGCAGGCGCCGGTGGTGCTGGTCGGCAAGGGCATCACCTTCGATACCGGCGGCATTTCGCTCAAGCCTGCCGCCGAGATGGACGAGATGAAGTTCGACATGGGAGGCGCGGCCAGTGTGTTGGGCGTGTTCCGGGCCTTGGCCGAGCTCAAGCCCGCCATCAATGTGGTTGGCTTGATCCCAGCGTGCGAGAACATGCCTGACGGCAAGGCCATCAAGCCTGGTGACGTGGTGACCAGCATGAGTGGCCAGACCATTGAAATCCTGAACACCGATGCAGAGGGGCGCCTGGTGCTGTGCGACGCACTCACCTACGCTGCGCGTTTCAAGCCTGCAGCCCTGATCGACATTGCCACGCTCACGGGCGCCTGCGTCGTGGCGCTGGGAGGGCTGCGCAGCGGCTTGTTTGCATCCAGCGACGAGCTGGCCGCACGCCTGGCGGCAGCCGGCGATGCGGCGCTTGACCCCTGCTGGCGCATGCCGCTCGATGACGACTATGCCGAGGGCCTGAAAAGCAATTTTGCCGATGTCGCCAACGTGGCGGGCCGAGCTGGTGGCTCCATCACGGCCGCCAAGTTCCTGCAGCGTTTTGTGGGCGACATTCCGTGGGCGCACCTGGACATCGCCGGAACCGCCTGGAAAGGCGGCACCGCCAAGGGTGCCACGGGGCGCCCCGTCGGGTTGCTGCTGCACTACCTGCTGGGCATGGCGGGCGCGCCAACCCCCAGGCGCAAGACGGCTGCAGCCAGGCGCGCACGTGCGGATTGAAGGCGGCATCAGCAAGTTGTTGGGCGCATGACCGAAGTCGCTTTTCATTTCAATGCCCCTGACAAGCTGGCCTATGTCTGTCGCNTGGCGCGCAAGGCGACTCGCCACGACNTGCGCGTGCTGATCACGGCCAGCCGGCAGGATCTGCAGCGCCTCGATCGCTTGCTGTGGGCACTGGGGCCGTCGGACTTCGTCGCCCACTGCATGGACGATGCTGACGAGGAGATGCGGCAAGCCTCAGCGGTGCTGCTGGCAACTGACCCGCTGTCATGTGATCCGCGCGACTTGCTGGTGAATCTGGGTGATGCGGTGCCACAGGGCTTCGAGCAATTTGCCAGGCTGGTGGAGGTGGTCAGCCAGTCAGATTCAGCCGACCGCAGCCGCGCGCGCGAGCGCTGGCGCCACTACGCCGCCCAAGGCTATGCGATTGTTCGGCATGACCTGGTGCTGCGAGGGGGGGACTGAATGGGGATGCCGCCGAAAACGCCGCCACGCTTTGTGCCCACTCTCACCGATGTGGTGCATTTGCCCGACACGGCACGGTTTGCGGGCCAGATCATTGAGGCAACGGCAGCATCCGAAGCGCCGCAACCGGTCGCAGCTGCGCCAGAGGGTTTGCAGAATCTGGCGCCCGGGCCGGTGCCTGATGCCGATACCGCTGCGGGCAGCAGTCTGCCCGAAGGCCTGGAGGAATACGTGGTGCACCGCGTCATGCAGCGCGTCGATCTGGTGCTCGATCAGCGCCTGCGCGAGGCCATTGCGCTGGTGGTGCAAGAACAGACCCGCTCCATGATCCCACGGCTGCGCGAAGAGGTGGAGTCGGTTGTGCGCCATGCCGTATATGAGGCGGTTGCCGACGAACTGGCGGAAAACGGTGGAAGGCGTTGATCAGTTGACCGGGTATTTCCCAGTGTGAATCTTGGGCACTTTCTCGTGTTCCCTAGTGGAGGGGCCCAAAAATTGCGATATGTTTCCGGTCGTTGGACAACATCTTATTTCCAGCGCTTTTCTTTTTTTGGAGACCCATATGCAACTGAAGTTGAAACTGACCGTAGCAGCTGCGATCGCAGCCATTGCCGGCGTGGCCGCCGCTCAAGAAGTGGTACGCATTGGTCACGTGGCCCCGATCTCGGGCGCCCAGGCACACTATGGTAAGGACAACGAGAACGGCTCCCGCATGGCCATTGAAGAGCTGAATGCTCAAGGAGTGGAGATCGGCGGCAAGAAGGTCAAGTTCGAGCTGCTGGCAGAAGACGATGCGGCCGACCCCAAACAAGGCGCGGCCGTTGCACAGAAACTGTGCGACTCCAAGGCTGCGGGCGTGGTCGGTCACCTCAATTCGGGCACCACGATTCCGGCTTCCAAGGTCTATAACGACTGCGGCATTCCGCATATCACGGGCGCTGCCACCAACCCCAATCTGACCAAGCCCGGCTACAAGACCACGTTCCGCATCATTGCCAATGACAATGCCCTGGGTGCCGGTCTGGCCTCGTACGCTGCCGATACGCTGAAGCTCAAGACCGTGGCCGTGGTGGACGATCGCACGGCTTATGGCCAGGGTTTGGCGAATGTGTTCAAGCGTGTGGCTGCCGAGAAGGGCATCAAGGTCGTCGATGAGCAGTTCACGACCGACAAGGCCACGGATTTCATGGCCATCCTGACCGCCATCAAGTCCAAGAACCCCGATGCCGTCTTCTACGGTGGCATGGATCCCCAGGCTGGCCCCATGCTGCGTCAGATGGAACAGCTGGGCATGGGGAACGTGAAGTTCTTCGGTGGTGACGGTGTGTGCACCACCGAAATCGCCAAGCTTGCCGGCGGCGCCAAGACGCTGGGCAACGTGGTGTGTGCCGAGGGTGGCAGCTCTCTGGCCAAAATGCCCGGCGGCATGGCCTGGAAGGCGAAGTACGATGCCAAGTTCCCTGGCCAGTACCAGATCTACAGCCCCTACACCTACGACGCCACCATGCTGATGGTGGACGCCATGAAGCGTGCCGGATCCTCCGATCCCAAGGTGTACATCCCCGAGCTGCTCAAGTCCAACTACAAGGGCGTGACCGCGACCATCGCCTTTGAGCCGAATGGCGAAATCAAGAACCCGGCAATCACCTTGTACGTCTACAAGGATGGCAAGAAGACGCCGTTGAACTGATTCGATTGATGATGCATGGCGGTACCTTCCAGTGCCGCCTGTGGTCAACAAAAAGGGGCTTCGATGAAGCCCTTTTTTTTCGGCAAAAAGCCAGATTGGCGCGATTTCAGCGGCGCACCTGCAAGGCCCCCGGGTTCACGATGTTGGTGGGCGTGCCCTTGATGTAGTTCACCACATTGTCGAAGGCGGCGCCAAAATAAAGCTCGTAGCTGTCTTGCTCCACATAGCCGATATGGGGTGTGCAGATGCAGTTTTCCAGCCGCAGCAGCGCATGACCCTGGAGAATGGGCTCGCTTTCGAAAACATCCACCGCAGCCATGCCTGGGCGCCCGCGATTGAGTGCGGCCAGCAGTGCGTCGGTTTCGATGAGTTCGGCGCGCGAGGTGTTCACGAACAACGCAGTAGGCTTCATGCACGACAAGTCCTCCAGCGTGACCATGCCGCGGGTCTCGTCGGTCAGCCGCAGGTGCAGCGACACCACGTCGCACTGCGAGAAAAACTCAGCCCTTGTGCTGGCCACCTGCAGCCCGTCGCTCAAGGCCTGGGCGCGTGATGCTTCTCGTCCCCAGACGCGCACGTTCATGCCGAATGCGCGGCCATATCCGGCGACGATTTGTCCTATGCGCCCATAACCCCAGATGCCCAGGGTCTTGCCACGCAATATGCTGCCCAGCCCGAAATTGGCGGGCATGGATGCGGCCCGCAGACCGGATTGCTGCCACGCGCCGTGCTTGAGGTTGGAGATGTACTGAGGCAGGCGGCGCATGGCGGCCATGATGAGCGCCCAGGTCAGCTCTGCGGGGGCCACGGGTGAGCTCACGCCCTCGGCCACGGCAATGCCGCGTTCGGTGCAGGCCGCGATGTCGACATGCGAGCCTACGCGCCCGGTTTGTGCAATCAGCTTGAGCCGCGGCAGTTTGTCCACCAGCTGGCGGTTGATCTGCGTGCGGTCGCGGATCAGCACAATGATATCTGCGTCCCGCAGGCGCACCGACAGTTGTCCCAGGCCTTTGACGTTGTTGGTGTAGACCTTGGCCGAGTACGGGTCGAGCCGCACCGCGCAGTGAAGCTTGCGCACTGCGTCCTGGTAGTCGTCGAGTATTACGATGTTCATCTTGTGGTGTGCATTCCGTCGGGCGGCCGGGGGCGAAGCACCTGAGGCTCCTGCGGCCTGACGGGCAAAAAGTCACAATGGCTTGGCGAAACTGATGAGCCAGGGAACGATTGTCGTTCATGACCGGGCCCATGTGCGCCAGGGTGCTGAAATCCAGTCCAGCGACCACACAAGATGACAAACCTGTGAATACGTTGTCAGGCAACGCCTCGGTGTGATGTGTCGGGTTCGGCGGTCATTGATCCCGAAGTATCTTTGTGCACACGGGCCAGAACAAAAGGCGCCAAGTCGTTAAGCTTGCGCCGTGGCACATGTCAGCTTTTCTCCTCCCTACACCCCATCGAGCCAGATGACGCAACAGTTGCGTGACCGCGGTTATGCCGTGCTGCAGCCGCACGACACCGCAGTCTGGCTGGGCTGTGATCTGGCTGATCTGCAGGCGCTTGCGTCGGACTGGGCCGATTTGCCCCCGGACGACTTTCTGAAAGACGGCGGACGTTACCGCCGCCGGCGCCATTCGTGCTTCATTGTGGATGGGAGGGCGGTAAGCCAGACACCCCACCGCGCCCACTGGCAACCCGTGGAGTACAACGCCTTGCATGGCGGCATGCAGCGCTGGTTTGCCCCCATGCGGGATGCCACCGTACAGGCGCCGGTTTGGGGCCGTCTGATGAGGGCCCTGGGTGGCTTGGCGCAGCAGGCCTTGGCGACCCGGTCCGAGACGTGGTTCATCGAGGCACACCAGTTCCGCATTGATACCGAGGGTGGCATTGGCCGCCCCACGCCCGAGGGGGCGCACCGCGATGGCGTGGATCTGGTTGCGGTATTCCTGGTAGATCGCGAAGGGGTCAAGGGTGGTGAGACGCGCATCTTCGAGGCCACAGGCCCCAATGGGCAACGCTTCACACTGAGCGAACCCTGGTCGGTGATGCTGCTCGACGATGCGCGCATGATTCACGAAACCACGCCCATCCAGCCCGACGGTGAGCATGGCTGGCGTGACACGCTGGTACTGACCTGCCGCCGGGATGGCTTCCTGGAGGATGCAGGGCAATAATTGATGCGCATCAAGCACCAAGGCGCCGCATGGCGTCACACTGGCAACAGCTCAGGGATCATCTCCCTATCCCGATTTCAATGAGGAGGTTCCATGTTCAAGCACATTCTGGTTCCCGTCGACGGCTCGGAAACATCCATGAAAGCCGTCGCCAAGGCATCGGCCCTGGCCAAGACCTTTGACAGTGCGGTGACGGCGCTGTATGTGATCGACCCCTACCCGTTCACGGGCGTGGGCGCCGATTTTGCCTACGGCCAGGCGCAATATCTGAGTGCAGCCACGGCCGAGGCGAATGCCGCGCTGGATGCGGCCAAGGCCGCCATCAATCAGGCCGGGGTCGCGAATGTGAGCACCATGGTTGGCGAGGGGCATGCCGTGCACGACGGCATCCAGCGCGCCATCGAGAGCACGGGCGCTGACCTCATCGTCATCGGATCGCATGGCCGCCGTGGCCTGGAAAAGCTGGTGCTGGGCAGCGTCACCCAGCGCGTGCTGGGCGTGGCCCGCGTACCCGTGCTGGTGGTGCGCGAGTAAGGTTTTCTTCCCAACAAAAACGGCTCCCTCGGGAGCCGTTTTTGTTGGGCGGGCCGGGCCGCCTATTCGATCTTCGCGCCGGAGGCTTCGACGATGCCCTTCCACTGCGCGTACTCGGCCTTGAGCAGGGTAGAGAACTGCTCCGGTGTCATGGCCAGGGGTTCGGCTCCCTGGGCGTGGATGGCGGCTTTCACATCGGCTGTCTCCAGAAGCTTGTTGACCTCGGCGTTGAGGGTGCTGACCACGGCTGCGGGCGTGCCGGCCGGAGCGAAGACGCCATACCAGGTGCTGACATCAAAGCCCTTGAAACCCGATTCGGCCACCGTGGGTACATCCGGCAGCGAGGAACTGCGCTTGGCCGAGGTGACGGCTAGCGGGCGCAGCTTGCCGGCCTTGATCTGGCCCATGGCCGAGGGCAGGGACGAGACCAGCAGCTCCACATTGCCCGCCAGCGCGTCCATCAGCGCGGGGTTCGAGCCCTTGTAGGGCACATGGCTCAGCTTGATGCCTGCGGCCTTCTCGAACAGGTCGCCGGCAAGGTGGATGGAGGTGCCATTGCCCGGCGAGCCATAGGTGACGGTGCCGGGCGCGGCCTTGGCGGCGGCCACCACGTCGGCCAGGGTCTTGAACCTGGAGTTGACGCTGGTGGCTATGACCACCGGCGTGTAGGCCACATGGGCCACGGCCGTCAGGTCTTTGGTGGGATCCCAGGCCAGGTTCTTGTACAGCCAGGGGCCTATGACCAGGTTGTCCTTCTGGCCCATGACGATGTCGTAGCCCGTGGGCGCGGCCTTGACGGCCTCGCCAATGCCTATGGTGCCGCCGGCGCCAGGCTTGTTGTCGGCCACCACGGTCCATTTGTTGGCTTCGGTGAGCTTGGCGGACACCAGACGCGCCAGGATGTCGGTACCGCCACCGGGCGGGAAGGGCACGATCATGCGGATGGGCTTGGTGGGGTAGGCGCTGGCAACTGCGGGGGCAGCGGTCTGGGCCTGGACGGTGGCAGCGCCAAGGGCGCAGGCCAGGGTGGCAAACGAGAGGATATGTCTGCGAAGCATCAAGGAAGTCTCCAGGGAAGCCGAGAAAAGCCAGCCACAGCCGGTGGCTGCATAACGGGCAGCATGATGGCCCAGTCGCCGTGATGCCAGCCCTGCCCATGCGCGTGCGCGCCATCGCCAAACGCGATGCCTGCATCAGCGTGGCCCGCAGGTCATGTGGCGCGGGTTGGGTACCGGGTTTGATCTGGCTCATCGTTAATACGAATCGTTATCGTTATCATGGGCGGATGCCAACTCGGATCAGCCACTCCATGACAGCAGATATCTCGTTTGCCTCCACCGAAGCAGGTTGGAAGGTGCAGCCGCACGGGCATGCCGATCACAGGCCGCTTTCGCCCAGCGGGCGCTGTCCGGCGCCAGGCGGCCGTATGCAGCCGCTTCTGCGCCGCCTGCCAGGCGCCCTGGTGCCGCTGGCATTGGGCGCTGGCCTGCATGCGGGTGCCGTGCAGGCCCAGCCGGGCATGGCTGACCGGGCTGGCGTGGCGTCTGAATTGCCCGCCGTCAGCGTCACCGCCAAGGGTTATGCCGCATCCGAGGTGGAGACGCCGGTGGCGTCCACCGTGCAGACGGCCGACGATCTGGCGCGCAAGCAGGCACAGAACCTGGGCGAGGCGCTGCGCGGAGAGCCGGGGATATCGGTGTCGCTCGATGGCGCGTAGGGGCAGAACCCGATGATTCGTGGCTTGCAGAAGGACAGCGTGGTGCTGATGGTGGACGGCATGCGCCTGAATTCGGCGCAGCGGGCGGGAGCGATCGCCTCGTTTCTGTCGCTGGGCCTGGCGGAACGGGTCGAGGTGGTCAAGGGCCCGGCCTCGGTGTTCTATGGCACGGGGGCGCTTGGCGGTGCCATCAACGTACGCCTGCCGCAGGCGCGCTTCGAGCCCGGGTTGCACCTCAAGACCCGCCTGGGCTATGACTCGGCCAGCCGGGGCGCCAGCGGCGCGGCGCTGCTCAATGCCAGCCAGGGCGACCACGCGCTGATGCTGGGCGGGTCACTCGCCGACTACCAGGACTACCGCGCCCCCGGGGGCAAGGTGGCCTACACCGGCTATGAATCGGGCGCCTTCATCGGCCAGTACTGCTACCGCCTGGGCGGCGGCCAGCAGCTGCGCCTGTCGCTGCAGCAGCAGCGCGACGACGATGTGTGGTATCCCGGCTCCATCAAGCCGCATGCGCTGCCGGTGGTGGGTAGCGTCATCACCCATTCGCCCAAGCAAACGCGCCGCCTCTACGAGCTGGGCTACAACCGCCAGGGCGATGGCGAGCGGCCGCTCAATTTTGACCTGCGCCCGTACCGCCAGGAGATGAGCCGCAGCATCTATGGCCAGGCCAGGCTGCTGGGGCGCGACATCGTCACCACCGACGTGAGCTTTGCCACCGATGGCCTGGACGCGCGCGCCGACTGGTTGCTGCACCCCGCGCACCTGCTGTCGTTCGGCATCAACGCCTGGCGCATGACGGCCGACCCCGATGCCTGGATGGCGCGCCCGCCGCAGTTCGTGCAGTACGTGCCGTCGCGGCCATTTGGCGATGGCCGCCTGCAGGCCGTGGGCCTGTATCTGCAGGACGACATCAAGCTGGGCGCCTGGAGCGTGCTGGCCGGCCTGCGCCACGACCGCGTGCAGGGGCGTGCGGCGATGATGAACAACGGCGCGGTGACCTCGGGGCTGGATCGGTCGGACGGTGCCACCTCGGCCAGCCTGGGCGTGATGCACGAGGTGACGCCGCTGCTGCGCCCCTACGCCAATGTCTCGCGCGCCTTCCGCGCCGCCGATCTGCGCGAGCGCTACCAGTCCGGGCTGCGCAATGACGGTTTCTACTGGGCCGGCAGCCCGCAGATCAGGCCTGAGACGGCGACCCAGTTCGAGCTGGGCATGAAGGGCGAGGATGAGCGGTTCGGCTACGCCGTGTCGGCGTTCCGCACGCGCATAGCCAACCACATCACCGGCATGCAGCTCACTGGCGCAGCCGCCATTGCCGCCTGCGGCGCCGCCAATGCCACGGCCTGCAAGCAGACCGTCAACCTGGGGCATGCGACCCTGACTGGGCTGGAGGCCTCGCTGCGCTGGCGCTTGCAGCCCGGTCACTGGCTGCAGGCCGGCTATTCGCGGGTGCGCGGCACCAATGGTGACCTGCACGAACCGCTGTACCAGATGCCCGCCGACACCCTGCGCCTGGGCTGGGAAGGGCGCATTCTGGCTGACTGGTCGGTGGACGCGACGGCGCTGCTGGTGCGGCCGCAAAAGCGCGTTGCCACCCGCTTCACGCGCGGCCAGGAAGATGTCAGCGCCGGCTACGGCGTGGTTGATGTCGGCGCCACCTGGCGCTATGCACGCGGCCAGTCGCTGCGCCTGGCCATCAAGAACCTGGGCGACAAGCGCTACCACGAACATCTGGCCGAGGGCTTGCCGGGTCTGGAGCCCCATGCCCCCGGGCGCAGCCTGCGCATTGGCTGGGAAGGACAATTCTGAGCATGACCCTGCAGACCATGGATCGTCACGCACGCCGCCGCCTGCTCATCGCTGGCGCAGCCGGCGCCATGCTGGGCGCGGCGGCGCCGCTGCGCGCGCAGCCCGGGGGCGGCACGGCCCCGGCGCGACGTTCCAGGCTGGCGCTGTCCGGCCCGTTCGCCGCCGTGTCCTATCCCTTGATGCGCATCGCCGACAGCGGCGCGCTGGCCGATGTCGCCGACAAGGTGGAATTTCGCAGCTGGAAGACACCAGACCAGCTGCGCGCGCTGGCCATTGAGCAGTCCGCCGACCTGGTTGCCATGCCCAGCAACGTGGCGGCCAATCTGTTCAACCGCGGCGTGCCGCTGGCGCTGCTGGACATCAGCACCTGGGGCCTGCTGTGGATGGTCTCGCGCGAGGCCGGCCTGCGCACCCTGGCCGACTTTCGCGGCAAGGAGGTGGTGATGCCGTTTCGCGGCGACATGCCTGACATCCTCTTTCGCCTGCTGGCCGAGCGCCAGGGCATCGCCGTGGGCAAGGACATCCGGCTGCGCTATGTGGCCTCGCCCATCGACGCCATGCAGCTGCTCATCACGCGCCGCGCCGACCACGCGCTGCTGGCCGAACCGGCGGTGTCCATGGGGCTGCGCAAGAGCCAGTTGTTCCCGGTGAAGGTGATTGCCCCCGAACTGCATCGCAGCGTCGATCTGCAACAGGAGTGGGGCCGCGTGCTGGGGCGCGCCCCGCGCATTCCTCAGGCCGGCATCACGGCGCTGGGCCGGGTGCAGGGCGATGCGGCGCTGCTGGCGCGCTTCGAGCAGGAGCACGCCAAGGCGCTGGCCTGGTGCCAGGCCCAGCCCGAGGCCTGCGGCGAGATGGCGGCGCGCCATGTCGAGATGCTGACGCCCGAGGGCGTGGCCGACGCCATGCGCGCGACCCAATCCACCATGACCCTGGTGGGCGCCAGCCAGGCGCGCGCCGAGCTGGAGTTCTTCTACCAGCAGCTGCTGGAGCGGCAGCCTGGCCTGGTCGGCGGCAAGCTGCCGCCGGCCGCGTTCTATGGTGGCCACGCCTGATGGCCTTGCTGCGCAACTGGCTGCTGGGCATTCCGCGCTATCTCTGGGGCGGCTGGGGCGCGATGGCCAGCCTGTTGCTGCTGGTGGCCCTGTGGGAGGCACTGGCCGCGGCCTACGGGCCGCTGGTGCTGCCGACGCCGATGCAAACGGCGCAGATGCTGGCCCAGTGGATGGCGCAGGGCGGCGAGCTGTGGCCGGCGCTGGCGGTGACGGCCAGGCGCGCCTTCATCGGGCTGGCGCTGGCGGTGCTGGCCGGCAGCCTGCTGGGCGTGGCTGCCGGCATGTCGATGACGGCGTCGATGATGGCGCGCCCCTGGATCACGGTGCTGTTGGGCACGCCGCCCATCGCCTGGCTGGTGCTGGCCATGCTGTGGTTTGGCAGCGGCGACGGCACGCCGGTGTTCACCGTGTTCATTGCCTGCCTGCCGGTGGTCTTTGTCGGCGGCATGCAGGGCGCGCGCACGCTGGAGCGCCACTGGCGCGACCTGGCGCGCGCCTATCGGTTGCCCTGGCATATGCGCGTGCTCGACGTGTACCTGCCGCATGTGGTGTCCTACCTGTTCCCGGCCTGGATCGTGGCGCTGGGCAGCAGCTGGAAGGTGGTGGTGATGGCCGAGCTGCTGTCGTCCGACACGGGCGTTGGCGCCGAGCTGGCCACCAGCCGAGCGCAGCTGGACATGGCGGCGACGCTGGCCTGGATAGGGGCCGTGGTGCTGGTGTTGCTGGCGCTGGAATATCTGCTGCTGGAGCCCATCAAGCGCGAGATCGAACGCTGGCGCGACAGCGCTGGCACGGCCGAGGAGCGCGCATGACGGCACAGCCCAGCCCCGAGCTGCGCGTGAGCGGCCTGGCGCATGCCTTCGGCCCGCGCGCCGTGCTCGAAGACATCCACCTGCATCTGCCGGCCGGCCGCACGCTGGCGCTGGTCGGCCCCTCGGGCAGCGGCAAGAGCACGCTGCTGCACCTGTGCGCCGGCCTACTGACGCTGCGTGACGGGCGCATCGCCAACGGCTTTGCGCGCACCACCATGCTGTTCCAGCAGCCGCACCTGTTGCCCTGGAAGAGCGCGCTGGACAACATTGCCCTGGGCCTGAAGGCGCGCGGCATGGCGCGTGGCGCGCGCCTGCAGGCCGCGCATGCCATGGGCCGGGCCATGGGGCTCGATGAGCTGGCGCTGGCGCAGTTTCCGCCGCAGCTCTCGGGCGGCATGCAAAGCCGCGTGGCGCTGGCGCGCGCGCTGGTGCTGGAGCCCGACCTGCTGCTGCTCGACGAGCCGTTCTCCGCGCTCGATATCGGCATGAGGCAGCAGATGCACCGCCTGCTGCTGGCCGAGCAGCAGCGCCGGCCGCTGGCCGTGCTGATGATCACGCACGACGTGATGGAGGCCGTGGCGCTGGCCGACCAGGTGCTGGTGCTGGCCGGAACGCCCGCGCGTCTGCGCTGGCGTCTGGATCTGGCCCAGCCCGCCGCGCGCCGGGACGACGCCTGGGTGCACCGCCAGACGGCGCTGCTGCTGGCGCAGCCGGCGGTGCGCGCGGCCTTTGATTTGCCGCCGTTGCCCCTCGGGCTGGCGTCGGCCGATATGTCTTCGTCTGTCGGCCTGGATGCCGGCATGGCCGTGCCTGGCCAGGCACGCGTCGCCGGTGACGGTTGCGAGGTGGCGCTGTGACGGTGCCGCTGCCTTTGAGCCCGCCGTCGCGCCCCCCGCTCTGGTCACTGGCCCACCCCCTGTGGCTGTGCCCGTTTCGCCCGTTCTTTGCGCTGGCCATGCTGTCGGCCTGGTTGCTGATGGGGCTGTGGGGCGGTTTTTTGCTGCTGGGCTGGCCGCTGCCCGTGGTGCCGGGCGGCCCCTTTGTCTGGCATGCGCATGAGCTGCTGCTGGGTTTTGTGCTGGCGGCTCTGGCCGGCTTCGTGCTCACGGCGGTGCCTGAGTTCACCGGCACGCCACCATTCGCGGCCGGGCCCGTGCGCCAGCTGGTGCTGCTGTGGCTGCTGGGGCGGCTGGCCTTCTGGTTCAGCGGCTGGTGGTCGGGCCCGGCGCTGGCGCTGTCGGCGCTGGCCCACCTGGGCCTGCTGGCCGGTTTGATGGCCTTGCTGGCGCCGCGCCTGTGGCGCGACCCGGACAGGCGCCATCTGTCGTTCTTATGGACGCTGCTGGCGCTGGCCGCGGTGGTCGCGGCCTTGTACTTCGACGCGCTGCGGGGCATCTCGCCGGCGCGCTGGCTGCATGTGCTGGTGGGCGTCTTCATGGCCCTGGTGGTGGTGGCCATGAGCCGCATCTCGATGAGCATCGTCAACGCCAGCATCGACGAGCTGGCCGCGCGCCAGGGCGAGGAGCTGGCGCCCTACCTGGCGCGGCCGCCAAGACGCAAGCTGGCGCTGCTGACCATAGGCCTGTTCATGCTGGCCGAGTTCTGGCAGGCGGGTGGGCCGGTCAGCGGCTGGCTGGCGCTGGCGGCGGCCTGCGCCCTGCTGAATCTGCTGAACGACTGGCATGTGGGGCGGCCGCTGCTGCGGCGCTGGCCGTTGATGCTGTACGCCGTGTACCTGTTGATGGCAGGCGGCTACGCGCTCATCGGCGTGGCCGTGCTGACAGGTGCCTTCAGCCCCAACGCCGGCCTGCACCTGCTGACCACGGGCGTGCTCGGGCTCAGCATCTACGTCGTGATCTGCATTGCCGGCTACACGCACAGCGGACTGGAGAAGGGTGCTCGCCCCTGGGTGCCGCTGGGCGCCCTGCTGCTGGGCGCCAGCGCGCTGCTGCGCGTGGGCGCCTATGCCGGGCAGGCGCCGGCCATGATGGGCGCGGCGGCGCTGCTGTGGGGCGCGGCCTTCTTGCTGCAGAGCGCGCATATGCTGCCGGTGTTCTGGCGTCCGCGCGCCGATGGTGCCAGTGGTTGCGCCGGTATCACGACTTCGTGATATTCAATAAAAACGCCCGCTGGCGCTTGTCCAGCGGGCGCTGATAGCTACTTTAGTTGTAGCTATATGGGGCGGGTCATCACATGCGCTCAAAGACTGCGGCGATGCCCTGGCCGCCGCCGATGCACATGGTCACCAGGGCGTAGCGGCCCTGGATGCGCTGCAGCTCGTACAGCGCCTTGACGGTGATCAGCGCGCCCGTGGCGCCGATGGGGTGGCCCAGCGAGATGCCCGAGCCATTGGGGTTGACCTTGGCCGGGTCGGCGCCCAGGCCCTTGGTGACGGCGCAGGCCTGGGCGGCGAAGGCTTCGTTGGCCTCGATCACGTCCATCTGGTCGATCTTCATGCCCAGCTTTTGCAGCAGTTGCTGTGTGGCCGGCACCGGGCCAATGCCCATGGTCTTGGGCTCGACGCCGGCGTGGGCGTAGCCCACCAGGCGCGCCAGCGGCTTGGCGCCGCGCGCCTTGGCGGCGCCGGCCTCCATCAGCAGCACGGCGGCGGCGGCGTCGTTGATGCCGCTGGCATTGCCGGCGGTGACGGTGCCGTTCTCCTTCAGGAACACGGCCTTCATCTTCTGGAAGTCCTCCAGCTTGGCGCCGGGGCGGAAATGCTCGTCCTTGTCAAACGCCACCTCGCCCTTGCGGCTCTTGAGCATCACCGGGACGATCTGGTCCTTGAAGCGGCCCTCGGCCCAGGCGACCTCGGCGCGGCGGTGGCTCTCCAGCGCCAGCGCGTCCTGCATCTCGCGCGTGATGCCATGCTCGGCGGCGACGTTCTCGGCCGTCACGCCCATGTGGATGGTGTGGAAGGGGTCGTGCAGCGCGCCGACCATCATGTCCACCATCTTGCTGTCGCCCATGCGCGCGCCAAAGCGCGTGGCCAGGCTGGCATAGGGGGCGCGGCTCATGTTCTCGGCGCCGCCGCCGATGGCGATGTCGTAGTCGCCCAGCAGGATGCCCTGGCTGGCGCTGACGATGGCCTGCAGGCCCGAGCCGCACAGGCGGTTGACGTTCATGGCCGGCGTCTCTTTCTGGCAGCCGCCGTTGATGGCCGCCACGCGCGAGAGGTACATGTCGCGCGGCTCGGTGTTCACCACATGGCCGAAGACCACATGGCCCACGTCCTTGCCCTCCACGCCGGCGCGCGCCAGCGCCTCCTTGACCACCAGCGCGCCGAGATCGACGGTGGGGGTGTCCTTCAGCGCGCCGCCAAAGGTTCCGATGGCGGTGCGCACACCGCTGACAACGACAACTTCACGGGTCATGGTTCTCTCCTGTAGTGGAAGGTTTCAGGTTGAAAAGGGCTTTTACGCCCAGGGGGTAANCGTCAATAGCTACAAAAAATATAGTAATTTATCTCTTAAGCGTCGCGCACGTCGGCCACCGGATTGCTGCCGAAGTCGGCGCGCTCCAGCCAGGCCAGCACGCGGGCGGCCGCGGCAGCGGGTGTGGTCAGCATGCCACCGGATTTGAGGGCGGCAAAGTTCTGCACGTCGGGAAAGTCGGCCGCGCTGGCGCCGCGCAGCTGGATCTGCATGTCGGTGTCGATGACGCCGGGCGCCAGCGAGCAGACGCTGGCGCCATGCGCCTTGGCGGCCTCGTCCAGCGCCAGGCAGCGCGTGAAATGGTCCATGCCGGCCTTGGCCGCGCAGTAGGCCGCCTGCGAGGCCATGGCGCGCCGGCCCAGGCCCGAGGAAATGTTGAGCACCTTGCGTGCAACGGCGTGCGGCGGGGCGCCCCAGCCCTCCGTGGCGCCCAGGAAGGCGGCCGTGAGCAGCATGGGCGCCTCCAGCCCGACGCGCAGCGCGCGCGCCTGGTCGGCCATGTCCTGCGCGCTGGCGCAGGCCGACAGCGGCGCAATGCGCGGGATCACGCCGGCGTTGTTGATCAGCGTGGCGCTGGCGTAGCGCCCGGCGCTTTGCCCGGCCAGCCAGGCATGCAGCTGCTGGGCCGCGGGTGCGGGCTCGGACAGATCGACGGTCCATTGCTCCAGCATGGCGCCGGCGGGCACGGCAGCGGTCAGCTGGGAATTGCTGTTGCGCGCCATGCAGATCAGGGTGTGGCCGGGTTGCAGCAGCTGCTGGGCCATGGCCAGTCCCATGCCGCGCGAGGCGCCGGTGAGGATGAAGAGCTGTTGTGTCATCCCTGCATGGTAACGGTCAGGCGCGCCGCATTCTCAAAATGGCGCTGCCGAGATGTAGCTGCACCGGCGCCCATGCAGGGGATGGGCAAATTCCAGCGTGCAGGCGTGCAGCAGCAGGCGCGGCGCGCTTGCCTGTTGCGCGGCGTTGGCGTAGAGCATGTCGCCGAGTATCGGGTGGCCCAGCGCCGCCAGATGCACGCGCAGCTGGTGCGTGCGGCCGGTGACGGGTTCGAGCTCCAGGCGCGTGCAGCCCAAAGCCCGGTCGACGTCCAGCACCCGCCAGCGCGTGAGGCTGGGCTGGCCGCTCTGTGCATCCACCACACGCAGCGGCCGGCGCTCCCAGTCGGCGGCAATCGGCAGGGCGATGGCGCTCCAGCCTTCGTCATCGGCCGTGTCATCGGGTTGCGGCAGGCCGGCCACCACGGCCTGGTAGCGCTTGTGCACGCGGCGCTCGGCAAAGATCCTGCTCAGCGCGCGCTGCATGGGCAGGCCGCGCGCCATCAGCACCAGGCCCGAGGTGGGCTGGTCCAGTCGGTGCACGATGAGTGCGTCGCTCCAAAGCGCCTGGGCGCGGGTGCTCAGGCAATCCTGCTTGTCCGGCCCGCGGCCGGGCACGCACAGCAGGCCGGGGGGCTTGTCCAGCACCAGCAGGTCGTCGTCGGCATGCACACAGGACAGGCCCGAGGGGGCGTCAACGTTCATGCGCCAGCCGATCGACGGTGGCGCAGAGCTCGGCCACATCGTTGGGCTTGTGGATCAGCGCGCGCGCGCCTTCGGCCAGCGCCGCCTGCTCGATCTCGGCCGTGACATAGCCCGAGGCCAGCGCCACCGGCAGATCCGGCCTGATGGCGCGCGCCGCGCGCACCAGGTCCAGGCCCGAGTAGCCGGGCATGTTGTAGTCGGTGACCAGCAGGTCGTAGCGCCCGGGCGCGGCGCGCAATGCGTCCGTGGCCTCGTGCGGGTCGGTGAAGCCGCTGACCTCGTAGCCCCGGCGGCGCAGCAGGCGCCGCACCAGAAACACCAGCGCCTCGTCGTCGTCAACGTACATCACATGGCGCTGGCGCCGGCTCGCGGGTGGNGCGGGCTCGGGAGCAGGTGCGGGCGGCGCGGCCGTGGCGGCGCCCTCCTGCGGTGACGCGGTGGCCACGGGAAAGTACAGCGTGAAGCTGCTGCCCCGGCCCGGCGCGCTGTGCACGTCGATGGCGCCGCCATGGGTGCGCATCACGCCATGCACCACGGCCAGGCCCAGGCCCGTGCCCTGGCCCACGGGCTTGGTGGTGAAGAAGGGCTCGAAGATGCGCGGCAGCGTGGCCTCGTCCATGCCGGGCCCGTCGTCCTGCACGCGCAGCGCCACATAGTCGCCCGCGGCCAGGCCCAGGTTTTCGCGCTGGTGCTGGTCGGGCTGCACCAGCACGCCATCGACCTGGATGCGCCCGCGCCGATTGCCAATGGCGTGCACGGCGTTGGTGCACAGGTTCAGGAGCGCCTGCTCGACCTGCGTGGCATCGGCCAGCACCGGGGGCAGCTCGGGCTGCAGGTGCAGGCTCAGCTCGATCTCGGGTGGCAGCGTGACGCGCAGCAGGCGCTCGGTGTCATGCGCCACCTCGGCCAGCGCGACGGCGGCGCGCCGGGGCGCCTCGTTGCGGCTGAAGGTCAGGATCTGGCGCACCAGGTCGCGCGCGCGCCGGCCGGCCTTGTCTATCTCCAGCAGGCTTTCGTGCAGTGCCGAGCCTGGCGTGCAGTCGGCCTTGGCCAGCTCCACGTTGCCCAGGATGGCATGCAGGATGTTGTTGAAGTCGTGCGCGATGCCGCCGGCCATGGTGCCCACGGCCTGCATCTTGTGCGACTCGCGCAGCTGCGCCTCAAGGGCATTGCGGCGCGCTTCCTCGCGCTTCTTGCCCGTGAGGTCGCGCGCGAACACGGTGGTGGTTTCCCCCTCTGCATGGCGCTCAAACGACACATTCACCTCCACTGCCAGCTCGTTGCCGCCCGCCGTGAGGGCCGTCATCTCTCCGAGAGCCGCCTGGGTGGTGAGTTGGGCGAAGGCCAGCACCTGTTGGGCGTCGGGCAGAAAGCGGCTCAGGGGGCTGCCCAGGGCGTCGCTGGCGGCGCACTGGAAGAGCATGGCTGCGGTGGGGTTGAAGACGGTGATGTGCTCGCTTTGATCGACGCAGATGATGGCGTCCAGCGCGGAGTTGATCACCGCCTCCAGCCGGCGCTCGCCGGCATGCAGCTGCGCGTTGCGCTCCTGCAGCTCTGCGGCGCTGCGCTGCAAGGCCTGGCGCTCGGCCAGCAGCGGGCCCTGGTCGATCACGGCGCAGAGAAACTGCGTCAGCACCGTGCCATCGTCGCTGTGCGATTCGATGCGCGCGATATGCAGGTCGCCCGTGATGCGCCGCTCGTCGTCGATGTGGAACACTACCTCGGTGGCCTCGGCCGTGCCCTGTTGGGTGGCCGCTGCAAACGCGGCCTGCACGCGCGGCGCATGCTCGGCGCCGACGAAGGGCATGAGGGCGATCAGCGGGCGGTCATTCTCCTGCGGCTGGAACGAGCGCTGCGCCATCGAGTTGGCCTGCACCACCATGTCGTGCGCGTCCAGCACCATGAGTGACAGCGGCACATTGGCAAACAGGGCCTCGAAGCGCTCCGAGGCGCTTTCCGCCGCCGCCTGGCTGTAGCGCAGCACCTTGTTCTGCGTCTCCAGCTCGGCCTGCGAGGCGCGCAGCTCGGCGATCAGCTGGGCCACGGCGCCGCTGGCGCGTTCCGAGCTGCGGCGCTCGGGCATGCCCGCGGGTGACGTGGCATCGCCCGGCGGCTGCGGCGGCTCCATGCCCCGCAGCAGAAAGGACAGGTCGGGCTGGCCCATGGCGGCTGCGGCTCGATGGGCTGTCAGCGCACCGACAGCAGCTCGATCTCGAACTGCATCGTGGTGTTGGAGGGGATCAGGGCGCTGGAGCCGCGCATGCCATAGGTGGTTGCGGGCGGGCAGGAGAGCTTGGCCTTGCCGCCCTCCTTCATGAGCTGCAGGCCCTCGCGCCAGCAGGGAATGACGCGGTTGACCGGGAACTCGGCCGGCTCCCCGCGTTTGTAGGAGCTGTCGATTTCCTTGCCGTCGGCGGCGATGCCGCGGTAATGGACCTTGACCGTGTCGCCGGCCTTGGGGCTGATGCCTGTGCCGTCATGAAGAGATTCATAGACCACGCCGCTGGCCGTGGTGACCGGGGTGGACTGCGCCAGGGCCACCGGAGTGAGAAAAAGAGCGGCGAGCAGGGTCAGGGTGGTGCGCATGGAAGCCTTCCAAAAACAAAGGCCCGATGGTAGGGCCTTTGAGGGTGCTTACGGATTGACTTTAGTCGAGATCAGACAATGGAACGCAGCTGCAGAACAGGGGCGCTACGGCGCAATGGATACCTGCATGCGCATGCTGTCGTTGGCGATTTCCACATGATCTACCTTGCTGAGAAGATCAGTGAAGCTTTCAAACCCATACTCTTCCCAGTTCCAGCGCGGCTTCACGTACTTGCCAGTCACGTCAAGGCTGGCCCAGCCCTTGGCGTTCTTGAATTTGTTGAAAGCTTCATCAAGCAATTTGATGAGATCGCCAAAAGGTATTTTCCGACAATACATGCGGTTGGCTTCGTCGGTGCGAAATTGCAGGCCTCGTAGCTCGCGCAGCATTCCGGAGAGCTTGGCGTAACCATAGGTGCGAGAGTCGAAGTCTGGCCGCGTTTCACTGATGACGTTGCCGATCTTGCCAACGAAGGCCCAACCGGTGGTTTCGTCGGTGGCGTCCTTGATCGATTTGTACAACAGGTTTTTGGTGGTTCCATCCATTTGCCTTGGCTTGGCGGCAGGTTTGGCAATGTCAGGCGAGGCGGCCATAACTGCATTCGGCACGGTAACGATGTCATCCTTGCCTTTTCCTGCTTCACCGAGGTTTTCAATGTAGAAAAACCGGTCGCAGGCTTGCCTGAATGCCTCAGGTGTTTTCTCCCTGCCAAAGCCATAGACCATTCGGCCCGAAGCTCGGATGCGTGATGCCAGAGGCGTGAAATCGCTGTCGCTGGAGACCAGGCAGAAGCCGTCGAAGTGGCCGCTGTAGAGCAGATCCATCGCGTCGATGATCAGCCCCATGTCGGTGGCATCTTTGCCCTTCGTGTAGGCGAATTGCTGGATGGGTACCAGCGCGTGCTTGAGAAGAATGCTGCGCCAGCCGCTGAGCAGGGGGCTGCTCCAGTCGCCGTAAATGCGTTTGACGCTGGCGATGCCGTACTTGGCGATTTCCTCCAGCAAGCCCTGTGCGCAGCTGGATGTCGTGTTGTCGGCGTCAATGAGGACGGCCAGTTTTTCGGGTTTTAGATTTTCGCTGGCCATCCACATTTCTCCGTGCGCGGCGGTTTTACGCCAGCTCACTCATCGGCACGCAGCTGCAGAACAGGTTGCGGTCGCCATAGACGTTGTCCACGCGGCCCACGGGCGCCCAGTACTTGGCGCCGCGCAAGGACTTGACCGGGAAGGCAGCCGCCTCGCGCGTGTAGGGGTGGCTCCAGTCGCCGGCGAGCAGGCTCTCGGCGGTGTGTGGCGCGTTCTTGAGCGGGTTGTCGTCCTGCGGCCAGGCGCCGGTTTCCACCTGGCGGATTTCTTCCCGAATGGCGATCATGGCGTCCACAAAACGGTCCAGCTCGGCCAGGTGCTCGCTCTCGGTGGGTTCGACCATCAGCGTGTTGGCGACAGGGAAGCTCAAAGTGGGCGCGTGAAAGCCGTAGTCGATCAAACGCTTGGCCACGTCCTCGGCCATCACGCCGCTGGACTCCTTGAGCTGGCGCAGGTCCAGAATGCACTCGTGCGCCACATGGCCGTTGGCGCTGGCGTACAGCGTGGGGTAGTGCTCGGCCAGGCGCTTGCTGATGTAGTTGGCGCTCAGAATCGCCACCTCGGTGGCGGCCGTCAGGCCCTCGGCGCCCATCATGCGGATGTACATCCAGCTGATGGGCAAAACGGCTGCGTTGCCCAATGGTGCTGCGCTTACAGCTCCTACTTTGCTAGCGTTTCCAGACGTGCCGTGGCCCGGCAGGTAGGGCACCAGGTCTTCCACCACGCAGACCGGGCCGACGCCCGGGCCGCCGCCGCCGTGCGGGATGCAGAAGGTCTTGTGCAAGTTCAGGTGGCTCACGTCGCCGCCAAACTCGCCCGGCGCGGCCACGCCGACCAGAGCGTTCATGTTGGCGCCGTCCACGTACACACGCCCGCCGTGGCTGTGCACGATCTGGCACAGCTCCTTGACCTGGGTCTCGAACACGCCGTGCGTGCTGGGGTAGGTGATCATCACGCAGGCCAGATTCTGGCTGTGCTGCTCGCACTTGGCTTGCAGGTCGGCCATGTCCACGTTGCCGTTCTCGTCGCACTTGGTCACCACTACCTGCATGCCCACCATTTGCGCGCTGGCCGGGTTGGTGCCGTGCGCGCTGCTGGGGATCAGGCAGATGTTGCGGTGTGCGTGGCCCTGGGCCTCGTGGTAGGCCTTGATGGCCAACAGGCCCGCGTATTCGCCTTGTGAACCCGCGTTGGGCTGCAGGCTCACGCCGGCGTAGCCGGTGGCGGCGCAGAGCCAGCGCTGCAACAGTGCGTCGAGCTCGGCGTAGCCGGCCAGTTGCTTGGCCGGGGCGAAGGGGTGGATATGCGCAAACTCGGGCCAGGTGATGGGGATCATCTCGCTGGTGGCGTTGAGCTTCATGGTGCAACTGCCCAGCGGGATCATGGTGCGGTCTAGCGCCAGATCCTTGTCGGACAGCTGGCGGATGTAGCGCAGCATGGCCGTCTCGGAGTGGTGCGTGTTGAACACCGGGTGCGTGAGGAAGCTGCTCGCGCGCACCAGGGCGGCCGGGATCAGGCTGGCGGCGCCTTCCAGCGCCTCGACGCTGGGCTGGGCAGCATTGGGTGCGAAGGCGCTCCACAGCAGGGCCAGGTCGGCGCGGGTGGTGGTCTCGTCCAGCGACACGGCCAGGCGCTGTGCGTCCAGGCGGCGCAGGTTGGCACCAAGGGCCAGGGCGCGGGCCAGGGTGGCATCGGCGGCTGCGCTGCTGCCCAGGTCAACGGCCAGCGTGTCAAAGGCGCTGGCGTGTTCGGCAGGCAGGCCCAGTTGTTTCAGGCCCGCAGCCAGGATGGCGGTGAGGCGTGCCACGCGCTGGGCGATGCGGGTCAACCCTGCAGCGCCGTGGTAGACGGCGTACATGCTGGCAATCACGGCGGGCAGCACCTGCGCGGTGCAGATGTTGCTGGTGGCCTTTTCGCGGCGGATGTGCTGCTCGCGCGTTTGCAATGCCAGGCGGTAGGCGGGCTGGCCGTGCACGTCCACACTCACGCCCACCAGGCGCCCGGGCATGGAGCGCTTGAAGGCGTCCTTGCAGGCCATGAAGCCGGCGTGCGGGCCGCCTGCGCCCATGGGCATGCCAAAGCGCTGGGTGGTGCCGATGACGATGTCGGCGCCCATCTCACCCGGAGCTTTGAGCAGGGTCAGCGCCAGCAGGTCGGCCGCCAGGATGAAGGCCGCGCCCTTGGCGTGGATGGCGTCGCTGGATGCCTGCCAGTCGGCCAGCCAGCCGCTGGAGCTGGGGTATTGCTGCAGGGCGGCAAAGTAGTCGTCGCTGGCGATGGCGGCGTTCCACTCGGCCTCGGACTGCACGAGTTTGACGGTGAAACCCAGCGGCGCGGCGCGGGTTTGAATGACTTCGATGGTCTGCGGGTGGCAGTCGCCGCTCACGATGATGCTGTTGCCCCGGGCCTTGACGGAACGCTTGGCCAGCGTCATGGCCTCGGCGGCGGCCGTGGCTTCGTCCAGCATCGACGCGTTGGCGATGTCCATGCCCGTCAGGTCGGTGACCATGGTTTGGAAGTTGACCAGCGCCTCCATGCGGCCCTGGCTGATCTCGGCCTGGTAGGGCGTGTAGGCGGTGTACCAGGCGGGGTTTTCCAGAATGTTGCGCAGGATGACACCGGGCGTATGCGTGCCGTAGTAGCCCTGGCCGATGAAGCTTTTCTTGATCTGGTTCTTGGCGGCTATTGTTTTCAACTCGGCCAGTGCCTCGGCCTCGGTGCAGGGCGCGGGTAGATCCATGCTGCTGGCGCGCGCGATGGAGCGCGGCACGATGGAGGCCACCAGCGACTGGCGCGAGGCCTCGCCAATCACGGACAGCATCAGCGCCTCGTCAGCGCTATCGATACCGATATGACGAGGCAGGAATTCGGCGTGGTTTTCCAGCGCGGAGAGGGGCAGGGCAGGCATGGGGTGGGTTCAGGTCAGATTGGCTGGTAGCCCTTGCTGGATCAGCGCGGGCAGCTCATATTTTTGGGTGATGCATTTGGCGTTGAGCGTCTGAGGGGACGCTCAACGCTCAACGCTCATCACGCGCTGGCGGCAAAGGCGTTGTAGGCCGCTTCGTCCATCAGCGCGTCCAGCTCGGCGGGGGCAGAGAGCTTGACCTTGAAGAACCAGCCGGCGTTCATGGGGTCGGAGTTGGCCAGCGAAGGATCGTCACGCAGGGCCTCGTTCACCTCGACGACCTCGCCGCTCACCGGCATGTAGACGTCGGCCGCGGCCTTCACCGACTCGACCACGCCGGCCACGTCGCCCTGGGCAAAGGTGGCGCCCACGGCGGGCAGGTCGACGAAGACCACGTCGCCCAGCGCGTCCTGCGCATGTACGGTGATGCCGACCACGGCAGCGTTGGCGTCGGCGCTGTTGACCCACTCGTGGTCTTTGGAAAACTGGATGCTCATGGCGATGCTCCGATAAAAAAGTTGTGAGAAGGGGCAGCGCGCACTGTAGCCGCGCTGCCGGTGTAGCGAAACCGAAAAAATCAGCCGCGGTGGTAGCGCGGGGGCAGGAAGGGCGTGGGCGAGACCACCATGGCCACGGGCTTGCCGCGCACCATGGCAAACACCTCGGTGCCGGGCTGGGCGTACTCGGGCTGCACGTAGGCCAGGGCGATGGGCTGGTTCAGCGTGGGCGAGAGCAGGCCGCTGGTGACATGGCCGACATGCTGGCCGTCCAGGTTCTCCAGCACCGCCGGCTCGCGTACCGGCACCCGCTCCTTGGCGATCAGGCCCACGCGCTTCTTCGTCAGGCTGGCCGGGTTGTCGATCTGCGCCAGCACCTTGGCCGCGCCCGGAAAGCCGCCAGCGCGCTCGCCGCCGGTGCGGCGCACCTTCTGGATGGCCCAGTTCAGCGCCGCCTCGGGCGGAGTGGTGGTGCTGTCGATGTCGTTGCCGTACAGGCACAGGCCGGCCTCCAGGCGCAGCGAATTGCGCGCGCCCAGGCCAATCGGCTTCACCTCGGGCTGGGCCAGCAGGGCGCGTGCCAGGGCCTCGGTGTGCTCGCCGGGCACGGAGATTTCAAAGCCGTCCTCGCCGGTGTAGCCGCTGCGCGTGATGAACAGCTCGGCGCCATTCCAGGCGAAGCTGGCGCCGCTCATGAAGACCAGCTTTTCCACGCCCGGCACCAGGCGCGAGAGGGCCGTGACCGCCTGCGGCCCCTGCAGCGCCAGCAGGCCCTGGGTGGGCAGGGTGACGATCTGGCAGCGGTTGCCGATATGCGTCTCGATATGCGCGATGTCGGTGAGCTTGCAGGCACCGTTGACGATCAGGAACCAGGTGTCGTTGCCCTGGTTGAAGAACATCAGGTCGTCGATCACGCCGCCCTCGTCGTTGAGCAGCAGGCCGTAGCGCTGCTTGCCTTCGGCCAGGCCCTGCACGTCCACCGGCATCAGAGACTCCAGCGCCGCCGCCGCGTCGGCTCCGATAAGCTTGAGCTGGCCCATGTGCGAGACGTCGAACAGGCCGGCGGCCTGGCGCGTGTGCTGGTGTTCGGCCATCAGCCCGCTCTTGTACTGCACGGGCATGGAGTAGCCGGCAAAGGGCACCATGCGGGCGCCCAGCTCGATGTGCAGGGCGTTCAGGGGGGTGGTCAGCAGTTCGGTGTCGGACAAGGCATGTCTCCAGGGCAAATGCGGGCCATGGCGCAACGCACCATGGTGTTTGCCCTGCTGTCCTCTTTACCTGAGAGATTCACCCCGGATGGCAGGGTTTGCTCCTTCGGTGGACGCCCGAAACCGGTTGGGGCGCCTCTCTCCAGCAAGGAAACGCCCGCAGCAATCGCGGGCGTGTCGTCAGTCCTTTTGCCTGAGCGTTTTGGCTGCTGCCTGCGCCTTCGGCGGCCCCNCNGGGGGGCTCTCTCCTGACAGCCGGCAATTCTACCTTGCGCGACNGGCTGGGCAATGCGTNCTGGTGTTTTCCGATAAGCTGCCAGTTGGTAACAAAAATGAAGGTCGGTAGTGGCATCAATGGCTGAAGAAGTGGTGACGGACAAGAACGGCCTGGTCTACCCATGCGGCGTTGCGCCCGCGGTAGGCGACGCCAAAGAACTGGCCCCGGGCGTATGGTGGCTGCGCATGTCCATGCCGTTTGCGCTGGACCACATCAACCTGTGGGCTTTGCGTGATGGCGATGGCTGGGCGCTGGTCGATACCGGCATCTGGTCCACCGACACGGCGGGTGCCTGGCGCCAGCTGTTTGCGGGGGTGCTCGATGGGCCGGTGACGCGTGTTTTCGTCACCCACATGCACCCCGACCATATCGGCATGGCCGGCTGGCTGACGCGCAAGTTTGCCTGCCGGCTGTGGATCAGCCGCCTGGAGTACCTGAGCTGCCGCGCATTGAGCGTCGATACCGGGCGCGAAGCGCCGGATGACGCCATCGCGTTCTGCCGGCGTGCCGGCTGGGGCGAGGAGGCGATCGAGACCTATCGCACCCGCTTTGGCGGCTTTGGCAAGCTGATCTATGCGCTGCCCGACAGTTACCGGCGCCTGCGCGATGGCGAGGAGATCGCCATAGGCGCGCAGCGCTGGCGCGTGGTGGTGGGCGCGGGCCATTCGCCCGAGCATGTCTGCCTGTACTGCCCCGAGCTGAAGCTGTTGATCTCGGGCGACCAGGTGCTGCCCGGCATTTCGTCCAACGTCTCGGTGTTTCCGGCCGAGCCCGATGCCAACCCGTTGGCCGACTGGCTGGAGTCGCTGGAAAAGCTCGAGCGCAGCGTGCCGGGCGACGTGCTGGTGCTGCCATCGCACAACCAGCCCTTCCGGGGCCTGCATCGGCGCATTGCCGCGCTGCGCGACAGCCAGCATCGGGCGCTCGACAGGCTGCGAGAGGCCTTGCGGCAACCGCAGCGCGTGGTCGATGTCTATGGCGCGCTGTTTTCCCGCCCGGTCACCGCGGACAACATGCAGATGAGCCTGGCCACGGGCGAGAGCGTGGCCCATCTCAACTACCTGGTGGCGCGTGGCGAGGCCAGGGTGAGCATCGGGCAGGAGGGCTGCGCCTGGTATCAGATGGTCTGATCACAGGCGACGGCCCCTGGCCTTACTTGTAGAGCAGCTGCGGCAGCCACAGGCCTATGGACGGCCAGGCATACAGCAGCACGATGGCCAGGATCTGTATGCCCATGAAGGGCAGCATGCCCAGGAAGATCTGGTTCAGCGTCACATACGGCGGCGCCACGCCCTTCAGATAGAACGCCGACATGGCCACGGGTGGTGACAGAAAGGCGGTCTGCAGGTTCAGCGCCACCAGCAGGCCGAAGAACAGCGGATCGACCCCGAAGTGGCTCAGCAGTGGAATGAAGATGGGCATGAAGATCACGATGATCTCCGTCCACTCCAGCGGCCAGCCGAGCAGGAAGATGACGATCTGGGACAGCACCATGAACTCGACCTTGGTGAGGTTCATGGACAGCACCCATTTCTCGATCACTTCCTGTCCGCCCAGCAGCGCAAAGGCGGCTGAAAAGATGGCCGAGCCCACGAACAGCCAGCACACCATGGCCGANGTCTTGGCCGTCAGGTAGACCGACTCGCGCAGCACGTCCATGGTCAGCTGCCGGTAGGCCGCCGCCAGCAGAAAGCCGCCGAGCGCCCCCATGGCCGCCGCCTCGGTGGGCGTGGCCAGGCCGAAGACGATGGAGCCCAGCACCGCCAGGATGAGCATCATCAGCGGGAAGAAGGAGCTCAGCAGCATCTTGAAGATTTCAAGCCGGGCAAAGCTCAGGAACAGGTAGAACAGGGCCGTGACCGCCCCCAGCAGCGAGAACAACACCCACCACCAGGTGGGGGCCGGCTGCGTCTCGGCCTGGGCTGGGGCCTCGGCCGCTGCAGCGGCCGGCGGTTCGGCCACGGCCGCGCCATCCTGGCCCTGTGCCTGAACTTCGGGCTCGGCGCCCGGGGGCTCGGCCAGCGCGGTATCCGGCTGGTTCTCTTCGGCTTGCTCTGCGGGGGGCTCCTGGAGGCTGCCCTCTGCCGGGGGCTCTTGCAAACCTCCGTCGCCGGGCGGCTCTTGCAGGCCGGAGGCAGGGGAGCTGCTTTCGCCCAGGCCTATGGGCTGGATGTCGAACGTCTCCTCCACCTTGACCGTGGTGACGGCGTTCCAGCTGCTCACCACCAGCACCAGAAACAGCAGCCCGGGCAAGACCACCAGGGCCAGCTGGCGCAGCACATGGGCCAGTGGCACCTGGGCGTTGCGCCGGCCCTTGAGCGCGTCCAGCAGTCGCACCACGGCATGCTGGCCGGTCTGCGCGGGCAGGGCGGCGGTCAGCGCCGGCAGATCGACCTGGCGTTCGCCATCGGACAGTGGTGGCGCCCAGGCCGGCTTGATCTTGGCCACTATGACCACGTAGACCACATACATGCCCGCCAGCACGATGCCAGGGAAGAAGGCGCCGGCGTACAGCTGCACCACCGACACCCCGGCGGTCGCGCCATACAGGATGAGCAGGACCGAAGGCGGAATCAGGATGCCCAGGCAGCCGCCGGCCGTGATGGCGCCGGCCGAAAGCGGGATGCTGTAGCCGGCGCGTAGCATGGCCGGCAGCGCCAGCAGGCCCATCAGCGTGACCACGGCACCGACGATGCCGGTGGCGGTGGCAAAGATGGCGCAGGTGACCAGCGTGGCCACGGCCAGCGAGCCCGGGATGCGCGCCATCGCCAGGTGCAGGCTCTTGAACAGCTTTTCGATCAGGTTGGCGCGCTCAACCAGGTAGCCCATGAACACGAACAGCGGGATGGCAATCAGCACGTCGTTGACCATGCTCTTGTAGGCGGCCTGCACCATCAGGTCGAGCGAGCGGGTGATGTCCCGGTCGTACGCCAGCCAGGTGAAGATCATGCCCATACCCATGAGGGTGAAGGCGGTGGGAAAGCCCAGCATGATGGCCACCACCACCAGCGACAGCATCAGCAGGCCCAGGTGGCCGTTGGTGATGGTGGGTGTGCTCAGCAGCCCCCAGGCCGCGCCGCCCACCACCAGGGCCATGATGGACAGGCCGAACCACAGTTCCTTGCGCAGCTTCATGGCTTGCCCCCCTGCTGGCCGGGTGTGGACGTGGGCTGGCTGGCTTCGTACATGGTGCCCTCGATATGCACCATCTGCTTGAGTTTTTCGACGTCCACTTCCTCCACGTCGTCTTCGCGCCTTGGCCATGCGCCCTGGCGCAGGCAGATCACACAGCGCGCAATTTCAGCCAGCCCCTGCAGCAGCAGCGCGGCGCCGGCCAGCGGAATCACGAACTTGAACGGATACAGCGGCAAGGGCTCGGCCGAGAAGGTCTGCTCGCGAATCGCCAGCGACTCCTGCGCGTAGTTCCAGCCGGCCCAGGTCATGGCCAGCACACCCGGCAGGAAGAACAGGCCGTACAAGGCCAAGTCCAGCCCGGCCTGCACGCGGGGGCTGAAAAAGCCATACAGCACGTCGCCGCGCACATGGCCGTTCTTGGCCAGGGTGAGCGTTTTGCACGGTCGGGATGAATTTTTTTGCGCCGGCCTGGCAGCTTGCCAAGACCCCGCCCGGCGGTAACCGGGTGGGGGCCTGTCAATGTTGTGCGCCCCGGTAAGAGCGCCTTGATGTACAGAGTATGCTTGGGACGGTCTGGATAGATTTGCTTAATTTCTTCAAAATTTCCGAATTTGCAGAATAATTTTCTGCATATATGCAAAATAGTGAACAATGCAGCGTATGGACAGGCTTGATAGAAAAATACTCTCCGTGTTGCAGGGCAATGCGCGCGCCAGCCTGCAGGACATCGGCGGCGCCGTCGGCCTGAGCCCGTCGCCCTGCTGGGGGCGCATCAAGAAGATGGAGGAGTCGGGCGTGATCGAGGGCTATACCGTGCGCCTGAACGCCCAGGCGCTGGATCTGGGCGACACCGTGCTGGTGCAGGTGACGCTGGACAGCCACAGCGACAACACGCTGGAGAAGTTTGGCGAGGTGCTGGCCAGCATTCCCGAGGTGGTGGAAGCGCACCTGGTTTCGGGTGACTATGACTATCTGCTGCGCGTGGTGGTCAAGGACACGCGCGACTACGAGCGCCTCTTGCGCGAGAAGCTCTACAAGATCAAGGGCATACGCCACAGCCGGTCGAGCTTTGTGCTGCGCACGCTGAAAAAGGCCGACCTGCCGCTGGGTGTGTAGCGGCAGGCCGGCCTGTCTTTGGCGCTGGGTCAATACGCCTCGGGCTTCACCTGCATTTTGGCGTAGGGCACGATGCGCGAGCCCTTCACCAACCGATAGCCGAACCAGATCACCAGGAACAGCGGCAAACCGATGTAGGTGGCCACGACACCCGTCCAGTCGATGCGCTCTTGCAGGAAGGCCTGGTAGTTCTGCCCCAGCGTGATGGTCATGCACAGCACGAAGGCAAAGATGGGCCCGAATGGAAACGATGTGGTGCGGTAGGGCAGGGCGGAGAGTTGTAGGCCCTGTGCCACATAGCCCTTGCGGAAGCGGTAATGGCTGATGGCAATGCCCAGCCAGGCAATGAAACCGGTCATGCCCGAGAGGTTGAGCAGCCAGATGTAGACCGCCTGCGGGCTGAAGATATTCGTCAGAAAGCACAGCGCCGCCACCACCGTGGTGGCGATCAGCGCCATCACCGGCACGCCGTTGGCGCTGACGCGGGCAAAAATGCGCGGCGCCATGCGCTGGCAGGCCAGGGTGTAGAGCATGCGGGTGGAGGCATACATGCCCGAATTGCCCGCCGACAGCACCGAGGTCAGCACCACCGCGTTCATCACCGCCGCTGCCGACAGCAGGCCGGCGCGCTGGAACACCAGGGTGAACGGGCTCACCGCGATGTCACCGACATCGTTCTTCAGCAGCTGTGGGTCGGTGTAGGGAATGAGCAGGCTGATCACCAGGATGGCGAACACGTAGAACAGCAGGATGCGCCAGAACACCTGGCGCACGGCGCGCGGGATGTTCCTCGCCGGGTCTTCCGACTCGCCGGCGGCGATGCCGATCAGCTCGGTGCCCTGGAAGGAAAAGCCGACGATCATGGCCACGCCGATCAGGGCGGCAAAGCCGCCGGCAAAGGGGGCGTCGCCCTGGGTCCATAGCGCCAGGTTGCCCCACAGACCTTCGGGTGCGCCGCCGCGCATGATGCCCAGGATCATCAGCACCCCGATGCCTATGAAGACGATCACCGTGGCCACCTTGATGGCGGCAAACCAGTACTCGGCCTCGCCAAAGCCGCGCACCGAAATGGCATTCAGGCCGAACATGATGGCCAGGAAGACCGCGCTCCACAGCACCCCATCCACACCCGGGAACCAGTAGGCCATGACCAGTTGCGCGGCCACCAGATCGACCGCAATGGTGACGGCCCAGTTGTACCAATAGTTCCAGCCCAGGGCGAAGCCAAAGCCCTCATCGACGTAGCGCGCGCCGTAGGTGGCGAACGAGCCCGAGGTGGGCAGATAGGCCGCCATCTCGCCCAGGCTGGTCATCAAAAAGTAGACCATCAGACCCACGACCATGTAGGCCAGCACGGCGCCGCCAGGGCCGGCCTGCGAGATGGTGGCGCCGGAGGCGACGAACAGGCCCGTGCCGATGGAGCCGCCGATGGCGATCATGGACAGGTGGCGCGCCTTTAGGGCGCGGTGCAAATGGTTGCCGGAGGTGGAGTCGCTGGCACTCATGGTGAGTCCTCGAAGGGATGGCTGCGGCGCCGCCGTTGTGCGGCGCGCCTATGCCTTGGTGTCCTGTGTGGACTGGGAAATGAAGAGGGGAAGAGGGCCGATGGTGTCGGCCCGCCAAGAGGGAGATCAGCTCAGCAGCAGGGCGTCGTCGGCCAGCTTTTCGCCGCGTACCTTCTCGAACATCTGCAGCAGGTCGGGCACGTCCAGGCGTGCGCGCTCCTCGCCCGACACGTCCAGCACCACCTGGCCCTGGTGCAGCATCACGGTGCGCTGGCCCACGTCCAGCGCCTGGCGCATGCTGTGCGTGACCATCATGGTGGTGAGCTTGTTCTCGGTCACGATGCGCGCCGTGAGCTGCAGCACGAAGTCGGCCGTGCGCGGGTCGAGCGCGGCGGTGTGCTCGTCCAACAGCAGGATGCGCGATGGCTGCAGCGCCGCCATCAGCAGGCTCACGGCCTGGCGCTGGCCGCCCGAGAGCAGGCCGATGCGGTCGGTGAGGCGGTTTTCCAGCCCCAGTCCCAGCGTGGCCAGGCGCTCGCGGTACATGGCGCGCTCGGCCTGTTTCACGGCGCCGCGCAGCCCGCGGCGGGTGCCGCGCTGCTGCGCCAGGGCCATGTTTTCCTCGATGGTCAGGTCTTCGCAGGTGCCGGCCATCGGGTCCTGGAACACGCGCGCCACGCGCTCGGCGCGCTCCCACACGGGGCGGCGCGTCACGTCCAGGTTGTCGATGGCGATGCGGCCGGTGTCCACGCCCAGGTCGCCCGAGATGGCGTTCAAAAAGGTGGATTTACCCGCGCCGTTGGAGCCGATGACGGTGACGAACTGGCCGGCCGGGATCTCCAGCGACATGCCGCGCAGCGCGCGCGTCTCGATCGGCGTGCCGGGGTTGAAGGTGATGAAAAGGTCTTGTGCGCTCAGCATGGGTGGTTTCTCCTGGGGGCGCATCACTTGCGGCTGCTGAGCTTGCGCTTGAGCTGGGGAATCACCAAGGCCACGGTAACGAGGGCGGCGGTGACCAGGTTCAGGTCCTGCGCCTTCAGGCCGATGAAGTCGCTGTTGAGCGCCGCGGCGATGAAGAAGCGGTAGACGATGGCGCCCACGATCACGGCCAGCGTGGCATAGACGATGCGCCGCGACGGCAGGATGGACTCGCCCACGATCACGGCCGCCAGGCCGATGACGATGGTGCCAATGCCCATCGAGATATCCGAGCCGCCCTGGGTCTGCGCAAACAGCGCGCCGGCCAGGCCCACCAGGGCGTTGGAAATCGCCATGCCCAGCAGCACCATGGCCCCGGTGTTCACGCCCTGGGCGCGTGCCATGCGCGCGTTGGAGCCGGTGGCGCGGATGGCCAGGCCGCGCTCGGTGGCAAAAAACCAGTCCAGCGCCAGCTTGGCCAGCACCACCACCACGAACAGCACCATGGGGCGCGCCACGTAGTCGGGGATGCTCTCGGGCTGCAGCAGGGTGAACAGGGTGGTGTCGTTGATCAGTGGCACGTTCGGCCCGCCCATGATGCGCAGATTCACCGAGTACAGCGCAATCATCATCAGGATGCTGGCCAGCAGATCCATGATCTTGAGCTTGACGTTGAGCCAGCCGGTCACCAAACCCGCCAGTGCGCCGGCCGCCGTGGCGGCCAGCGTTGCCAGCCAGGGGTTGGTGCCGGTGGAAATCAGGATGGCACAGACCGCGCCGCCCAGCGGAAAGCTGCCGTCCACCGTCAGGTCGGGAAAGCGCAGCAGGCGGAACGAGATATAGACCCCCAGCGCCACCAGGCTGAAGATCAGGCCGATTTCAACGGCGCCGAGCAAGGAAAAAAGAGACATGGGGCGGGGCTTGGAAGCTGGGGGCAAAAACAAAGCAGGAGCCCCGGAGGCTCCTGCGCACAAGGCCAAGGGGCCGTATTGTTACTGAACGACCTGCGCGGCCGACTTGACCAGCTGCTCGGAGAGCTTCGCGCCCTGCTTCTCGGCGGCGCCGGGGTTCACAAACAGCTCCAGCTTGCTGCTGGTCTCGGGCTTGATGTCGCCGGGCTTTTCGCCCTTCAGGATGCGCACCACCATGCGCCCGGTCTGCTCGCCCAGGTCACGGTAGTTGATGCCCAGCGCGGCAATGGCGCCGCGCTTGACGCTGTCGGTGTCCGAGGCGATGAGCGGGATCTTGGCGTCCTGGCCGACCTTGACCAGCGACTCGTAGGCCGAGACCACGTTGTTGTCGGTGTTGGTGTAAATCACGTCCACCTTGCCGATCAGGCTGCGTGCGGCGCTGCTCACGTCCACCGAGCGCGGGGCCGCGGCCTCGACCAGGGTCATGCCCAGCGTGGGCAGCAGCTTTTGCAGCTCCTTGACCACGACCACCGAGTTCGCCTCGCCGGGGTTGTAGACCATGCCCACGCGCTTGGCATTGGGCACCACCTGCTTGACCAGATCCATCTGTTTGTCCAGCGCCAGCAGGTCGGACACGCCGCTCACGTTGGTCTTGCTCGGCTCCCAGCTCGGCACCAGCTTGGCGGCCACCGGATCGGTGACGGCGGAGAACACCACGGGCACGGTCTTGGTGGCGGCCACCACGGCCTGGGCCGACGGTGTGGCGATGGCGACGATGGCGTCGGGGTTGTCGCCGACGAACTTGCGCGCGATCTGCGCCGCCGTGCCGGTGTTGCCCTGGGCGCTCTGGTATTGCCACTTGAGGTTCTTGCCCGACTCGTAGCCTGCGGCCTTCAGGGCGGCCTGCACGCCGTCGCGCACCGAGTCAAGGGCGGGATGCTCCACGATGGCCGTCACGGCCACGGACTTTTGCTGCGCATGTGCAACGGGGGCAAGGGTGGCCATGGCCAGGGCGAATGCGCCCAGGGGGGCCCAAGACAAGCTCTTCATTTCGGTTCAATCTCCAGTGGAACGTGCGGTGTTTCCTGTGCTTGTTATTCCAGGCCGATGCAGGAAGGTCATGCGGCTGGCACGCGAGTCTAGCGTTTGCGCGGTCTGGTCGCGTCGGTTGTTCCCCGTACCGGCGACACTTTAACGGTTTTAATGGAATTGGCCTGCAGCGCTTGATATACAAGCGCAGCAAGCTATCAAAATCATTGCTGCCAGGGCTGGGCTTACATGCCCGAATAGTTCGGGCCGCCGCCGCCTTCGGGTGTCACCCAGACGATGTTCTGCGTAGGGTCCTTGATGTCGCAGGTCTTGCAGTGCACGCAGTTCTGCGCGTTGATCTGCAGCCGCTGGGCGTTGCCGCCCTGGGCCTCGTCGGGCACGAACTCGTACACGCCGGCGGGGCAGTAGCGGCTCTCGGGGCCGGCGTACTTGGCCAGGTTCACGTTCACCGGCACGCTGGCGTCCTTGAGCGTCAGGTGCGCGGGCTGGTTCTCGCTGTGATTGGTGTTGCTGATGAAGACGCTGGACAGGCGGTCGAAGGTCAGCTTGCCATCGGGCTTGGGGTAGACGATGGGCTTGCACTCGGCGGCGGGCTTCAGGTAGGCGTGATCCGGCGTATCGCGGCGCAGCGTCCAGGGAATGTGACCGCGCAGCGCGAACTGCTCGATACCGTTCATTGCCGAGGCCATCACCAGGCCCTTCTTGAACCAGGCCTTGAAGTTGCGCGACTTGTTCAGCTCGGTGTAGAGCCAGCTGGCCTCGAAGGCCTTGGGGTAGGCGGTCAGCTCATCATGCTGGCGACCGGCGCCAATGGCATCGAACGCGGCCTCGGCGGCCAGCATGCCGGTCTTGATGGCGGCGTGGCTGCCCTTGATGCGGCTGACGTTCAAAAAGCCCGCGTCGCAACCCACCAGGGCGCCGCCAGGGAAGACGAACTTGGGCAGGCTCAGCAGGCCGCCCGCCGTGATGGCGCGCGCGCCATAGCCCAGGCGCTTGGCCGGCTTGATGCCCTTGGCCTCGTCGCCCTCCAGGTACCAGCGGATGTTGGGGTGCAGCTTCCAGCGCTGCATCTCCTCGAACGGACTCAGGTAGGGGTTGCTGTAGTCCAGGCCGGTGATGAAGCCCAGCGTGACCTTGTTGTCCTCCAGGTGGTAGAGGAAGGCGCCGCCGTAGGTGTTGTTGTCCATGGGCCAGCCGGCGGTGTGCAGCACGAAGCCGGGCTGGTGGCGCTTGGGGTCGATCTCCCACAGCTCCTTGATGCCTATGCCGTACGTTTGCGGGTCGCTCTCGGCGTCCAGCTGGTACTTGGCGATGATCTGCTTGCCCAGATGGCCGCGTGCGCCCTCGGCAAAGATGGTGTATTTGGCATGCAGCTCCATGCCCAGCTGGAAGTCGCCCGTGGGCTCACCCTCCTTGCTGATGCCCATGTTGCCGGTGGCCACGCCCTTGACCGAGCCGTCGTCGTTGTACAGCACCTCGGCCGCGGCAAAGCCGGGGAAGATCTCCACGCCCAGGCCTTCCGCTTGCTCGGCCATCCAGCGCACCACGTTGCCCAGGCTGACGATGTAGTTGCCGTGGTTCTGAAAGCAGCCGGGCAGCAGGAAGTTGGGGGTGCGAAACGACGAGGACTCGCCCAGGAACACCATGGCGTCGTCGGTGACGGGCTGGTTCAAGGGCGCCCCCTTGGCCTTCCAGTCGGGGATCAGCTCGGTGATTGCCTTCGGATCCATGATGGCGCCCGAGAGGATGTGCGCGCCGGGTTCAGACCCCTTTTCCAGCACCACCACCGATACCTCCTGGCCTTTTTCTGCCGCCAGCTGCTTCAGGCGAATCGCCGTGGCCAGCCCGCCGGGGCCGCCGCCGACGATGACCACGTCGTATTCCATGGCTTCGCGTGGGCCGTAGGTGCTGAGGATTTCTTCGTTCGTCATGGGTGTCTCTATTGCTTGGATCGTTGGAAAATGGGCCGGCCCAAGCAGCCATGCGGCTGCGGCCGTGTTGGCGATGATTGTATTCACGCCAACACGGAACCGTGGCAAGCCCAGCTTGCCCTGTTTGAACGACTTACCGAGACCACCATGAAAATCGAGATTGCCGAACATAAGAAGCTGGCCCACAGCATGGAGCTGGATGTGCGCTGGGGCGACATGGACGCCATGGGCCATGTGAACAACGCGGTGTACTTTCGCTATATGGAGAGCGTGCGCGTCGAGTGGATGCGGGCCGTGGGTTGCGAGCCCAGCCCCAAGGGCCAGGGGCCGGTGATCGTGAATGCATTCTGCAACTTCTACCGCCAGCTCGAATACCCGGCCCGGCTGCTGCTCAAGCTCTATGTGAGCGACCCGGCGCGCACCACGTTCGAGACCTGGACCACCATCGAGCGCCTGGATCAGCCCGGCGTGCTGGCCGCCGCCGGCGGGGCCACGGTCATCTGGGTGGACTTTCCGGCGCAAAAGGCGGTGCCGCTGCCGGACTGGATGCGTGCGCTGGTGCTGTAGCGGCGCCCAACCGCAGGCGCGCCTCGAAGCCGCCGCTTTCACCTGGCAGCGGTGATGTCAATGTCAGTCCCGCACCGTGCTTTGCGGCAATGGTGGCCACGATGGACAGGCCCAGGCCGTAGCCCGCGCGCTCGGCGCTGTCGCGCACATGGCGCTGCTGCAGGGCCTGCAGGCGCGCGCCGTCCACGCCCGGGCCATGGTCGCGCACGGTGAGCATGCTGCCGGGGCCGACGATGAGCTCCACGGCGCTGCTGCCGGCGTAGTGCAGCGCGTTCTCCACCAGGTTGCGCAGCGCAATCGCCAGTGCGTCGAAGTCGCCCAGGGCGATGGGCCCCGGCCCGGCGTAGTCCAGCACCAGGTCGAGCCTGTCCACGGCCACATCGTCCTGCCAGAACTCCTGCGCCACCGTGGTTGCCAGCTGGCCCAGATCCACGGGCTGGCGCGCAAAGGGAGCACTCGACTCGGCGCGCGACAGCTGCAGCAGCTTCTCGGTGCGCAGGCCCAGCGTGTGCAGGGCGTTGATGGCGGCCTGCACGTCGCCCTGGCTCAGGCCATGCTCCAGCGCCGTCTGCAGGCGCAGGCGCGCGGCGGCCAGCGGCGTGCGCAGCTCGTGCGCGGCGTTCGCCGCCAGGGCGCGCTCCACGTCCAGGGCATGGGCCAGGCGTTCGAGCAGGCGGTTCACATGGTCTTCCACGCTGCGCAGCTCGCGCGGCAGGCCGGCCAGGGCAATCGGGGTGAGCAGCTGGCCGCCCCGCAGGCTGATCTCGTGCGTCAGCTGATCCAGCATCCTGAGTTCGCGCCGCGCTATGCGCCGCAGCAGCAGCGCCAGCGGCGGCAGCATGGCCAGCATGGTGAGGATCAGGCCGGTCAGCGTGCGGTTTGCGGCCTCGCGCCGCTCCTGCAACGGGTCGGCCACCTGCAGGTAGATGGTGCGCGTGGGGTGGATCAGCGTGTACACGCGCCAGGCGGGGGTGTTGGCAAAGCCCTGGGCCAGGGGCACGTCGAATTGCTCGGGCCTGGCCTCGGCCGAGCGCGCCAGCACCTGGCCGCCGGGCGCGACCAGCTGGTAGAGCACATCGGCATCGGCAAACGAGCCCGGGCTGGGCAGGATCAGCGGCCCGGCGTCGGCGGCTCGCGCCGGGGCCTGGTCCAGGTGCTGCAGCGCGATGTCGAACATGCGGTGCGCGACCTCGACGATTTCGTTGTCGAAGTTGTGGTTGATCTCGCTGTCGGTGTACCAGGCCACGCCCAGCACGCACAGCAGCCACACGCCGCCCACCCACAGGATGAGGGTGCGCGCCAGGCGCCCGGCCAGGCTTTGTGCGCGCTCGGCGTTTGGGCCGGCGCTCATGCGGCGTTGCCTCGCACCAGCCGGTAGCCCAGGCCGCGCACGGTCTCGATATGCTCGCGCCCGAGCTTGCGGCGCAGCCGGCTGATGAAGACCTCCAGCGTGTTGCTGCCAGTGTCGTCGTCAAAGCCGTACAGGGCGTCCTGCAGGCGCTCGCGCGTGTGCAGGTGGTCGGGCCGGGTGGCCAGCACGCGCAGCAGCGCCCATTCCTTTTGTGTGAGGGCCATGGGCACGCCGGCGCGGCGCACCTGCTCGCGCGACAGGTCGATCTGCAGCTCGCCCAGGNGCAGCACCGGCAGCTGGGCCGTGCTGCGCCGGCGCTCCACGGCGCGCAGGCGCGCCAGCAGCTCGCCGGGGTCGTAGGGTTTCACGAGGTAGTCGTCGGCCCCGGCGTCCAGGCCATGGATGCGGTCGCTGACCTGGTCGCGCGCCGTGAGCACGATGACGATGGGCCGCTCCTTGAGGCCGCGCAGCTGCGGCAGCAGGCTCAGGCCGTCGCCGTCGGTCAGGTGTAGATCGAGCAGCACAGCCGCGTACTGCGCCGCATGCAGCGCGGCACCAGCCTGGGCCAGGCTGGGCACGGCATCCACCACAAAGGCCTTGGCGCGCAAATAGCCGCAGACGGCCTGGGACAGGGCCTCATCGTCTTCCACCAACAGCACGCGCATGCCAGTCCTCGTCGCAGTCACAGGACTGCAAAGTGTAGGCCCGCGCGGCGGCCTGGCCCGTTCATGCTGCGTTCAGGCCAGTGGTCTACGGTTGCAGGCTTTGCCGGGTCTTGCCATGCCTTCCTGGACCTTGCGCCGCTTGTGGGCGCTGACGCTGTTGTTCTTCGTGCTGCTGGTACTGTGGGACGCCACGGGTTTTGATTTGCCCCTGGCGCGCTGGTCTGGCTCGCCCCAGGGCTTTGCCTTGCGCCAGCAGCCGCTCTTTGTGTTGCTGTCGCATGAGCTGCCGCGCATGGCCGGCGCGGCGCTGTTGCTGGCGTTGCTGGTGGGGGTGTTCAAGCCCTGGGGGTTTCTGTGCCGCCTGGCGCCGGGCGAGCGCTGGCAGCTGTGGCTGTCCATTGCCGGTGGGGCCTTGGCGATCACCGTGCTCAAGCGCCTGAACCACACCAGCTGCCCCTGGGATCTGGCCGAGTTTGGCGGCGTGGCGCGCCATGTCTCGCATTGGCTTTGGGGTGTGCGCGACGGGGGCGCGGGCCATTGCTTTCCGGCGGGCCATGCGTCCACGGCCTTTGCCTATCTGGCAGGCTGGTTTGTATTGCGCCGCAGTGCACCGCGCGCTGCCGGCCGGTGGCTGCTGGGGGCGCTGCTGGCCGGCATGGTGCTGGGCCTGGCGCAACAGATGCGCGGCGCGCACTACATGAGCCATACGCTGTGGACGGCCTGGATCTGCTGGGCCTGGGGCCTGGCGCTGGAGACGGCGCTGCAGGTGCACCGGCATGGCAGGGCTGTTGTTGCAAACCTGAACCAAGCCTGAACCCGGTCTTCAGCCAGGTTTCAGAGGCGGGGCCGAGCATGGCGGCCCATGTCTCAGACCCATTTCAGCAGCCTGGCTTCCAGTCCCCAAGCCCTTGCGGCGGCGCCGTCCGGCCCGGCCTGGCTGGCGTTTCTGCGCCGCGGCCTGCAGCGCGTGGATGGCTGGTTTGCCAGCCCCTTGTCGGCCCAGCAGCTGGTGCTGCGCCTGTCCGTCTACCTGGTGCTGGCGGCCAACTGGCCGCTGTGGCTGCAGCTGGTGCAAATCGGTGGCGCGCCCAGCATCTACCTGCGCTCGGTGGCCGAGATGGCGCTGCTCATCGTCTGCGGCATGGTGGCCTTGCTGGCATTCACCGCCTGGACTCGCGGCATGCGGCTGCTGTGGTGGCTGGTGCTGCTGGTGGCGGCGCTGGCGCAGTACTACATGCTGACCTACAGCGTGGTCATGGATCCCGGCATGGCCGCCAACGTGCTGCAGACCGATGCCCGCGAGGCGGCCGATCTATTGAGCCCGCGCCTGCTGGGCGCCGTGCTGGCCGTGATGGTGCTGCCGACCTGGTGGCTTGTGCGCGTGCGCATCCCGCCCATGCGGCCGCTGCGCCAGCTGGGGCGAAACCTGGCCCTGCTGGCCCTGGCGCTGGCCGTGGCCGCAGGCATGGTGGCGCTCAATGCGCGCCATCTGGCGCCGCTGATGCGCAACCACCCGCAGCTGCGCTACCTGATGAACCCACTGGCCAGCCTGTACTCGACCAGCGTGGCGCTGGCGCGGCCGGTGTTTGCGCGCGGCCGCACCCTGGTGCCGATGACGCAGGGCGCGGCACTGGGCGCTTCCTATGCATCTGCCACCAAGCCGCTGCTGTTCGTGCTGGTGGTGGGCGAGACCGCGCGCGCCGACCATTTCGGCATCAACGGTTATGGCCGCGACACCACGCCCGAGCTGGCCAGGCGCGGCGTGATGAGCTGGCGCGAGGTGCGATCCTGCGGTACGAGCACGCTGGCCTCGCTGCCCTGCATGTTCTCGCCGCTGGGCAAGAGCGCATTCGAGGCGCGTGACAATGAATATGAAAACCTGCTGGACGTGGCCCAGGCCGCCGGCCTGGCCGTGCTGTGGCTGGACAACCAGTCCGGCTGCAAGGGTGTGTGCGAGCGCGTGCCGCACGCCAACGCCGCCGACGGCCTGGGCGCGCAGGAGCGCAACCGCCTGTGCGACGGTGGCGAATGCCGCGACGAGGCCATGCTGCAGGGCCTGGATGAGCGCCTGGCGGCCATGCCCGAGGGCCAGCGCCAGCGCGGCGTGCTGCTGGTGCTGCACCAGATGGGCAGCCATGGGCCGGCGTATTACAAGCGCTCGGCCGATGGCGCCAAGCGCTTTCTGCCCGAATGCCGCACAGAGGTGTTGGCCAACTGCGCCCACGGCGAGCTGGTGAACGCCTATGACAACTCCATCGCCGCCACCGACGCCTTTCTGGGCCAGACGATAGCCTGGCTGCAGGGCCAGTCTGCAAGGTATGACACCGGCCTGCTGTACCTGAGTGACCATGGCGAGTCGCTGGGCGAGTACGGCCTGTTCCTGCACGGCATGCCCTATGCCATGGCGCCCGATGTGCAAAAGCATGTGCCCATGGTCGCCTGGCTGGACGGCGGCCTGCTGCGGCGCGGCCGGCTGTCGTCCAGCTGTCTGAGCGCCGGCACCGACGCGCCGCTGACGCATGACAACCTCTACCACAGCATGCTGGGCCTGCTGGATGTGCAATCGCCCTCGTACCGGCACTCGCTCGACGCCTTTGACGGCTGTCGTGGCGTCAATCGGGTTGGTGGATAAAATGGCTGTAACGTTTATGAATAAAGCCATAAAAGCTATTTATTTGATAGTAATAGGTGTCAGGATGCGGTTACTCGGGCTGATGTCCCGGATCTCCTCGTCGTCGAAGTCGTGGGGGGTCGATGGCCGCGAAGTCGGCGTCTTTGATTTTCCGTGGCGCTGACAGGCCTTGGCGGCCTGCTGCGGCGCGGCCGGCTGTCGTCCAGCTGTCTGAGCGCCGGCACCGACGCGCCGCTGACGCATGACAACCTGTACCACAGCATGCTGGGCCTGCTGGATGTGCAATCGCCCACGTACCGGCGGCCAATGGATGCCTTTGACGGCTGCCGTGGCGCGGCGCTGGCTTTGAAGTAAAAAATGGCTGTAGCACTTAGTGGATAAGCGCAAACAGCTATAAAAAGTGTAGTAATTGGCTCAGGCCTTCTTCTCGCGCGGCAGGCGGCCCATCAGATAGAACTCGGGGTTGGGCTGCATGCCGGCAAAGTTGGCCATGCGGTTGGACAGGCCAAAGAAGGCGGTGATGGCGGCGATGTCCCAGATGTCTTCGTCGTCGAAGCCGTGGGGGTGGAGCGCCTCGAAGTCGGCATCGTCAATCTCCTGCGCGCGCAGGCAGACCTTCATCGCAAAGTCCAGCATGGCCTGCTGGCGCGCGCTGATGTCGGCCTTGCGGTGGTTCACGGCCACCTGGTCGGCCACCAGCGGGTTTTTCTCATAGATGCGCAGGATGGCGCCATGGGCCACCACGCAGTACAGGCACTGGTTGGCGGCGCTGGTGGCGGTGACGATCATCTCGCGCTCGCCCTTGGTCAGGCTGCCTTGCTCGCGCAGCATCAGCGCGTCGTGGTAGGCAAAGAAGGCGCGCCATTCGTCCGGGCGGCGCGCAAAGGCCAGGAATACGTTGGGGATGAAGCCGGCCTTGTCCTGCACCTCCAGGATGCGCGTGCGGATGTCCTCGGGCAGGGTGTTCAGGTCGGGCAGGGGGTAGCGCTGGGTCATGGCTGTCTCCGGGGTTCAAGAGTCGGTTGCGTTGAGCATAGTCCAGTGCGCAGCGGGCCAGTAGGCCTGCTGCCGGGCCATGAAGTCCTGCATGGCGGCGCCCAACGCGGCAATACCGGCGTTGGCGGACTCCAGATGCCGCAGCGCCTGCTGCGTGGCCTCCAGTGTCGATAGCTGGTGCGGTGCGTGCGCCTTGCGGATGGCATAGCGCGAGGCCGGCACATGGTGCAGTGCCAGGCGCGGCAGGGCCTGCAGTAGGGGATTGGCCCAGAGCATCTTGCGGCTCTTGCGCCAGGTGCCGTCCAGCAGCACCAGGCGCAGCCGCTCGGGCGCGCTCAGCCAGTCGGCCGGCATGGGCGGTGGTGTGGGCATGGGGCGCTGCGCATCGGGCGGTGTGGGCGGGTACAGCAGCAGGGCATGGCGCGGCGCCCGGGCATCGGCATCGCACCAGGGTTCTTGCAACAGCCGGGCCAGTTCTTGCGCCGCAAAGGTCTCGCCCACGGCCAGGCGGCTCGCCGGCAGGCACAGGTGCAGGAGCCGCGCCGTGCCCTTGGCCTGGTGCTCTTCCTGCGGGTGCATCAGGATCAGCACCTGCACCTGGCTGGCCACGCTGCGCACGGCGGGGCACAGGCAGGTTGCATCCGGGCGCAGGCAGCGCGGGCAGCGGCTGCGGCGCGGGGGCGAGGCGGTCATGCGCCGTCCCGTGCCTCCAGCGCAAACAGCGGCACCTGGGCGCGGTGGCTCAGCCACAGGCCGCCGCCCATGTCGGTGAAATGCCGCGCCAGGCCCTGGCGGTACAGGGCGGCGCGGTGGCGGTGCTGGCGCGCGTCGGTCAGGTCTTCGTCTATGGTGCCGCGCTCGTAGTCTTCCAGGGTCACGGCCTCCAGGTACAGCGCGCCCTGGCACAGCCGGCCCAGGTTGGCCAGCGCGCGGCGCAGGTCCTGCACGCCCAGGTAGGGCAGCACGCCCTGGCAGATGACGAAGTCATAGGGCGTGGCCGACGGGTAGTCCACCACCGAGCCGCGCTGCCAGCCAAAGCGCTGGCACAGATAGGCGCTGTATTCCACCCCCTGGTACTGCGCGCCCGGCAGGTGCCGCGCCACCATGTCACGCCACAGGCCTATGCCACAGCCCATGTCCAGCACCCGCTCCACGGGCACGCGCAGGTACTGCAGATAGCTGCAGACAAAGGCTCCCAGGCGTTCGGTGTGGGCAGGGTCCACCACGCTGGTTTTCTTGTTGAAGTAGTAGCGCTGGTAGTACGCCTCGTCAAACCATTCGTCGCTGGCTGATTGCATCACTTGAATCCTCGGAAACTCAACCGCGTGCGGTCATCTGTTGCCGCTGGCGCAGCCCCTGCCACGCAAGCAGCGCCAACACCACGACCACCAGGGGCAGCATGCCCAGGTTGATGCCGTCCCAGCCCACGCTGTGCAGCAGCTGGCCCGAGCCGAACGATGCCACGGCCACGGTGCCGAACACCAGGAAGTCGTTGAGCGCCTGCACCTTGGCACGCTCGGACGGGCGGTAGGCCTCGGTCAGCAGGGCCGTGGCGCCGATGAAGCCGAAGTTCCAGCCCAGGCCCAGCAGCACCAGGGCGCCCCAGAAGTGCGTCAGCGCCAGGCCCATCAGCGCCAGCGCGCCAGAGGCGGCGATCAGGATCAGGCCCAGGGCGGTGATGCGGCGCTTGCCAAAGCGATCCATGAGCCGACCGGTGAAGAAGCTCGGCCCGAACATCGCCAGCACATGCCACTGGATGCCCAGCGCCGCCTCGCCCACGCTGTGACCGCAGCCCACCATGGCCATGGGCGCGGCCGTCATCAGGAAGGCCATCAGCCCGTAGCTGACCACGCCCGCCGTGGCGGCGACGATGAACTGCGGCGTGCGCACGATCTCGGACAGGTCGCGCGCGCCATGGGCCACGGCCTTTGGAGGAGCGGGCGGCAGGCGCAGCAGCAGCAATAGCGGCAGGGCCAGCAGCGCCAGCGCCGCCTGGCTGTAGAAGCTGCCGGCAAAGGGCGTCATGGGCAGGGTGTCGCGCGTCCATATCACCACCTGCGGGCCGATGACGGCGGCGATCAGGCCGCCCACCATGACGCGCGAAATGGCGCCGGCATGCCGTGCCGGGTCGCCCACGGCGTCGATGGCGGCAAAGCGGTAGCTTTGCACGCAGGCACCATAGAAACCGGCCAGCGTCGTGCCCAGGCAGAACAGCATGAAGTCCGACTGGCTGATGCCCCAGGCGGCCACCAGGCCCGACAGCATGCCCATCACCGCCCCCAGCAGGTAGGCCGTGCGCCGCCCGGCGCGGTGTATCAGCCAGGCCGCTGGCAGCGTGGACAGGGCCAGGCCCAGCTGGTACAGGCTGACCGGCAGGGTGGCGGCCGATGGCGTGCTCGACAGCATCTGCCCCACCAGGCCACCCAGCGAAATGATGATGGGTGGCGACGCGCCTCCCAGCGACTGGACGGCCACCAGCAGGCCAAGATTGCGGCGCTCCAGCGTCGAAGAGGTTGTGGTCATGGGCAGGGACGGAGGAAGGGGGGAGTGGCCGGCGCGCGGCGAGAGCCTATTGTGCGCCCTTGGATTCATTTTCTTGCGGCGGCCATGGCCTATGTTGACCGCAAGAAGGCGGCAAATGACGGCAAGAAGAGCTTGGTTGGTTGCTGTTTGCGCTGTCTGTCGGTAACTGGTGCCTATCTGGGTCTAATTTTCGCTGCAGTTAGACGCTTTTGCGCGCGCAAATTGCCTGCGTAATCAAAGGCGTTATTGAAAAATGCCTGTTTTTGCGTGCGAGATTGACGCATTTGATGTGGTTAGAATTTGCGCAACACCCGCTTTGGAAAAACCGAATGCCGCCTGCCGCCGATGCGCCCGCCGATGCCGCCAGCCCCTGGCTGGAGCTGCGCCAGGTGCATCTGCGCCGGGGCGGCAGTCAGGTGTTTGCCGGCCTGAGCCTGCACCTGGCCGAGGAGCGCATAGGCCTGATAGGCCACAACGGCGCGGGCAAGACCAGCCTGCTGCGCCTGCTGTGCGCGCTGGAAGCCCCGCAGGGCGGCCAGGTGCTGTCGCAGGGGCAGGACTTGCACGTGCTGCCAGCGGGGCAACTGCGGGCTCAGCGCGTGGGCATGATGTTCCAGAACCCCGACGACCAGATCATCTTTCCTACCGTGCAGGAGGAATTGGGCCTGGGCCTGCAGCCCCAGGGCCTGAGTCGGCGCGAGGCGCTGGCGCGCGCCCGCGCCTTCCTCGCCGAGCGCGGCCTGGCCGACTGGGCCGAGCGCGCCGTGGGCACGCTGAGCCAGGGCCAGCGCCAGCAGCTGTGCTGGCTGGCCCTGCTGCTGGCCGGGCCGCGCACGCTGCTGCTGGACGAACCCTACGCCAGCCTGGATCTGCCCGGCCAGGCACGGCTGGCCGACGACATTGCCGCCTGCGGCCGGCAGGTGCTGGTGTCCACCCATGTGCTGGGCCCGGTGCGTGACTACCGCCGCGTGATCTGGCTGCACGAGGGCCGGGTGCGCGGCGACGGGCCGGGGCGCGAGGTCTGCGCCGCCTACGAGGCGGCCGTGGCGGCCGAGGTGGCGCATGCCCGCAGCGCCGCGCGCCCGGAGCTGCGCGCCGTCGCTTGAAGGTCTTTCATGGGCAGTCTCTACAGCGAACACCTGACCTGGCTGCACCGCTGGCCTGCCGGCGCCAAGCTGGCCTGCATGGCGCTGCTGGGCACGCTGCTGTTTCTATTCAACGAGCTCTGGCTGCTGGCGGCGGCGGGCCTGGCCTGCGCGCTGCTGTGGTGCAGCCTGGGGCCGGCCACGCACAAGGTGCGGCGGCTGATCCGCTCGGTGCTGGTGGCGGCGGCGCTGGTCGCCGGCTTTCACCTGTGGCTCGGCCGGCCCGACGTGGCGGCCGTGAGCGCGCTGCGCCTGGCCTGCGCCTCCACCCTGGGCGTGGCGCTCACGGTGACGACGCGCCCCACCGATCTGCTCCTGGTGCTGGATGCGCTGCTCGCCCCGCTGGCGCGCCTGGGCCTGCGGCCCGAGCGCCTGTCGCTGCAGCTGGCCCTGATGCTGCGCTTTACCGAGCATTTCTTCGTGCAGTGGCAAAAGCTGGACGAGGCCCACCGCCTGCGAACCGGCCGCCCCGGCGGCCTGCGTTTGATTGCGCCGCTCACGGTGCAAATGTTGCAGGCCGCGCAGCGCGTGGCCGACGCCCTGTACGCGCGCCTGGGCGGCTGAACCTTTTTACTTTGACCCAAGGATGTTGTCATGACCACCGCCGTATCCCGCAAGGCCTCCCACTCCATGGCCCTGGTGGCGCTGTTTGCCGCCCTGATGGCCGTGATGGGGCTGATCCCCAAGATCGACCTGCCGCTGGGCGTGCCCATCACGCTGCAGTCCCTGGGCGTGATGCTGGCCGGCTGCCTGCTGGGCGCGCGCCTGGGCTTTCAGGCCATGGCACTGTTTCTGCTGGCGGTGGCGGCCGGCCTGCCGCTGCTGGCGGGTGGGCGCGGCGGCCTGGGCGTGTTCATGGCGCCCTCGGCCGGCTACCTGCTGGGCTACGCCCTGGCCGCGGGTGTGACGGGCGCACTGATGCGCCTGCTGCCCCAGGGCCAGCCGCTGCGCACGGCAATCAGCGCCTTCATTGCCTCGGCGCTCGGTGGCCTGGTGTTCCTGCACGCCATGGGCATTGCCGGCCTGGTGCTGCTGGCCAAGATGCCGCTGGAGAAGGCCTTTTTTGCCGACCTGGTGTTCGTGCCCGGCGACCTGGTCAAGTGCCTGCTCTGCGCCGTGGTCGTGCACACCGTGGCCAAGGCCATGCCGCACTGGCCGTTTGGCGGGCGCGAGCGTTGAGCGCCGCCCTGGCCCCCGCGCCGGATGCGTTGGCGCGGCCACTGCTGGCCGGCGGACCGCTGCCCGCGCTCTTCGACTGGGTGCACGGGCCGCTGGCGCACTGGGCGCGCACCCGGCCCGATGCCCTGGCGTCGGCCAATGAGCGCCAGCGGCTCAGTTTTGCCGAGCTGCATGCGCGCGTGCAGGCCCGGGCGCGCAGGCTCGACGCCGAGGGCGCACCCGCCACCGTGCTGTTGGGCGGCGACGCCGGCACGCTCGATGGCCTGGTGGACTTTCTGGGCGTGATCGCCAGCGGGCGCTGCGCCGCCATGGGCGATGCGCAATGGCCGGCCGTGGTGGCCCAGGCGGTCGCGGAGCGCCTGCCCGCGCCGGCCGGCGCGCCGGGGCAGGGGGCCACGCCGCTGTCGCCGTTCTACATCGGCTTCACCTCGGGCAGCACCGGCCTGCCCAAAGGCTTCATGCGCCACCACCGTTCCTGGGCCGAGAGCTTCCGCGTCAGCCTGCGCGACTTTGGCCCCGCCGCCGCCACGCGCGTGCTGGCGCCGGGGCGCATGTCGCATTCGCTGTTCTTGTTTGGCGCGCTGCTGGGCCTGTGGACGGGCGCGGGCGCGCTGCTGCAGGAGCGCTTTTCCGCCCCGCGCGCGCTGGCCACGCTGCAGGCCGGCGCCGCGCCGCTGCTGGTGGCCGTGCCCAGCCAGCTGGTGCTGATGCTGCAGTACGCAGAGCGCCGCCGGCTGGCGCCGATAGCGGGCGTGGAGCTGGTACTGATCAGCGGCGCGCGCTGGCTGCGCGAGCGCACGCCGGCGCTGCGCCGGCTGTTTCCGCGCGCGCGCATCGTCGAGTTCTATGGCGCGTCCGAGGCCAGCTACATCGCCTGGATGGACGCCGACCCGGCCGCCCCCGCTCAGGCCGTGGGCCGGGCCTTCAGCAACGTTGATCTGCACATAGGCGAGCACCCCGAGGCGCCGGCCCTGCCCGCGGGCCAGCCGGGGCTGATCTGGGTGCGTAGCCCCATGCTGTTCATGGACTACGTGAACCAGGCCGACGCCACCGCCGCGCTGCGCGTGGGCGACTGGCTGTCGGTGCGCGACATGGGCCATCTGGACGCATCCGGCCTCTTGCACCTGTGCGGGCGCGAGAACCGCATGCTGGTCACCCAGGGCAAGAACCTGTTCCCCGAAGAGGTGGAGCAGCGCCTGCTGGCCCACCCCGCCGTGGCCCAGGCCAGCCTGCAGGGCGCGTTTGATGAGCTGCGCGGCAGCAGCGTGCATGCCGTGCTGCAGTGGCAGGGTGATGCGCCCGCCGGCGCGCAGCAGCTCGCCGCCTGGTGCCGCGAGGCGCTGGAGCCCTTCAAGACCCCGCGCCACTGGTGGCTGTGGAAGGGTGACTGGCCGCAGACCGCCAGCGGCAAGACCGACCATGGCGCCATCGCCCGCGCGCTGGCCGATACGCCCGTCGGCGCGTCGCCCCTGCTGGAGCCCTGGCCGTGAACGCCATGCCGATCCTGGCCTGGGCGCGCACGCCCGTGGCGCCCGTGGGCGGGGCGCTTGCTGCCTGCCGGCCGCACGAGCTGGCGGCCCCGCTGGTGGCGCGCCTGCTGGCCGACGCAGGGTTGCCTGCCAGCGCGGTGGATGCCGTGGTGCTGGGCAACGCACTGGGCGCGGGCGGCAACCCCGCGCGCGTGCTGGCGCTGGCCGCAGGCCTGCCCGAGCGCACACCCGCCATCACGCTGGACAGCCAATGCTGCGCCGGCCTGGACGCCATCACCCATGCCTGCGGCCTGCTGGCCCTGGGCCAGGCGCAGGTGGTGATCGCCGGTGGCGCCGAGGCCTGGAGCCGCGCGCCGCTGCGCCTGCACCGGCCCACGCAGGCGGGCGCGGCCCCCGTGGCCTACGAGCAGCCGCCGTTCACGCCCTGGCCCGCGCGCGACCCCGACATGCTGCAGGCCGCGCTCGACGGCGCGTGCCGCCTGGGCCTGACCCGCAGCGCGCAGGACGCCTACGCCCAGGCCAGCCACGCGCGCGCCCTGGCCGCGCGCGCCGACATGGCGGCCGAGATCGTGCCCGTCCATGGCCTGGATCACGACGCCTATGCGCGCGGCCTGAGCGCCGAGCGCCTGGCGCGCATGCCCGCCGTGGCCGCTGGCGCATCGCCGGATGGCCGGGACTGCAGCCTGAGCACCGTGGCCGTGTCGCCCAAGGCCGACGGCGCGGCCCTGCTGCTGCTGGCCACGCCCGCGGCCTGCGCCCGCCTGGGGCTGCACGCGCGCGCCCACTGGTGCGGCGCGGCCAGCGTGGGCGGCGCGCCCGAATCGCCCATGCTCTGCGCCGTGGACGCGGCCCGCGCCGCACAGGCACGCAGCGGCTGGCGGCTGGACGGCCTGCACGCGCTGGAGCTGCACGACGCCTTTGCCGCCCAGGGCCTGGCCTTCTGCGACGCGCTGGGCCTGCCGCACGCGGCCATCAACCGCGCTGGCGGCGGCCTGGCGCGCGGCCACCCCATAGGCGCCTCGGGCGCCATCGCCCTGGTGCGCGTGCTGGGCGAGCTGTGGCGACAGATGCGGGCACAGGGCGGCGCCGGGGCGCTGCGTGGCATGGCCTGCATAGCCGGTGCGGGCGGCCTGGGCACCGCCACCTGGGTGGAGATGGAATGATGCGGATGACCGAACCCCTGGCGCTGGCGCCGCTTGAAGATGACTACGAGGCGCTGGCCCGCGCACGCCATTCCGTGCGCGCCTTTCTGCCGCGCCCCGTGCCAGAGGCGCTGCTCGAACGCCTGTTGACCACCGCGCGCCTGGCGCCCAGCGGCGCGAACCTGCAGCCCGGGCGCTTCTGGGCCGTGCAGGGCGCGGCGCGCGAGCGCCTCGTCGCCGCCCTGTGCCAGGCCTGGCGCGACCATGTCCCTGAGGCCGAGGACTACGGCTACTTCCCGCGCCCCATGCCGCTGCAGCTGCGCAAGCGCCAGGTGGCGGCGGCGCAGGCGCTGTATGGCGCCCTGGGCGTGGCGCGCGGCGATGGCGAGGGGCGCGCGCTGCAGTTTGAGCGCAACTTCCGCTTTTTCGACGCGCCCGTGGCCCTGGTCGTGACCATAGAGCGCGACTTTGGCGCCGGCGGCTACATGGATCTGGGCATGTGCCTGCACGGCCTGATGCTGGCGGCGCAGGCCCAGGGCCTGGCGAGCTGCGCCATAGGCGCGCTGGCCAGCTACCCGCAGATCGTGCGCGCTGCGCTGGGCCTGCCCGAGTCCGAGGCCGTGGTCTGCGGCCTGGCCCTGGGCTGGGAGGACGCGCAGGCGCCCGTGAACCGCACACGCACCGAGCGCGAGCCTTTGGCGCGCTATTTCAGCGTGTTGCGCTGACCGGGTCAGGTCTTGTCCGGAGAGACGCCGGCGCGGCCCTGGGTTACGGTGGCCCCGGCTTGACCCACGCACCGGCCGCCTGTCTGCGGGCGCCGGCTTCGCCCCTCGCGGCGCTCTCTCTGCCCCCTGTTTCATGAGTCTTCACCAGCAACTGCTTCAGCGCGCCCGCCAGGGCCGCCCCATCCGCATCGGCCTGATAGGGGCCGGCAAATTTGGCGCCATGTACCTGGCGCAGGTGCCGCGCATGCCCGGCGTGCATCTGGTGGCGATTGCCGATCTGTCACCTGACAACGCGCGCGCCAGCCTGGCGCGCGTGGGCTGGCCGATGGAGCAGTCCGCCGCCGCGTCGGCCCAGCAGGCGCTGGCCGAAGGCACGACCTGGATCACCGACGACTGGCAGGCCGTCACGCGCGACCCGCACATCGAGCTCATCGTCGAATGCACCGGCAACCCGCTGGCTGCAGTGGATCACATCCTGGACGCCTTTGCGCATGGCAAGCATGTGGTCAATGTGACCGTCGAGGCCGATGCCTTTTGCGGCCCGCTGCTGGCGGCGCGGGCAGCGCAGGCGGGGGTGATTTACTCGCTGGCCTATGGCGACCAGCCG
>Ga0056910_1000240_pt1 | contig 58452 bp, 53 predicted proteins | sample EBPBio232012_DNA_FD_55021 | JGI IMG/M metagenome (GOLD analysis project Ga0056910, IMG submission 55021) | Wastewater treatment Type I Accumulibacter community from EBPR Bioreactor in Madison, WI, USA - Reactor 1_1/23/2012_ DNA | ecosystem: Engineered > Bioreactor > EBPR > Anaerobic-Aerobic >... | reverse complement strand
CGGCTGCGGCTGCGGCGGTACCGGGGCCGCGACGGGCGCCGGTGGCGCGGCACTGGCGCCGGCCTTGGCCAGCAACGCCTCGACCGAGGCGGTGGTGATCGGGTGGTAGCCNGGGCGGGCGCGCGCGAAGACTTCGCGGGCGAAGGCCAGTCCGTCCGGCGTCCTGGCCAGCTCGGTGTAGATCGGCATCACCAGCTTGCGCCGGCCGACGCGCTGGATGAACTCGCCCGCGGCCGGGCGCGCCTCCAGGTANCCGCTGCGCAGCGCCANCGGATACCAGCGCATGGCGATCTCGCCATTGGACGTGCCAGTGAACTTGTAGGCCTCGTCCAGCTGCTTGAGCTGCTCGGGCTTGAGCGTATCGCCCATGCCTTCCAGGAAGTGCACCCAGGCCTGGGTGCCCCACTCATCGGTGACCTGCGCGCTGGGCAGCTGCGCGCTGCCGCGCCAGGCGATGCGCGCGGTATCGACGTTGGCGAAGGTGCGCGAGCGCGCCTGGGTGGCCACGGCCGGGATGCCCGGCTGGTTCAGCCAGGCGTCCAGNTCCTCGGGCAGCACCGCGTTGGGGTTCTTCGGCAGCAGGTTCTGCTTGAGGTAGGCGACGAACTGGTCGGTGTCGGCGCTCTGGAAGGCATGGTCGTCGAACCACGCGCGCAGGAACGGATCGAACACCTCGCGGCCGAAGCGCTGCTCCAGGAACTGCAGGAACCAGGCGCCCTTGACGTAGGCCACCTCGCTCAGCGCCTCATCCGGGTCGCGCTCGGTCAGCGGCGGCAGGGCCAGGGCCTGGTCGGCCGGGCTCATCCCCTCCAGGTCCTTCTTCAGCCCGGCCTGGTCGATCTGTCGCTCCATGTCGGCCATCTCCACGCCGTACAGGGCCTCGGTGATGCGGCCCTGGACATAGGTGGTGAAGCCCTCGTTGAGCCAGATGTCCTTCCAGCTGGCGTTGGTCACCAGGTTGCCCGACCAGCTGTGCGCCAGTTCGTGGGCGATCAGCGAAACCAGCGACTTGTCGCCGGTGATCACCGTGGGAGTGATGAAGCTCAGGCGCGGGTTCTCCATGCCGCCGAACGGGAACGACGGCGGCAGCACCAGCATGTCGTAGCGCTCCCAGCGGTAGGGGCCGTACAACTGCTCGGTGGCGGCGATCATCTGCTCGGTGTCCTCGAACTCCTTGACCGCGCGATCGACCATCGCCGGCTCGGCCCACACACCGCTGCGTTCGGAGATCGGCTTGAACGCCAGGTCGCCCGCGGCAATCGCCAGCAGGTAGGACGGGATCGGCTGCGGCATCCTGAAACTGTAGTCGCCGTCGCGGACCGCGTTCGGGTCGTTGTCGGCGCTCATCAGCACCATCACGTCCGGACGCGAGGTGACATGGGCGTTGTAGGTGAAGCGCACGCTGGGGGTGTCCTGCAGCGGCACCCAGCTGCGCGCATGGATCGCCTGCGACTGGCTGAACATGAAGGGCAGCTGCTTGCCCTCGGTCATCGCCGGTTCCAGCCACTGCAGGCCCGAGGCGGTCGGCGCGGTGTGGTAGGTGACGCGGATGCTTTCGTTGCGCTGCGGCGCCTCGATGGTCAGCTTGCTGCCGAACACCGGATCGGCGGCGGCCAGGGTGAACTGCAGCGGCGTCCAGGCGCCGTCGGCCTCGCCCTCGACCTTGAGGATGGTCAGATCGCGGGTGTCGAGCACCAGCTGGGTGGCGTCCGGATCGACCCAGTCCAGCTGGTAGGTGGCGGTGCCGGCCAGTTGCTTCTGGTCGAAGTCCAGGGACAGGTCCAGGCCCAGGTCGGCGATGCGGACCCGTTCGGGCTGGGCATAGGAACTTTCGTCGTGGCGGCGTGCGGATACCGTCTCCCCGGCCGGCTTGGCGGCCGGCGGGGCATCGGTCGAAGCGGCCTTGTCGCCGGAACAGCCGCCGGCGGTGGCGACCATGGCAAGGGAAAACAACAGGACGGGAAGGCGCATGGGGCGTACGGCCTGAAACGGGGAAGCGCCCAGTTTAACCCGCAGCCCCGCGGGCCGGCCGCATGCTCCCGGCGGGGTCGGCCGCCGGTGGGGTGCCTTTCATGTTGTCGCCGGGAGCCGCCAGCCAACGGCCGGCGCGACAGCCGCCCGGGACGGTTTCAGACCCTGTAGCCGGTATGCACGGCCACGATCCCGCCATTGAGATTGACGTAGCCGCAGCGCGACAGCCCCGCCGCCTCCATCATTCCCTTCAGCGCGTCCTGCGGCGGATGCTTGCGGATGCTCTCGGCCAGGTACTGGTAACTGTCCGCATCGCCGGCGAACAGGCTGCCGAGCTTGGGCAGCACCTTGAACGAGTGGAAGTCGTAGATCGGCCGGAACCACTCGGACTTCACCTCCGAGAACTCCAGCACCCGCGCCTGCCCGCCGACCCGCAGCACCCGCGCGATCTCGCGCAGNGCCGCGTCCTTGTCGGTGACGTTGCGCAGGCCGAAGGCCATGGTCACCAGGTCGAAACTGGCGTCCGGGAACGGCAGCTTCTCGGCGTTGCACTGCACGTACTCCAGCCCCGATACCAGGCCGCGGTCGGTGAGCCGGTCGCGGCCGACCGAGAGCATGCCGGCGTTGATGTCGCCCAGCACGATGCTGCCCGATTCGCCCACCCGCGGCCTGAGCAGCGCGGCGATGTCGCCGGTGCCCCCCGCCAGGTCGAGGACCCGGTCGCCCGGCTTGACCTGGCAGGTCGCCACGAAATAGCGCTTCCAGGCCCGGTGGATGCCCAGGCTCATCAGGTCGTTCATCAGGTCGTACTTGCCGGCGACCGAGGTGAACACCTGTCCGACCAGCTTCTGCTTGTCCCCGGCAGGAACGTCGCGGAAGCCGAAATGGGTGGTGCCGCTGTCGTAGGGGGACGGGGTTTCGGGGGCCTGGCTCATGCTGGCGATTATGGCACCCCTCGCGCAGAATCCCCCCATGAACACCACGACCCCCGACTACCGCGCCATGCTCACCGTCGCCATCGAGGAAGCCCGCCAGGGCCTGGCCGAAGGCGGCATCCCGATCGGCGCGGCGCTGTTCGCGCGCGACGGCACCCTGCTCGGACGCGGCCACAACCGGCGGGTGCAGGAAGGCGACCCGTCGGTGCACGGCGAGACCGACGCCTTCCGCAAGGCCGGCCGCCAGCGCTCCTACCGCGACACGATCATGGTCACNACCCTGTCGCCGTGCTGGTACTGCAGCGGACTGGTGCGCCAGTTCGGCATCGGCACGGTGGTGATGGGCGAATCGGCCAATTTCCAGGGCGGCCATGACTGGCTGCGAGAGCACGGCGTGGAAGTGGTGGACCTGGGCGACGCCGAGTGCATCGCCATGCTGGGCGACTGGATCGCGGCCCATCCGGAAGTCTGGAACGAGGACATCGGCGAGGACTGAAGCCGCGCCAAGGCATCCGCCTCAACCCGGCTTGGCCACCATCAGCCAGAAGATGGCGATCACTCCGAGGAACGCCGGCCAGCCCAGCCAGAACCACCAACGCATGATGCGGCGGTAGGCCGCAGGCAACGGCGCGCCGTCCCGTTCCGCCTGCTGCGCCAGATTGCGCGCACGGGCCTGCAACCACACGACCGGCAGCCAGCAGGCGCCGACTACGAAGAACAGCACCAGCGACCACTTGATCCAGAAGTGGCCCAGCGGGATGCCGAGGAAGTTCGCCAGCCAGAGCCCGGTGAGCAGTTGCGTGACCACGGCCGGCGCAGTGAAGCAGTAGTCGGCGATGACCAGCGTGCGCGCGGTGGCGGCGATCACCTTCGCATCGCCGCGCAGGTGCGCGACCCACATGAAAAAGGCGATCCCCAGCCCGGTGCCGAACAGCAGGGTCGAGGACAGGATATGGATCCATTTCACCAGGAAGTACGACATCTCATCTCCGGTCCGAGACCACCCACAGCACTGCCAGCGTCGGCAGCAGCACCAGGTTCTTGGCCAGACCGCCCAGTGGATCGAGCCACAACGCCGGCAATCCCAGACCGAACACGAGCGTATAGACCAGCAGCAACGCCAGCATCGCGGCCACCGCAACGCGCGGGCGCCAGCCGCTCAACAGCCACAGGCCCAGCAATGCGTCTACCACCGCGCCCGACCGCGCCAGCGCCGCCGGTGCAGCGTCCTGCAACCACGAACCCGTGGTCAGCGCCTCGATCTGCGCCGCTGGAGTGAGCCACCCAGCCAGCGCGGACAGCAGCCAAAGCAGCGCCACCGAAATGCGCAGCGCTGGCGCGATGAAGTAGAGCTGCGCATGCCAGCGATCCTGGACCTGGCTGGGCGTGGCCGCCAGCGCTTCGGACAAGGATCGGGTGCCGATGTCGAAATCCAACTGCAGCCGCGCCTGCGTGTCCGGCGCGGCAACGTTGCCGCGCCGGAGCATGCGCCACATGGTCTCGCCTACCGGGCCGCGTCCCAGCACCTCCATGATCCGGACCGCCGCCGACACGCCCCATTCCGGCACGGTCAGCACACGCTCGCCGGGAATCCGCAGCCATCGCCGCCACCGCCGCTGGTATTCGCGCAGGCTCATCGGTTCCGGTCCGGCCANCTGGTACACACCGCGCACCGGGTTCTCGACCGCACGGGCCACGATTTTTCCCAAGTCTTCNGCCGCCACCGGCTGCACCTGCCAGTGGCCATCGCCTGGCAAGGGCTGGATGCCGGGAAAGGCCGCCAGCGCGCGCAGCAGCGAAGTTCCGCCGTAGGAACCGGAGGTGGAATAGACCACCGAAGGACGCAGGATCACGGTATCAAGCGGAAGGTGCAGCAGGGCCTCATCGAAGCGGTGCTTGGAGGCGACGAACCCGCCGTCCTCGGGAATGCCCAGCGCCGATACCTGCACGAAGCGGCTGACCCCCGTCTCGACACAGGCCTTCGCCAGCGCCAACGGCGCAGCGGCATGCACGGCCTCGAAGGTCTGCGTGCCCTGCTCACGCAGGATGCCGGCGGCGTTGACCACCGCATCCACTCCTTGCAGTAGCGGGATCCAGTCATCGGGCGAAAGCATCCGCGCGAGATCACAATGCCGTTCGTCAGCAGCCGGCTGCCTGCCCGCGATACGCACCCCACGCAGCACATGCCAACCGTGGCGGCGCAATGCCGCCACCAGATAGCCGCCAATGAAGCCGCCGGCACCGACCACCAGCACCGTTCGCGATGGTGGCGCGGATGCGCCAGGCTGACGACCCTGTTCCATGTGTGTTCCGCGCCCGTTTTCGCGGCAGCGTAGCAAAGGACCATACGCGTCCCATGGCATCGGAGGATCTGGAAGCCTGGGGAATCCGAGACCGTCCTTTCCTGACACCACAATCAAGAACTCCCGATGGCGAAGGCGATGCCGACTTGCCATCTTGATAAGCATATACATAGCAATTACAATATTACTCTTATAATTTCCTTATGAACACGGTCCATTGGACCAACAAGGCGGTCCGCCAACTCCGCAAGCTGGATCGCAAGATTCAGGTCGATATCCGCGATACGGTGTCACGGAAGCTTCCGCACTTCCCCGACTGTTCCGGCGTCAAGGCATTGACCAACCACGACTGCGACTACCGACTGCGCATCGGCAACTACCGGGTTCTGTTCGACCATCACAGCGGCATCAAGATCATCAGCATCGAAGAGGTCAAGAAGCGCGATGACAATACCTACTGAAATCCAGACGCTGAACGGGCCGGATGGAAAGCCCGCTTTCGTCGTCGTTCCGTATGACGTGTTCGTCCGCGACTATGCACGCCGCAATGACCTGATCCCGCACGCCGTAGTCAGCACCACGGTGGATGGCGCAACACCGATGAAGGCCTGGCGCGAACACCTGCGACTGACTCAAGCCGAGGTTGCCGGCCGCATGGGCGTCACCCAGGCTGCCTATGCGCAGATGGAAGGCTCCGAAAGGCCGCGCAAGACCAGNATCGATCGTGTTGCCGAGGCGCTGGGCATCACGGTCGATCAACTGGACTTCTGATCCGCGTTACAGGATGTACCGGCTCAGGTCCGGATCCTGCACCAGCTCGCCCAGGTGGGCATCGACGTAGGCGCGATCGATCGCCACGGCCTGCCCGTCGCGGTCCGGCGCCTCGTAGCTGAGGGTGTCGAGCAGGCGCTCGAGCACGGTGTGCAGGCGGCGGGCGCCGATGTTCTCCTGGCGCTCGTTGACCTGCGCGGCGATCTCGGCCAGCCGCTCGACCGATTCCGGGGCGAACTCCAGCGTCACGCCCTCGGTGGCCATCAACTCCACGTACTGGCGGGTCAGCGCTGCCTTCGGCTCGGTGAGGATGCGGACGAAGTCGCCCTTGTCCAGTGCGGTCAACTCCACCCGGATCGGGAAGCGGCCCTGCAGCTCGGGGATCAGGTCGGACGGCTTGGCCAGGTGGAAGGCACCGGAGGCGATGAACAGGATGTGGTCGGTCTTGATCGTGCCGTACTTGGTGGACACGGTGGAACCCTCGACCAGCGGCAGCAGGTCGCGCTGCACGCCTTCGCGCGAGACGTCGCCACCAGACGAGTGCGAATCGCCGCGCTTGGCGACCTTGTCGATCTCGTCGATGAACACGATGCCGTGCTGCTCGCAGGCCTCGATGGCGGCNGCGCGGACGTCGTCCTCGTTGACCAGCTTCGCCGCCTCTTCCTCGACCAGCTGCGGGCGCGCGGCCTTGATCGTCACCGTGCGCTTGTGGCTCTTGCCGCCGCCCAGGTTGGCGAACATCTGCCGCAGCTGCTGGCCCATNTCCTCCATGCCCGGCGGGGTCATGATGTCGACGCCGACANTCGCGGAAAGCTCGACCTCGATCTCGCGCCCNTCCAGCTCGCCGGCGCGCAGCATCTTCCTGAACTTGNCCCGGGTGGAATCCTCCGGNCCGGAGACCTGGACCTCGGCCACGCCGGGATCGAAGCCCATCACCNGCGCGCGCTTCGGCAGCAGTGCGTCGAGGATCCGCTCCTCGGCACGTTCCTCGGCCTGCAGGCGCACCTTGGCCTTGGCCTGTTCGCGGTACATCTTCACCGCGGTGTCGGCCAGGTCNCGGACGATCTGCTCCACGTCCTTGCCGACGTAGCCGACCTCGGTGAAGCGGGTNGCCTCGACCTTCACGAACGGGGCGTTGGCCAGGGTCGCCAGGCGCCGCGCGATCTCGGTCTTGCCCACGCCGGTGGGGCCGATCATCAGGATGTTCTTCGGCATCACCTCGTTGCGCAGCTCGGGGGCGAGCTGCATGCGCCGCCAGCGGTTGCGCAGGGCGATGGCGACCGCGCGCTTGGCCGAGTGCTGGCCGACGATGTGNCGGTCCAGTTCCTGCACGATCTCGCGCGGGGTCATGGTGGTATTGGTTTCGCTCATCACAGTTCCTCGACCACCACGTTGCGGTTGGTGTAGATGCAGATGTCGCCGGCGATGTTGAGCGCCTCNACCGCGATGGACTTCGCGTCCAGCGCGGTGTGCGCGAGCAGTGCGCGCGCCGCCGACAGCGCGTAGGAGCCGCCGGAGCCGATGGCGATGATCCCGTCTTCCGGCTCGATCACGTCGCCGGTGCCGCTGATGATCAGCGAGGTGTCCTTGTCGGCCACGGCCAGCAACGCCTCGAGCTTCCCGTAGCGGCGGTCGGTGCGCCAGTCCTTGGCCAGTTCCACCGCCGCGCGCTGCAACTGGCCGTGCTTCTCCAGCTTGGCCTCGAACAACTCGAACAGGGTGAAGGCGTCGGCCGCCGCGCCGGCGAAGCCGGCCAGCACCTGGCCGTCACGGCCCAGGCGGCGCACCTTGCGGGCATTGCCCTTCATCACCGTGTGGCCGAGGGTGACCTGGCCGTCGCCTGCCACGGCGACCTGGCCATTGCGGCGCACCGAGATGATGGTGGTGGCGTGGAACACATTGGGGTTCTGGCTGGGGTCCATGCGGCCTCCGGAAGCTGTTTTTCCGATTTGGGGGCGCCCGAGCCCGCGATCAAGGTCCCTAGTCGCAGCGTCCCTCGCGGGAATCGCGGTTGCCGCTTCTATGGGGAAAGCGCTTGTGGGGGCGGTGGGCCGCACGCGGCCCCACGCCGAAGTCGACGCTTTTGATCTCTGTCCAGGCAGCAGCTCCAAGCCGAAGAGGGCGCAGGTGACCTTCGTCCAGGCAGCGACAGCCATGGGACGAAGCCCGCGCCTCAATCTTCGCGCTTGCGGCGCTTCGCGCGCGGGTGGGCCGCGTCGTAGACCTTGGCCAGGTGCTGGAAGTCCAGGTGGGTNTAGATCTGGGTGGTGGCGATATCGGCNTGACCGAGCAGTTCCTGAACCCCGCGCAGGTCNCCGGANGATTCGAGCACGTGGCTGGCGAAACTGTGCCGCAACATGTGCGGGTGCACGTGCTTGAACAGGCCCTGGCGCGCGGCCAGTTGGCGGATCCGGACCTGCACCGCACGCTGGCCGATCGGACCACCGCCGCGCCCGGGAAACACGCAGGCGTCGCCGTCGGCGCCGGTGGAGGCACGCCATTCGGCCAGCGCGCGGCGCGCGTGCGAGCCGACCGGCACGCTGCGCTGCTTGCCGCCCTTGCCCAGCACCGTGACCAGGCCGGCGTCCATCTGCAGGTCGTGCCAGCGCAACGCGCACAGTTCGCTCAGGCGCAGGCCGGAGGAATAGAACAATTCCAGCAGGGCGCGGTCGCGCAGCCCCAGCGGCGCGTCGGTGGGGACTTCGACCAGGCGTACGGCTTCGTCCACGTCCAGCACCTGCGGCAGCCGGCGCGGGGCCTTGGGCGCGCGCAGGCCGGCGGCCGGGCTGGCCGGCAGCGCGCCGTTGCGCAGCAACCAGGCGTAGTAGCTGCGGCAGGCCGACAGGCGCCGCTGCAGGCTCTTGGGCGCCAGCCCGCGGCGGTGCTCGGCGGCGACGAACTCGCGCAGCTGCGCCGGATCCAGGCGTGCCGGATCGTCCTCCCCGCGCGCCTGCGCCCAGCCGGCCAATGCCTCCAGGTCGCGGCGGTAGGCGTCGAGGGTGTGCGCCGACATCGCCCGCTCCACGCGCAGGTGTTCGAGGAAGGCATCGATGCCGAGGGAANTACCGTTCATCGCCTGCCCATGATGCACGTCATCGCCGATGGCATGCCATGCCGCCGGCGGGGAACCGCGCCGGGCCGGACGCCCCGTCGGCGCGGCTCACTCGGCGAAGCGCTCCAGCGCCACCACCAGCGACTCGCCCATCATGCGCAGGAACAGGGTGCCCATCCCGGGGAAGAAGCGGTTGGGATCGTGGCTGCCCACCGCAACCAGGGCCACNCCGCTCAGCGGCAGCAGTGCGCTGGACTGGACCTCCTCCTGGCGCGGGCCGTACAGCACCGCGTTCTTTTCCGCCTGCAGGCGCCCGCACAGCGGTTCGCCCTCGCGCAGCGCGTCGCGGAACGGCTGCAGTTCCGGTTCGCCTTCGCCACGCACCTGCAGCCATTCGGCGGCATCCATGCCGGCCACCGGGCGGAACGAGACGATCCGCACCAGGTCACCGTTGAAGTCCTCGTTCAGGGAGGCGGCCATCGCCCGCAGGGTGTCGGCGTAGTTGTCCTGGCGCATCAGCGACAGGGTCAACTGGTGGGTGCGCACCGCCAGCCGCTCGTTGACCTGGGCATTGGCCGACAACTCGGCCAGCCGTCGCGCCAGTTCGCGGTTCTTGTCGCGCAGCACTTCCAGCTGGTAGCTGGCCAGCGAGGCGGTGCGGCCATCGTCGCGCGGCACCACCAGGCTCAGGGCCAGGTCCGGGAACTGCTTGAGGAAGCCCGGGTGCCGGCGCAGCCATGCGGCCACCTCGTGCGCGCCCTGCTTGTCCTGATCGCTCATGCCTGCCATTCCCCTTCGAATACGAATGTCGCCGGTCCGGCCATGATGACTTCCGCGTCGTCCGCAGGCCAGCGGATATGCAGCTCGCCACCGGGCAGCGCCACCCGGACCTCCCGGGCCAGGCGCCCGCGGCGGACCAGCGAGGCCACCGCCGCACACGCGCCGCTGCCGCAGGCCAGGGTCTCGCCGGCGCCGCGCTCGTACACGCGCAGGCGCACCCGGTCCGGCGCCAGCACCTGGGCGAAGCCGACATTGCACGATTGCGGGAAGGCCGGCGAACGCTGCAACCACGCACCGATCCCGGCCACGTCCGCGGCGGTCACGTCGGCGACCTCGACCACCGCATGCGGATTGCCCATCGACACCGCGCCGAAGACCACGCGCGTGCCCTCCCGTTCCAGCGCGTACTCCGGCTGCGCCGCGGCGAAGCCCGCCAGCGGCACTTCGGCCGGTGCGAAGCGCGGCACCCCCATGGCGACGGCGAACCGGTCCGCGTCCAGGTGCTCGACTCCATGGCTACCGACCGGGCTGTCGACCACGAACCGCGGACCGCGCGCGGCGCCGTCGCGCAGCAGCCAGGCTGCGACGCAGCGCGCGCCGTTGCCGCACTGCCCGGAGGGACTGCCGTCGGCATTCCAGATCGCATAGGACGCGACCGAACCGTGATTGCGCGGCGCGCCGATGGTCAGGATCTGGTCGCAACCCACGCCGCAATGGCGGTCGGCCAGGCGCGCGGCGAGCGCGGCGTCCGGCGGTGGCGCGCCATCGCGCAGGTCGATGACCACGAAGTCGTTGCCGGCGCCATGCATCTTGCTGAAGCGCAACGCCTCAGCCGTCGCCATCGTCGTCATCGTCCACGTCGTCGGCCGGCACGGGCGTGCCTTGCCCGGCCGGTTCGGGTTTCTGCGGCAGCACCAGCGGTCCCTTGTTGCCGCAAGCGGCCAGCAGCAGGGCGGCGATCAGGGCACAAACGGCAGTTTTGGCTTTCATCGGAGGAGTATAGCGAGGCGGCGGGAGGGCACCGTGCAGGGACTGCGCGGGGTTCAGCCACGCGGTTCGCGCAGGAAGCGGGCCATCGACACGCCCGGCTGGGCCGGGGCGAATTCGCCGGCCACGTCGACGAAGCCGCGCATCACCGCGATCTCGCGCGCGCTGCGGTTGAGGGTGTCGCGCACGTCCGGGTCGGCGCCGGCGCGCAACAGGCGCTGGACCACCCCGCGCAGGCCGTGCAACGCGGCCAGGTGCAACGGGCCGAAACCGCGCGGATCCTGGGCCTCCAGGGCCACGCCCTCTTCCAGCAACCGCTCCAGTCCGGCCAGGACCACCTTTTCCTCGCACGGGCTGCCCGGCTCGGCGCGCGCGCCCAGCAACAGCAGCAGCGGGGTGACGCCGCCGGCGGCGGGCATGTCCGGCTCGGCACCGGCCAGCAGCAAGGCGTCGAACAGGGCCAACAGGCGGATGCGGTCGCGGCTGGTGAAGCCGTACAGCGCGGCGCAGTGCAGCGGTGCCAGGCCCTGGCCGTCGCCGGCATCGATGTCGGCGCCGGCGTTGAGCAGCAGCGCGACGATGTCGGGCAGGCCCAACGCCGAGGCCAGCATCAGCACGGTGACGCCGCCGGGCAGGCGGTGGCCGAGGTCGGCGCCGGCATCCAGCAACGCCGTGACGATTTCGGTCTGGCGCATGCTCACCGCCGCCGACAGCGGAGTGGCGCCGCTGTGTGCCGCATGTTGCGGATCGGCGCCACGCGCCAGCAGCAGGTCGACCGCAGCGGCATGGCCGCCGCCGGCGGCGCGCAGCAGGCCGGTGCAGCCCTGGGCATCGACCGCATCCACCGGGAAGCCCAGTTCGAGCAGGCGCCGCACCGCATCGGCATCGCCCGCCATCGCCGCGGAAACCACGTCGGCCGGGCGCAGCGGGCGCTTGGGCAACGGCCAGCCACGCCAGTCGAGCCAGTCGGCCAGGTCGCGGCGGCCGCTGGCCAGGGCCACGCCGAGCGGGGACTGGCCGTCCGCGGCGCGCGCTTCGGGCGAGGCGCCCTGGGCGACCAGCCGGCGCAGCGCCGACTCGCGGCCGAGCGCGGCCGCCAGGTGCAACGCGGTCATGCCGTGGCCATCGCGTGCCTCACGGTCGACGCCCGCATCGAGCAGCGCGTCGAGCAGGCGCAGCCAGCCCAGCCGCACCGCCAACGACAACGGCGGGTCGCCGGCGGCGGAAGGCGCGAACGGATCGGCACCCTGCCGGAACAGGTCCAGCGCCAGTTGTTCGTTCCCGCGCGCCGCCTGGTCACGCTGGGCGCAGGCGGCCAGGAACCGGGCCAGGCCACCGGCGCCGGCCGGCGAGGCGCCGTGCGCCAGCAGCCGTTCGATCGCGGTGCCGGCATCGGCACCTTCGTCGAGCAACGCNCTCAATGCAGTCTCGCCGGCAACCGACCGTTCCGCATCNGCGCCGTGCGCCAGCAGCCACTCCAGCATCTCCGGCCGGGTGCGCAGCGCGGGATCGTGCAGCAGCCCGGCCAGTTCGGCGGGATCGCACAGCCGTGCCAGTGCGGCCAGGCCTTCCAGGCGCCCGGCCTGCAACCCGTCGCGCAACAGCGCCAGCGGCGGACGCTCGTCGATCGGCGATGCATTCTCCTCGGCGGCATCGGCGACCGCGGCCGGCAGCGGATANGCCGGATCGAGCGCCGANACGATCGCCCAGCGCCCTTGCTCGGCGGCGACGTCGACCGCGCGGCGCCCGGCGCGATCGGCCTGGACCGGATCCACGCCCAGTTCCAGCAGGCGCCGGACCAGGGCCAGCGAAGCCTGCTCGGCGCCGGCGGCCAGGACCAGCGCGTTGCGACCTTCGGCGTCGGTGGCGGCGGCGTCGATCTTCTGGGTGGCCAGGTGTTCGATCACGCCACCGCGCAGCGCGCGTGCCGCCTCCAGCCATGGGGTGCGGCCGGCAGCGTCGCGCGCCTGTGGATCGGCGCCGGCGGCCAGCAGCGCGGCGGCGATGTCGGCATGCCCGGCCAGCGCGGCCTCGTGCAGCGCGGTGCGGCCGTCGCGGCCGGGCGTGGCGACCCTGGCCTTGAACTTGAGCAGCAGCTGCACGCCGGCGATGTCGTCCTCCTCGGTNGCCGCCGCNGCCAGCANCGCCGGCTGCCCGCCTTCCGGCTCCGGCCGCGCGCCGCGCTCGAGCAGGAACCGGGCCAGGCGCCAGTTGCCGCTGGCGCAGGCCACGCCCAGCGGCGAGAAGCCGTCGTGGTTGAGCGCGTCGATCTCGGCGGCGGCGTCGCGCAGCAGCGCAGCCACTCCCGGATCGGTGCTGCGCGCGGCATGGTGCAGGGGAGTATTGCCTTCGGCGTCGGCGGCGCGCGGNTCGGCGCCGTTGGCCAGCAGGGTCATCACCGATTCGGGGCGGCCGTGCCAGCTGTCGCGGGTGGCGGCCAGCAGCGGGGTCATCCCCGCCTCGCCGGCGTCGAGGTCCACGCCGCGTTCGATCAGCGCGCGCAGCAGGCGCAGGTCGGGCAGCACCGCCGCCAGCGCGGCCAGGCTGCGCCGGTCGCGTTCGCCGGCCGGCGCGGGCGCGTGCGCATCGGCGCCGGCCTCCAGCAGCTGCAGGGCGCGATCGACCCGGCCGCTGCGCGCGGCAGCGTACAGCCCGGCGACCAATTCGCCGGTTTCCGGCAGCGGTTCGGCGGCGCCCGGCGCGGCGCCGGCCAGGTCNAGGAAATCCAGCGGCGCGGCGACTTCGGCCGGCGCCGCGACCCGCTGCAACGCCAGGTGCAGCAGCGGCAGCAGCAGCGTCCACGCGCCCGCCAGCGGCCAGNGCCAACCCGCCGGCAGCAGTCCCGGCCAGGCCAGCAGCAGCAGCCCGGCCAGCACCAGCGCCAGCGCGGCGGCCACACCCAACCCGCGCCAGGCACCGGTTTCCTGCTGCGGCAGTTTCCGCCACAGCGCACCCAGCCGCCCGTTGCTGCGTTCCAGCGCATGCCAGACCGGCCAGGTGCGCCACAGGCCCAGCAGCACCGCGCTNGCCATCGCGCTCAGGCCCACCGCCGCGCCGAGGCTGCCGCTGTGCCGCAACGCGGTCAGCGGCCAGGCCAGCAGCAGCGCCGTCGCGGCCGCGGCACCGGCCCAGAGGCCCAGCAACGGCAGCACCTCGCGAGCGACCCCGGCCAGGCCCGCNGGAGCCGCGCGGGTCCCGCGCCACCACGAGGCCGCGAGCGCCAGTACCGGCTGGGCGAGGATCCCGGCCACCAGCGCGACCACGCCGCCGAAGCCGGCCGAGGCCGCCAGCGCGATGCCGACGGCGAACGCCAGCCATGCCGGAACTGCGGCGCGCGCGGGCGACTCAGCCATCGACCGGCTCCGCGTCCTGCGCATCCGTCGCCGCTTCGGCCGGCGGCAGTTGCAAATGGAATCCACGCGCGGCCAGGTTGGCGCGCACCGTTTCCGGAGCGGACTGGGCCAGGCGGCGGTCGGGGGTCAGCTCCACTTCCAGCACGAAGGACAACTCGCCCAGGCGTGCGCGCAGCGGCTCCGGCAGCCGCGCGAAGTCGTCGCGGGCGGCNAGGAAGACATAGGTGTCTGCTCTGCGTCGGCTCTTGTAGACGAAGGCTTGCATCCGCGCGTGNCGCGCCTGTCTTTGCTGGGGAATCCCGGGGATTGTGTCGGAAATGCGGCAACGGCGGAAGCGCACCGTGCCGGTTCACGTTTCCCAACGCCGTGCGCAAACGGGCACTCGCCTATACTTGATGGCCCGTCGCCACCTGCCTCGTCCGCTTGCCTCCCGCCCTGCGATCTCCGCTCCCCGCCATGCCGGGAGTCCGCCCGTGAGCCAGCCGCTGTCTGCGGCCGGCACCCCGGAGCCGTGGCTGCAGGTCGCCTATGCGGCGGCGGATTCGCTGCCGCGGCAGCTGGCCGATCCGAGGGTGCTGGCGGTGTTCGGTTTCGGCGCCACGGCGCCCTCGTGCGACGACCCGCGCTGGCTGCGCGTCGCACTGGAACCGCTGGGCGAGGACGCGCCCCGGGTCGAGGTCTGGCGCGCCGGCGGTCCGGTGATCCATGGCCGCGACGGCGACGTGGCCTGGGCCAGCGACGGCGCGCTGCTGTTCGGCGCGCTGGAGATCGACGAGCCCGGCACCGACGGAGCCGGGCTGGAAACGGCGTCGGCACTGGCCTANGCCCGGCTGTCCGCNTTCATGGCCGGGATCGGCAGCCATACCCCGCACTTGCTGCGGATCTGGAACTACATGGATGCGATCACCCTGGGCGAGGGCGACCAGGAGCGCTACCGGCGCTTCTGCATCGGCCGGGTCGCCGGCATGGGCGGCGTGGCCGAGACCTCGCGGTTGCCGGCCGCGACCGCCATCGGCGGCTGCGACGGACGCCGCCGCCTGCAGGTGTACTGGCTGGCCTCGCGCGAGCCCGGCACCCCGGTGGAAAACCCGCGCCAGGTCAGCGCCTGGCGCTACCCGCGCCAGTACGGCCCGCAATCGCCCAGCTTCGCCCGGGCGATGCTGCCGCCGGCGGGCGCGGCCATGCCCCTGCTGCTGTCGGGCACCGCGGCCGTGGTCGGCCATGCCTCGCAGCACTCGGAGTCGGTGCCCGCGCAACTGGACGAGACCCTGGCCAACCTGGAGAGCCTGGTCGGCGCCGCGCGCGGACTGGCGCCGGCGCTGCCGGCGGCGTTCGGGCCGGGCAGCCCGCTCAAGGTCTATGTGCGCCGTCCCGCCGACGCAGCGGCCATCGCCGCGCAACTGGACGCGCGGCTGGACCCCGCGGTGCCCCGGCTGCTGCTGCACGCGCATGTCTGCCGGCGCGAACTGCTGGTGGAGATCGACGGCGCGCACGGCGCCGCGACCGGGATCTGAGCCGGGATCGGCGGCCGCGCCCCGGTCAGTCCGGGCGCACGCACTCCCCGCCCTTCCTGCGCAGCGGATTCCAGCGCGAACCGGCGTTCCTGCACTCCGGCTTCGGCACCGGCCCGGCCGGGTACTGCGCCGTGGCACGGGCCTGCGCCTCGCGNGCCTGGCGGTCGCGGGCCTGCTGTTCGCGCGCCTGGGCCAAGCGCTGCGCCTGCAACTGCGCCAGCCCGGCACGGATCTGCGGCAACGCCGCCAGCGCGGCCTTCTCGCCTTCCAGGATCGCCTGGTTGCGGCGGGTGAAATCGGCCGGGCCGATGTCCAGCACCTTCGGCCGCAGGACCACGTCGGCGCGCGCCAGTTCCTGCTCGCCCAGGCGCTGGCCCATGATCGCGATCGACTGGTTGACGATCCCGAGCATGCCGTCGGGGCGCTTGCCGTCGGCCTTGCTGGAGATGTCCACCGCGATGACGAAGTCGGCGCCGAGCTGGCGCGCCGCGTCCACCGGCACCGGGCTGACCACGCCGCCGTCCACGTACTGGTAGTTGCCGATGGTCACCGGCTCGAACACGCCCGGCACGCTGCTGGANGCGCGCACCGCCTGGCCGGTATTGCCGCGCGTGAACACGGTGCGCTCGCCGGTCTCCAGCCGGGTGGCCACCGCGGCAAACGGCTTGCGCATGCGCTCGAGCGGGCGCTTGCCGACCTGCGCGTTGACGTAGTCCTGCAATTTCAGGCCCTGGACCAGGCCACCGGAGAACAGGCGCACGTCGCGGATGCTGGCCTCGTCCAGAGCCACCGCCCGCTCCTGCAGCTGGAACGGGTCCATGCCGCTGGCGTAGAGCGCGCCGACCACGCTGCCGGCGCTGGTGCCGGCGANCACCTCGGGCTTGAAGCCGTTGGCCTCCAGCATCTTGATCACGCCGATGTGGGCGAAGCCCTTGGCCGCGCCACCGCCCAGGGCCAGGCCGATGCGGGGCGGCGGCACCACCGGGTCGGGGACCGGGACCGCGGCCGGCGGCGCCGGTTCCACCGCAGCCGCCGCTGGCGGCGCTGGGGGACCGGCGCTGGCGCAGGCCGCCAACAGCAGGGTCGCGAGCAGGGNGGCCAGCCGCGGCAGGCGGGGATGCACGGGCGGGAAGGGGACGGAGCGGGATCGCACGGGACCGGGGCGAGTGAGCACCGCGGGTCTGCGGCAGGCGCGATTCTAGGCGGCCATGGCCGCCGCTTCCGGCACGGCGGATGAATGCGGGGACGACGGACTGCTACCCTGCGCCGCATCCAAAGTCCCGTCGCCACGCCCATGACCCGACCGCTGCCGCGTCTCCTGTCCCCGTTGCTGGCAACCCTGTGCCTGGTNCCCGCNCTGCCCGTCCTGGCCCAGGCCCCTGCCTCCGCCGGCACGGCGTTGTCCATCGAACAGGCGATGGCCGACCCGGACTGGATNGGCCCGCCGGTCGANCGCGCCTGGTGGAGCTGGGACGGCCGCGAGGCGCAGTTGCTGCTCAAGCGCGAAGGCGCCGCGATCCGCGATACCTGGCGCCAGCCCATCGCCGGCGGCGCGCTGCACAAGGTCGCCGACGCCGAGCGCGCCGGCCTGGACGCACCCGATCCGGTGTACGACCCGCAGCGCCGGCGCGCGGTCTTCGTGCGCAACGGCGACGTGTTCCTGCGCGACCTGTCCAGCGGCGCCCTGGTCCAGCTCACCCGCACTGCGGCGACCGAGTCGCAGGNGCGCTTCGCCGCCGACGGCGGGGTAACCTGGCGCGCCGACAACGACTGGTTCAAGTGGAATCCCGGCGTCGGTGCGCTACAGGTGGCCTCGCTCAAGGCCGAGAAGGATCCGGCCGCACCGCCCAAGCCCGACGCGTTGCGCGAGCAGCAGCTGCGCACCATCGACACCCTGCGCAGCGANCGCGCGCGACGCGAGGCGCTGCGCGCGCAGGAAGACGCCTGGCGCAAGGCCGATCCGACCCGCGTCCCCGGCCCGGCATGGCTGGGCGANGACGTGGAGATCGTCGACAGCAGCCTCTCGCCCGACGCCCGCCATCTGCTGGTGGTGACCCGCAAGAAGGGGGCCGACGCCGGCCGCGAAGGCAGGATGCCGACCTACGTCACCGAATCCGGCTACGAAGAGTTCGAGACGACGCGCACCCGCGTCGGCCGCAACGATCCGCTGCCGCAGGCGCTGTGGCTGGTCGACGCGCGCGACGGCAGCGTGCGTCCGCTCAAGTTCGATCCGCTGCCCGGCATCGCCGTCGACCCGCTCGCCGCGCTGCGCAAGGCCGCCGGCAAGGATCCGCTCAAGGGCAACCGCGACGTCCAGGTCTCCACCAGCGGCGACAACGGCGACGGCTCGCGGATGCAGTGGAGCGCCGACGGCCGCAANGCGGCGGTGATGGTGCGCGCGATCGACAACAAGGACCGCTGGATCGCCAGCGTCGACCTCGACGCCGCCGTCCTGCAACCGCGCCACCGCCTCACCGACCCGGCCTGGATCAACTGGAACTTCAACGATTTCGGCTGGCTCCCGGACAACCGCACGCTGTGGTTCCTGTCCGAGGANTCNGGCTTCTCGCACCTGTACACCCAGGCGGGCGCGGAAAAGCCGCGCCAGCGCACCTCCGGCCGCTGGGAAGCCTCCTCGCCGGCACCGAACGCCGCCGGCGACGGCTTCCTGTTCCTGTGCAACCGCGCCTGGCCGGGCGACTACGAGGTCTGCGCGCTGGACCTGGCCAGCGGCCAGCTGCGCGAGGTGACCGCGCTCGACGGGGTGGAGGACTTCAGCCTCTCGCCCGACGGCAGCCAGCTGCTGCTGCGCCATTCCGCCAGCTACCTGCCGCCGCAGCTGGCGGTGGTGCCGGTGGCCGGCGGCGCCGCGCGCGAACTCACCGACACCCGCAGCGCCGCGTTCAAGGCGCGCGAATGGATCCGCCCCGAATACGTCCAGGTGCCGTCGCAGCACGGCGCCGGCACGGTGTGGGGCAAGTTCTACCGCCCGAAGGACTACCAGCCCGGCCGCAAGTACCCGGTGGTGATGTTCGTGCACGGCGCCGGCTACCTGCAGAACGTGCACGCGAAGTACCCGAACTACTTCCGCGAGCAGATGTTCCACCACCTGCTGGTCGAACGCGGCTACGTGGTCCTGGACCTGGACTACCGCGGCAGCGAGGGCTACGGCCGCGACTGGCGCACCGCGATCTACCGGCAGATGGGCCACCCCGAACTCGAGGATTACCTGGACGGCCTGGACTGGGTCGTCGCCCACCAGCAGGGCGACCGCGACCACGCCGGCATCTACGGCGGCAGCTACGGCGGCTTCATGACCTTCATGGCCCTGTTCCGCGCGCCGGGCACGTTCAAGGCCGGCGCCGCGCTGCGCCCGGTGGTGGACTGGACCCAGTACAACCACGAATACACGTCCAACATCCTCAATACGCCCGAACTCGATCCGGAGGCCTACCGCACGTCCTCGCCGATCGAATACGCGCAGGGCCTGCAGGACCACCTGCTGATCGCCCATGGCATGATCGACGACAACGTGTTCTTCCGCGATTCGGTGGTGCTGACCCAGCGCCTGATCGAACTGCGCAAGGACGACTGGGAGATCGCCCCCTACCCGCTGGAACGGCACGGCTTCACCCGNGCCGATTCGTGGCTGGACGAATACAAGCGGATCCTCAAGCTGTTCGAGCGCACCCTGAAGTGAGCGCCGCGAACGCCCCCCCGCCCCTGCCCNCNGCCGCCGGCTTCGTCACCGTCCTGGGCCGCATCTCGATCGTGCTGGCGGCACTGGGTGTGCTGTGGGCACTGGCGCAGATGCTGCTGGTTTTGCTGCTGCCCGATGCGCTGGCGGTGCGCGCGGCGGCACAGCCGGAGGTGCCGGCGGCGGTGGCCTGGACCCTNCAGCACCGCAATGCACTGGCCCTGGCCATGCTCGCGCTCGCGCTGCTGTTCCTGGTCGTGGCCTGGGGCCTGCTCAAGCGCCGCGAGTGGGGNCGGCGGGGCTTCATCNCTCTGCTGCTGCTCGGCGCGGCGGCCAACTTCGCCGCGTTGCTGCTGATCGACCCGTTCTTCGACGGCCTGCACGGCATGTTCCCGGCGCAGATGCTCGACACTCCGGAAGGCCGGCAGTTCATCGCGCAGATGCGCTTCAACCGCAACCTGACCTGGGCCAGCGGCCTGCTCGGCGCGGTGGGCATCGCCGCGCTGCACGGCTGGATCGTGTGGAAGCTGTGCACGGCCGCGGTACGCGCCGAGTTCGGGCGCAACCGGGCCTGAGCGAGGCCCGGGACCGGCGCGGCCGCCGGCGGGAACTTGATCCCGATCAATGGTCGTACCCGCCCGGCCGCTAGAATGCGCCGCATGGACCCGACCTTCGATCTCGTGCGGAACTATCTCACCGACCTGCAGGACCGGATCTGCGCCGCCATCGAGGCGGTCGACGGCCAGGCCCGGTTCACCGAGGACGCATGGACCCGGGCACCGGACGCCGCCGTGGCCCACGCCGGCGGCGGCCGCACCCGGATCCTGCGCGAAGGCGCGGTGTTCGAGCAGGCCGGGATCGGCTTTTCCGACGTGTCCGGCAGCCGCCTGCCGCCCTCCGCTTCGGCGGCCCGCCCGGAACTGGCCGGCGCCTCCTGGCGCGCCTGCGGGGTCTCGCTGGTGTTCCACCCGCGCAATCCCTACCTGCCCACCACCCACGCCAACGTGCGCCACTTCCGCGCCGAACGCGACGGGCAGACCGTGGCCTGGTGGTTCGGTGGCGGCTTCGACCTGACTCCGTTCTATCCCTTCGACGAAGACGTCGCGCACTGGCACCGTACCGCGGCCGGGCTGTGCGCGCCGTTCGGCGTCGACCGCTACGCCGAGCACAAGCGCTGGTGNGACGAGTATTTCTTCCTGCGCCACCGCAACGAGACCCGCGGCGTGGGNGGNCTGTTCTTCGACGACCTGCACGGCGACTTCGAACGCGACTTCGCCTACCTGCGCGCGGTCGGCGACGGCTTCCTCGATGCCTATTTGCCGATCGTCGAACGCCGCAAGGACACCGCCTACGGCGAGCGCGAGCGCGAGTTCCAGCTGTACCGCCGCGGGCGCTACGTCGAGTTCAACCTGGTCTACGACCGCGGCACCCTGTTCGGCCTGCAGAGCGGCGGCCGCACCGAATCGATCCTGATGAGCCTGCCGCCGCGGGTACGCTGGGAATACGCCTGGCAGCCCGAGGCCGGCAGCGCCGAAGCGCGGCTGCAGCAGTACCTGGTGCCGCGCGACTGGNTCTGACCTGCCCGTGAGGCCCCGGCCGCCTGCGCTGTGGGAAGATCGCAACCGGATGCCCGGATCCGGAGAACCCCAATGTCCGACCTGTTCCAGCTGTCCGCGCCCTGGTGGCACTTCGTGCTGCGCGCGCTGGCGATCTACGCCCTGGTGATGGTGCTGGTGCGCGTGTCCGGCAAGCGCGCGGTGGGGCAGTTCACCCCGTTCGACCTGGTNCTGCTCATCCTGATCGGCAACGCGGTGCAGAACGGCATCAACGGCGGCGACAACTCGCTGACCGGTGCGTTCGTCATGGCGACGACCCTGATCGTGCTGAACTACATCGTGGCATTCACGTCTTCCCGCAACCGGCGCATCGAGCGGCTGGTGGAGGGCGTGCCGGTGGTGCTGGCGCACGANGGCAAGCTGTTCGAGCGGGTGCTGCGCGAGCAGTTGGTCAGCCATGCGGATTTCCACAAGGCGCTGCGCGAGCACGACATGGTGGACGTGTCGGGGGTCGCGCTGGCCTTGCTCGAAACCGATGGCTCGATCAGCGTGCTTCCCAGGAACCGGGACGGAGACAGGCTCGCCACGCACTACCTGGACTACCTCGCCGGCGATGCGCGCCGGGCAGGCGCGGACGGCCTGCCGCCCAGGCACGGATAGGGGCGGCCCCAAAAAAAAGCCCCGCCGGGCAGGGGGAGCCGGGCGGGGCGGGGAGCCGGACTTGGGGAGGAGTCCGGCCCCGGTGGATCTGCTCCAGGGGAAGGGAGGAGATCCGCGACAGGCGTTGCACCTGTCGGGAGCTATATCAACATCCCGAACATGGACGAAACGTGAAGCGACCCGTTAAGAAAGCCTTGGATTTAGTACGGATTCATTGATCCGGCCGAGGCCGGTGGGATGACTTTTTTCCTAGGCAGTTGCGATCTCACGGGAATGCCTGCGCGGAAGTGCTTGATTCGACGTTCAGTGCGCTTCGTCCCAGTTGCTTCCGACCCCACTATCGACCACCAATGGGACGCTCAGTTGCGCCGCTGAAGCCATGGTCCGGCCGGCTTCTACGACCAAAGTATCAACGAAGCCTTCCTCGACCTCGAACACCAGTTCGTCGTGGACCTGCAGGATCATCGCCGCGCGGCCGCCCTGCCCGGCCAGCCAGGCGTCCACCGCCACCATCGCCCGCTTGATGATGTCCGCCGCGGTGCCCTGCATCGGCGCGTTGATCGCCGCGCGCTCGGCGCCGGCGCGCTGGGCCTGGTTGCCGGCGCGGATGTATTCCAGATACAGGCGGCGGCCGAACACGGTCTCCACGTAGCCCTGTTCACGCGCCTGCTCGCGGGTGCGCTCCATGTACTCGCGCACCCCGGGGTAGCGGCTGAAGTACAGGGCGATGTAATCCTGGGCCTCGCCGCGGGCGATGCCCAGCTGGCGAGCCAGGCCGAACGCGCTCATGCCGTACATCAGGCCGAAGTTGATCGCCTTGGCCGCGCGCCGCTCGTTGCCGGTGACCTCGTCGAGCCTGCGCCCGAATACCTCGGCCGCGGTCGCCCTGTGGATGTCGGCGCCGGACTCGAAGGCGCGCACCAGGCCCGGGTCCTGCGACAGGTGGGCCATGATCCGCAGTTCGATCTGCGAGTAGTCGCAGGCCACCAGCTTGCGCCCTGGCGGGGCGACGAATGCACGGCGGATGCGGCGGCCGTCCTCGGTGCGGATCGGGATGTTCTGCAGGTTCGGATCGGACGAGGACAGCCGCCCGGTCGCCGCGCCGGCCTGGTGGTAGCTGGTGTGGACCCGGCCGGTATCCGGGTTGACCATCTCCGGCAGCTTGTCGGTATAGGTGCTGCGCAACTTGGCCAGGCCGCGGTACTCGAGGATCACCCGCGGCAGCTCGTGCTGGTCGGCGATGGCCTCCAGCGCCTCCTCGTTGGTGGAGGGCTGGCCCTTGGGCGTCTTCACCACCGCCGGCAGGCCCAGTTCGTCGAACAGCAGCGCCTGCAGCTGTTTGGGCGAGTCCAGGTTGAAGCTGCGCCCGGCCAGCTCGGTGGCCTTCTGCTGCGCGGCGAGCATGCGCTTGGACAGGTCCGCGCTCTGCCGGCGCAGTTCGTCCACGTCCACCTTCACCCCATTGGCCTCGATCCGCTCCAGCACCGGCACCAGCGGCATCTCGATCCCGCGGTAGACCCGCTCCAGCGCCGGGACCGCCGCCAGCCGCGGCGACAGCACGCGGTGCAGGCGCAGGGTGACGTCGGCGTCCTCGGCGGCATAGCGGGTGGCGTCGTCCAGGGCCACCTGCGAGAACGGGATCTGCTTGGCGCCCTTGCCGCACACATCCTCGTACTTGATCGTCTCGTAGCCGAGATGGCGGCGGGCCAGGCTGTCCATGTCGTGGCGGGCATTGCCCGCTTCGAGCACGAAGCTCTCCAGCATGGTGTCGTCGTCGTAGCCGGCCAGGGCGATGCCATGGCGGCGCATCACGTGCAGGTCGTACTTGCCGTGCTGGCCGAGCTTGCGCACGCCGGCATCCTCCAGCAGCGGCCGCAACAGGCCCAGCGCCTGCGCCCGCTCCAGCTGCGGCGGGGCACCCGGATAGTCGTGGCCCAGCGGCACGTAGGCCGCGCGACCCGGCTCGGCGGCGAAGCTCAGGCCGACCAGGTTGGCGCGCAGCGCGTCCAGGCTGTCGGTCTCGGTGTCGAAGGCGAACTGGCNGGCGGCGCGCAGCTCGGCGATCCAGGCCTGCAACTGTTCGGCCGTGGTCACGGTTTCGTATTCGCCGGACGCGGCCAGCGCGGGATCCAGGCCTGCGACCGGGGCGGTGGCGGCGGAGACGAAGCCGCTGCCACGCGAGCGCCCCGGCTCCTTCTCGGTCACCGGCACAGCCGGCCCGCCGCCTGCGGCGGCCACCGCACCGGCCTCCAGTTCCTTCAACGCCTGGTTGAAGCCGTAGCGCTGGTACAGCACGCGCAGCTCGTCCAGGTGCGGCTCGCGCAGGCGCAGCGAGTCGGGCGCGCGATCCAGCGCCACGTCGGTCTTGATCGTCACCAGCTCGCGGTTGAGCGGCAGCCGCGGCAGCGCCGCGCGCAGGTTCTCGCCGATCTTGCCCTTGATCGCATTGGCCTGGGCCATCACCGCATCCAGCGAGCCGTATTCGCCCAGCCACTTGGCGGCGGTCTTGGGCCCGCACTTCTCCACGCCGGGCACGTTGTCGATGGTGTCGCCCATCAGCGCCAGCAGGTCGACGATGCGCGCCGCCGGCACGCCGAACTTGCCGATCACCGCCGCGTCCGAGTCCATCCGGCTGCCGCTCATGGTGTTGACCAGCTCGATAGAACCAACGCCGGCGCCCGGCGCGCGCACCAGCTGGGCGAAGTCCTTGTCGCCGGTGGAGATGACCACCTCCATGCCGGCATCGGCGGCCTGGACGGCCAGGGTGCCGATCACGTCGTCGGCCTCCACGCCCTCCACCCGCAGGATGTCCATGCCCAGCGCATGCACCACCTCGCACATCGGCTGCACCTGCGCGCGCAGGTCGTCGGGCATCGGCGGGCGGTTGGCCTTGTACTCGGGGTACAAGTCGTCGCGGAAGGTTCTGCCGGGCGCATCGACCACGAAGGCGACGTAGTCGGGCTTCTCCTTCAGCGTGGCGCGCAGCATGTTGACCACCCCGAACAGCGCCCCGGTCGGCTCGCCGGCCGGATTGCTCAGCGGCGGCAGCGCATGGAAGGCGCGATACAGGTACGAGGAACCGTCGATCAGCACGAGTCTGGGCATGGACCGATTCTACGCCGCGGGCGGTGTCCGTCCTTCGCCGGGCCGGATCGGCCGCGCCGATCCCGGCCGCCGGCTGAACATCGCGCGCATGCCGGGCAAAGGCAGGGCGCATAATGGCGCCGATCCCGAACGAAGCCATGCCATGCGCCTGCCCGTCCCGCCCCCGGCAATCCTGCTCGCGACCCTCGCCCTGGCCGCCTGCGCCACCACGCCCGGCCAGGCCGACGCCCCGCCGGTGGACCTGACCGGGGCCGAAGTCGCCGCCCGCACCCTGGACAACGGCGACGTGGTCGAGGAATACCGGGTCGGTACCCAGCTGCGCATGGTCAAGATCACCCCGGTCCGCGGCGCGCCCTACTACCTGTACGACCGCGACGGCGACGGCGCGCTGGACCGCGACGATGCCGAGCGGCTGCCGCAGACCTACTGGAAGTTGTTCTCTTGGTGATGCGCGTGCGCCTGTTGCGCTGGTTCGAATCCCGGCTCGCTCCCTTCCCAGACACGCCACCGGCCCAGCCCCCGGCCGGCCTGTACGCATTCTGCCGCCACTACACCCGCGGCGCCGAGCCGTGGCTGCTGCTGATGGCGGCCACCACCGCCTGCATTGCCCTGGCGGAGGTGGCGCTGTACGCCTACGTCGGCAGCCTGGTGGACCGGATGAACGCGCTGGGCACGGCCGGCTTCCTCGCCGGGGAAGGCCGCCGGCTGGGGTGGATGGCGGCACTGGTGTTGCTGGGCCTGCCGGCGCTGGTGCTGCTCAACTCGCTGGTCCAGCACCAGACCCTGCTCGGCAACTTCCCGATGCGGATCCGCTGGAACGTGCACCGCTACCTGCTGCGGCAGTCGATGGGCTACTTCCAGGACGAGTTCGCCGGACGCATCGCCACCAAGCTGATGCAGACCTCGCTGGCGGTGCGCGAGACCGTGGTCAAGCTGTTCGACATCGGCAACTACATCGTCGTGTACTTCGGCGCGACCCTGCTGGTGGCCGCGCGTGCCGACTGGCGGCTGATGCTGCCGTTCGCCGGCTGGCTGCTGTGCTACGCGCTGCTGATGCGCTGGTTCGTGCCGCGCATGGGCAAGGTCTCGCAGGAGCAGGCCGACGCGCGTTCGAGCATGACCGGCCGCATCGTCGACAGCTATACCAACATCGCCACGGTCAAGCTGTTCTCGCACTCGCAGCGCGAGCAGGTCTATGCGCGCGAGGCGATGGACGGATTCCTCGGCACCGTGTACCGGCAGATGCGCCTGGCGACCACGGTCTACGGCCTGCTGTACGCACTGAACATGGCGCTGCTGTTCACGGTCGCCGTGCTGGGCATCTGGCTGTGGCTGCACGGCCACGCCAGCGTCGGCGCGGTGGCGGTGGCCTCGGCACTGGCGTTGCGCCTGCTGGGCATGTCGCACTGGATCATGTGGGAGCTGTCGGCGCTGTTCGAGAACATCGGCACCGTGCACGACGGGATCAACTCGATCTCGCTGCCGCCGACGGTGGACGACGCGCCCGGCGCGCCGGCGCTGCCGCAGGTGCGCGGGGACGTCCGCTTCCAGGACGTGGCCTTCCACTACGGCAAGGGCGGCGGGGTGATCGAGCATTTCGACCTGCGCATCGCGCCTGGCGAGAAGATCGGCCTGGTCGGGCGCTCCGGCGCCGGCAAGTCGACCCTGGTCAACCTGTTGCTGCGTTTCCACGACGTGGAGGCCGGGCGCATCACCGTGGACGGCATCGACGTGGCCGGCGTGCAGCAGGACTCGTTGCGCGCGCAGATCGGCATGGTCACCCAGGACACTTCGCTGCTGCACCGCTCGGTGCGCGAGAACATTCTCTACGGCCGCCCGGACGCGAGCGAGGAGGAGATGCTCGAGGCCGCGCGCCAGGCCGACGCCGACGGCTTCATCCGCGAGCTGGTCGACTCCAAGGGCCGCCGCGGCTACGACGCGCAGGTGGGCGAGCGCGGGGTCAAGCTGTCCGGAGGCCAGCGCCAGCGGATCGCGATCGCCCGGGTGCTGCTGAAGAACGCGCCGATCCTGGTGCTGGACGAGGCGACCTCGGCGCTGGATTCGGAAGTGGAGGCGGTGATCCAGGAGAACCTGTACCGGCTGATGCAGGGCAAGACCGTGATCGCCATCGCCCATCGCCTGTCCACGATCGCGGCGATGGACCGGCTGGTGGTGATGGACCAGGGCAGGATCGTCGAGCAGGGCACGCACGAGCGGCTGCTCGCGCAGGGCGGCCTCTATGCGCAGCTGTGGCAGCGCCAGTCCGGCGGGTTCCTCGAACTGGCCGCCGAATGATCCCCCCCGGTCCCGCCGCCTGCGGGTCCGNCGACGCGGATGCCGTCACGCAGGTACCGACCGTATAGGTGCCNGCGGCCGGTCGGCACATGTATCGGCCGGGTCGTGGATCGAACCAAGAACAGCCGACCCACAGCCGGCTCCACGGGACCGCGTCAAGGATGGGTGGGCACGGCGGCTTCGCGCCGGCGCTGGGCGCGGCCGAGGACCAGGCCAGTGCCGGCCCAGGCCAGGGCGATGCCGGCGCCGAGGGTCATGGCCAGCGCCGGATGCTCGCCCAGCAGGTCCAGGGCGCGCTTGACCCAGGCGCTGAGCGCATCGCCACCGCGGTAAACCACCGTGTCGACGAAGTTCTTCGCCTTGTACTTGTCCCCGGCCGGGACCACCGTGTAGAGCATCTCCCGCCCCGGCCGCACGAACGCGTATTCGCCCGCGCGCCGCACCACCATCACCACCACGAACACCGCGAACACCGGCGCCAGCGCCAGCCACAGGAAACCGAAGGCCATCACCAGCGGCACCCCGACCAGCAGCACGCCCACTCCCAGCCGCTGCGCGATCCGGCCGGTGAGGAACAGCTGGGTGCAGATCGCCAGNACCTGCACCACAGTGTCGATCAGGCCGAACACCTGGGTCTGCCGGGCGCGATCGGGGAACAGCTCGGCCACCATCCGCGCTTGCTCGAAGTACAGGAAGGTGGTCACCGTCGCCAGCAGGACCACGAACAGGGCGATGCCCGCCAGGTAAGGCGAGCGGAACACCGCGGTGGCGCCGGCGAAGGGGTTGCCGCCCAGCGGGCGTTGCCGCTGCAGCGGCGCCTCGCCGCCCGGAGCCGGATGCCGGTCGCGCCAGCGGTGCAGCCANGACGCGGCCACGGCGCTGCCCGCGACGAACAGCGCGGACAGCAGCAACAGCCCGCCGTGGCCCAGCGGTCGCACCAGTGCGGTGGCCAGGATCGGGCCGGCGAGCCCGCCCGCGCTGGCGCCGGCGGCGATCAGCGCGAACAGGCGCTTGGCCTCGGCGCTGGCGAACACGTCGGCCAGCACGCTCCAGGCCAGCGAGACCAGCAGCAGGTTGATCACCGAGACCCAGATATAGAACGCGCGNCCNGCCCAGACGTTGTCCGGCTGCAGCGCCAGGCCGGCACCGAAGCCGAGCAGGCTGGCCGCCACCAGGCCGAACACCCANGGCACGATCCGCCACCGCGGCACCTTCGAGGCGATCCAGCCGTACAGCGGCAGCACCGCCAGCGTCGCCAGGAAGGTGCCGGTGAACAGCCATTGCAGGTTGTCCACGCCACCGGCCACGCCCATGGTCTCGCGCACCGGCCGCAGCATGAAGTAGCCGGTGAACAGCAGGAAGAACATCGCCAGCCCGCCGGCGACCGCCGGCGCCTCGTGCGGGCGCACGCCGAACAGGCGCGACATCCGTATCGCCCATNGGCCGGAATCCCGCGGCACGCTCACCGCGCCTCCTCGTGTGCGTGCATCGCCGAGTCTCCCGGGATTGAGGCGCAGAGCAGTCAGGCACGATCCTACTGCGGCCGTACCTCCGGGCCATGTGACTTGCGGCATGGCGCCGACTGGCACGGTGACCGGCACCACTGGTATCCTGCGCGCACCCTCTTGGGGAGTAGCCTGCTCCGTGCGCAATGCGCGGAGCGCCCGCGTCAACACACTCGGCCTTCACGGCCGTGGCGCGGACACCCGCGGCGTCCGCCGCCGGGACTGGCGAGACCAACGGCCCGTCGGCGCATCCGTGGTTGGACGCCGGCAGGTCGCGTCCGCCTTCCAGCCCGGTGCCCGCTTGCCCATGAATCCGTTCTCCATCCTCCTGGTCGGCCTGGCCATGTCCACCGACGCCTTCGCCGCCGCGATCGGCAAGGGCGCGGCGATGCAACGGCCGCAGTTGCGCGAGGCGCTGCGCGCCGGCCTGATTTTCGGCGCCATCGAAGCGATCACCCCGTTGCTCGGCTGGCTGCTCGGCAGCGCCGCCTCACGCCACATCACCGCCTGGGACCATTGGATCGCCTTCGGCGTGCTGGGCCTGCTCGGCCTGCACATGATCTGGAACGGACTGAAGCCGGAGACGGCGGATGCCGAAAGCGGCGCACCGCCCAGGCACGGCTTCTGGAATCTCGCCGCCACCGGGCTGGGCACCAGCATCGACGCAATGGCGGTGGGCGTGAGCCTGGCCTTCCTCGATGCNCCGATCCTGGTCGTCGCCGCGGCGATCGGCCTGTGCACTCTGGTCATGGTCACCCTCGGGATCATGCTCGGCCGCGTGCTCGGCACCCTGGCCGGCAAGCGCGCCGAGATCCTCGGCGGCGCGATCATGATCGTGGTGGGCGCGGCGATCCTGTACGAACACCTGACCGGCGCCGCCTGACGGCGGACCGGGCAGTCAGCGCACCACCAGCACCGGCACCGTCGACTTCGCCAGTACCGCCTGGGTCTGGCTGCCGAGCAGGACCCGGCCCAGGCCGCGGCGGCCGTGCGAGGCCATCACCACCAGCCCGGCGCCGTGCCCGGCGACNGCGGCGACGATGGCTTCGGAGGGATGGCCGTCGGCCACGTGCACCGNCTCGCAGGCCACGCCCGCGGTCNTGGCCCGNGCCAGTGCATCCTGCAGGATCCGCTGCGCCGAGCGCGCGCAGCCTTCGCGGTACTCGGCCTGCATCGCCGGATCGGCCGACAACGCCAGTGCGTCGTCGAACGCCGGCATCCACGGTTCGGTGACGGTGACCACCGTCACCGGGACCTTCAGGGCCGCGGCCAGCGCCAGGCCATGGGCCAGGCCCCTGCCGGCCAGTTCCGAACCATCGGTGGCGATCAGGATGCGCTCGTACATCATGGCGGGATACCGGCATGGGGATGCGGCTATTGCACACCCACGCCGGCAGCCGGGCAACCCGGCCGGCGTCCGGCATGGCGTCGCCAACCCCTGTGGAGCCCACCGTCGGTCGGCTGCCCTGGAAGCCCGATATCCCGCTGCCGTGGCATGGCGTTGGCCGGCCAACGGCCGGCTTCACCGCCGCAGCCCTGCAACCGTCGGGCTACAGGGGCTGCAGGTTGGCGAAGGCCAGCACCAACCACTTGCTGCCGGCGTCGTCGAAATTGACCTGGACCCGCGCGTGCGCGCCGCTGCCTTCGTAGTCGGTGACCACGCCACGGCCGAAGCTGGCATGGACCACGCCCTGTCCCAGCTTCAGCGCCGGCTGTTCCAGGACCGGATGCGCCGCGCGCGGCGGTGCGGCCATCGGCCGGGCCACCTGCACCCGCGGCCGCACCTCGTGGAGCAGGTGGCCGGGGATCTCGCGCAGGAAGCGCGAGGGCATGCCGTACATGTCCATGCCATGGATGCGCCGGCTCTCGGCGTAGGTCAGTACCAGCTTCTGCCGNGCGCGGGTGATGCCGACGTAGGCCAGNCGCCGCTCCTCCTCCAGCCGCCCGCTCTCCTCCAGCGACTTGCTGCTGGGGAACACGCCCTCCTCCACCCCGACCAGGAACACCAGCGGGAACTCCAGGCCTTTGGCCGAATGCAGGGTCATCAGCTGCACGCCGTCCTCGTCGGCCTGGGCCTGGCCCTCGCCCGCCTCCAGCGCCGCGTAGGAGAGGAACGCCACCAGCTCGCTCATGCTCTCCTGGTCGTCGTCCAGTTCGGCGCGCGAGAAGCGCGAGGCCACCGACACCAGTTCGTCCAGGTTCTCCAGCCGCGATTCGGCGTCGAGCTGGCCGCGCGCCTCGCTGGACCAGTGCTCGCGCAGGCCCGAGCGCGCCAGTACGTGGTCCACCCGGTCCTTCAGCGCCAGGTCGGTGGTTTCCGCGTCCAGCGCTTCGACCAGGTTGAGGAAGCCGGCCACCGCGTTGCGCGCGCGCGCGGCCAGCCCGTTGCCGTTGACCAGCGCGGTGGNCGCCTGCCACAGCGACATCGCGCCCTCGCGNGCCTGCCGGCGCACCTCNTCCAGGGTACGGTCGCCGATCCCGCGCGCNGGNGTGTTCACCGCACGCTCGAACGCCGCGTCGTCGGCGCGGCTGGCGACCAGGCGCAGGTAGGCCAGGGTGTCCTTGACCTCGGCGCGCTCGAAGAAGCGCATGCCGCCGTACACCCGGTACGGCACCTGTTCGGCCAGCAACACCTCTTCCAGCGCGCGCGACTGCGCATTGCTGCGGTAGAGCACCGCCGCCTCGCGCCAGCTGCCGCCGTCGCGCACCCACTGGCGGATGCGCTCGACCACGAAGCGCGCCTCGTCCATCTCGTTGTAGGCCGCGTACACGTCCACCGGCTCGCCGTCGCCGCTGTCGGTCCACAGCTGCTTGCCGATGCGGTCGGGNTTGTGCGAGATCACCGCGTTGGCGGCGTTGAGGATGTTGGCGCTGGAGCGGTAGTTCTGCTCCAGGCGGATGGTCTGCGCGCCGGGGAAGTCGCGCAGGAACTGCTGCACGTTCTCGACCTTGGCCCCGCGCCAGCCGTAGATGGCCTGGTCGTCGTCGCCGACCACGAATACCCGGCCACNGTCCCCGGCCAGCACGCGCACGAAGGCGTACTGGATCGCGTTGGTGTCCTGGAACTCGTCGACCAGGATGTCGCGGAAGCGGGCGCGGTAGTGCCCCAGCAGCGCCGGGGTGTCGCGCAGCAGCTCGTGCGCGCGCAGCAGCAACTCGGCGAAATCGACCAGGCCGGCGCGGTCGCAGCGCTCCTGGTACAGCGCGTAGGCGCGGCGCAGGGCGTCGGTCCACGGGTCGTCGCCGGGCTGGATGTGCTGCGGGCGCCGGCCCTCGTCCTTCTGCGCGTTGATCCACCAGGCGATCTGCCGCGGCGGGAAGCGGCCGTCGTCCAGGTCCAGCTGCTGGGCCACGCGCTTGACCAGGCGCAACTGGTCGTCGCTGTCGAGCACCTGGAAGGACTCGGGCAGCTTCGCCTCGTTCCAGTGCAGGCGCAGCAGGCGGTGGGCGATGCCGTGGAAGGTGCCGATCCACATCCCGCGCGCGCCATGGCGCAACTGCGCGTCGGCGCGCGCGCGCATCTCGCCGGCGGCCTTGTTGGTGAAGGTCACGGCGAGGATGCCGTGCGCCGGCACGCCCAGCACCTCATTGAGCCAGGCGATGCGGTGGGTCAGGACCCGGGTCTTGCCGGAGCCGGCGCCGGCCAGCACCAGATAGTGTCCCGGCGGCGCGGACACCGCCTCACGCTGGGCCGGGTTGAGATCGTCGAGCAGGTGGGAGACATCCATCCGGGCATCTTACCGGCCCGCGCGCAGGCGATGCTGCGGCGCAGCGAAACCGCCTCACCGATCCCCGGGCGAAGGCGTTGCGCGAGTGGATCGACGGTCTTGACCGATAGTGTTTGACAGCGTTGTCAAACCACGGTTACAACGGCCCGGGAGCCGGCGCCCGGGACACGGTACCGCTCCGTGNCCCCCGTGTGGCAGAGTGCCCCAGCAACCGGCTCCGCCACCGGACCGGCGACATCCACCCCGATAACGATGGGCACCGCATGGCACAGCAAACCCGTTGGTCGCAGTTCCTCGTCCTGATCACGGTGTTCTTCTTCTGGGGCTTCGTCGCCGCCAGCAACGACATCCTGATCCCGGTGTTCAAGAAGGCTTTCGCGCTCTCGCAGATGCAGAGCATGTTCGTCGCGTTCGCCTTCTACGTGGCCTACACCGTCGGCTCGCTGGTCTATTTCTTCACTTCCAAGGCCATCGGCGCCGACGTCCTCAACCGGATCGGCTACAAGAACGGCATCTGCCTGGGCCTGCTGATCTCGGCGATGGGCTCGCTGCTGTTCTTCCCGGCGGCCAACAACGGTTCGTTCGGCTTGATGCTGTCGGGCCTGTTCATCGTCGGCCTGGGTTTCTCGCTGCAGCAGATCGCCGCCAACCCGCTGGCGATCGTGATGGGCAACCCGGCCACCGGCGCGCAGCGGCTGACCATGGCCGGCGGCGTCAACAACTTCGGCACCACCATCGGCCCGCTGCTGGTCAGCTTCGCCATCTTCGGCAGCGTGGTCGCCGGCAATACCGAAGCCAGCATCGAGAGCGTCAAGATCCCGTACCTGGTGCTGGGCGCGGCCTTTGTGCTGGTCGCCGTCTTCCTGAAGTTCTCCTCGGTGCCGAACCACATCGACCTCGAGAAGCTGGCCAGCCAGGAAGCCGACGACGCCGGCAAGCTGGCGCACAAGCCCTCGGCGTTCGGCTATCCGCAGCTGGTGCTGGGCATGCTGGCGATCTTCGTCTACGTCGGCGTGGAGGTCTCGACCATCGCCAACCTCCCNGCCTACCTCGAATTGCCGGTGGAACAGGGCGGGCTGGGACTGGCGACCGCGATGATCGCGCCGTTCGTGTCGCTGTACTGGGCCAGCCTGATGATCGGCCGCTGGGCCGGCGCGGCCGGCGCGTTCGAGGTCGGCCTCAACGCCAAGCGCATGCTGACCGTGCTGCTGCCGTACCTGGCGTTCGGGGTGTTCCTCGCCGTCAATGCCATCGCGCGCCACGAGATCGCGCACTTCTTCACCTATGGCCTGGTGATCGTGCTGATGATCGCNGCGACCTTCGCCAGCGGCGGCAATCCGGCGCGGATGCTGCTGTACTTCGCGCTGTGCGGCATCGTCGCACTGCTGATCGGGATGTTCACCACCGGCATGACCAGCGTGGTGGCCTTCGTCAGCGTGGGCCTGTTCTGCAGCACGATGTGGCCGTGCATCTTCGCGCTGGCGATCACCGGGCTGGGCCGCCACACCAACCAGGGCAGCAGCCTGCTGATCATGATGATCATGGGCGGCGGCGTGGTCAGCCTGACGCAGGGCGCGCTGGCCGACCGGATCGGCATCCACTACAGCTTCATCGTCGGCGTGCTGTGCTTCGCCTACCTGGCGTTCTACGCGCTGGCCGCCAACCGGTCGCTGAAANGCCAGGGCATCGACCTGGACAAGCTCACGGCGCAGGGCGGTCACTGACCGCCGCGCCCCGCGGTCGGGCGCCCCGCCCGGCCGCTCAGCGNGCCGGCGCCGGCCCGGTGGAGCGCCGCAGCTGCAGCGCATACGGCACCGTGACCATGCCGCCGTCGCCGCGGTCGCGGATCGCCTTGAGCAGTTCCAGCCCGGCCAGGCGGCCCATCTCCCGGGTCGGCTGGCGCACCGTGGTCAGCGCCGGATAGATGTGGCGGGCGATCGGAGTGTCGTCGAAACCGCAGACCGACACGTCCCTGGGCACCGACAGGCCGCGTTCGCAGATCGCGCAGATCGCGCCGGCCGCCATGTCGTCGTTGGCGGCGAAGATCGCGGTCGGCGGATCGCCCAGGCCGAGCAGGTGGCTGGCCGCGGCGAAACCCGAGTCGTAGGAGAACTCGCCGTCCACCACCAGGGCGTCGTCCCANGCCAGGCCGGCATGCTCAAGCCCGTCGCGATAGCCCGCCAGGCGCCAGCTGCTCGCGCCGTGCGCGGGATGGCCCTTGACGTGGGCGATGCGGCGGTGCCCGAGCGAGGCCAGGTGCGCAATCATCTCGGCGACTGCGTTGCGCTCGTCGACCACCACGCCGATGCGGCGATTCGGTTCGGTGGGGGAAATGCTCGCCCACGGGATNCCGAGTTCGTCCAGGCGCTGCAGCAGTGCCGCGTCGTCGGTGATCGGCGGGGTCAGCACGACGCCGTCGATCTGCGACTGCAGGACCAGCGCCTCGACCTTGGAAACNATGTCCATGGCATCGTAGACCAGGGGCACCAGCATGAGGTTGTAGTGCTGGGCCTGGCAGGCGTCGAGCACGCCGAGCTCGACCTCCATCAGGTAGTTGCTGGACGGGTTGTCGTACAGCATCGCCACCAGGTACGAGCGCCGCCCGGCCAGCACCCGGGCGGACGGATGCGGGCGGTAGCGCATCCGCTCGACCACCGCCTGCACTCGCTCGCGGGTGGCCTCGGACACGTTCGGCTCATGGTTGAGCACGCGGGAGACGGTCTTGATCGACACGCCCGCTTCCGCCGCCACATCCTCGATCCGAACGCGTGCCATGTGCTTGCGATCCTCTCCGTGAAGCCTCGGGATTCTGCCAGATCACGCGCCGCGCCATTCCGTGCGGCATCCGGAGCCGGGCGCGCAGGCGACCCGGCGCCATGCACGGCACGCGCCGGCCGGATCCGCGCGTCCGCGGGGTTGCCGCGCACCCGGCATCGGCCGCGCGGACCCGCTATCGTGCAGTATATGACAGCGTTGTCAGACCGTCCCCGGCCAGCGCCGCGCCGGACCACGAACCGATGGAACGCATCCCGATGAGCACCTCCTGTTCCCGTCCGCCCATGCCCTGCCGCCCGTCCATGGGCCTCGCCCTGGCGATGCTGCTGGCCTCCTGCGGCGGCCAGCGCGACGCCTCCGCCGAGCCCGCCGCCACCGACGCTGCCGACGCTGCCGACGCTGCCGCGGCAACGATAGACCCGCTCCACTGGCCGCAACCAGCCTGGCCGTTCGCCCAGGACGCGGACCTGGAGCGGCGCGTGGACGCACTGCTGGCATCGATGACCCTGGAAGAGAAGGTCGGCCAGGTCATCCAGGGCGACATCGCCAGCATCACCCCGGAGGACGTGCGCAAGTACCGGCTCGGGTCGGTGCTTGCCGGCGGCGGGTCCGACCCGGGCGGCAGGTACAACGCCAGCCCCGCCGAGTGGCTGGCGCTGGCCGACGCCTTCTGGGAGGCGTCGATGGATACCCGCGGCGGCGGCAAGGCGATCCCGTTGCTCTGGGGGATCGACGCGATGCACGGCCAGAGCAATATCGTCGGCGCGACCCTGTTCCCCCACAACATCGGCCTGGGCGCGACGCGCAATCCCGGGCTGCTGCGNGAAATCGCCCGCATCACCGCGATCGAGACCCGGGTCACGGGCATGGAATGGACGTTCGCGCCGACCGTGGCGGTGCCCCGCGACGATCGCTGGGGCCGCACCTACGAAGGCTATTCCGAGGATCCGGCGCTGGTGGCCAGCTTCGCTGGCGCGTTCGTCGAGGGCCTGCAGGGCANGCCCGGCACGCCGGAGTTCCTCGACGACCGGCACGTCATCAGTTCGGTCAAGCACTTCCTTGGCGACGGCGGCACCAGCGGCGGCAAGGACCAGGGCGATACCCTGACCAGCGAAGCGCAGTTGCGCGACATCCATGCGGCCGGCTACGTGCCGGGCATCGCCGCCGGCGCGCAATCGGTGATGGCTTCGTTCAACAGCTTCCATGGCCAGAAGATGCATGGCCACGAGCCGCTGCTGACCGGAGTGCTCAAAGAGCGGATGAACTTCGGCGGATTCGTCGTGGGCGACTGGAACGGGCATGGCCAGGTCGAGGGTTGCACCAACACCGATTGCCCGCAGGCCTTCAACGCCGGCCTGGACATGGCGATGGCCCCGGACAGCTGGAAGGGCCTGTACGAATCGACCCTGGCGCACGCGAAGGCTGGCACCCTGCCGATGCAAAGGCTCGACGACGCGGTGCGGCGGATCCTGCGGGTGAAATTCCGCATGGGCCTGTTCGGAAAGCCCAGGCCGTCCGCACGCGCGCTCGGTGGCCGGTTCGAACTGCTCGGCGCGCCCGCGCACCGCGCCGTCGCGCGCCAGGCGGTGCGCGAGTCGCTGGTGTTGCTGAAGAACCAGGGCGGCGTGCTGCCGCTATCGCCCGCGACGCGGCTGCTGGTGGCCGGCGAGGCCGCCAACGACATCGGCCGCCAGGCCGGTGGCTGGACTCTCACCTGGCAGGGCGACGGCACCACCCGCGCCGACTTCCCCAACGCCGATTCGATCTGGGACGGCCTCCAGGCCCAGGTGCGGGCGGCGGGCGGCAGCGCCGAACTGGCGCCGGATGGCCGATACGCGCGCAGGCCCGATGCGGCCATCGTCGTGTTCGGAGAGGAGCCCTACGCCGAATTCCAGGGCGACCTGCCGGACCTGATGTTCGAGGGCGGGAACTCCGGCGACCTCGAACTGATCCGCAGGCTCAAGGCCGAGGGCATCCCGGTGGTGGCCGTGTTCCTCAGCGGGCGGCCGCTGTGGGTCAATCGCGAGATCAACGCCGCCGACGCCTTCGTCGCCGCATGGCTGCCGGGTTCCGAAGGCGGCGGCATCGCCGACGTGCTGTTGCGCGGCGGCGACGGCAAGCCGCAGCACGACTTCAAGGGCAGGCTCGGCTTTTCCTGGCCCAGGTACGCCAACCAGTTTGCGAACAACGTCGGCCAGGCCGGCTATGCGCCGCTGTTCGCCTTCGGGCACGGGCTGACCTATGCCGACGACGGCGACCTGGCAACGCTGCCGGAGGCATCCGGCATCGACGCCGGCGCGGCCCGCGCCAGTGCCTGGTTCGAGCGCGGCGTACCGGCCGCCGGCATGGTCCTGCGCCTGGTCGGCGCCGATGGCGCGGCACTGGACGCCGTGCATCCCGCCGCCGTGACCACGGACGGTTCGCTGCGGATGACCGCGATCGACCATGAAGTGCAGGAAGGCGCGCGCCTGTTCGCATGGAGCGGCGATGCCTCGGTGCAGCTGCGCACGAACGCGCCGCTGGAGCTGGCACGCGAGGCCGACGGCGGCAGGGCCGTGGTCGCGACCCTGCGGATCGATGCGCTGCCGGCCGACGGCAGGGCCTCGCTCGGCGCCGGCTGCGGCGAGGACTGCGGCGGCGAACTGCCGGTCGGTGACGCCCTGGCGAAGCTGCCCCGCGGCGAATGGATGCGGGTGGGCGTGCCGCTGGAATGCCTGCGCGCGGCCGGCGTCGATACCGGCAAGCTGGACGTGCCGTTCGCGCTGCGCATGGGCAGCGGGGCGCGGATCGCGCTAGCCAGGGTCGCCGTCGGCGACGGGTTCGAGCACGAGGTGGACTGCGCGGCCCGGTGACGGCCGCCGCCACGGCACCCCACGCGTCCAGTCCTCCTGCCCGTGCGGGCAGGATGGCTCCCGCGCTTCAGTGCGCCTCGTGCTCGCGCCGGGCGCTGGTACCGGTCATCAGCTTGTCGGTCCAGGCGATGCCGATGGCCGAGAGGATGAACACGACGTGGATGATGGTCTGCCACATCACCCCTTCGGGAGTCAGCGCCGTGCAACGGCCTTCGCCGAGGTTGGAGGCGGCGGTGACGACCAGCTCCGGCGGACAGAACGGCAGGCCCTTCAGGGTGCCGGCGGCGATGAAGGTCTTGAGCAAATGGATCGAGGAAATGCCGATGATGGCCATCGCCAGCTTCACCTTCAGCACCGAGGCGTTGACGTGGCTCAACCATTCCGGCTGGTCCGGGTGCCCATCCAGGTCCAGCCGCGAGACGAAGGTCTCGTAGCCGCCGACGATCACCATCACCAGCAGGTTGGAGATCATCACCACGTCGATCAGGCCCAGCACCAGCAGCATGATCTGCTGCTCGCCCATCGACGGCGCGTCGTGCAGCAGGTGCCACAGCTCCTTGCCGAACAGGAACACGTACACGCCCTGGGCCACGATCAGGCCCAGGTACAGCGGCAGCTGCAACCAGCGCGAGGCGAAGATCAGCGCCGGCAATGGCTTCAGGCGGCGGGGGACGGGCTGGGTCATGGCGGATGCGCTGCGCTGCGGTTGCGGGACGGCGCAGGGTAACGATCAGCCCGCAGGCTGCCAAGCGGGGTCGGGCGGGCGGGATAGGTGGCGCCGGTCGGCCCCGCCCATCCCGCCTCCCCTGCGGCACTCAGCGATGCGGGACCGTGAACAGGATCCAGCCGTCGCGCCGCGCGACCTCGGTGCCGCCGGTCTCGTGGATGAACAGCCTCGGATCGGTCCCGGGCGGGCAAGCGACCAGGTCGGCCCCCGCGCCCATGAACTGGCCGGTGAACGCGCTTTCGCCGGCTCGGCGGCACAGGTCGCCCTCGCTGCGGAAGCCGGCCCCGAACAGCGGGATGTCGGCTGGCGGACGCGCCGCGCTGCCCGGATGGCTGATGGAAGGGCCGCCGCTCGAGCAGGATGCGAGCAGCAAGACAGCGGGCAGCGCAAGAGCGAGGAGCAGGCGCATCTGGAACCTCCGGGTGGGATGAAAGTACCGGCGAACCCGATGGTCCGCGGGCTTCCATCTGAGCACGCCCAAAACTTCAGCGTCAATCCGGGCCGGGATCCCGGATCAGGGCTGCGGCTTCAGCTCGAATTCCTTCGGCGGCTCCGTGCCCAGCAGGTGCTCGACGAAGTAGTCCCAGCGCCGGCGCATCACGTAGTTGTTGTCCGCACCGAAGGCATGGCGCGCGTGCGGCAGCAGCAGCAGGTCGAAGTCCCTGTTCGCCTTCACCAGCGCGTCGACCACCTGCAGGGTGGACTGCACCGGGACGTTGTCGTCCATCATCCCGTGGATCAGGAACAGCTTGCCCTGCAGGTGCTGCGCCTGCGAGGCGTTGTCCTGGCCGGTGTAGTTGCTGGTGCCGTCGGGCTGCTTCTGCAGCAGGCCGTGGTAGCGCTCGGCCCAGTCGTCCTCGTAGGTGAGGTTGTCGTGGTTGCCGGATTCGGCGATCCCGACCTTGTACACCCCGGGATAGCGGAACATCGCCGCGGCGGTGGCGTTGCCGCCGCCGGAATGGCCCCACATGCCGGCGCGGGCGGTATCGATCCACGTATGGCGTTCGCCCAGCTGCTTCAGCGCCGCCACCTGGTCGGGCAGGGTGTTGTCGGCCATGTCGCCGTACCAGGTGTCCTGGAAGGACTTGCTGCGCATGGGCGTGCCCATGCCGTCCACGGCGACGACGACGAAGCCCAGTTCCGCCAGCGCCTGGTGGTCGCGGTGCGCCGGCGCGAAGCTGCGCGAGCGCACCGAGCCGACCTGCGGGCCGGGATAGATGTAGGTGACGATCGGGTACTTCTTCGATGGATCGAATCGGGAAGGCTTGAACATCAGCCCGTACAGGTCGGTCCTGCCGTCGCGCGCCTTGACCGTGAACCGCTCCGGCGGCACCCAGCCGGCGGCCCGCAACCGGGACAGGTCGGCACGCGCGATCTCCGCGACCTGCGCGCCTTCGCTGTCGCGCAGCACCGCCACCGGCGCGGTATCCACCGTCGAATGGACGTCGACGAAATACCTGCCGTCCTGCGAGAAGTGGGCGGCGTGGTTGGCGTCCTCCGGGGTCAGCAGCCGCACCCGGCCGTCATCCAGGCCGACCTTGTAATAGTGGACGAAGTACGGATCGCGCCCCGGCTCCCGGCCCACGCCGCTCAGCCACAGCGTGCGCGACTCCGGATCCAGGCGGGCGATGCCGGCCACATTCCATTCGCCGTGGGTGACCTGGCGTTTCGGTTCGCCGGTGGCCAGGTCGTGCAGGTACAGGTGGCCCCAGTCGGACNNCTGGCTGAACCAGAGGAACTCGCCGCTCTCCGGCAGATAGCGCCAGTTCGCCGAAGCCAGCGCCGGCGCGCTCTGGTACTGCGTGGCCACGGTCTCCTCGTACACGTCGCGGACCTCGCCGGTGGCCGCGTCGGCCACCCGCAGCCGCGCCGACTTGTGCCCGCGATCGGTGCTGACGAAGGCCAGGGTNTTGCCGTCCGCGGCCCATTGCACGTCCTCCCAGCCGTTGTCGCAGACCAGGTCGTCGCTGCAGGTGGAACGGTGCGGGTCCGGCGGCATGCGCAGGCGCACGGTCCGCGGCGCGGCGCCGGACAGGTCGATCACCANCCGTTCGATCATGGTGACGTCCTCGTCGCCGGCGAACGGGTACTTCCATTGCTCGACCCTGGGCGCGCCGACATTGGTGCCGACCATCGTCATGGTCCGGGTCTTGCGCTGGTCCTGCTGGAAGCTGGCGATCTTCCGCCCATCCGGCGACCACGCCACGATGGCGTTGTCGGTGTGCTTCCAGCCGGCGTTGTCGGTGGCGTAGCCGTAGTCGGGCGCGCCGTCGAAGGTGAGCTGGGTCTCCTGGCCGCTGGACAGGTCGCGCAGCCACAGGTTCCAGTCGCGGACGAAAGCCGCGCGGCTGCCGTCGGGCGAGGCCGCNCCCGGTTCCTTGCCGGATTCGGGCTTGTGCACCGCGGTGCATTCGCGGGCATCGCACCGGAATTCGGCACCCGTGGACAGNGACACCACCAGGTCGCCGCCGTCCAGGCGCACCCCAGCCACCGGCAGGCGGGCGGGATCGGCGGGGTGGCCCTTGCCGCGGCCGGACCGGTCGATCGCGGCGGCCAGGGCTTCCGCATCGAACGCCGTCGCCGGTTCGCCACCGGGATCCAGGCGCAGGAAATCGACCTTGCCGCCGCCGGACCGCTGGTACACCACGCTGCCGTCGTCCAGCCAGCCCAGCACCCGCACCAGCCCATCCACCAGCGGCGTGGTGCGCTCGCCCAGCATGCTCNCCGCGCGCGCATAGTCGGCTGCGGTCACCTGCGCCGNCGCCGTTCCCGCCATGCCGGCAACGACGCCGGCCATCAGCGCCACCCCCAGCCAATGCCGCATCCGTTTCGCATCACCCCGCCCCATCGTCCGTTCCCGTCCACGCGGCATGCCCACGCACGCCCCGATGCTAGCGTGGGCGGAAGGGACCGGCACCTGCCGGAAGCTGGGTCGACCGCCTCCCGCTACGGCTGCGGNGGCACCCAGATCGCGACCCCGGCGGCCTTCTTCTGCTGGGTCGGGATGCCGATGCCGATGCCGCCACCGACGTTCCCGCCCCAGCTGCCGGCACCGACCGACATGCTTGCCGGACCGGTGGACGACCCCACCCCGATCAGGACCACACCGTTGGCGCCNAGCGCAGCGGCCTCGCGCTTGAGCCGNTCCACCGCCGCATCGGTCTGGCCCTGGGTGCCGAAGCCGATCGCGCTGGAGGACTCGAGTTGGGCGATTTCCTGCGACCCCGGCGGCACCGAGGCATAGACCTGCACCTGGGCGGGGTCGATCGGCGGACGCGCCTGGCCGACCATGATCTTGGAGGAGCCGGCGCAGCCGGCAAGGGCCAGCACGGCGGCAAGGGCGATCTGCGGGCGCATGGCGATCCTCCGNCATTCGGCGATGGAACCGGCGCACATGATCCCCTTCCCGGGGTGAACCGGCCGACAATCCGGCGCACCCGGCCGGCCGGGCGACCCGCAATNCCGGCCCGCCCGGTGCCGCGGCGTATCATGTGCCGCTGGATCGACCGGAGTCGCCATGAGCTTTCCCCATGTCCGCCTGCGGCGCATGCGCCGCGACGAATTCTCGCGCCGGCTGATGCGCGAGCACGTGCTCACCGCCAATGATCTGATCTACCCGGTATTCGTGCACGAGGCACAGGGCCGCGCGCCGGTGCCATCAATGCCGGGGGTGGAACGGCTGTCGATCGACGAGTTGCTGCGGGTGGGCGAGCAGGCGCTGGAACTGGGGGTGCCGGTGCTGGACCTGTTCGGCGTGCCGGACCCGGCGGCCAAGACCGCCGACGGCCGCATCGCCTGGGACGAGGACGGGATCGTGCCGCGTGCGGTCCGCGCGCTGAAATCGCGCTTCCCCGAGCTGGGAGTGATGACCGACCAGGCCCTGGACCCCTACACCACCCACGGCCAGGACGGGCTGATCGATGCGGACGGCTACATCCTCAATGACGCCACCATCGAGGCGCTGGTGAAGCAGTCGCTGGCCCATGCCGCGGCCGGCGCCGACATCCTCTCGCCCAGCGACATGATGGACGGCCGCATCGGCGCGATCCGCGAGGCGCTGGAGGACGCCGGCTTGGTCAACACCCGGATCCTGTCCTACGCGGCCAANTACGCCTCCTCGTTCTACGGCCCGTTCCGCAGCGCGGTCGGCAGCGCCGGGAGCCTGGGCAAGGGCAACAAGTACACCTACCAGATGGACCCGGCCAATGCCGACGAGGCCCTGCGCGAAGTCGAGCTGGACATCGCCGAGGGCGCGGACATGGTCATGGTCAAGCCCGGCCTGCCCTACCTGGACGTGATCCGGCGGGTGAAGGACGCCTTCGGCGTGCCCACCTTCGCCTACCAGGTCAGCGGCGAGTACGCGATGCTCAAGGCCGCCGCCGCCAACGGCTGGCTGGACGAGAAGGCCTGCGCGCTGGAAGCGCTGCTGGCGTTCAAGCGCGCCGGCGCCGACGGCGTGCTCACCTATTTCGCGCTGGATGCGGCGCGCTGGCTCCGCGGAGGCTGACCGACCATGACCCTTGCCCGTTACGCCGTGTTCGGCCACCCGATCGCGCACTCGCTGTCGCCGGCGATCCANGCGGCCTTCGCCCGGCAGCNCGGCATCGCCCTGGAATACNCCGCCATCGACGCGGCGCCGGCCGACTTCGCCGCCGCGCTGGAACGCTTTGCCGCCGCCCGCGGACGCGGCTGCAACGTCACCCTGCCGCTGAAGGAAGCCGCGTTCGCGCTGTGCGCGCAGGCCAGCGGCCGCGCCCGCCGCGCCGGCGCCTGCAACACCCTGACCCACGTCGACGGCCAGTGGCACGGCGACAACACCGACGGCGCCGGCCTGGTCCACGACCTCACCGGCCGCCGCGGCCTGGACCTGCGCGCGCGCCGGGTGCTGCTGCTCGGGGCCGGCGGCGCCGCGCGCGGCGTGGCCCCGGCATTGCTGGACGCCGGCATCGACGAACTGGTGGTGGTCAACCGCACGCCGGAACGCGCCGACGCGCTGGTCGACGCCCTGGGCGAGCCGGCGCGCGCCCACTCGCGCTACTGGGACGACCTGCGCGAGCTGGGCGATTTCGAGCTGATCGTCAATGCCACCTCCGCCGGCCGCGGCGCGGACGACTTCAGCGCACCGCTGTCGCTGGTCAACAGCCGCAGCGTNGCGGTGGACCTGAACTACGGCGAGGCGGCCATCGCCTTCCTGGCCTGGGCGCGCGCGGCCGGTTGCCTGGAAACGGTCGATGGCCTGGGCATGCTGGTGGAGCAGGCCGCCGAGGCCTTCGAACTCTGGCACGGGGTGCGCCCGCAGACCGACGAGGTCTACGCGGAACTGCGCGGCCGCGACAAGACCCTGGTCACCGCGGACTGAACCCGCGCCGGGCGCCGGCTCAGACCGCCGGCCGCCCCTTGTAGGTCGCCGCGTCGATGCAGGCGAACACGCTGACCAGGAACCAGCCGAACGGCCACAGCGAGAAGGTGATCAGCCAGGTGATGCCATAGGCCAGGCCGGCACCCAGGAACCACAGGATCGCGGCCAGCAGCCGGCCCTGGAGCAACTGGCCCAGGCCGGGCGCGAAGAAACTGCACAGTGCGGCAATCACGTTGCCGGTCGAACCCTGGCCCATCGCATGCTCCGCCGTGTCGTGGAAGTGCGGACAGGCTACAGCAGTCCGTCCCGTTTGACCGCCAGGTAGCGCTCGACCAGCGCCGCCGGCAGGTCGGCCGGGGCCACGTCCAGGGTCGTCACCCCGTGCCGGCGCAGCGCCTCGTGCGCCGCGCCGCGCTGGGCCAGGTAGTGGGCGACCGCGCCGGCGTCGATCGCGCCCGGCAGGTCGGCGACCTCGGCCTCCAGCATCGCGTCGAGTACGGTCTCGCGCAGGCTGGCCACGCACACCAGGTGCCGGCGCCGCAGCAGTTGCANCGCTGCCAGCAGTTCTTCACTGTCCTCGTCGCGCACGTTGGTCACCAGCATCACCAGCGCGCGGCGTGGCTGGCGCAGCGCCAGCTGCCCGGCCAGGGCCAGGTAATCGGTGGCCACCGGCTCCGGCTGCAGGTCGTAGCTGGCGCGCAGCAAGTGGTCGAGCGCGGCGCCGCCGCGGCGCGGTGGCACCCAGCGCGACGGTCCGCCGCCTGCCATCAACCCGACCGCGTCGCCCTGGCGCAGGCCCAGCCAAGCGGTCACCAGCGCCGCGTTGAGCGCATGGTCGAAATGCGACAGCCCACCCTCGCTGGCGAGCATGCGCCGGCCGGTGTCCACCACCAGCACCACCTGCTGGTTGCGCTCCTCCTGGTACTCGCGCGAGACCAGCTTGCGCGCACGGGCGGTGGCCTTCCAGTCGATCCGGCGCAGGCTGTCGCCGACCCGGTATTCGCGCATCTGCTGGAAATCGGTGCCTTCGCCGCGGCGCCGGCGCAGGTGCGCGCCGACCAGGCGCGAGGCCTGTTCGGCACTGAACAGCGCCAGCTTCGCCAGCGGCGCGAAATCCGGATACACCCGCACCCGTTGCGGCACGCCGGCCAGGCGCGACTGGGTCCACAGCCGCCATGGCGACTGCAGCCGCAACTGGGTGCCCGGGAACTCGGCCAGGCCGCGCGCGGCAGCGGTGACCCGGTAGCGCAGCAGCGCCGCTTCGCCCGGCACCAGCCGCAACCGTTGCGGCAGGCCCTCGACCGGCCAGCCGGACGGATGCAGGTCGAACACGTCCAGCCGCTGCGGGCGCTGCCGCGGCGCCGGCACGATCCGCAGTTCGACGTCGCGACGCTGGCCCACCGCCAGCGCGTCGGCCAGCCGTCGCTCCACTTCCGGGGTCGGCTGCCGGCGCAGGCGCACGGCATCGGCCAGCGCCAGCAACGCGAGGACCGCGGCCGTCCACCACCACGCCGCCATCGGCACGCGCCCGGCCAACGCCAGGGCGCCGAGCGCGGCCCAGGCCGGCAGCAGGCCCAACAGCAGCGGTGCAGGCCTCATCGATCCACGCGCCCGGCCACGATCGCGCGCGCGGCGTGCCTGCTTGCAGCGCAGGGGTTCACTTGCGCGGCGCCTCCACCCGCGACAGCAGCGCATGCAGCACGTCGTCCGGCGACTGCCCGTCGATCTGCAGTTCCGGCGCCAGCGCGATCCGGTGCCGCAGTGCCGGCGCAGCGATGGCACGCACGTCGTCCGGAGTGGCGAAGTCGCGGCCGCCGAGCACCGCCTGCGCGCGCGCCGTGCGGACCAGGGCGATGCTGCCGCGCGGGCCGGCGCCCAGCGCGATCCCCGGCCACTTGCGGGTGGCCGCGGCGATCCGCACCGCGTAGTCCAGTACCGCCGGGTCCAATGCGACCTGCGCGGTGCCCAGTTGCATCGCCTGCACCTCGGCCGCCGCGGCCACCCGCCGCACCTGCGACAGGTCGAAATCGCCGCTGCTGCGCCCGCCGGTGGTCGCCGCGACCAGCCGCTTCTCGTCCTCCAGCTTCGGATAGCCGATCAGCACCTTCAGCAGGAAGCGGTCCAGCTGCGCCTCCGGCAGCGGATAGGTGCCTTCCTGCTCCACCGGGTTCTGGGTGGCCAGGGCCATGAACGGCGGCGCCAGCGCGAACGAACGGCCCTCGATGGTCACCTGCCCCTCCTGCATCACCTCCAGCAGCGCCGACTGGGTCTTGGCCGGGGCGCGGTTGATCTCGTCGGCCAGCAGCAGATGGGTNAATACCGGACCGCGGCGGATCTTGAAGCTCTCGGTCTTGGGGTCGTACACGGCGTGGCCGCTGACGTCGCTGGGCATCAGGTCCGGGGTGAACTGGACCCGTGCCCAGTCCAGCTCCAGCGCCTGGCCCAGCGCGCGCACCAGCAGGGTCTTGCCCAGCCCGGGCACGCCCTCGATCAGTACGTGGCCGCCGGCCAGCAGCGCGACCAGCACCTGGTCCAGCGCCTCTTCCTGGCCGATGAAGGCCTTGGCGACTTCCGCGCGCACGGCCTCCACGCGCTCGCACAGCGCAGCCCCGCTCAGCGGGGCGATGGCGTTCTCGTTCATAGGCGGTTCCTCATCCTGATCAGGGTGCGCACGCGCGCGAAGTAGGTGTGGCGGTCTGCCGCGCCGGCGCGGACGAGCGCCTCGCGGACATGGGAATNCGGCAGTTCCAGGCGCTCGGCCAACGCCTGCACGCGGGCCTCGCCGGACAACGCCGCGGTGGCCGGGTCGCGGCGGCGCAGGCGCGCCAGGAACGCCTCGCGCACCGCCTCGTACAGNAGCGGCGCCTGGCCATGGCGGAACAGCAGCGCACCGCTGGCATGCACGTGCTCGCGCAGCGAACGGCGGCTGCCGGCCGGCGACGGCAGCCACGGGCCGAAGCGCTGCGCACGCCGCCACAACGCGCCGGCCAGCAGCAGCGCCAGCGGCAGCCACAACGGCCAGCCATCGCGGAGCAGCCGCCACCACAGCGAGTCGGCATGGGCGGCGTGGACCAGGTGCACGCTGCCGCGGCCATAGTTCGGCGCCAGCAGTTGCCGCGCCAGGGCCTGGTGGGTGGCCTCGTCCAGGGAGGCGTTGTGCAGGAAGTCGAAATCCGCCAGCAGGTCCACCGTGCCGGTGCCGTGGCGCAGGCGGACGAAGGCCAGCCCTTCGTCGGCATCGCCCCAGGCCAGCAGCGGCTCCACCGCGTCGTCCAGCCGCAGCCGCTGGCCGCGACACTGTTCCACGTGCGGTTCCTCGCCGACCACCTGCAACCGCACGCACCCGGGTGGTNCCAGCTTCTCCACGCCGAGCCTGCGCAGGATCGGCGGCAACAACTGCCTGTCCGCATCGCCGCCCGGCCGCGGCGGCATGCGCAGCAGCAGGTGGCCGCCGCGCCCGGCCCAGGCCAGCACGGCATCGACGTCGCCGGCGCGCAGCAGCGCCGGATCGATGTCCAGCAGCACCGTGTCGCCCGGCGCATCGACGAACCGCCCCGGCTGCAGCCGTTGCCGCGTTTCCGCCTCCAGCCCGTCGGCACGCAGGGTTTCGCGCAACGCGTAGAGCCGGTTCCATGCGGCCTCGCCGCGCGGTGGCCGCGGCACTTCGTGTTCGATCCGCTCGTGGGTATGCAGGAACCACGCGGTGACCGCGGCCAGCAGCGCGGCCAGGCCCAGCACGACCAGGACCCCGGGCANCAGNTTGCGCGATGCCGGCCTCATCCGCGCCAGCCCCACTGCAGCCGCGAGGCGTCCAGCAAGCCGTGGAACTCCTCGTGCGCGGGCAAGCGCCCGGCGTAGGCAGCGTGCTGCCATATCCGCACCGTACGTGCGAACAGTTCGCGCGCGGCGTCCGGCGGCAGGTGCCGCGCCGCCCGCAGGCACTGTGCCTCGGTCGCGCCCGGCGGAAGCTCGACCCCGGCCTGCNCGGCCATCGACTCGACGCTGGCGCGATAGAGCAGCGCCAGCGCATCGCGGTGGCGGCCGTCCTGCCACAACCGCCGCGCCGCGGCGGCGATGGCGTCGGGCAGCGCCTCCGGCGCTGCCACCGCTTCGGTCCGCACGGCGGGCGCCGGCCGGCGCTCGCCGCGCGCCGAGCCGCGCAGCCATGGCAGCCAGCGGCGCGCCGCCAGCGCGATCGCCAGCACCGCCACTCCCGCCAGGATCCACAGGCCCCATTCGCCCAGCAGCGCCAGCCACGCGGCCACCGCCGACAGGTCGGGCATTCTCCCTTGGCGCTCCTGTTGCGGCGATTTCGGCCGCCATTCCACCACCGTGCGCCTGCCGTCCAGCAGCGGATCGCGGTAGGCGCGCGCGGCCGCATCGCGGAAGCCGGCCTCATCGGCCAGCGGCGCGCCGAACACGTCCTGCAGGCTCGCCGCGACTCCCGCCGCCTCGGTCCCGGCATCGGCGCCGGCCGCGGGGGGATCGGGTTCGCGCATGTGCGAACGGTCCTGCGCGCGCAGCCCGGCCGGCAGCAGCAGGCAGGCCAGCAGCGCCGCGGCGGCCGAACGCACGGCCAGCGCCGACAGCCGCTCGCGCAGGCGGCGGAACGCCAGCTCCACGTCCCAGGCCTCGGTCTCGGTACGGCGGTTGAGGTACAGGCCGAAGCCGGCGGCCACGTAGAACGGCCCGACCAGGCCGGCCGCCAGCCACAGCGCCGCGTTGAAGCCCAGTTGCAGCCACGGCGGCGGNCCGGCGCGCAGCGTCGCCCAGAACGAGCGCAACGAGTCGGGCAGCAACTCGGCCGGCAGGGCCAGGAACACCGCCGCCACCACGCCCAGCGCCAATGCCCANTCGAACAGCCAGCAGGTCCAGGTCAGCAGCGCCGCCTGCGGATAGGGTGGCCCGCCGATCGCACGCCGGCGTTCGCGGCGGCGCGCGCCGGCGGTGCCTTCCAGCAGGTCCACCGGCAGCAGCAGCGAGCGCGCCGGCGACAGTCGCCGCCACAGCAGGTGGGCGGCGATCGCGCCGCGGCCGAAACCCCATTGCGCGCGCAACGNCTCGATCGCCGCCGGCGTGCGCCCGAACACTGCGCGCGAAAGCACGTACAGCGCGATCCGGTCGAACAGCGGCTTCAGCCACCACATCGCCACCGCGGCCAGCCACACCTGGCCCAGCCACCAGGCCACGGCGTTGAACAACGCGAACAGCGGCAGCGTCGCCAGCAGCCACGGCCGCCAGGTCGCGCCCGCATGGCGGCGCAGCAGGGCGGTACCCAGTTCCATCGCCTCCCACGACGANCGCGGGCGCAGCGCCACCTCGAGGTCTTCAGGACGCATCCCGGTCCTCCATCGCCCGTCCGTGTCCGCCGCGCCACAGCCAGCCCAGCACCAGCAGCCACAGCAGCACCGACACCGCGTACTTGATCCAGGCCGGGATCGACTGGGTCGAGGACCAGAACGCCTCGACGAACGCCGCCAGCAGCAGCATCACCGCCACGCCCAGGCACAGCCGCGCGCCGATGCGGCCGGCGCGGACCAGCGCGTCGCGGCGGCGCCGGCGCCCCGGCGCGACCAGGTCCAGGCCCAGGCGCAGGCCGGCGCCGCCGGCGATGACGATCGCGGTCAACTCCAGCGGCGCGTGCCCGGCGACGAAGCGCCAGAACGGATCGCCGTAACCGATCGCTTGCAGGTGGCCGGCCACCGCGCCGATGCCGACGCCATTGGCCAGCAGCACCAGGATCGTGCCGACCCCGGCCAGCAGGCCGCCGGCGAAGGTACGCAGGCCGATGCTGATGTTGTTCATCACGTAGTGACCGAACATCTGCCAGTCGCTGCCGCTCTCGCGGCCGAGCGCTTGGCGTGGATCGGCCGGGTCGTACATCGCCTCGATCTGGGCGATCTGGCGCGGGTCGAGGATCTGGTGCGCCAGTTCCGGGTGGAACTGCAGCAACACGAACAGCCCCAGCAGCGGCACCGCGAACAGCAGCAGCGAGGCCCACATGCACCCGGCCTGGCTGCGCACCAACTGCGGGAAGCCGGCGACCAGGAATTCGGCGGCGCGCTGCCAGCGCGGCGGCGGCGCGCGGTAGAGCACGGCATGGCCGCGTTGCATCAACGCCTGCAACCGCTCCAGCAGCGGCACGCTGTAGCCGCGGCGGCGCGCCAGCGCCAATTGCTGGCACAGGCGCCGGTAACGCGCCGGTGCCGCGCCGTCGTCCAGTCCCGCCGGCGCGGCATCCCGGCGCGACACCGCGTGCGGCCGCTCCCCGCGCGCCTGCAGCCAGTGCTCGAAGGCGTCCCATTCGGCCTTGTGCCGCTCGACGAACTGTTCCTGCCTCATGCGCGCACCGTCAGCGCCGCCCGAGCAGCCAGTTGGCCATGCCGTACAGCCGGCGCGCGCCTTCGCCGCCGCTGCCGCCGGTCAGCCCCTGCAGCAACGCGGCCAGCTCGACCTGGCGCGCGGGGGGGAGCTGCGGCGCGCGTTCGCCGAAGGCGACGATCGCCGCCTGCTCATCGGCCTTCAGCGCCGATGGCGGGGCCAGCGGCGCTGCCGCCGGCAAGCTTGGATCGCCGCGCCGCGGACGCACGTGCACCACCTGGGTATCGGCGACCAGGTCGCCCAGGCGGCGGCCATGGCGGTCGCACAGGCAGGAGACCAGGCCGGCGGCATAGGCGAACGGCAGCATGTCCACGCTGCGCATCAGGTTGCGCACCACCGCCGGCAGCCAGCCCAGCGGGGCGCCGTCGCCGGCGACCACCCGCAGGCCCAGCGCGCGCTTGCCCGGGGTCTGCCCGTCCCACGCCGCCTCCAGCACGATCGGATAGCCCCAGAACACCAGGAAATAAGCGAGCAGGTACAAGCCCCGGCCCATGTCCCCGAGCATGCCCAGCGCCATCGACAGCACCAGCAGCACGCTGGCGCGCACGCACAGGTCCAGCAGCCATGCCAATGCGCGCGGCACCGGGCCGGCGGCCGGCAGGTGCAGCGCCACGCCTTCCGGCGTGAGCACTTCGCGGTAGGTGTCGAGCATGGCCGCGGCGCCGTCGCCGGGCCGCGGTTCCTGCGCGGCGACTGCCTCGGGCGGCATGCGGTCCTCGCGTGGTTCCCCCGACGGACTGTAGCGGGCCGGGCACCGGCTTGCCCAGCCGCCGCCCTAGACTATGGAGATGGATACGCCCTTTCCCTGCCGCGCGGGCTGCGCCGCCTGCTGCACGGCACCGTCGATCGCCTCGCCGATCCCGGGCATGCCCGGCGGCAAGCCGGCCGGCGTGCCCTGCGTGCAACTGGACGACGCGCTGCGCTGCAGGCTGTTCGGCCGCCCCGAGCGTCCGGCGTTCTGCGCCTCGCTGCGCCCCGGCCCGGAGATGTGCGGCGCCAGCCGCGGCGAAGCGATGGCGATCCTGGCCGCGCTGGAGGCGGCCACCGCGCCGTGAGCGCGGCTCAGCCCGCCGCCATGCCCAGGTAGCGGTCCTTGAGTTTCACGTAGTGCGCGGCCGANTAGTGCAGGCTCTCGATCTCCTGGTCGCCGAGCTTGCGCACGCAGCGCGCCGGGTTGCCNACCCACAACTCCCCCTCACCCACCACCTTGCCCGGTCCGACCACCGCGCCGGCGCCGACGAAGCCGTGCCTCCTCACCGTGGCGCCGTCGAGGATGCAGGCGCCCATGCCGATCAGGCACGCGTCCTCGATGGTGCAGGCATGGATGATGGTGCCGTGGCCGATGGTCACGTCCGCGCCGATCAGGGTCGGGTAACCGGCCCGGTTGTACGGGCTATGGTGGCTGACGTGGACGATGGTGCCGTCCTGCACGTTGCTGCGCGCGCCGATGCGGATGAAGTTGACGTCGCCGCGGATGATGGCNCCGGGCCACACCGACACGTCGTCGGCCAGCTCGACGTCGCCGATGATGGTTGCGGCCGGATCGACGTAGACCCGCTCGCCGAGCGCCGGGTAGCGGTCGAGGTAGGGNCGCAGCGCGGCGGGATCGGTGTCCATCCCGGCATTGTAGTGCGGGCGTGCGCGTGCCCGCCGGCGAGCGCATACACTCGGCCCATGCAGACCCCCGCCCATGCCGAGGCCGGCGCCACCCCGCTGGCCGAACTCGAACCCGCCCTGGCCCGCCTGCGCCAGGCCTGGCAGGCGCGCAAGCCCGACCGCGCGCAGCGCCGGGGCGACCTGCAGCGCCTGCGCGCCGCGCTCAAGCCGCGCCTGGACGGGATGGCCAGCGCCATCGCCGCCGACTTCGGCCACCGCTCGCGCCACGAAAGCCTGATTGCCGACGGCATGACCGTGCTCGCCGCCATCGACCACCTGCTGCGGCACCTGGACGGCTGGATGAAGCCGCGCCGGATCGGCGCCGGCTGGCGGCTGTGGCCGGCGCGGGCGCAGCTGCGGCACGTGCCGCTGGGCGTGGTCGGGGTGATCTCGCCGTGGAACTACCCGGTGAACCTGGCCCTGGTGCCGCTGGCCACCGCGATCGCGGCGGGCAACCACGTCTACCTCAAGCCTTCCGAGCACACCCCGCGCACGTCCGCGTTCCTGCGCGAGTTGCTGGCCGGAGTATTTCCNACCGACCGCGTGGCCGTGGCCGCAGGCGGCGCCGACGTGGGCGCGNCCTTCGCCGCGCTGCCGTTCGACCACCTGGTATTCACCGGATCGACCGCAGTCGGGCGCCGGGTGATGGCCGCCGCCACCGCCCACCTGACCCCGCTGACCCTGGAACTGGGCGGCAAGTCGCCGGCGATCGTCTGCGCCGACTACCCGNTGGAGCGCGCCGCCGCGCGCCTGGCGACCGGCAAGTGGTTCAACGCCGGCCAGACCTGCATCGCCCCGGACTACGTGCTGGCCGTCGGCCACGGCCGCCGCGACGCCCTGGTGCAAGCGCTGCGCGGACAGGTCACCGCGCGCTACGGCGACCTGTCCGGCGCGGCCGCCGACTACACCCGGATCGTCAACGACGCCCAGTTCGCACGCCTGCAGGGCTGGCTGGACGAGGCCCGCGCACGCGGCGCCACCGTGCTGCCGCTCGCCGGCACGCACGATCCGGCGCGACGCCTGTTCGCGCCCACCCTGGTGCTCGATCCGCCGCTCGACCTCGCGCTGATGCGCGAGGAGATCTTCGGCCCGATCCTGCCGCTGCTGGAAGTCGAATCGCTGCAGCAGGCCATCGCCTTCGTCAACGCCCGCCCGCGGCCNCTGGCGCTGTACCCCTTCAGCCACGACCGCGCCGAAGTGGAAGCGGTGCTGCACGGCACCGTCGCCGGCGGCGTCACCGTCAACGACACCCTGCTGCACTTCACCGCCGATGGCCTGCCCTTCGGCGGCGTCGGCGCCAGCGGCATGGGCGCNGTCCACGGCCGNGCCGGCTTCGACGCCCTGGGCAAGCTGTTGCCGGTGCTGTGGCAGCCGCGGCGCAGCGCCACCGACCTGCTCAAGCCGCCCTACGCACGGATCGAACGGATGATCGGCTGGCTGCTGCGCTGAGCCGCATGCGCGCCCCGGGCTATGCTGTGCGACGGCAGTCCCGCCCATCCCGCGCAACGCCATGAAAATCGCCAGCTGGAACGTCAANTCNCTCAACGTGCGCCTGCCGCACCTGGAGCAATGGCTGCGCGCGTTCGCCCCCGACGTGGTCGGGCTGCAGGAAACCAAGCTGGAGGACCACAAGTTCCCGGAAGCGGCGCTGGCCGCGCTGGGCTACCGCAGCGTGTTCTCCGGGCAGAAGACCTACAANGGCGTGGCGATCCTCTCGCGCGAGGAACCGCGCGAGGTGCTGGTCGGCGTGCCCGGCTTCGAACACGAGCACCGGCGCGCGATCGCCGCCACCCTCGGCGACCTGCGCATCGTGAACCTGTATGTGGTCAACGGCCAGGACGTGGGTACCGAGAAATACGAGCTCAAGCTGGCCTGGCTGGCCGCGGTGCGCGACTGGCTGGAGGACGAGGCGCGCCGGCATCCGCGCATGGTGGTGCTNGGCGACTTCAACATCGCCCCGGACGCGCGCGACGTGCACGACCCGGCGGTGTGGAACGACCAACACATCCTGACCTCGGCCCCCGAACGCGCCGCGCTGCGCGACCTGCTCGCCACCGGCCTGCACGACGGCTACCGCCTGCTGCACCAGGACGGCGGCGTGTTCAGCTGGTGGGACTANCGCCAGGCCGGCTTCCGNCGCGACCTGGGCCTGCGCATCGACCTGACNCTGGTGTCGGAGGCGCTGCGCCCGCAGGTGAAGGCCGCCGGCATCGACCGCGAACCGCGCACCTGGGAGCGCCCCAGCGACCATGCCCCGGCCTGGATCGAACTGGCGGGCTGACCCGCCTGGGCGGCGTGCGCCTGCCGCAACCGGGGACGGCAACCCGGCGTTGCCCGGGTCCAACGCCGGAGGCCCGGCGATGCCGGGCCTCCGGGACTCCGCCGATGGNGTCGGCCGACGCCTTCAGCGCACCTTGCCGCGGGTGAACAGGTTCACGATCGCCAGCAGGATCACCGCGCCGACGATCGAGAACAGGAACGTGCGGATGGTGATGGCTTCGTTGATGCCGCCACCGAAGAACCAGCCGGCCAGCAATGCGCCGACGATGCCGACCACGACGTTCAGNATGATCCCCTGCTGCGCGTCGCGCTTCATGATCAGGCTGGCGAGCCAGCCGACGATGCCACCCACGATCAACCAGACGATGATGCCCATGCTCTCGGTCTCCTCAGGTCCACGAAGGTCACCCCGGCACCCGGGGTGTGCCCGCCCATCAGACGCGCCGGGGCGTGAAACTGTTGTTAACCCGCCCCCTGGCTCGTGGAAGATGGGCCCGTGAGCGACGCGTCCCTGCCGCTCGCGCAATGGCGCCACGGCCCGGTGCGGGTCGCCTCTCTGCCGTACCTGCCGGGCCAGCGCGGGGAGCCGCAGGTGCGCGGCACGCTGGCCGACTGGCTGGGCGATCCCGCCGCGCCCNTGGCGCGCGACCCCTCCGGCCGGCCGCGCCTGCTGGCGCCGCACCAGGACCACGACACCGGCTGGAGCCACAGCGGCGACTGCCTGTTGCTGGCGCTCGGGCGGGGCGTGGTCCTGGGCGTGGACCTGGAACGGCTGCGCCCGCGCCCGCGCGCCCTGGATCTGGCCCGCCGCTACTTCGCTCCGGCCGAGACCGAACGCCTGCTCGCCCTTGCCCCGGAGCGGCGGGAACCGGCCTTCCTGCGCCTGTGGTGCGCCAAGGAAGCGGTGCTGAAGGCGCACGGCCGCGGCCTGGCCTTCGGCCTGCACCGGCTCGAATTCGGTCCCCGGGACGGTGCNGACGATGCCCCGCTGCACCTGCTCGCCAGCGATCCGGAACTGGGCGCCGCCNCCGAGTGGCACCTGCACGAATGGACCCCGCGCCCCGGCTACCTCGCCGCCCTGGCCTGGCGCCCGCGCTGACCTCCGGTGGCCATCGGCGATACTTCGCCCATGGACACCGCCTTCACCCCCGCCCTGCGCCAGCGCCTGGACGACGGCCTGCACGCCCTGGGCCTGGACCTCGCCCTGGCCACGCCACTGCTGGACTACCTGGGCCTGCTGCTGCGCTGGAACCGCACCTACAACCTCACCGCCATCCGCGACCCGGACGAGATGGTGGTCCGCCACCTGCTCGATTCGCTGGCCATGCATCCGCACGTGCAACCCGGCGCGCTGGCCGACCTGGGCACCGGCCCGGGCCTGCCCGGCATCCCGCTGGCAATCGCGCGCCCGGACCTCCAGGTCGCCCTGGTGGAGAGCAACGGCAAGAAGGCGCGCTTCCTGCGCGAGGCGGTGCGGCACCTGAAGCTGGGCAATGCGCGGGTGCTCGAGTCGCGCGCCGAAGCGGTCGCCGAGCCCGGCGCCTACGCCCAGATCACCGCCCGCGCGCTGGACACCCTGGACGGGATCCTGGCCGTCGGTGGCCATCTGCTGGCCCCGCAGGGACGCCTGCTGGCGATGAAGGGCATGCATCCGGCCGAGGAGATCGCCGCGCTGCCGCCCGGCTGGNCCGCGCTGGCCGTGCATCCGCTCACGGTCCCGGGCCTGGACGCCGAGCGNCACCTGGTCGAGGTGGGCCGGACGGCGTGAAACCCGCATAATGGCCCGTTCCGGACCCACCGCGTCCCCGTCCCGAGGCAGCCTCCGCATGGCCGCGCGCATCATCGCCATCGCCAACCAGAAGGGCGGCGTGGGCAAGACCACCACGGCGGTGAACCTGGCCGCGGCGCTGGCGCGCACGCCCAAGCGCGTGCTGCTGGTGGACCTGGACGCGCAGGGCAACGCGACCATGGGCAGCGGCGTGGACAAGCGCGAGCTGGAGGCCTCCAGCTGCGACGTGCTGCTCGGCGAGTGCGACGCGCGCACGGCCGTGGTGGCCGCCGCCGAAGGTTTCGACCTGCTGCCCGGCAACATCGACCTGACCGCCGCCGAGATCCAGCTGATGGACGTGGACGGCCGCGAGCAGAAGCTCAAGGACGCGCTGGAGCCGCTGCGCGGCGACTACGACTTCATCATCGTCGACTGCCCGCCCGCGCTGTCGCTGCTGACCCTCAACGCGCTGACCGCCGCCGACTCGGTGATCGTGCCGATGCAGTGCGAGTACTACGCGCTGGAAGGCCTGAGCGCGCTGATGGAGACCATCGAGGCGCTGCGCCAGCGGCTCAACCCGCGCCTGGAGATCGAAGGCGTGCTGCGGACCATGTTCGACGTCCGCAACAACCTGGCCAACGCGGTCTCGGCGGAGCTGACCGAGCACTTCGGCGACCGCGTGTTCCGCACCATCGTGCCGCGCAACGTCCGCCTGGCCGAGGCCCCCAGCCACGGCCAGAGCATCGTCGGCTACGACCGCGCCTCGCGCGGCGGCGTGGCCTACCTGGGCCTGGCCGGCGAGGTGATCCGCCGCCAGATCGAACGCGAACGCGCCGGCGCCCGCCCGGCCCCGGTGGAGGCGGCCTGATGGCCACGGCGAAGAAGCGCGGCCTCGGCCGCGGACTGGAGGCACTGCTCGGACCCAAGGGCGCGGCCGCGGCCGCGCCGGCGCAGGTTGAGCANCCGCAACCGGGCGACGTGCTGCGCAGCCTGCCGGTGGCGCAACTGCAGCCGGGCAAGTACCAGCCGCGCCGCGACATGGACGCCGACAAGCTCGAGGAGCTGTCGGCCTCGATCCGCGCCCAGGGCGTGATCCAGCCGATCGTCGTGCGCGAACTGGCCGCCGGCCGCTACGAGATCGTCGCCGGCGAACGCCGCTGGCGCGCCTCGCAACTGGCCGGCCTGGACCAGGTGCCGGTGGTGGTGCGCGAGCTCGACGACCGCACCGTGATCGCGATGGCCCTGATCGAGAACATCCAGCGCGANGATCTCAATCCGCTGGAGGAAGCGCAGGCGCTGCAACGGCTGATCGACGAATTCTCCCTGACCCACGCCGAAGCGGCCGCCGCGGTCGGCCGTTCGCGCGCGGCGGTGTCCAACCTGCTGCGCCTGCTCGACCTGCCCCCGGCGATCCGGGCCCTGGTCGAAGCGCGCCGGCTGGAGATGGGCCATGCCCGCGCGCTGCTGACCCTGTCCCCGGAACTGGCGAGCAAGCTGGCCTTCGAGGCCGCCGAGAACGGCTGGTCGGTGCGCGAGGTCGANCATCGCGCCCAGCAGTTCGCCGCCGGCAAGGTGCCGGTGTCCGGCAGCGCGGGCCGCAGCAAGGCCGGCGCCGCGCGCGCCCCGCAGCCGGACATCGCCTCGCTGGAGAACGAACTGTCCGAGGTGCTGGGCGCCAAGGTCGCCATCGCCCACGGCCGCGGCGGCAAGGGCCGGCTGGTGATCCACTACAGCGACCTGGACACCCTGGACGGCGTGCTCGAGCGCCTGCGCGGNCGCCAGGACTGAGCGCGCATCCGCGCCGCGCGGCGGGAGCCCCGCACATGTTTCCGACATCGCCGCGGGTATTCCCCTCGCACCCGTTCCCGGGTTCGACGGGGCGCCGGGACGGGCGGCGCGGAACCCCGGCGTCTTCCTTCCGGTCGAACCGGACCACCCGTTCGCCCCTCCCGGAGCAGCCATGACCTCGCCCGAGTTATCCGTCGTCGTCCCGGTATTCAACGAACGCGACAACATCGCCCCGCTGGTCGGCGAGATCCTCGCCGCCCTGCGCGGCCGCGTCGCCTTCGAGATCATCTGCATCGACGACCGCTCCAGCGACGACACCCTGGCCGTGCTGCANNCGCTCAAGGCCGGCGCGCCGGAACTGCGCGTACTCCACCATGTCTCGCAGAGCGGGCAGAGCACCGCCGTGCGCAACGGCATCCAGGCCGCCCGCGGCGCCTGGATCGCCACCCTTGACGGCGACGGCCAGAATGATCCGGCCGACATCCCGAAACTGCTCGCCGCCCGCGACGCGGCAGCACCGCANGTCAAGCTGTTCGCCGGCTGGCGCGTCGANCGCCGGGACTCCGGCTCCAAGCGCTGGGCCAGCCGCTGGGCCAACCGCATCCGCGCCCGCATGCTCCGCGACGACACCCCGGACACCGGTTGCGGGATCAA
>Ga0056910_1000220_pt1 | contig 61160 bp, 37 predicted proteins | sample EBPBio232012_DNA_FD_55021 | JGI IMG/M metagenome (GOLD analysis project Ga0056910, IMG submission 55021) | Wastewater treatment Type I Accumulibacter community from EBPR Bioreactor in Madison, WI, USA - Reactor 1_1/23/2012_ DNA | ecosystem: Engineered > Bioreactor > EBPR > Anaerobic-Aerobic >... | reverse complement strand
CATGATGATTAGGTATTTGTGAGTGGATAGGGTTGGTTGGGGGGTGAGGGGGGTGAGAAGTTGAGGGGGGTGAGGGGTTGAGAAGTTGAGGGGGGTGAGGGGTTGAACACAAGCGCTCCGGGTAAGGGAATGATTTATCTGTCCATTCGCCGCAACCCCTCAACCTCTCAACTTTCTCAACCCCCTCAACTAAAACACCGGCTGAAACTCATGCGCCCCAAACCCAGCCATTTCCTCGTACGATTTCCAGCGTAAATCCACGATTTCCTGGGCCAGCACCATGAGTTTTTCGGCTTCTTCCGGATTGGTTTGTGTCAGCACTTTGTAGCGCGCTTCGTTGTAGGCGTAGTCGCGGAAAGGCATACTCGGCTTTGGCGAATCCAGTACGAAAGGATTGTGGTTGTTTCTGCGCAGCATCGGGTTGTAGCGAATCAGCGGCCAGTAGCCGCTTGCAACAGCCATTTTTTGCTGGTTCAGCCCTTTTTCCATGTCGATACCATGCGCAATGCAGTGGCTGTAGGCCAGAATGAGCGAGGGGCCATTGTAGGCTTCGGCCTCCCGAAGCGCCAACAGGGTTTGTTGCGGATTGGCGCCCATGGCCACCTGTGCCACGTACACGTTACCGTAGGAAATAGCCTGCATGGCAAGGTCTTTTTTGCCGACGCGTTTGCCTGCTGCCGCAAATTTGGCGGAGGCGGCCGTCGGCGTGGCTTTCGACATTTGGCCGCCCGTATTGGAGTACACTTCCGTGTCGAGCACCAGCACATTGATGTTTCGGCCACTGGCCAGGGCGTGGTCGAGTCCGCCGGAACCGATATCGTAGGCCCAGCCGTCGCCACCGATGAGCCACACGCTGCGGTGCACAAGTTGGTCGGCCACCGAGAGCAGGTGTTTGGCTTCCGAAGTGCTCATTTGGAGTAATTTCGATTTCAGAGCGGCCACGCGGCTGCGCTGTTCGGCGATTTCGCTTTCCAGCAGTTGCGGCGCATTTTTGATGCCGTTGACCAGTTCATCGCCCAGTTCGGGGCGCAGGTTTTCGAGCAATTGGTGCGCAATGGACAGTTGTTTGTCGGCCGTGAGGCGCATACCCAGGCCAAATTCCGCATTGTCTTCAAACAGGGAGTTCGACCAGGCCGGGCCTTGCCCTTCGCTGTTTTTCGTCCAGGGTGTGGTGGGCAAATTGCCCCCGAAGATGGAGGAGCAACCCGTCGCATTGGCCACCAGCAGGCGGTCGCCGAACAATTGCGTCAGCACCTTGATGTAAGGCGTTTCGCCGCAACCTGCGCAAGCGCCGGAAAATTCGAACAGGGGTTCGAGGAACTGCACACCGTGTACCGTGGAGAAATTGACGCCGGGGCGTTCGTTTTTCGGCAATTGTTCGAAGAACTCAATGTTCTCCCGCTCGACATTCAGAATCGGTTCTTTTTCACCCAGATTGATGGCGCGGAAACCTGGTTGTGCAGCGTCTTTCACCGGGCATACTTCGTGGCACAGGTTGCAGCCCGTGCAGTCTTCGAGGTACACCTGCAAACTGAACTGTGTTTCCGGAAAACCGCGCGCATTGATCGGCGCCGATTTGAAGCCATCGGGGGCCTCTTTCAGGTGGCCATTATTGAAAAATTTGGAGCGAATGACACTGTGCGGACACACAAAACTGCAATTGCCGCACTGAATACAAATGTCGGGCTCCCAAATGGCGATGCGGTCAGAAATGTTGCGTTTTTCCCATTTGGTGGTGCCGCTCGGGTAGGTGCCGTCTATAGGCAGGGCGCTGACGGGAATATCGTCGCCCAGGCCAGCCATCATTTTTTCGGTGACGCTGCGGACAAATTCGCCGGCATGTTCCGGTATGCGCTGGCCTTTGGGCGCGGGCGCCGTTACCTGTGCGGGAATTTTTACTTCAAACAGGTTTTCCAACGTTTGGTCTACCGCTTCGAAGTTCTTTTGAATAACGGCTTTCCCTTTTTTGGAATAGGTTTTTTCAATGGCTTTTTTGATTTCGGCAATCGCACGATCCGGAGGCAACACACCCGACAAGGCAAAGAAGCAGGTTTGCATAATGGTGTTGATGCGGCCGGTCATACCCGTAGCGCGGGCCACTTCCGTGGCGTCTATGACAAACACTCGGATGTTTTTGTCGAGGATGCTGCGCTGCACAGCCTGGGGCAGGTAATTCCATACTTCCGACGCTGCGTGCGGACTATTGAGCAGGAACGTAGCGCCGGGTTTGGCCCATTTCAGCATTTCTTCCTTTTCCAGGAAATTGAACTGGTGGCAGGCAATGAAGTCAGCCGCAGAAATGAGGTAGGGCGCATGAATCGGATTCTTGCCGAAACGCAGGTGCGACACGGTTTTTGCACCCGACTTTTTGGAGTCGTACACGAAATAACCTTGTGCGAACAACTCCGTGTTTTCGCCGATGATTTTGATGCTGTTTTTGTTGGCGCCCACGGTGCCATCGGCGCCGAGGCCGAAAAAGAGCGCTTGTGTCCAGCCGCCTTCATCGAGCGTAAACGTGGTGTCGACATCGAGGCTGGTAAAACCTACATCGTCGTGAATACCCACTGTGAAGTGGTTTTTCGGTACGTCTTTTTGCAATTCGTCCAGCACGGATTTTACCATTGCCGGGGTGAATTCTTTCGACGACAAGCCGTAGCGACCACCCACGATGAGCGGCATACCGGCCAGTTTTCCATTGGCAAAAGCCTCTGCAAAACTCACCAGCACATCCTGGTACAGCGGCTCGCCGGAAGCGCCGGGTTCTTTTGTGCGGTCGAGCACGGCGATTTTCCGAACGGTTTTGGGAAATGCGGCAATGAAATCATCGGCCGGGAAGGGACGATACAGGCTGATTTTCACGACGCCCGCTTTTTCACCAAACTGCTGCAAAAACTGCACGGTTTCAATGGCGGTTTCGCTACCCGAGCCCATGATGACTAAAACGCGTTCGGCATCGGGCGCTCCGAAGTAGGACACCGGAGCATAACTGCGGCCGGTGAGGGCGCGGAATTTTTCCATTTCCGCTTTCAGAATATCCGGAACAGCAGCGTAAAACGGATTCACCGTTTCGCGGCCCTGGAAGTACACATCGGGGTTTTGGGCCGTGCCGCGAATAAAAGGCTGGTCGGGGTTGAGGGCTCTTTTCCGATGCTGAAAAACGTATTCGTCGTCGATCATTGCCCGAATTTCATTGTCGGACAACAACGTGATCTTGTTGAGTTCGTGCGAGGTGCGGAAGCCGTCGAAGAAATGGATAAACGGAATCCGCGCTTTCAGGGTCGTGGCCTGGGCAATCAATGCCATATCGTGCGCCTCCTGCACACCGGCGGCTGCCAGCATGGCAAAACCTGTGGTACGCGCAGCCATCACGTCCTGGTGGTCGCCGAAAATGGACAGGCCTTGTGCCGACAGCGCCCGCGCTGCTACGTGGAAAACCGTGGAAGTGAGTTCGCCCGCGATTTTGTACATATTGGGCAGCATGAGCATCAGGCCCTGCGAAGCGGTGAAGGTGGTGGTAAGGGCGCCGGTTTGCAGGGCGCCGTGAACGGTACCCGCAGCACCGCCTTCACTCTGCATTTCAATCACTTCGGGAATATTGCCCCAGATGTTTTTGTAGGTTTTGGAAGCCCATTCGTCGGCCAGTTCGGCCATGGTCGAAGAAGGCGTGATGGGGTATATGGCGCACACCTCGTTGACGCGGTAGGCGACGTACACCGCTGCTTCATTGCCATCGAGGGTGATAACGGTATGTTTTTTTTCTGATTTCATGACAAGAGTTGTGACTCGTGAACCATATCGATGGCGTGACATGGGCATTGCTCGAAGCATACTTCGCAGCCCGTGCAAAGCGAATAGTTGAATTCGTAGCGATTTCCTTTACCCAGCTTGATGATCGCGCCTTCCGGGCAAGCGCCGTAGCAGCCGTCGCATTCGAAGCAGTTGCCGCAGGAAAGGCAGCGCTGGGCTTCGTATCGGGCTTCAGATTCGCTGAGACCGCCGACGATTTCATCAAAACTGCCTACTGCTTTTTCTGGCTCGAGGTGTACCTGTTGCTGCAAAGGCGCGTGGGTGCGGAACCATACCTGCAATTGTTCGATGTTGACGATGGCGTTGTTGGGCTTTTTGTCGTACGTCGTGCCGTGCAGCCAGGCGTCGATGTTGCGGGCGGCTTTTTTGCCGTGTCCGGTAGCGATGGTCACGCTGCGTTCACTGGGCACCATGTCGCCCCCGGCGAAAATGCCCGCATGGCCGGTCATCATGTGTTCATCGACCACGACCGTGCCATCGGGTTGGAACTGTATCCCATCGATACCTTTCAGGAAATCGGTTTCCGTATCCTGCCCAAGCGCCAGAATAAGCGAGTCGGCTTCGAGCGTTTCCAGTTCGCCGGTCGGTACGGGCCTGCCGTCTACGATGTTCATGCGCTCGACGGTGATACTGGTTTCATCGAGGTTTTTGATGGTACGCAGCCAGTGTATTTTCACGCCTTCGCTGAGGGCCTCGTCGGCTTCAAAATCGTGGGCGGGCATGTGTTCGCGGTCGCGGCGGTAGATAATCAGGGCTTCTTCGGCGCCGAGGCGTTTGGCTACGCGGGCAGCGTCCATGGCCGTATTACCACCGCCGTAGATGGCCACGCGTCGTCCGATGCGCGGTGTACCGCCGAGTTCGACTTCTTTCAGGAAACTGACGGCATCGAGGATTTTGCCTGCTTCGCGGGCCGGGATGTCGGTTTTTTTGCCAATGTGGGCGCCAATGGCGATAAACACAGCATTGAAATTGCCCCGCGTTTTTTCGTCCATTACATCACTCACTTTGTAGTTGAGCCGGATATCGACACCGAGGTCGGCGATGCGCTGCACTTCCGCTTGCAGGATGTTGCGGGGCAGGCGATAGGCAGGAATGCCGAAGTGCATCATTCCACCGGCAACGGGGCCTGCTTCAAAAATGCTCACTTCGTGGCCGAGGCGGGCGAGGTGGTACGCAGCGGAGAGTCCGCTGGGCCCTGCTCCGATGACCAGGATGCGTTTGCCTGTTTTTTGTTGGGGTTTCGGAAAACGCCAGCCTTCCTCGATGGCGCGGTCGCCGAGATAACGCTCCACGGCATGGATGCTTACCGTGGAATCGAGCGAATTGCGGTTGCAGGCGCTCTGGCAGGGGTGGTAGCAAACGCGCCCGTGAATGGCTGGCATGGGATTTTCTTCTGTGAGTTTTTCCCAGGCTGCGCGGTAGTCGCCTGCTTGCGCCAGGGACAGCCAGGCTTGAATATTTTCACCTGCCGGACAAGCATGGTTGCAAGGAGGAAGAAAATCGACGTATTCCGGTCGCTTCGTGCGGGTGGAGCCGGTGCCTGCGCCATGCCCTCCAAGGTCGGGTTTGTGGGTCAGGTCTGTGTGTGAAAATGCCATGGCATACGATTGAAGTGCAACGATGGGGCAAGTTTCATGCACACGGCAGGCTGAAAGAATGACCTGCGATACCTGTGATGGGAATTTAGATCATGTGGGATGGTGGCGCCGGGCATTCCGATTTCATGCTCTATTCGACGTAGCAGGGTTTAAAACTGATTTTATTTTTGGTTTTTATTCTAGGTGTACTCTACGCTTTGTGTCCGTTGTGAAACCGTAGTGTTCTTTGTGGTTAAAAATTTTTACCACAAGGTTCACAAAGGTTTCACAAAGAGCACAAAGCGTAGATTAGACAGATCGACAGATCGTTTTTCTATATTCATGGATGAGAGGTAACAAATCCGTTTTTTGCAAAAAAATTTATACTTTTACTGTAAAACCACCCTACTTCAAAACACTTCTCAACCCGATTTTAACCATGCCTCTACGCCTCTTCCCTACCCTCCTGCTGCTCCTGTTTTTTTACCAAAATGCCTGGTCGCAGTGGGACACCCTCCAGTTTCAAACGCCTTCTACAACCCTCACTGCTGCAAGTAGATACAACGAACGATTGCTGGCCGGGCACGGGCTCGGGCTGAGTTACACCGACGACTACGGCGCGCACTGGCAGCGCGCACAAAACGGCCCGAGAAATGCATACGCCATTTGGACGCGGCAGGATAAAGTGTATGCTTCGGCTGTTCGCAATGGCAAGGATTCTACCTGGATCAGCGACGACGGCGGCCTGTCATTTCAGTTCTGGGGCGCAGTGGGCCTGAGCGGGCCGGTGTCCAAGGTCATCCGGGAAGATACTATGCTGCTGGTCAGTTATGAAAATGTAGTGCGGCAGTTGCGCGGCAGTGATGACAATGAAGCCATTTTTACAGCGCCGGCATTTAACTACAACCTGCGCATGGTCGAGTTTGGACAACGCCTGCTGCTGCTCAGCACAGATGGTATCCGCTGGTCGGACAACAATGGCGTGACCTGGCAAAAATCAATTTCCAACATTCCGATCAATAACCAGGGCGTAGGGTACGACCGCTTGCTGGTGCATGGAAGCAGCATTTTTTACAACAACCAGGTAGGAGTGCTCATGCGTTCGGACGATAGCGGCGAGACCTGGAACTCGCTGCCGTTTTTCAATGGTTCGTTTATCCTCAATATGCTGGAAGAAGGTGATGCACTGCTGGCTACCCGCCGCGACGATATGGGCATCATCAGCCAGTGGCGCAGTACCGACAACGGCGTGACCTGGACACAGGTGTACCCCCAAATCGACTTTACGGAGACGATGTTCAAAAGTTACCTCACACCCGGCGGCAAACGCCTGTTAACCAATACGAATTGCTACGCCATTTCTGAAGATGAAACGCAGTGGGAAACCCGACAGTCGGGCCTGCCAACCAGCCCTTTTTTAGACGCGCTAAAAACCGGCCCTGCGTCTTGGGTGGTTGTAGACCAATATCGGCTCTACACTACATTTGATGGTGGGATAACCTATCGGCTCGTCCGATATTTCCAAAGTGGATTTGCAGGGGAAATACAACAAATAAATGGTGTAATACTTATAAACTATGATGGTCAGCATGGTTTTTTACGTTCTGAAGACAACGGTGAAACATGGACGTTCGATGACCCCGATGCCCCGTTTATTCAAACATTCAGGTATTTGGGTGGACAGAAGGTCCTGGTTTTAGCCTTTGGTTTTGCGCTGTATTCTTATGATATCGACACTCAGGAATTTCAGCCACTTCCGGGCAATGTGGAGAATGTTTATCGAATGCAAGTGCTCAATGGCCTTATTTTCACCAACAGCCCGGTTGGCGATGGCATACAGGTTTCGCTCGATACGGGTCAAACATTTGTGCCGGCGAATAACGGGTTACCTTTCGGATTCATATGTGAGGAATTGTTTGTAGTGGGAGAGCGGGTATTTGCAAAATCGGCCGAATATGGCCTGTATATGTCTGATAATCAGGGTGGTAGTTGGGCTTATTTGCCTGGGCCTCCGGAGGAGCCTTTTATTAACCCAACCTTGATGACAGGTGTCGGTGACCGCGTTTTTGCCACCAACAGCGCCCGTACCGTTTACAGCGACAGTGGCGGCGATCCGTGGTTTTTGTCGAATGTGCCGCCAGCAGGCATCTTCTCAGAATTTTACATTGCAGGGGTAGATTTTCTAAAAACCTTCGGCGACGATGTGTATATGTCCATGACCGTGTATTATCCCGGCAGCAATACCGCAGTAGCATTAATGGTACACACCAAAGTTTCGGAACTGGTTTTATTAAAATTACAAGGCCGCATTTTTGCCGACAGCAACAACAACCAGCAAATGGACGGTGACGAGCAGGGTGTACCGCACGTATTGGTATTTACACAAAATAACCAGCACTATGCGTTGAGCAATGCACAGGGTTACTTCGCTTTGTTGTACGATTCGCCCGACATCCTGAAGCCTGTCCTGCCCTACTCTTTCCTGACTGCGTCGCCGATGCAGTATGCCGTAAATCAGCCTGCAGACAGCCTGGATTTTGCACTGTATTCCGATACCAACGACATACATATTTTACTGACAGACAACACAGTACCACGACCTGGCTTTACATTGTCGCTGACAGGATACGTGCAAAATGCGAGTCTGCAAACAGCCGGCGCCACCGTAAAACTGGTGCCTGCACCCGGCTATGAATTCCTGCATGCCGAACCGCCGGCTGTTTTACAAAACGATACCATCGTGTGGAGCAATATAGCGCTCTCGCCCCTGGGGAATAAGGTAGTGAGCGCCACGGTGCTCTTGTCAGGATCAGTACCGATAGGCGCAACCTTACAAAATATCGCCTGGGTGGAAACGAACACCTGGCCCGACGACCTGCCCGAAAACAACCTGGATACGTTGCTGCAAACCGTCGTTGGCTCTTTCGACCCCAACGACAAAACGGCATTGCAGGGCAACACGGTGCCAATTGCTGATATTCAGGCGGAAAAACGACTGGGCTACCGCATTCGTTTCCAGAATACCGGCAATTACCCGGCTACTTTCGTGCGTATTTTAGACACGCTGGAAACGGATTTCAACCCGCTCACATTCCGGCTCGATGCAGCCAGCCACCCGGTGCGGGTGCGTTTTGTGCAACCACGCGTGCTGGAGTTCTTTTTCGATCAGATTCATTTGCCCGACAGCATTTCAGATGAAGCAGGCAGCCATGGTTTTGTGCAGTATTCCATCGCTGCTCTACCGAATCTGGCGGACGGCGACAGCCTGACCAATACGGCGTCCATTTACTTCGATTACAATGCGCCCGTGGTGACCAACACGGCGGTGACGATTGTGGATGATGCGTCCAGAGTGACTGAAATGTCAGGCGCGCTGGAATTCAGCATGGGCCCGAATCCGGCTTCTGCACATCAGCCTGTTTTGATACAATTGCCTGACAATGAAAATTTTGTATTGGTTCAGGTATTCGACAGTGCAGGAAAAAGCCTGATTCAACAGACGTTGGCAAACGGGAGCAGACAGGTGCAATTGCGCGGGCTTCCTGCAGGTGCGTATGTAGTGCAGGTGTCGGCAGAAGGGCGAACAGGTGCCAGAATTTTGGTGGTGCGGTAGTTTTTTACCGCGAAGGGTTTTACACGAAGTTTTTTACCACGAAGGACACAAAGGTTTCACAAGGTTCACAAAGGGTTCACATACAACACTTTGTGAACTTTGTGAAACCTTTGTGTCCTTCGTGGTAAAAAATAACTTCGTGGTAAATCAAAAATGAAACCCGTACCCAAAAAATACCGCTTTCATTCCAAACACACTCAAACCCGAAAGCGTAACGCCCAGCAAAATCAACAAAAATGGAATGTACACCAGTTTCCTGACCACCCGGTTATCCCAATCGACATGGTGCAGCAAGGGCAACATCAAAAAAGCCAGACACAAGCCCAAAAAGGAAATCTGGAACATGACCAGCGCCGCAAGGCCGAACAACAGCCCCGTTGCGATTTCAAAACCCTGCACAATGCGCGTATCGGGGTGGCTTTTGCCGATCAATTGCTGCCAACCTTCGCGTATCTGCGACAGCCAGCCGGAGCCTGTCTTTTCAGCCTTGTGTTCGGTTTGACGTGCGTCGCCGGTCACCAGAAATGTGGCTTTTCCTGAAATAAAATACGCCAGCACACCAATACTCGACAGGGGCGTGAGCGCAGCATACAACACCGTGCTGTGACTCAGGAATTTGAATAATTTCCAAGGCTTATGGGCCATAGCAATAATAAACGACAGCACCGGCGCAAAGAAAGTCATCAAGGTAATCAGGTAAAAATCCCAGTCATAAATCACCTGAAAACCCGGGGCAAGGGCCATAATCGGCATCTGAAATTCCCGTCCGCCCAACACAAACGTCACGTCCTGTGAGAAACCGAAAAACAGGGGCAAGAGCAAATTGGCGTTCAGCATAAACACAAAGTACAGAAGCGTGAGCGGCAGGTTGAGCGTCGGGAACAGGATGTCGAACTTCTCGGTCCAGGTGATATTTCGGGCGCGCAGCAGCCAGCCCATTTTTTTCGACAGGAATTCGGAAGTGCCACGCGTCCATTTCATGTGGCGGATGCGAAAAGCGCGTACGGAATCAGGAAAGTCCTCGTAGCACACCACATTTTCCAGAAAACGGCCGCGGTAGCCGCTTTCACGGGCATGGATGGCAAAACCCAGGTCTTCGCTGACGATGTCGGGGAAACCGCCCATTTCTTCCCAGCATTTGCGGCGCAGCAAGGCCCCGTGGCCCAGAAACATCACAAAACCGTAGTCGTTGCGCAGCGGCTGGCACCATTTCCAGTGAATATCAATGCCGACACCCACCGAATGCGACAGGGCGGATTCAGACTCCGGATTGGCGCGGTGGTTGGCCTGCACGAAGCCGCAAGTCGGGTCGTTTTCCATCACTGCCACGGTTTTGCTCAGAAAATCGGGTGGCAGGATTTCATCGGCATCGGCAATGGCAAAATAGGGCTCCGTGATGGCTACATTGGCCAGACCGTGGTTCATATTGCCAGCCTTGAACGCCTTGCGGTCGGCACGGCGCACCACCTGTACCAGCGCGGGATAGCGGGCCGCAAACTGGTCTACCTGCATTTTACAACCCGCATCCGAGGAATCATCGAGGATGTACACGCGGTAGTTCGGGTAATCCTGCTGTACACAGGAAAGCACGCTTTTTTCCACAAAATCATTGCAGGTGGTGTACAAAACAGCAATCGGCGGATGGTGCAACAGTGGCATAACCGCCAGTTGTTCGGTGCTTTTTTGGGAAAAAGAGCGATACCATGCTGCAAATCCGATCACCGTCAGGTTGTACACGCCATACAACCAGGCAAAGTCGATGAAAAAGATGAAGGTCAGCAGCGCCAGGCGGCTCGGCCAGTTGTAGGCCATGTCGAGCAAGAGAAACAAACGCGGCTGAAACCACACCAAAGCCGCCATCCAGACGCCGAAAACGACGAGGTACATGGCCGGGCTGGGCGACTGCACGGTTTTTGTTGCCTGTTTAGCGTGGCTGTTTTGATGCGATTTTTCAGCTGAAACGAGTGGTTTGGGGAGGGCCGGGGAGTGTATAAAATCGAGGTTGGTAGGTTGAACGTTCATGGGAAGGAAGGTTGAGGACATGGCGAGCGCCTTACCGTTGTTTTCCGGTTGAACCACTAATTTTTATTTAACCACCAAGGACACAAAGGATTACACAAAGGACACGGAGGTCTAATATTCAATACTTTGTGCTCTTTGTGCAATCCTTTGTGTCCTTGGTGGTTAAATAAAAAATCGTGGTTTTACAAGAAAAAACAGCCCCGCTGTGTGGGAAAAGGTGACTTGCCTGTCTGTTGTAAAAAAAGTAGGTGAACCGGAGCCGCTTATTTCTCCATTCTGCACTTGATGCCCGCAGTAAAAGCCGTCAGTTGGCTCGACGGCCCTTTTTCCCAGCGCAGTGAAGCCAGCCCCCAGATGTACTTGTTGAAGGGCAGGATAGCCGAACAGAAAGCGCCGCGCAGGTCGTTGCTGCCGCCACCTTCCGGCCGGTAACCGGCTTTGCCGTACAAGGCGCCGAGGTTGAGTTCGTAGCCGCGGCCCAGCCGAAACTGGTTGTTCAGCATAATCCTGCTTTCGGGCAAGGGGCTGTTTTCCACATGAGCGTAGAAGTAATACGGCTCGATGGCGTAAGCCTTGCTGACCGGCACCCGAACACCCAGATAGGTCATCCATTCGTTGTTGACCTGCTTGCTGAGTCCGAGAAAGCCGCCTGCTTTCAGCGCCATGTTGTTGGGCAGAAACAGCACCTGCTCGCCGCTCAGCACCTGCTGGCGCAGGCTGCCGGGCAGGAGGCGCATGCCGTAGTCGAGGCGCGTAACCAAGCGGCGATCCCATTTCACCACACCACCGCCTGTGAAGGACATGCCTTGCTGGTTTTGGCGCACGAGGGAGGACAAGTCGAGTGTCAGGGAGTTGTCGTAGCGCAGAAACAGGCGCAGGGATTTGTTCACCACGCGGTTGATTTGCAAGGTGCGCAAGCCGAAATTGCCCTCGCCATCGGCCACGCTGTAGCCGGTCACCACGTCCAGTTCGAGTGGCGCCGCTTGCTGGTAGGTGCTGTTGAGTAATTCCTGCGCTACCCGATTGCCGGGTTCCAGGGCCAGGCCGCTTTCGAGCGTGATGCGCGCCATTTTCATTTGCCCGTCCTGGACGTAGGCCTGCCCAAGGGCGTTGTAGTACTCGATTTCTTTGGGAAATGCCAGCACTAGTTCTTCAAAATAACGGATGGCGACGGGGCTGTTGCCCTGCCAGAGGTACACATAACCGAGTCCTTTTTTGGCCTCCCAACTGCCGGGCGACACTTTGTCGAGGATTTGAAACGGCGTTTTAGCAGCGCCGTATTCACCCGCCCAGGCCAGGGTGTAGCCTTTTCCGATAAGTGCTTCGGGGTGCCTGGGCGACAGCGTGAGCACGCGGTCGAAGGTTTTGCGGGCGTTGTCGTACTGCCCGCTCCAGGCGTAGTTATACGCAGCAGCCAGCATGGTTTCGAGGTTGTCGGGGTCTTGCTGGAGCAGTTGGCCGAACATTTTTTCGGCATCGGCGTGTCGGCCCGAAATGGCCAGTTGCCGCGCTTGCCCGAGGTCCTGGGCGCACAGCGCCGACAGTCCCGCAACAAGCATACAGATAAAAGTGACAAGGGATTTCATACGAGATTGTTTTTGTTCGACAATGGGAAATGATCGATGAATTGGCTGCAAGATGGGGACGCAGCGAAAGCGCCTGCAACTCAAACAATCTGAAGCAAAAGTTCGGCTGACTCAGTGGGGCGAATAGGCGACTGAATCGGAAAAGGCGGGAAAAATGGCGTTTTTGGGGTGAAAAAGAGGTGGTTTCTGGTTCGGTGGTGGGAAATGCGGGTTGGGGAGGGGAATGTGCGGATTGGGTGAGCCTTGTGGCTGTCTCATGAGTGCCCAACAAATACCGTCTGCCAAATTTTAATTTATTCAAGCGTTAAACCTATGAGGTTTTAAAAACCTCATAGGTTTTCAGGATGGAATACAAAATATTAGTCCAACTTATTTCTTTGTACCGTACTTATGAGACAAACACCCACTACTCCACATGCAGCAATGCAAAAATGATGACCACATCCTGCAAAAAATGAATGAACCAGGCCCAGCCAAAGCCCCGTGTTTCCACGACCGATTTGGCCAGCAGCCAGCCGAGGAACCCGGCCATCAAGACGCCCATGATGCCGCCGGGAGTACCGAAAAAGTGTACTCCCCCGAAAATGGCTGCGCTCCACAGGCAAATTTGTGCCTTGCTCTGCACCCCGTCGAGCCCGGCTGCCAGGGTGAAACGAGTAAGCATTTCCTCGGAAAATGAATTGGAAAGGGAAAAGAGCAGCACCCAGGGCAACAAATCGAGCCAGACAATGGGCGTTTTTTGGTAAACACCCAACCACATAAATGCGGCTGTGGCTGCTGTCACCACCAGCGAAAACCCTGCGCCCACCGAACGCCACGACTCGTTTTCCCTGATGCCGAGCCAGGCCACTTTTTCAGCGGGCGCAGCCGCATCGCCCAGCCACCAGTATTTTCGAAAACCCTCGGGATGAAGACGCCGCACAGCCCACAACACCAGGGCCACTAGCGCGAGCGTACATATCTGTGCGGCTGCCATGCGGTTAATCGCCGGATTTTCTGAAAAGGAAAGATGCAGTTGCGGCTCCAGGAAATAATTGAGCGGAAGGAGTGCAGCCGTACCGAGTGCGGAGAGCAGAATGGGAAGGAATGGGTGCTTCATGTGAAAGGCCGGAATTTTTGTTGCAAAATTCCGGCGGGCGGGCAAGTCAAACATTGATGTATGGTAAGAAATCGAGGTGCGCGCCATAGCAGGAGGAAACTCGGGATGAAGCGAATTTGTCAGTTTATGGCGTATATTTCTCAAAAAGCGCGGTGTACGCTACGCCTTGTGTCCTTTGTGAAACCTTGGTGGCCTTTGTGGTAAAATTTTTTTAACCACGAAGTGCACCAAGGTTTCACAAAGGACACAAGGCGTAGCGTACACCGCGCTTTTTATGAAAACCATCCGTTGAAATCCGAAAAAATCCGTCTTACCATTGTCCCATCCCGCTACGTCGCTACCGATTTTCGTATTCGGCTCAAACTTTCAGGTGTGATCCCTAGCCACGAAGCGATGTGTTTCTGTGGCAGGCGCAGCAGCAGGTCGGGATAAGCAGCAAATAGTTCGCGGTAGCGCTCTTCGGCCGTTTTGATCAGCAGATCGAGTTGGCGTTGCTGGCTTTCGATAAACAATGCTTCGGCTGCCGCCCGGGCCGCCCGAATGCCCTCCGGCGTGGTATTGTATAGTTGCTGCAAATCTGCGAATCCGATGCTGTACACTTCCAACGGCTCTACGGCCATGGTAAATACCGGGCCCGGCTGCTGCTGCAAAAACGAGGCATAATCGCCAAAAAACTGATTCTCTGTAGAGAAATCCAGGCACACCTCGCGCCCTTCCCGATAAGCGAAGGCGCCACCTACCCCTTCCGTGATAAAGGATAGGTAGCGCTCCGTTTCACCTGCCTGTTTTAGCACCTCATTTTTGGCAAAACGCCGTCGGTGCATCCGCGCGGCAAAGCGTTCCCAGTATTCCAGTGGGACGGGGTGGTACTGGTTGAAAAAGGCGTGGATGCGGGTAGCGAGTTCGGACATGCGGGTGGGCAGTGGTGTTTTTGAGGGTTGAAGATATGTTGTAAACCAGGTTTGACAACTTTTTGAAAGTTCGCACTCATTGCTGTACTTTTGTGCCTCAAAATTCATTGACTAGATGAGTACGGACCTAAGTTTTTACAAAAAGGCAAAAACGCTTGCTGAAGTAGATAACGCAGTACGGTTTGATGTACCTATTACACCAGACCATGAATTTTATACCGATTTTTCCGATGTGCGTGGTGATTTTGAGGATCGCATGATTTACAAGACCCTCAATGTACATCCAAAAACCTTTATTTTCAATCAGGAAGCCAATCGTGTCAATAAAGCATTGCTCTTTTTGGCTGGTATGCGAGGGTCAGGAAAAACGTCTGAATTAGCCAAAATCTCTCAAAAACTTCACAATAAAGACTGCTTTTTCTGTGTAACTTGTAATCTGGACGATGGTTTGGATCTCAACGACATGGAATACATGGACATCCTGATTTTCCAGTTGGAAAGGCTCTTTCAGGAGTTTGAAAAAATAAATTTGGATGTAGATAAAGATATTTTGGCTTCCCTTTTTGACTGGTTTAGCGAACGCGTCAAAGAAGTGAACAAAAGCATCAAAAAAGAAGGTGGCTTTGAACTGGAGGTAGAAGCGAAAAGCCCCAGTTGGTTTAGTTTCCTGGGTGTCACCGCCAAATTGAAATCAAATATCACCGGAAACAAAGAAAATGCAGAAAAAATCCGGACTACCTTCCGTAGCAACTTCACAGAATTTAGTTTAAAAATCAACGAGTTCATTGAAGCCGTCAACATCGTTTTACGGAAGCAAACAATTGCCAAAGAAATTATGTTTGTAGTGGATGGTCTGGAAAAAACGGCAACAACTGATATTCGTAAAAAGATAATCATCGACGAAGCAGATCGCATCCGACAAATTAAAGTGAATACAATATTCACGCTGCCCATCGAACTGATGCCAATGGCTCAAAAACTAACCCAGTTCTGTACAGTTGTTTCTTTCCCTTTTGTGAAAATTCGGGAGAAAGATAGCGCCATAGTAGAAGAAGCCATTAAACGATTTGAAGAGTTCGTGTATAGAAGAATTGATGCCAGTCTCTTTGACAAGCCAGAAACTGTCAGAAAAGCAATCCTGTATGGTGGTGGCTCGCCGCGTGAATTATTGCGCATACTAGAATACACCAATATGTATGCGGATGAGGATGTGAACAAAATTTTTGCAAAAGACCTGGACAGAGGCATTCAAAAACTGGCGGCACAAACCTCCCAATACGTTTCAGCCGAAGACCTGGCTTTGCTCAAAATTTTGAAGGAAGCCAATGCAAAAGGACAGTACATTCCCTTTGATGAGAAATGGCAAGATTTGCTGGAAAAACTCATTGTACTTGAATACAATGATGGTACATACAAACGCGTCAATCCTGTTATAGAGGAGTCGCCTCTTTACAAGCAACATGTCGGATAATTATACCGAAGAAACAAGACCTTTGTTCAAACTGCTTCGTACAGAGGCATTCCGCTTTGTGATTGTACGGTTCAATCACTATTCGTTTCTGCGCCAACTTGAAAGCGACCTGCAATCTCGATTCCCTGATCGCCCTTTCCTGAAAGCCGACGCAGCGGCGAGCGATTATCGTAGCATTTTGGATGCCTATTTTTCCATAAACAGAGGCTTCTTTTTTCTTGAAAACTTTGACGATGTACTGAAAGAAGACCGTGACTCTCTTCAACGAGAAACTCCTCAAATGGCTGCCAATAATGAAAGGCGGCGTCAGATCACTGCAGGGCTAAACCTCCGTCGCGACAAACTCGCTCAATCTCCGATCGCTCTTTTTGTTTTTGTTCCCGCCACTACCGGCGAATTGTATGCAAAAACCATCATGGAAAAAATGCCTGATCTTTGGTCTTTTCGCTCCCTGATGCTGGATTTGGAAAAAGAAGTTGCCACTGCTGTCTCAGACATAACTCCAGAAAAATATATTCCAAAGGCCGAAATAGTAAATACGGATGATACTGAACTCCGTCGCCTTATTTCGTTATTGGACAACACCCCGGAAACAGAACTGGCATACCGCCTTACGCTTTATCCCCAGATTGTTAATGCTGCCAATGATTTAGGAAAATACGATCTGGCATTTTCTACTCTTGATACCTGGGAGCAGCACGTCCAGGATAATGAAAAACCCTGGATATGGATTCAGAAAGGGGACATTCTTAATGTTTTTGGTAAACTGGAAGATGCGCTTCCGCTATTTGAAAAAGCAATTGAACAAGCATCCCTTTCTGATGACAAAAACGATGTAGGGCTTGGACATGAAAGGCTCGGATACCTCTATTTGCTTAGAGGTGATTTGAACAATGCATTGTTGCATTTTGAGAAATATAAGGAAATTGAACTGGAGTTATCCACAAAAACTCCTTCTATTTCAATGTTCAAGAATAACCTCGCCATTTCTTACGAAAAACTCGGCTCTACGCACACGGCTTTGGGCAATTTGCAGCAGGCTTTGAAGTTCTTTGAAGATGAAACCCAATTATTTGAAGAACTCTTCAAGGACTATCCCAACAATGTGGCCTTCAAAAACGGCCTCGCCATTTCTTACGAAAGACTCGGCTCTACGCACACGGCTTTGGGCAATTTGCAGCAGGCTTTGAAGTTCTTTGAAGATGAACAGAAGTTAAAAGAAGAACTCTACAACGACTATCCAAACAATGTGAACTTCAAAAACGGCCTCGCCATTTCATACTCCAAACTCGGCGATACGCACACGGCTTTGGGCAATTTGCAGCAGGCTTTGAAGTTCTTTGAAGATAATAACAAATTGGCTCAAGAACTCTTCAAGGACTATCCCAACAATGTGGCCTTCAAAAACGGCCTCGCCATTTCATACGAAAGACTCGGCGATACGCACACCGAATTGGGCAATTTGCAGCAGGCTTTGAAGTTCTTTGAAGATGAAACCCAATTATTTGAAGAACTCTTCAAGGACTATCCCAACAATGTGGCCTTCAAAAACGGACTCGCCATTTCGTATTACAAATTGGGCGAGTTGTATGAAAAGTTGGAAGACCTCGAAAAAGCATTTTTCTATTTTGAAAAAGGCCTGGAAATGACGGAACTCACCTTTCAAAGCAGCCCCGACAATGCGCAGTTCAAAAAGAATTTGAAGATATCGTACAACAAAATGGGCGACATCTGCCAAAAAATGGGCAAAAACGAACTGGCGGAAGGGTATTTTGAAAAGGCGAGGGGGCTGGGAGGTTGAACAGGATTATCAGGATTGAAGGGATTAGAAGGATTCCCAATTTGATGTCGACAAATTTTAAAATTGGATAAAATGACTGTCGCATATTGTACCCTATGCGGGACAAACAGACTTCGATTTAGTCAGTTCAGTTCATAACCTTTGCAAGCATGCCAACAGGGGCCATAATTGCGAGTATTGCCAAGGGCAAAGGGGTGGTAGTATGGACTTTAGTCCGTCGGGACAGCGCCATTTATGGCGCCCACAAAAAAAATAATACTTTTTGCGCCATAAATGGCGCTGTCCCGACGGACTAAAGTCCATACCACCACCACCCCTTCGCCCTTGGCAATCATGGTATCGGCTAACGGCTACGGCACAACAAAAAACGGCAGAGTACAATATGTGTATACTCTATATTGGATAAATTTTAGACATCTAAACGGAAATCCTTCTAATCCTTCCAATCCCAAAAATCCTGTTCAATCCGCCTCCACTTTCCCCCCATACCTTCTCCCTTTCCCATCCAACACCACCACCCAATACACCCCCGCCGGCAGTCCGCCCCGATGTATCCGCGCCTGCTCATCCCGCAGCCCCTCGGCCCGGTACACCACCTGACCCTGCGCATTCAGCAGGGTCAGGCGGTAAGGTTTTTCTACGGTTTCGGTGCTGACAAACAACCATTCCGAAAAAGGATTCGGGTACAGTTCCAGGGGCAGCGGCGGCGGCTCGGCCGTGCCCGAAGCGACATTCGTCGCGCCGGGCGTGGGCAGCATAAAACGAATATCTGCGCTGCCGTCGGGGTAGCGGCCTCGGGAAATATCAGGCGTTTGCGGGCCGAAGTTCAGGCGTTCCTGTTCGGCATAGCCGAAACCGCTGCGCTGAAAAATGGCCACCGTTTCGCCGGCTGCGCTCAGTTTGAAGTCTGCGTGCAAAGGGCCCTGTCCCGGCTGCCCGTCGGCCCAGAGCAGCAGGAAGCCGTGCGGCGGCAACGTAGTCAGGTCGGGGAAATGCATAGGCGCCTGCCAGCGGCAAGGCTCGGTCACATTGTCGGTGAAGCACAGGCCGCCCACGTTCAGCGAGTCGTCGGAAGCATTGTACAGTTCAAACCAGTCGTCGTATGCGCCCTGCTCGTCGGGGAGCGACTGGGTGTTGGAGGCCAAAATTTCGTTGACAAACAGCGCCGACACATCGGGCGGGAGGCTGTTCGGCAAGCCAGGCGTGCCCAGCAGCACATGGCTTTCGCGCCAGTCGGTGGGCAGGTTGCCGGCGGCGTTTTGTTCCAGTTCCACGGTAGCGCCTAAACCGTCGGCCAGCGGCGGCCAGGGGCGCGTGTCGGCGTAGCGCGCGCTGTGAACCAGCGTTCCGGAGGAGTCGTACAGGGCAATTTTTCCGGCTTTGTTGTCCAGATCGAAGTGGAAATTACCTGCCAGTGGGGCCGAATGGGCATAAAACAGGCGGAATTGCGCCGTATCCTGACACACCACGAGGTAAGCACCCGGCTGCACGGTCGTATTTTCCGGAAACACCAACTCGTTCAGTCCCTGCGCCATACGCCAGCCCGTGAGGTCGATGGGTAGTTCGGTTCGGTTGTATAGTTCCACCCAGTCGCCCGTGGGGTAGTTGAACGGCGGGTGGTATTGAAATTCGTTGATGTGCAGCGTCAGCGCGGACGCTCCCGAATGGGTGTAGTACGCGCCCATATCCGCCTGACTGCCGTCGGGGTCGTCGGGTGAGGACTGATCGCCGCTGTCGATGCAAGGCGAGCCGGGCGCAAGTTCGAAATTGCCCGCAGACGGAAACACGAGCGCCGGATCGGTGTGCAGATTGCCTGTTCCAGGCAGCACCTCGCGGTCGGAAAGCGAATAACTGGTCTCCACGCTGGATTTTGCGTCGAAATAAACGCTCGCCTCCGTGGAGGTCGACAAAATCGTGTTTTTCACAAAAGCCTTGCCACCGCCGCGCAGGGCGCTTTTTTCATAACAGGACACCGCCTGCCGGTTGCCATAAAACGTGTTCTGGTCGATGTGCGCTACTGCCAGGCTGTCTTTTACGGCCACGCCGAGGTCGCAGTCGTATATCACGTTTCGGCGAACGAGCGCGTCCGATTGCGAGCCGATAGAAATGCCCTTATCCGAGCAGTCGTGTACGATATTTTGCTCCACAAGGCAGTTTTCCGTGTAAATACCGAGGTCGATCGCGTCGCAGTTGGAGCCGAGGAAGCCGTACACGTGGTTTTGGCGCACGATGCCGTTCGTCACGCCCTTGATGTCGATGCCGTCGGTGTTGATGGCGCGGTTTCCGGCAAACACACAATGTTCGATCAGCGGCGCGTCCATGTCGTACAGGCTGACAAAACCATTGCAACTGACAAAAGTGTGAAATTCGGAGTACCCGATGTAAGCGCTGCCGCCCCGGGCGATGAGCGGCGCTTTGCCCTCCGAAATGGTCGAATGTTCCACCCACAGCGGACAATCGTACGCGGAAATCGTAGAAAAATGGCGGCTGCGGTCGCGCCCGAAACTACCGCCCCGCAGGTCGGCATACCGAATCACCACGCTGTCCGTCGGTTCTTCGGCCTGGATGCTGCCCCAAAAACCCGACTGTCCGTAGTACGAACGCCGCGCCGAAGGCAAGGGGTCGGGTTGTATGCGCACATGCTGACTGGCGGTGCCTTCCAGCCGCAATCCGCCCTGCACATCCAAACAAACGCCGTCGCTCAGCAGCAGCGTGGCGCCTGCTTCCACTCGCAGGCGAGCGCCGGGCAGCACCGTCACGTCATCAAAACCAAACCAGGGAGATGCAGCAGCGGCCAAAGTGGTATCGGCCGAAATCAGGGGCGGAATGATGCTGATATTTGGTATTTGCTCAAAAATGGCCGTGAAAGCCGTGTCGCCCACAGGCGTCAGGTCGGCATATTCGCCATTGCCGCTCACACCCTGCCAGCCCACAAAGCGGTGGCCGGGCGCAGGCAGGGCTTGCAGTTTGATGTGGGTATTTTTGAAAAATGGCCCCTGCATGTTTTCGGAAAATGCCACGCCGCTGAGCAGCACCTTGCCTTGCCCGACGATGTGCAGCGACACTTGCGCGCTGTCCTGTTTTCCAAATAAATTGCTCAGGTGCTGGCGGTAAAACGCGGGGCGGTTTTGCAAAAAAGTTTTCAGCATGCCGACATTCCCCTGCCACACGGCCATAGACGGCGGCGAATGCCAGCACCCGATGTGCCTGGGCATCTGTGGTTGCAGGAGGTTTTTCAGGCTGTCAACGGTTTGGAGCGTACTGGAAGGCTGAAAAATCGTGTTCAGGTAAGCAGCAGAGCGCTGAATAAATTCGTCGCGGAAGCCGGGGTTTTGCAGCAGGCGCTTGAACATCAGCGTCGACCAGTCCGGCAGGTTGCCCGCTATTCCGGCGAGTTTGGCGATGGTATTGTCTGTGTAGGGGTCGCCGCCGAGTTGCCCGAAAGCATGTTCGAGGTCGGCCGCCACCCAGCGCCATTTGCCTTGGTTGTCGCGGTTGCGCCAGTAGTGGTTGTTGAGGTCGGCAATTTGATAGCCGATGAACGACCTGAGAATCAGGTAGTTACTGAGTTCGCTGAGGTCGATGCGGGCAGCAACCCGGGCGAATGTAGCGGAATCGCTCAGGTCGTGTTGCTGTACAAAATGCATCAGATCCTCGAAGTCGTACGCGTCTCCTGCCACCACTTGCAGGCTGTCTTCGAGGTAATCGAGGTTGTCGGCGTTGATTTCGTGGTTGCTGCTGATGTACTGCTCGTCGAGGCGTTCGCGGAGTTCGTAAATGCCGTTGTACGCGCCATTGATGAACACAATACAGGGTTTGTAATCCTGGTAATCGATGTCCATTTTTCCTTTAACGAGGTGTACGCCCAGTCCGTCGCGGAAATAGGCGGTGTTGAAATCATTGCCGCCATTGCGCAGCAAAAACGAGGTGTAACGCGGAATGGATTTTCCCTCGAACAAAGGATATTTCAGCACTTCGTCGCCGTATTTTTCCTTGAAACGCACGGAAATGGGGCGCTGCGGTAAGTTGTAAATCGAACTGCCAAACACCCGCAGCCCAACTCCGGAAAGGAAGGCGCGTTCACCCGTGCCCGGCTCGAAGTACTCGATGGTGGCAGGCACTTCCCGGTCTTTGATGGCATTTTGCAGGATACCGAAATCAAAGCCGTACAGATTGGCGGCATTGGAGGTGATCGAGAGCACCGGCATTTGCTTGTTCTCGTTGATAAAAAAGGATTTGGTGATCACCTTGCCCGGCATTTTACCCGGCACATACAGCCGCGCTTTGATGGAGAGGTTGAGGCTGATCGGAATATCGGTGCTGAAAACTGGCGACGCAGCATTGGGTGTCGTCCCATCGAATGTGTATCGGATCACTGCGCCCGGCTCCTGCGTACTCAGGTGCAGCATTTGCGGGGTGTCATAAAATCCTTCCGCGAGTGAAAAAACGGGTGTTCCCGGCGTTTCCATGGAAGCCGAGCCAAAGGGCGAGTTGGCAGCGCCGGGCGTTGGTTCGCCGAAATAAATCCATTGTGAAGGATTAGCCGTGCTGCGCCCGTACGACACATCGCCTGCCTGCACGCAATAGGTGATCTCATCCATCAAATTGCCCTGCGGGTTGTACAGGCCCAGGTATTCGCCGTCGCCGCTCAGGCGGAAACCGGCATGCAAAGCGCTCATCGTGGCAGTGGCGTTTTTGTAGGCCACAAAAGCCGTGTCGCCGGGCCGTTTGTCCTGCCCGTCGGTCCAGACGAGCAGGAGTTCACCGGGTTGGAGCGTCAGTGCCGGCAGCGCCCATTTATCCGTTTCTGCCGGGTCGTCGCTGAGGGTGTAGCCGCCCAGGTCGATGGGTACAGCAGTATTGTTGATCAATTCAGCATAATCGGAAAACTCGCCAAAATCGGGGTCGCTGGCGATGGTGGAATTGACGGCCAGCAGTTCGTTGATCTGTATCTGGGCGCTGGCTGATGGCAAGGCGAAGAGCGCCGCAATTGACAAAACGGCCAGGTGTATACGGGTGCTGGAAAACATGAGCATAGGTTGTATTGATTTGAGGGGGAGGTTTAAACACGGAGGTTTTATTGTTTTTTTACCACGAAGATTTTTTTACCACAAAGGACACCAAGGTTTCACAAAGGACACAAAGAGTTCAAATACAATACTTTGTGTTCTTTGTGCAACCCCTTGTGTCCTTTGTGAAACCTTGGTGTCCTTTGTGGTAAAAAAATCTTCGCGGTAAAAAACTTTGTGGTAAAAAACCTTTGTGTTAAAAAGAACCTCGTGTTAAAAACTCACCACTTTACAAATTTTCCGGAAGCAGCACCGCCTGCTGTCTGCAATGTAACAAAGTAAATCCCCGGCATCAGGCAACTGACGTCTTCCCGCATTTCGAGCGACGTGCTGCCATATTCATGTTGCCGCACCACACGCCCGTCCGAGGTTCTGATCTGAAGTTGAACTGAAGAATTTGCCGGCGATTTCAGGCGAATAGTGATCTGAGTGGAAGCCGGATTGGGAAAAACAGCCACTTCTTGCAAGGAAGGCTCCGGCAAGGTGCTGCTCACATTTTTATCAAAAACGCTGAGAAAACCCATCGTTTTGCGCAGAAAACGGGAAGGGCGCAGGTGCACGTACATCGAATCGAGCGTGCCCGTGTTGTGCAGTTCGTAGTCGCCGAAAGCCAAAGGATCGGAGTCGAAATGACCACCCAGGAAAAACTGGTCCTCGCCAAAAGCATAAATGCCCATGCCCACATCGGTGTGGATGCCGCCGTACGATTTGCCCCAAAGTTCCGTGCCGTCTGCGGCATATTTGAGGACAAAAATTTGCGGGTAATAGTAGTGTATGTTGAACAGGTTGGGCAAAGCCTGGCCTGCGAAATGCAGCGTATCGCTAAAGAAATAGCCCGTTACGTACGCATTGCCCTCATTGTCAACACTCATGCTTCGGGCAATATCGAGGCTCTGGGAAGGCGATTCGCCGCCTGCAGATTTTTCCCAAATTTGTTGAAGATCGGTGTTGAACTGGAACACCTGAATTTTTGAATCAGACAGTGGCCAGCCCCAACCGATGGCCCAGTTGACCCGTTCAGCGCAGGCGTAAATATGATCTCCATGCGCCTGCATGCTGTTGAATCGATCGATGTTGGTATTGGTAAGCGTGTCGAGAATGGCGCCGGCGGCATTGTATTTCACGATAAAAGCGGCATAACTCCATTCGCTCGTCAGGTTGATATTGTCGAACGTGACGGTTCCATATAAGGAGCCGCCCAGATACACCGCCTGATCGGCATCGATGCACAGAGCGGTGGATTGCAGGATGCCGCCTTGCTGCGTTCCTTTTTTTTCCCAGACCAGCGTGCCGGAAGCGTTGTATTTTCTCAGAAAAACGTGTTTGGTCGTCAGGGTAAACTTGTCGATTTCCTGTCCCGACACATACGCATTTCCGGCAGCATCCATCACCACGGCGCTCACTTCATCGATGTTGGCCGTACCGATGTTGTGGGCCCAGGCAAGGGAGTGATCGGCGTTGTATTTGGCCAGAAAAGCATCTGTTTCTCCATTGTTCGGCAGGGTTGTGCTTCCGATTGTCAGCGCAATGCTGGTGAAAGTACCCGCTACCACCAGTTCGCCTCCAGCGCCGGCAGCGGCATCGACTGCATAGTCTAGCCCGGCGCCGCCGAACGCTGCCGCCCAGGTGTATTGGCCGGTATCGTCGGCAATGGCAATAAAACCATCGTCCTGACCGGCATTCCCAACCATATGGCTGCCAAGGGTGAGCGATGGCGCCGCGAACGAACCGAACACCAGTGCCTGAGCGCCTGTGTAAGGGCGAATATTTTTGATAACGGTCGCATTATTGGGTGTTCCGAGACTCTCGGCCCATTTCCAGGCTTGTGCAGTTGATGTAAGCGGCAGGGCGAGTAATGCAATGCGGAAGACGAGGGTATTCATTTTCATGGAAAGTCATTGAATTATTTGATCAACACTTCCAAGACGGACGGGAAAGATACGGGCGTTGGTATGGGCGTGTCAGAAGTTCGACTTTAGCATTTTTTTAACCCGGCGAGGTGGTACGGAACCGGGGAAAAACGAATTTAATAGTTTGTGTACGCTGCGCTTTGCGCCCCTTGTGCCACCCTTTTTGTCCCTTGTGGTTAAATTTTTTACCACGAAGACCACCAGGGTTTCACAAAGGGCACAGGGCGTAGCGTACACGTGCATGTGTCAATCAGAGCAGAAAAGGAGGCGGAAATATGTGCTGCGTGACACCATCGTTTCTGTTCGACTATCTGGCCGGTGGCACAGGCGCCGGCACCACGTTTTTCACGGGTGGAATGGAACGCAGGTACGCCCAGATGGCTTTCAGGTCGGCGTCGCTGAGGTTCACGAGGTTTTGCCAGGGCATGGGCGGCAGCAGCATTCTGCCATTGTCCATACCTTTGGATTTGCCCTGACGTACGGCTTTGCCGAATTGTTCGAGCGTCCAGTTGCCCAGGCCTGTTTCGTCGGGCGTGAGGTTGGCGGCGTAAGTGGTACCCCAGGGGCCGATACCGGCAGTGAGTCCCATCGAAAACAGGGCGTACCCTTTGAGCACGTTTTTATCAGCGATGGGCGCCAGCACTTCATCCGAAGGGTGCCCGGAAAGCAGTCGTTTGGGATCGGGTGCAGGGCCTTGCGGGGTCATGATCTTGGGCGAATGGCAATCATTGCAACCCATGGTTTGTACGAGGTATTCGCCGCGCTTAACGTCGTCGACAGCAGCAGTTGGAGGTTCAGGAGTGTCATTTTTGGGTTTTTCAGTATGCTGCGCGCACTGTATAAAGAGAAATACCAGCAGTGTGCCTGTTGCAAGCAGGGTGATTCTTTTCATGGAAAGTATGCATTTAGGTTGTTCAGTAAATTCAGAAAGCCTCCTTTTACTTCGCACAAAAATGGTATTTACATAGCATAACTTCCAGAAAATCAGGTTGAATTTCCTTTTTTAATTCATGAAACCGCAACGGTTCAGTCTGTAGAGCGCCCGCCTTTCTCCAGCCAGGTAACAATCGTGGCAATTTCTTCCGAGGACAGTTCCCCATTGACCGGCATACGTTTGTTGCCGAAAGGGCCGGGCGACGCAGGGTCGGCTACCGAGGCTTTGATACTGGCATTGGCTGCTACAATTTCTTCATCGGTATCAAACGATGTAGGACGTCCTTGCCAGGTGCCGTTAACAGCGCTGTGACAACTCAGGCAGTTATTGGTAATGATGGTTTTTACACGTGGAAAATATTTCTCGGGTGCAGGAGCCATGTCTTCCTTGTGCTGACAGGCACACACACAAACTGCTCCCAGCAGCACTGCCGGGATGATACGCAATGTTTTCATAGCCAATTTTTAGTCGTTAGAAGAATGTTGGATATAGCCTGCAGTACTCTTCCATAAACACTTGAAATGACAGGAAAGCAGCGCTAATTGGTTGGGTGTTCAAATCACATTTACTCGTTATTTGACACTCTTCGCACCTGATGTGACCAAACACCTCTTTTGCAGTTTAAATACCGCTCCGGGCCGCTTTTCCGGAAAAAGTCATATTTTGACACGAGTAAAATAGCCCATTCCAAACATCGCAATTCATAAACCATTCAAAACGAAAAACTTATGTCAGGCGAACGTCCAAGCGGTGGTTTCCGCATCCCTCCTACCCTTATCATCGCTGCCGTGATGGCTGCATTTGCCCTGTTTAAATATTACGGACAAAGCAGTGTGAATGACATCACTGGAGAAACACAGCATATTTCCATGTCGCCCGAGCAGGAAATTGCCATGGGGCTGCAGAGCGCACCCGAAATGGCGCAGGAATTTGGCGGTCTTAGCCGCGATCAACAGGCTGCTGCCATCGTCAAACAGGTCGGCAATGATGTCGTACGCAATTCGGCGGCTTCCAAAACGCCTTACCAATACGATTTCCACCTGCTTGCCGACCAGCAAACAATCAACGCTTTTGCACTGCCCGGTGGCCAGATTTTTATCACGGAAGCCCTGTTGTACCGCCTCACCTCCGATGGCCGCAGCCTCGACAAGGATATGCTGGCAGGGGTACTCGGCCACGAAGTGGGCCACGTAGTAGCGCGCCACAGTGCCGAAAAAATGGCGCAAATGGAACTGGCTCAAGGACTTACAGGGGCTGCCACCATGGCCACTTATGATCCCTCGAACCCCAATTCGGCCTACATCGCCCAGGCCGTGGCCAATATGATTTCTCTGAAATACGGCCGCGATCAGGAACTGCAGAGCGATAACCTCGGCGTTCGTTTTATGCTCGAATCGGGCTACGACCCCGAACACCTCATCAGTGTGATGGAAATTCTGAAGCAAGCCGCGGGGCCCAACCGCACCCCCGAGTTTCAAAGCACCCACCCCGACCCGGAAAACCGCGCCGAGCGGATCAAGGAAGCGATTGAGGAGTGGCGGGGAAAACTGAAGTAGTTATCAGTTATTGGTTATTGGTTATTAGGGGTGGGTAAGGGTTTATTTTTACAAATGCATGGCTTCACAATAAGTGCAGCCATGCATTTGTAAAAATAAACCCTTACCCACCCCTAATAACCAATAACTGATAACCAATAACTAAACGGCTTCGCGCTCAATCGGGCAGGTCATACAGTGCGAGCCGCCGCGTGCACGCGACAACTCATTGGAAGGAATGGTGATGATGGTATTTTCCACCTTGTCGGGGGTGATTTTCCCGTTTTCAATATCGCGCAGCAGTTTTTCAGCGCCAATAACTTTGTAACCTACTTCCTTGAATGCTTTTTCTGTGATCGGATTTCGATCGTAGGTAACCGCTACACCAGGCTTGAGTGCCACCAGGTTGCAGCCATCCGTCCATTGTTCGCGTTCCTGGTAGGGGCTCTCGCCGCGACCGGCCCAGATAAATTCCATTTTCGGGTTCACTTCAGCCAGCAAAAAATCCTTGAGACTGGAGTATTCCACTTCCTCGCCGGTAGAGCGATGTACGTCCACGTACGAGCCGAGCCCATCTTGCACAATGGGTTTGTAGCCCACCATGTGGTTGTGGTTGATCTGCGTAAATACCGTGTCGATGTGCATATAAGTGCGCTCGGCAGGAATATTCACCTGCACCACGTTTTTGATGATGCCGCGGTCGAACAGGTAGTTTTTCAGCGCCTCGAATGCGTAGTTGTTGGTGCGTTCGGAAGAACCGATGAGCAGGTAATCGTTGTGAAGCATCATCACATCGCCGCCTTCAATGCTGATGGTTTCGCCGCGTTTGTTGGGCGGAAACTTATCGACGCGGTTCAGGTTGATGGTTTTTCCGTCTGCCTTCAGTCGGCGAAATACCGGGTGGCTGCTGAAAATCAGTCGGGTAAGGAAGTTTTCGCGGAAACGGGCTTCTTTAGCCGCCTTGGTAATGATCACGTGTTCTTTGACCGTCACGGCCAGGTCGCGTGTGAAAATAAGGTTTGGAATCGGGTCGAACAGTATCCGGTCTTCGGGTTCGAGGTAGCCGGTGATGAGCGTATCGGCCAATTGTTCGGGCGACAGACCGGCCAGGCGCGGGATAAATGAATAGGGCAACTCCTCAAAATCGGTGATTTTGTTGATTACTTCGTACTTGCTTTCTTCATCCCGGGTGCTTTCTGCCAGCAGGTCGCGCACTTCCAGCACATTGTCTTTACCAACAAATGCGCGTAGTACATTTACAAAAATGTCGTGTTCATCCTGCATTTTGGGCAGGTGTACAATATCGTCGAACAACAATTCGCCGGCACGTTTCGGGGTGATGCGGGCAATGCCTTCATCGGGGCGGTGAACAATCACTTTTTTCAGTCTACCAATCTCTGAATCGGTGTAAATACGGCTGTTAGCATCCATTTTGAAGAAGTAATATTTGGAAAGTGGTCGGGCAATACGCATATTCTCCAGGGAGAAATGCGGCAAAAGAGTGGCGAAGGTAGGGCGAATACCTCGATTGGAGGTGAGAAGAGTACTTTTTTGGCGGCAAAGAAGCATTAAACAATGCTAAGAGCGGAAAATTCACGCAATGACCAATCGATCATTCATTTGATTTATTGGTAAGTGTTTCTATCCAAAGCCGAAAATTCGGGCATTTGGCAAGTATTGTTTCTATACCTGTCACTTCGGCAATATCCACTGCATCGGCTCCCTTTTGATATTTTTTATCATGTGACGCATATATGTCAATAAGCCTTTGAGCAGGATGCCCTTTTTCAGAAGTGTTTATTTCTTCCGGGCCAGAGGTAGCATGTAGCACTGCTTCCACATCTTGCCGAATTGCATCGTCTTCAATGCTGAAAGCATTTGGATCGCTAAAGAGCAAAGCCTCAAATTCGTATTTTTGAATATAAGGAATAAAAAATGGATAGGGTTTAATTTTTTGAACTGCCTGATCCATCACCATTTTGAATCCCGAAATCCGGATTGTTATATTCGGTTCGATGCTATATTGTTTTAAGGCAGTTTCTTCCGAAGCATCATCAGAATGTACAGGAAATCGATACAGGTCAACCATTGTTGTAATGATAGGTTGATCCACTTCGTGAAGTAGGCGTTTTACGTTGTTTTTAAATTGAGCGAGATTGGAAAATCCCATACCACCACCACTTTTAAGCATCGGGATAGGTGAAATTAAAATGCCCTTCTCACCAAAAAAAGGCGCCAAAATCCTGGAGACAAACTCCCTTTCCGTATGCCCTTCAACCAATGTATATATCCTTTTCATGGCTGCCCTCCAATGATATTTCTTTGCCAAATGTCCCCTAATGAAAATTCATCAAGCCAGTGGCTAAGGCGTACCTCATCTAACCTGTTAAAGACCGAATTCCCTTCTTTTCTGTCTACTGTTATAATATCTTCCGGCTCAAACTCATTCAGTAGTTCTACAGACTGGGTTGAAACAATCACCTGGCTTGTCACAGATACCTTTTTTAGTAACGCACCCAATTTATGAATGGCAAACGGGTGCAGGCCTAATTCTGGTTCATCAATAATGATAGTTTTGGGTGGATTGGGCTGTAACAATAATGTTGCTAAAGCGATAAATCGAAGGGTCCCATCTGATAGTTGATGCGCATCCAGGTACATATCAGATTCCTTTTCCTTCCATTCAAGTTTTATTTGATCAGGATTCAAGTTTCTGGGTTTCAGATCAAATTTTTCGAAAAAAGGAGCAATCGAGCGTACTGCAGATTGAATCCGCTGAAAGTGCAGTTCATGTTTTTCTTTTAAGAAATAAAGAAAAGCAGCCAAGTTAGCCCCATTGGGTCGTAAAAAATAGTTATCGTCAATTGGACCGGTTTGTTTCAATGGAGAAGACGAACCAGTATCATGAAAATGATAAACCTGAAAACTATTTGCATAATCCGCTGTCAATTCTTCGATGCTCTTTTTTAATTTATGTCCATTATCTGAAACAGGCCACGAATCATAATCTTTATTCGTCTTGTTGTAAGCATTCAATCGGAAACCTGCTTGATTTAATTCTAAAGATTCATCATTCCTCAAAATTAATTTAAAATTATACACCTTGGTATTATCAAAATCTATGAGTCCACCTATATAAGAAGATCTCTTGGGGCCCTGAAACATGAGTGTAGACCCAATTCTCAATTTACTATACGATTCGATATTGCCGTTTAACACTGAACTTGTCATTTCAAAAAATGAAATGAAATTGCTCTTTCCTGCCCCATTTGCGCCAATCAATATATTAATAGTACCCAAATTCAAATCCATCTTACGAATGGATTTGTAATTTTCAATGATAATTCGTTCGATCATAATATGGTCTGGTTTAGCATGTTTGTTTGGGATTTTTGCCGGAGACAAATGTACTTGTAGCCAAAAGAAACTCCAAATATACCTGAATCCTGATTCCGAACTACCTGATATTCATCTCCAACACGCGCAAAAAAAATCCTGAACCCTCCAAACGGAAGATTCAGGATTGAGCATTTCAGTACCGAAATATCTGTTATTTGAACGGATTCGAGTATTTCGGATCGTTCACATATTGCTGGTCGGTCAGTGCCTGCAGGAAAGCCACCAGGTCGTCTTTTTGCTGATCCGTCAGGTTCATGCGCAGTGCCTGGCCGTCGAAACCGCGCAGGGTCCAGTGCAGGTTGGGCGTGTTTTCAATTTTATCGCTGTAGTGGTCCACTACTTCGCGCAGGGTAGCAAAACGGCCATCATGCATGTAGGGCGCCGTGAGGGCAACATTGCGCAGCGAAGGAATTTTGAACATACCATCCATACCGGGCTGATTGGCGCCCAGGCCTTTATCGGCAGGGTTGGCATCGAGCCCGATGTTGGCAAAAGATTCATTGAAGAACGAGCCATTGGATACCGGGTTGTGGCAAACGCCGCATTGTGCCTGACCGAAGAACAGGTTCATACCCTGCTGTTGTTGAACGGTGAGTGCGCCTGGATTTTGTACACCCCAGCCGCCGGGCACCGCTGCATCAAAACCGGAATTGCTGGTCACCATGGAGTTCAGGAACTGGCTCATGGCGTCGGCAATCCGTTCACGGGTTACTTTGTCGTCACCGAAAGCGTCGGCGAACAAGGGTTTATAGTAGTCGAGTTGGCCAAGTTTTTTCTCCAGCGCATCGAAATTATCCATGCCCATTTCGATGTGGTTTTTGATAGGCTGGAGCACCATGCTTTGCAGATCGTGTTCGCGGGCATCCCAGAAGAAGTTCTGCAGGGCAGCCGGATTCACAATCGAACTGGCATTGCGCTTGGTCAGGCCGCCGTCAAAACCGGTGCTGAAGCGTTTGCCATCAGAAAATGCTTTTTCTTGCAGGTGGCAGGAAGAGCAAGAAATTTTGTTGTTGAGCGAAAGTTTGGGGTCGTAGAACAACACCCGGCCGAGCGTAGCACCCTGGTCGGTCACCTTGCTTTGGAGCACGGTAGCGATATTAGCCAGATGCGAGGGAATTTGTTGGTCGCGGTACGCATACGGCTGATCGGGCAGGTTCAGCACTTCCGATTCGTATTTGTAAGGCAGCGAATTGTCTTTTTTGCAATTCGTCAGAGCAGTCATTCCGCTCAGTAGCAGCAAGACGGCGAGGGCAAAGCGGTGGATATTTTTCATGTGAAAAATACTTTAGAAATGAGAAGAGGCTTTTTAAAATCGGTATATCACAAAAATACTGGAAGGTAGCGTCGTGACCAGATCCTCGTTGGTTTCCCGGAAAATCTGGTCGTTCAACTCGGGAAAGTTTTTAAAAATACGAGCGGTGTCCCGCTTGCTGTACAGCATATAGAAACTGGCTTCGGTATAAAGCGCCAGGTTAGGTGTAATCCAGAAATGCAGGCCTACAAACGGGCCGCCACCATATCCTTCCGATTGTTCAATGCGCTGAATCACATCGAAACCACTGTCGGACACCTGCTTGTGCGTACGCCATTTTCCGACTGCATCTAGGCCGAAACTCCCTTCAAAACGACGGCCCAGTTCGATGCGGTAATCGAAGCCGAGGCGGGCATCCAGCGCAGTATTTCGATCGGTTTCGGAATCTGCAAAGCCTTCTTCGCGGGTTTCGGTGTACCGATTCGAGCCGCCCACTCCCGTACGAATGCCCCATTTGCGGTTGAGCCCGAGGCGGTATGTGAGCAGATACGGGTTCTCGTTGGCGGAATCGCGGTTGATCTTGATGATCTTGTTGAGGATGTTGGTGAAATTCACCCCCAGTTCATTGCTGATCATCAGGCGTTTTTTTTCTGGCACTTCATCTTGCGCGCTCAGCCTTCCTGCACCAATCAGCACCACCAGCATCAGGAGTAGTATTCGGGTCATAGGTATTCTGTTATGTTAGGGTAAATTCATTTTAATGGGCTCATGCAAAAGGACATCTGCTCTTACAAGGTAACTTTCTTTACCAACACCTGATTCAATCCGTTCACCCCGCTTCCAACAAAAATCACGCCCCCTGGAACCGCCTCTACCGTTCTGGGCGAAATCGTATTGAAGCGCCTGCTGGCCACTTGCTGCATACCCGGGAATGTAAATTTCTGAATAAGCGAACCATTGCCAAAGGTAAAATCCTGGTACAGCGCATAAATAAACTGTCCATCAGCAGAAAAATCAACATCCACATATCCATTGTTTATAAATGGAATACTGGTCACCAGATTCAGCGTGCGATCGTACACCGACCCGTCGTATTGCGGAATGAAATATTGATTGTCCTTGGAAACCGGAATATCTCTGTAAAACAGGTTAAAAGTATTGGTCGACTTCTCTGTAATATTGGTCACGTCACCAGTAGTCGGGTTCACGTTGTAAGTAAGCAGCCGGTATGGCGACACCTCCAGCACATAATGGGTGGCCTTGTCGAGAATCGCCAGGGTACGGTGCGTGTAATAATCGGCCCGATAATGCGGCATGACGACGCTCATATCCGATTTGCGGCGTGCCGAAAAACTCTGGTTGTAATCGTACTGCGTCGTGTACACAAAATTATCGTCGACAGCAATGGAAAACCCGGAAAATGCTACCGGCCAATAATTGAGTTGTACCAGATCGGGCAATTGGTATTTGTAAAAATTGGTGTAACCGGCCCACCAGTACAGCACCGGTTTGCCATTTTCGACAGCCACATCAAAACACATGTTGTCAAAATTCGTAAAAGATACGTTTCTGCTGGCTACCACCTGCTTGGTATTGTAATTCACCACCCGCAAAGTGCCCATAAAGTCATCGCCCAGAATTATCCAGTTCGAATCGGGAAAAAACTTGATAACGCTGCCATTCCCATCCACCAACAGGTTATCGAATGTAAGCGATACCGAGGCGCTTTCAATAAAACGATCGCCGATATTGATATAAAGTTTGTAGTAAAGTTCCTGTAGAATGGGCAATGCCTGGTCTGTAAATGAGGTAGTATCTATATCGTCCGACTGAAAAACAATTTCAATATCACCGCTGGAAAAAAGCGGGCTTAGCCCTGCAGGGATGGGATTGCGGGAGCGAACAATTACATATTTGTTGAAATTGGAAACATTGGCAGCCTCCCAGGTGAGCAATACGTTGTCTTCCTGCTTTTGCGCATTTACAGTAAGTGGAAAATTCTGGTCGGTATTATCTACCTTCAGTTGCTCTCTGCAACTCGCAGCAAGCAATAGCAGGAAAAAAAACAAAAAGCCGGGTGAATGCTTCAGGAGTGGTCTCATGCTTATAGGGTTAATGCTGGTAAATGTTTTGTCAAAGATATAGCCGTTTGTTGGGAATCGCTACAGAGCGTAGATGCAATAATTTGCCTAAACGCTGCAAATTGTCAGAATTTACTGACACAGACGTTTGTGAATTGAAAAGGGTTGGTCTGTTAGTGCTTTTTTAGACGAGCGGTTCGTGACTTTTCATTTTACAGAAACAATGAGGCGTTCCTGACTTCTTCAACCAATACTAAATGTGTACTCTACGTATAGTGGCCTTTGTGAAACCTTGGTGTTCTTTGTGTTTAAATTTTTTACCACAAAGAACACCAAGGTTTCACAAAGGCCACTATGCGTAGAGTACACCACTAGTATTTAGAAAATGTCGGCATGCCGCTGAACAATGGCCTCTATTTCAGTGGGATATGTTACTTGCATGACTTCACCGTATGCACTTCCGTACGCGAACGCACAAACGTGTTCGTTTTCGGACACAAAGAGATTCTAAAATCTTGCACATATATCTGAAAATCAACACCATACATTTTCGGCACAACCTGTGACGTATTTCAGCACCATCATTCCTACTTACGCCGGAACTACCTATGATACAGAACTATTTTCGCCTGGCAGTACGCCATTTGTTCAAAAACCGAACCTACACCCTCATCAATATTACCGGTTTGGCAGTCGGCGTGGCTGCCAGCCTGCTTATTTTCAGGCTGGTGCATTATGAATTGAGTTTCAACACCTTTTACAAAAATTACGACCGCATTGGCCGAATTGTCACCAACGACGTGGTGAACTCGGAAGGCGAGTTTTTTACAGCAGGCATTCCTGTTCCAGCGATGGATGAAATGCAACAAAAAGTGACGCCATTCGCTCAGTTTGCCCGCATACACACCTCCTGGCCTACGTTTACCGTGCCCACGACACCAGGCAGCATGACGGGCCGGAAATTTGCCACCGACGACGAACACGAGACGGCCATTTTCACCGAACCTTCCTTTTTTGCCATTTTCGACTGGCCCTGGCTTGCCGGCGATGCTTCGGCGCTTAAAGAACCCAATACAGTCATTTTGTCCGAAAAAATGGCCGAAAAATGCTTCGGAACCTGGCAAATGGCCCTCGGCCAAACCCTCGTGATGGACAACAAGGTGCTGCTTACAGTGCGTGGCGTGGTGGGTACGCCACCAGCAAATTCCGATTTTCAGTGCCATTCTATTATTTCCTATGAAACCCTGAAAAAATCGCCCGATCTGTACTTCTTCTTCCCCGAGTGGGGCAGCACCAGCAGCAACGACCAGGCATTTGCCCTACTGACCGACGCCGGCCAGTGGAATGCCGCCAATACCGCACTGGCGCAGGTGGGCAAGGAACACTACAACAGTCCGCGCGGCAAACGCACCCATGCGCTGCAGCCCTTGAGCGAGGCGCACTTCGACGAGCGCTACGGCAGCCCCGCCGGTACGCACTTGACCGAAAAAAGCAAACTCTGGGTGCTATCGCTCATCGGTTTGCTGGTGCTCATGATGGCCTGTTTCAATTTTGTCAACCTCGCCACTGCACTGGCCGCCGGTCGTGCCCGGGAAGTGGGTGTGCGCAAATCGCTCGGCGGCGCGCGCATGCAGTTGGTGAAGCAGTTCATGGGCGAAACCTTCGTGCTCGTGGCGGCATCCGTGCTGTGCGGCGCGTTTTTGGCTGCATTGTGTTCGCCCTTGTTGCGCTTTGTGTCTGATGTGCCGGCTTCTCAGCCATTTCTGAGCCACCCGGCCGTACTGGGCTTTCTACTGCTTGCAACGGTACTGGTAAGCCTGCTGGGCGGTTTTTACCCTTCGATGGTCTTGTCGGGATTTGAGCCGGTAAAAGCGCTGAAAAACAGAATCACTTCTGCCACAGTGGGCGGCGTTTCGTTGCGCAAAGCGCTGGTTATCAGCCAGTTTGTAATTGCACAAGCGCTCATCATCGGCACCCTGGTGACCATCAGCCAGATGAATTTTTTGCGCAACATGGACCTCGGTTTCAAACCCGATCTGGTGTATGTATTGCAAGGCATCAGCAGCGACAGTTCGAGCGTACAGCGTTTCCAGCAGTTCAAAAACGAACTAAAGGCTATTCCGGCCGTATCGGCTGTGAGTTTCAGCAGCGACGTGCCCTCCTCCGGAAATAACTGGGCCAGCAATTTTGCTTTCAACAGCACAGAAGATGCGCCGTTCAGCACCTACATGAAAATGGTGGATGCCGATTATTTCAATACATACGGTCTGCAATTGGCAGCAGGAAGAATGCTGGTGCAAAGCGACACGATCCGGGAATACGTGGTCAATGAATTTCTTTTGAAAAAACTGGGCGTAAAAAATCCCGAAGAGGCCATCGGCAAAAACCTGCGCATCGGTAGCAGGAAACCCTTGCCTGTAGTGGGCGTGGTGCGAAACTTTACCGCCAATTCCGCAAAAGACGAAATGAAACCTATGGCAATTTTTAGCCGAAAATCGGACTACGGCACGGCAGGTATCAAAATCGCTCCCGAAAACATAGAGGCTACCACTGCCGCCATCCAGCAGGCATTCGAAAAAACGTTCCCGGAACAGGTATTCGACGGGCAGTTTATGGATGAAAAAATTGCGGCGTTTTACCGCGACGAATCGCGTTTTTCGGCCCTTTGCAAGGGTTTTGCAGCCCTGGCTATCCTGATTTCCTGCTTGGGCCTGTTCGGACTGGCGACGCTCATGGCCGTTCAGCGCACCAAGGAAATCGGCATTCGCAAGGTACTGGGCGCCTCTGTAGGCAGCGTGATCGGCCTGCTCAGCCGCGATTTTCTGCTGCTGGTGCTCATCGCTGCTGTCATCGCCACGCCGCTGGCCTACTATGCCATGCAGGCCTGGCTCCAGGATTTTATCTATCGCACGCCGCTTTCCTGGTGGTTGTTCGCCCTCACTATCGGTATCGCCCTGCTGGTGGCTTTGCTGACGGTAGGGCTGAGAACCTGGGGCGCAGCAAGAGCGAATCCGGCGGAAAGTTTGAGAAGCGAGTGAATGGTGAGTAGTGAGTAGTGAATGGTGAGTAGTGAGTAGTGAGTGGTGAGTGGTGAGTAGTGTTCCACAATTAGAAGGCCCCAGAAGAATATGGTCAACTCTACGGACTCACTACTCACTACTCACTATTTCCATCCGCACACCACTCCCCCCATCAACGCCAGCGTCAGTGTCCAGTAGCCGGCATGGAGCAGGATGTATTTGGTGCTTCTGCGCTCAAACAGGGCATTGATACCCACAATGGGCAGGGCGATAAAAATACCTGCAATGGTGCCGTGCAGGGCGCCATGTTTGAAAGTGCGGAAGTTATTGCCGTATTTGCCCATGAATTCGGCCAGCCATTTGCCCATATCTGAATTAGGGTCGTTGATACCCGGTTCGTTCATCAGCAGCGACATGATGTGCGTCTGGTGTATGACGACAGATTGCAGGATGATGGCCAGCATCAGGCTGAAAAAATAGGTCATGCCGAAAATGCGCGCCATGCCGTCCGAATTGCCGGGCGTCACGCCGCTGGCTTTCATCCAGGCATTGCCAAATACACGTTCGTGGTAATAAACAAAACCAATGAGAAGGGGAATGAGGGCCGCTACAAACAGGGCCAGCCAGTTGAATGACATAAGAAAGAAGGTTTAGGTGTAACAAATGATTTTAGTGGGCCAAATGTATTATTTGTTTTTATTTAAAGGGCAACATTTAAAATAAAAACTTTTTGTGTCTTTTATAGCAATACTGTCCTATCACCAAGCATTAACAATTCTCCATTCCAAACAAAAAATTTCCCGAACCACTATTCTGCTAAATAATAATTCCGGAGAATCGCCATTTCAAGTATTTTTTTCTGAAAGTAGAAATTCTTATTCATTCTGACTATCTTGGTTTTCATGAAATTTCATTCTACTATTAGAATTACTACTGAAATAAAAAATAAATTTGCCTTCCCGGCGCAGATTAAATGAGTGTTAAACCACTCTGATTCCAATTGCACCTGGGCCCTCACCACCACTGTCCAAATAGGACCAAATCAGCACCATTTATTTACCATTTTGACCATTTCCGTTCGCAGATTCTGCCGCCGGAAAGAGCCTTCACACTATGCGTACAGTAGAAGACGACCAGCCTCGACAACGGGGGCTTTATGTTCCGCAAGCCGAATCGGATGCTTGCGGTATTGGCTTTGTAGCCAATTTGAAAGGCAATAAAAATCACCAGACAGTTTCGGACGCGCTCACCTTGCTCGAAAATATGGAGCACCGGGGCGCCTGTGGCTGCGAGCCCAATACGGGCGACGGGGCGGGCATCATGATTCAGACGCCGCACGCGTTTTTCTTTCGCGAATGCCTGCAATCGGGCCTGCAACTGCCGCCTTTCGGCCGCTACGGCGTGGGCGTGGTGTTTTTTCCAAAAGAATTACGTCTCCGCGAGGAGTGCCGCGATATTTTTATCCAGACTGCCGAACAACTCGGCATGCCTGTACTGACCTGGCGCAAGGTGCCCGTCAATCCGGAAGGCATCGGCCCCACGGCACTGTCGGTAGAGCCTGAAATGGAGCAGGTGTTTATCGCCTGCCCCGACAGCATCAACGATCCGATGGTGTTCGAACGCAAACTCTTTGTGCTGCGCAACTACGCTACCCACCTGATACACAGCACCGTACGCAAGGACGAGATCGGTTTTTACATCGCCTCCATGTCGTACAAAACGGTGGTGTACAAAGGGCAATTGACCAGTCTCCAGGTGCGCGGGTATTTCCCTGACCTGTCCGATACCAACCTCGTGAGCGCGTTCGGACTCGTGCACTCGCGTTTTGCTACCAATACTTTCCCATCGTGGAAACTGGCGCAGCCCTTCCGTTTTATCGCCCACAATGGCGAAATCAATACGGTGCAGGGCAATATCAACTGGCTGAAAACCAGCGAAAAAAGTTGGACATCGCCATTTTTCAGCAAGGAAGAAATGGAAATGCTGCTGCCCATTGTGACAGGCGGCCAATCTGACTCGGCCTGCCTCGACAACATCATCGAACTACTCACGCTGAGCGGCCGCTCGCTGCCGCATGTGATGATGATGCTCATTCCGGAAGCCTGGGACGGCCACGAGGAGATGGACCCGGTGAAACGGGCGTTTTACGAATTCCATGCTTCATTTCAGGAGCCCTGGGACGGCCCGGCCTCTATTTCCTTTACCGACGGCAATATCATCGGCGCCACGCTCGACCGCAACGGCCTGCGCCCTTCGCGCTACTGCGTGACGACCGACGACCGCGTGATCATGGCCTCGGAAACGGGTGCGCTGCCCGTCGATCCAAAACTGGTGAAGGAAAAAGGACGCCTGCAACCCGGCAAAATGTTTGTCGTCGACCTCTCGCAGGGCCGCATTATCAGCGACGAAGAACTGAAACAGGACGTCTGTTCGCAAAAGCCCTACGGCGACTGGCTCAACAAACATAAAATCCGCCTGCAGGAACTGCCCGAGCCACGGGTCACCTTCGCACCGCTCGAAACGGCGCAAGTGTTCAAATACCAGAAAGCATTCGGCTACTCCACAGAAGACCTGCAAACGGTCATCGCGCCCATGGCCCTCGATGGCAAGGAACCCATTGGCTCCATGGGAACCGACGTTCCGCTGGCAGCCCTGAGCGACCAGCCGCAGCACCTGTCGAGTTATTTCAAACAGTTGTTCGCGCAGGTGACCAACCCGCCCATCGACCCCATTCGCGAGCGCCTCGTGATGTCGCTCAACACCTTTTTGGGAAATATCGGCAACCTGCTGTCGGAAGACCCGCTCACCTGCCACGCCGTAGCACTCCCCCACCCGGTGTTGTCGGACTACGAACTGGAAAAACTGCGGAGCATCGACACGGGTAATTTCCAGGCAAAAACCCTGCAAATGTATTACCGCGCCGACGGCCGCCCGGGTTCGCTGCAAAAAGCGCTCGATCGCATCTGCCGCTACGCCGTGGATGCGGTGGAAGACGGCTTTGAAGTGCTGGTGTTGTCCGACCGTTCTATCGACTCCGAACACGCGGCTGTACCTTCTCTGCTGTTCACCTCTGCCGTACACCACCACCTTATCCGCAAAGGTTATCGCGGCAAAGTAGGCATTGTGGTAGAAGCCGGCGACGTGTGGGAAACGCACCATTTCGCTTGCCTGCTGGGCTTCGGCGCCACGGCCATCAACCCGTACCTGGCGCTGTCGACCATCCGCGATATGAAACAACGCGGCGACCTCGACACAACATTGGATGACACCAAACTGGAAAAAAATTACATCAAATCCGTGTGCGACGGGTTGCTGAAAATCTTCTCCAAAATGGGCATTTCCACCCTGCAATCGTACCAGGGCGCCCAGATTTTTGAAATTATTGGCCTGAATCACAGTGTGGTGGACAAATATTTTACCGGCGCTGTGTCGCGCATTGAAGGGCTGGGACTGGATGAAATTGCCCGCGAAACGCTGGCCAAGCACCACCTGGCATTCAGTCGGAAAAGTATTCCAGTGGAGCGCCTGCCGGTGGGCGGCATTTACCAGTGGAAACGCAAGGGCGAATACCACCTGTTTAATCCGCAGAGCATTCACCTGCTGCAACATTCCACCAAAACGAACGACTACGCCACCTTTAAACGATACTCGCGTACCATCAACGAACTGGGGGAAAAAGCCTGCACGCTGCGGAGTTTGTTCCAGTTCAAACGCAAACGAGCGCCTATTTCCATCGATGAAGTAGAACCGGCAGAAAACATTTACCGGCGCTTTGCTACGGGTGCTATGTCGTTCGGCTCCATTTCCTGGGAAGCGCATACGACTTTGGCCATCGCCATGAACCGATTGGGCGGCAAAAGCAATACGGGAGAAGGTGGCGAAGACGAACGCCGCTACGGCTCTATTTCCGACATCCTGGCCGACGGCTCGCTGGTGCCGCCACACCAGCAGTTGCAGCCCGGCGACTCCATGCGCAGCGCCATCAAACAGGTGGCTTCGGGGCGTTTTGGCGTCACGAGCATGTACCTGAGTGAGGCCGACGAACTGCAAATCAAAATGGCACAGGGCGCAAAACCCGGCGAAGGTGGGCAATTGCCCGGCCACAAGGTGGATGATTGGATCGGCAAAGTGCGGCACTCCACGCCCGGCGTGGGCCTGATTTCGCCGCCGCCGCACCACGATATTTACTCGATTGAAGACCTTGCGCAACTCATTTTCGACCTGAAAAATGCCAACCGTGCGGCGCGTATCAACGTAAAACTCGTGTCGAAAGCAGGTGTGGGTACCATCGCTGCGGGCGTAGCCAAAGCCAAAGCCGATGTGATCCTCATTGCAGGGTACGACGGCGGCACGGGCGCTTCGCCCATCAGTTCGATCAAACACGCGGGCCTGCCCTGGGAACTGGGCCTGGCCGAAACGCACCAAACGCTGGTGAAAAACCGCCTGCGCAGCCGCGTGACGGTTCAGACCGACGGACAACTGAAAACGGGTCGCGACATCGCTATTGCAGCCCTGCTGGGCGCTGAAGAATGGGGTGTGGCTACGGCCGCGCTCGTGGTGGAAGGCTGCATCCTCATGCGCAAATGCCATCTCAACACCTGCCCGGTCGGCATTGCTACGCAGGACCCCGAACTGCGCAAACGTTTCGGTGGCGACCCCGATCAGGTGGTGACCTTTTTCAAATTCCTGACCCAGGAACTCCGCGAAATCATGGCCGAACTGGGCTTCCGTACGGTAGATGAAATGATCGGTCAGTCGGATTTTCTGGAAATGCGCCCCGACATTACGCACTGGAAACACAAGCACCTCGATCTGTCGCCCGTGCTCCACAAAGAGCCGGATGGCGAAACCTTCGGACTGTATTGCCAGGAATCGCAGGATCATGGACTGGCCAATATCCTCGACTGGAAACTGCTGGAAGCCGCCCGACCTGCGCTGGAAAACCGCACGCCCGTCCGCGCCGAATTCAACGTCATCAATACGGACAGGGCGCTGGGCACCTTGTTGTCGAATGAAATTACCAAGCGCTACAAGGCAGAAGGGCTTCCTGAAGACACGATTCATTTCAAATTTACAGGCACGGCCGGACAGAGTTTTGCCGCCTTCAACACACGGGGCGTGACGATGGAACTGGAAGGCGACGCCAACGACTATTTTGGAAAAGGCCTGAGCGGCGCGCGTTTGGTGATTTATCCCGATCGCGTTTCGGGTTTTGTTCCGGAGGAAAACAGCATCGTGGGCAACGTAGCGTTTTACGGCGCTACTTCCGGCGAGGCGTTTATCCGGGGCAAGGCCGGTGAGCGTTTCTGTGTGCGCAATTCCGGCGCGGAAGTAGTGGTGGAAGGCATCGGCGACCATGGCTGCGAGTACATGACAGGCGGAAAAGTGGTGATTCTGGGTCGCACCGGGCGCAATTTCGGCGCAGGCATGAGCGGCGGCGTCGCTTATGTGTGGGATACGCAGAAAAACTTCGCCTCACAATGCAACACTGAAATGATCGACCTGGATCCGCTGGATGCCGTGGATGTGCGGGAATTGACGGCTATGCTGGAAAAACACCAGGCTCTGACCGGCAGTACCCTGGCGCAGTTTGTACTCAGCGATCTGGACAATCAAATCGGTAATTTCATCAAGGTATTTCCAAAAGATTACAAACGGGTGCTGGCGGCGAAAAAAGCGGCGGTGGCAGAAAAGGCAATAGTTGGAAATGGTTGATGAAGGTTGATGAGGTTGATGAAGGTTGATGAGGGTTGATAATTGGCCACTCGAAAAGGGAAAAATCTACACTTTCAGAGCGGCCATTCTCTCACCTCTCGCTTCTCACTCTCTCACCTCTCTCACGCTCTCACTCTCTCACTTCTCTCACTCTCTCACTCTCTAGAAATGGGCAAACCAACAGGTTTCATAGAATATACCCGCCAAACACCCAATAAGGAAAAGGCGGACACGCGGATTCAGCATTACCGCGAATTTGTTCAATTGTTTGAAAAACCCCAACTCAACGAGCAGGCAGCGCGCTGCATGAACTGTGGCGTGCCATTTTGCCACCACGGATGTCCGTTGGGCAATATCATTCCGGAGTTCAACGACGCGGTGTACCGCAGCGACTGGAAAGAAGCCTACGAAATCCTGGCTTCCACCAATAATTTCCCCGAATTCACGGGCCGCATTTGTCCTGCCCCCTGTGAAAGCGCCTGCGTGCTGGGCATTAATCAGCCCCCTGTGGCCATCGAGGAAATTGAAAAACACATCATAGAAATAGCCTTTCAGGAAGGCTATGTGCAGCCGCGCAAGGTATTCGTACGCACCGGCAAAAAAGTAGCAGTAGTCGGCTCCGGCCCTGCCGGGCTGGCTGCTGCCGCCCAACTCAACAGCGCGGGGCACAGCGTGACGGTTTTTGAACGCGACGATGCACCCGGCGGCTTGCTGCGCTACGGCATTCCGGATTTCAAACTGGAAAAATCGGTCATCGACCGCCGCATTCAACTCATGGAAGCCGAAGGCATTACCTTCCGCTGCAATGCCAATGTGGGCGAAAACATACCGGTCAACGACCTCTTGCGCGAATTTCAGGCCGTAGTGCTGGCGGGTGGCTCCACCATCCCACGCGACCTGGAAGCGCCGGGCCGCAGCCTCGACGGCGTGCATTTTGCCATGGATTTTTTGAAGCAGCAAAACAAACGGGTGTCCGAGCGGCCCGTTTCCACAACGGATATTCTGGCTACCGGAAAAAATGTGGTGGTCATCGGCGGTGGCGACACCGGCAGCGACTGCGTGGGCACCTCCAAACGGCAGGGCGCCGCTTCGATAACGCAGTTTGAACTGCTGCCTGTGCCGCCCAAAGAGCGCACTGCCAACATGCCCTGGCCCACCTACCCCATGCTGCTGAAAACCTCCACCTCGCACGAGGAAGGTTGTATGCGCCAATGGGCCATCCTCACCAAAGCATTTCTCGGCGATGCCAAAGGCAAACTTCGCGCCCTGCGCGTGGTCGACCTTGAATGGAAAGCCGGGCCGGATGGAAGACCCGCTCGTTTTGAGGAAATTGAGGGCACCGAACGCGAAATCCCCTGCGAACTGGCCTTGCTGGCCATGGGTTTCCTGCATCCGCAGCAAAAAGGACTCTTACAGGAACTGGATGTGGAACTCGACGAACGCGGCAATGTGCGCGCCACTGAAAAAGCCTTCAAAACGAACATCGCCAAGGTGTTCACTGCCGGCGATATGCGCCGCGGACAATCGCTGGTCGTCTGGGCCATCAGCGAAGGCCGCGAATGCGCCCGACAGGTAGATGAATACCTGATGGGATCGTCGTTGCTGGAGAGCAAGGACGAGGCACTGGTGGCGAGGGTTTGATTCTAAATTTACGGTAGTGACTATCCGCATATTGTACCCTGTCCCTTTTTACAGTTGGCAAAACCTATATGCGAGATACGCCAAGCGTTATTCAGGTGGTGGTATGGGCTTTAGCCCGTCGGGATAGCGCCTTTTAAGGCGTTTTATTTATTATTTTTTAGAGCGCCATGAATGGCGCTATCCCGACGGGCTAAAGCCCATACCACCTCCTGAATAACGCTTGGCTATTGTTGTATTGTAACCAACGTAACACAGAGGTACAATATGCGAATAGTCGCTTTTCCATTTTCCGAACATCGGCAATCGTCAATCCAGCAGCGCCTGCCTCAAATCCCATATCAAATCATCGGGATGTTCCACACCTACCGACAGGCGAATCATACCCGGCGTAATGCCCAGGGCGCGTTTGTGTTCCAGCGCCACACCTACATGCGTCATGGTGTCGGGGTGCTGCGCGAGCGACTCCGTGCCTCCAAGACTAACGGCTAATTTGATCATTTTCAATTGATTGAGCACTTTAAATGCCGCCGCTTCCCCGCCGCGTACTTCAAATGACAGCATAGCGCCGGCAGACGTGTATTGGCGTTTGAAAATGTCGTATTGCTGTGCATCGCGCTGCGGGTCGAGGAAACCGAGATAATGCACTTTTTCTACTTTGGCATGCGATTGCAGAAAAGCCGCTACTTGTGCGGCAGTAGAAGCCTGCCGTTCCATGCGCAGGTGCAGGGTTTCGAGGCTGCGCAGCAGGAGCCAGCCCGTCCAGGGTCCGGCCATATTTCCCAGAAAAGTACGAAGTCCTTTTACGCGCTTCATGTTGCCATTGTTGCCACAAACAGCGCCTGCAATCACGTCGCTGTGGCCACCAATGTATTTGGTAGCCGAGTATATGGAAAAATCGGCGCCCCAGCGCAGCGGATGCTGCCAAACAGGGCCCATATAGGTATTGTCGACGGCTACCAGCACCCGTTTTTCGGAATTGGAAAAACGGTCGGCTACCGAGCGGCACATTTGCAGGTCGTATAAAGCATTGGTAGGATTGGCCGGAGTTTCCACGTAAATCATCGCCAGCCGGTCGGCATGGCCGGTAGCCTGGATTTGTGATTCCAGCATTTCCTGTGAATCGCCTGGGTGAAATTCCATCGTGTGTACCCCCATTTTTGGCAAAAAGTGGCGTATAAAATGGTCGACGCCGCCATACAAAGGCGTGGTGTGTACGAGCAAGTCGCCGGGTTTCAGGAATTCGAGCAGCACGGTGGTGATAGCGCCCATTCCACTTTCAAACACGGCACAATCGTCGGCCTTGTCCCAAAGGCACAGGCGGTTTTCCAGAATTTCCAGATCGGGGTTGTTGATGCGGCTGTAAATCAGGCCTTCCCGCTCGCCGTCCCGGCGGTCGCGCAGGCCATAGGCCACTTCAAAATGCGCCTTGCCTTCTTCAGCCGAAGGAAATACAAACGTGGAGGTTTGGAAAATGGGGCATTTGATGGCGCCTTCCGACCATTCGGGCCGGTATCCGTAAGACATCATGAGGCTTTCCGGATGAAAGGAATGATTTTGCATGGTCAGGTATTTTCTGCAAATGTGATCAGACTAGCATATTCATTCCAAAATTTTAATGAATTGCAGAAAATAAATCTATCATTACATTCATTTCAGAAAAAACATCTAAAAACAGGAATTCAATCAATCGTTTCCGGAAAAATATTCTACTGTATTACATGGCTGCTTCTACTACCCTGCTCGATTCCACCGACCTGACCATCCTGCGGCTCCTTCAAAAAGATGCTTTTATGACCCACAAGGAAATTGCCGCTCAACTCCAACTTTCCACCACGCCCGTGTATGAACGGATCAGACGCCTCGAGCGTTCAGGCATTATTCGGGGATACGTAGCCCTGGTAGATCGAACAAAAGTGGATAAATCTCTGTTGGTGATGTGCGCAGTTTCACTCAAAGAGCATGCACTGGAGCGCCTCAAACAATTTGAACAATCCGTTTGTGCCCTTCCGGAAGTGACAGAAGTGCTGCACATTGCCGGCGGATTCGACTACCTTTTAAAAGTTGTGGTGCGCGATATGGCTGAATATCAGCATTTTATTGTAGATAAACTGGCCCGGCTCGACAATGTGGGAAATGCGCAGAGTTCGTTTGTTCTGACGGAATTGAAGTATGAAACGGGGGTACCTTTGTGAATTTTGTGTTTTTGTGTTTTTGTGTTTTTGTGTTTTTGTGTTTTGGTGTTTTTGAAGTGCTTCGCGCTTGGCATTTGTGATGGAATTCAGGGGAGTGTTCAGAAAACCGTGTGCATACGGATTTTTGAAAACTCTCATCCTTACAACTAAATGCCAAGCGCGAAGTCTCCAAAACACTAAAACACAAAAACACAAAAACACTTACAGTATCTTTGCCAATAAAACAGCCCACCCACCCACTTGTATGTCTGCCACCACGCACTCACTCGAAGCCGAATTTCAGGCTAAAATAGATGCTGATATCCGCATTGAGCCCAAAGACTGGATGCCCGATGCCTACCGCAAAACGCTGGTTCGCCAGATCAGCCAGCACGCGCATTCCGAAATCGTAGGGATGTTGCCCGAAGGCAACTGGATTTCGCGGGCGCCTTCGCTCAAACGCAAGGCCATTTTGCTGGCCAAAGTGCAGGATGAAGCAGGCCACGGCCTTTACCTGTATTCCGCTGCCGAAACGTTGGGGACGAGTCGCGACGAAATGATTGCCGATTTGCATTCCGGCAAAGCAAAATACTCTTCCATTTTCAACTATCCGACTATTTCCTGGGCCGATATGGGCGCCATTGGCTGGCTGGTAGATGGCGCTGCCATCCTGAATCAGGTGCCTATTTGCCGTTGTTCCTATGGGCCATACGCCCGCGCTATGGTGCGCATTTGCAAGGAAGAAAGTTTTCACCAGCGACAGGGTTTTGAAATATTGCTGACGCTGGCCAAAGGTTCGCCCGAACAACGCGACATGGCACAGGACGCCATCAACCGCTGGTACTGGCCTGCTGTGATGATGTTCGGGCCCTCCGACGACGCCTCGCCCAACAGCGCACAGAGCATGAAATGGAAAATCAAACGTTTCAGCAACGACGAATTGCGCCAGCGCTTTGTCGACATGATTGCCGAACAGGTGAAAGTACTGGGGCTGACAATTCCCGACCCGGATTTGCGCTGGAATGAGGAACGCGGCCACTACGACTTCGGAGCGATCGACTGGGAAGAATTCTGGAATGTGGTGAACGGCAACGGCCCTTGCAACCGCCAACGCCTGCGTACCCGCGTGGAAGCGCATGAAGAAGGCGCCTGGGTGCGGGAAGCCGCGCTGGCTTATGCCGAAAAGAAACGCCAGCGCACAGCGCAAACCAAAGCAGCGTGAGAGATTAAAAAAGGATATTCTGTTCGGCTTCGCCTCCCGAATGGGGGACTTGGGAGGCGAAGCCGAACAGAATGCCCCTAATCCTCCAATCGAAAACAGAATTGTCGCTGGTTGGCCGTAAAAAAAATCCAACGAGTACCTTTATTGCCAACAGAGTTGCGATTTTTGTGCGACCAACTATAACTCAACTGTGATGTCCTGCAAACAAATCATCCTTTCTGTAGCCTTGTTTTGTATCTACTCGGCTGCGCAAGCCCAACTCCTGAATAATAACTGGTGTGGCAATGCCGGAGTAACACCCTGGATGGAGTGGTACAAAGACCACCGGTATGAAATAACTTCTTCGCGCTCGGATGAAACCCTGTATGTACCTGTTACGGTGCACATTATTGGCACCGACCAGGGTACCAACCTGTTTCCTTTCGACAAAGCGGTGCGTGCCATTTGCAGGATGAACGAGTTGTACACCGATGCCAATATCCAGTTCTACCTGGTACCGGGCGATCCGGTTCGATTTATCAACAATTCCGACTGGTATGAGCATGATTACTGGCCTGGTGGTGCAGAAATGATCGATCAGAATAAAATTCCCGGTCGACTGAATGCCTTTGTAGTGGGCGATCCTGCCGGCAACTGCGGTTATGCGTGGAGAGACGCCATCGTGCTTGGCACTGGCTGTTCGAGTGAAAACAACACCACCTGGTCGCATGAAGCAGGCCACCATCTTTCACTTCCTCACCCATTCTCGGGGTGGGAAGGTACCGATTGGGATTATTCTCAGCCTGCTCCCAATACGATGGGCAACAAAGAGGTGGAACGTACCGATGGCTCCAATTGTGAAAATGCCGGCGATTTCTTTTGCGATACGCCACCTGATTACCTCAACTACCGCTGGCAGTGTACGGACGAGCATGAAAGCGAACAATTACAGCATGATCCAAACAATGTGTCTTTCCGTTCGGATGCTACCCTGATTATGGGATATGCTTCTGACGTGTGTGCCTCGCGTTTTTCGCCCGAACAGATTGCCGCTATGCGCGCCAATTTGCAAACGGAACACGATAGTTACCTGCAGGTTTCGGAGCCCGGTATTGGTGTAGATGACGAACTGGCGGCCGAACTGGTAAGCCCGATCGACTCGCACATCGTTCAATACAACAACTTCGAACTGGTGTGGAATCCCGTTCCCAATGCCACGATTTATGTCGTTGAAGTGTTCCTCACGCCTTCTATGAGCGTGATTAACCGACTGTTTTACAAAACCTTGTACAACGAAACGAGTGTAACGGTAACACAAGCCATGCCCAACAACCGCACGCTGTACTGGCGTGTGCGCACGTACAACGAATGGGACGTTTGCAATCCCAACGAAAACACACAAGTGGGCATACTCAAAACCCGCAACATCTCCGCTACCAACGAACTGGAGCGTTCGGTGATTGCCGAACTGGCGCCTAACCCTGTTGCAGGAGGGCAACCAGCCATTCTTAACATCAGTTCGGACGAATCGCTTTCCGCCAAACTCAGCGTTACCGACGCAGCAGGACGTGTTTGCATGCAGCGCGACCTGCGTATTTACCCGGGCGACAATCGACTGGAAATAGAAACGGACGCGCTGGAAGCAGGCATTTACATCATTTCCCTGCAAAATGAAAAAGGCGTGCTGCTGAAAAGAATGGCGGTGACGGAGTAAAGTTGATAGTCAACAGTCGACAGTGGTCAGTCAGCAGTCTACAGTAGTCATGTAGTTTGAAGAATAATGGGGGTAATAAGGCGCCAAACAATGAAGTATTCGATTGTCAACCTGGCCGGGTTGATGATCGGCGCTGTAAGCACCTTTTTTGTATATCCCCATGCGCTGGTGGCCTACGGGCTATTTCAAGTATTGCAATCGGTGGGTATGATCGGCATGCCACTGCTCACCTTTGGAGCCAATACGGTTGCCATTCGTTTTTTTCCCCGTTTTCAGGACAAGACTTCCGGGCACCACGGATTCGTGGTGGTGCTGGCGGTGTTGTGCGGCGTTGGGATATTGGTCAGTACCGCGGTCGTCAGCATTTTCTGGGATAACATTCTGCATTTCATGCAGACAAGGGCAAAAGATGGTGCTGAAGCCTTGTTGCCGACTTATTTCTGGCTGGCCTTGCCCCTGGCATTTTTCTATTCGATCGGGCTGGTGTTGAGCGTCTATTCCTCCAATTTCAAGCGGATTGTTGTACCATCCTTGTTGCTTGACTTTTCACAGAAGATTATTGCGCCGTTGTTGCTCATTGCTGTTTGGCAACAATGGATTTCCCTGGAAACAGCCTTGTACGGGCTGGTTGCGCATTCGATGCTGGTGATGCTCAGCCTTGTTTTTTACCTGCGCTGGCTGAAAGAATGGCACTGGGATCCGCAGCCTGCTTTTTTTACGCCAGCGCTGCGAAAGGAGTTGTTGCAGTTTATTCTATTCGGGGCAGTGGGTGGTTTTGCCCTGCAACTGGCGTCTAAAGTGGATGTATTTATGGTAGGTTCCATGAGCGCCCTGAAAGATGCGGGCGTGTATTCCATCGCCGGTTACATCGCTGCGGGCATCGATATTCCGACCAAGGGGCTGTATGCGGCCAGCGCTTCTTCCGTGGCGCAATACCTCGCGAAAGACGACCGTCAGGAACTGGAAAACCTGTATAAAAAGGTGTCTATCAACCTGTTGGTAGCAGGTTTTTTGCTTTTTGGCGCAGCCTGGACTTCCGTCGACGAACTTTTCCACATCATGCCAAACGGCAAGGAGGTATCTTCCGGGAAATTTGTTATTCTTTTTATCGGCATTTCCCGGCTGGTGGAAATGGGCACCGGGCTGAATAACTACCTCATGTATTATTCGAGATACTATTTGTATGCGCTGGTGTCGCTCAGCATCCTGGCGGTGGCCAATATTTCGCTCAATCTGTGGCTGGTGCCACGAATGGGGATCAATGGCGCTGCCATTGCCACGCTTATTTCCGTGGCATCCTACAACCTGATCAGTGTGGTGCTGGTGTGGTATAAATTCAGGTTGCAGCCCTTTACTTCCAAAACGCTGTGGGTCATCGTTTCCGGTTTTGTGGCGTACTGGCTGGTATTTTTCATTCCCAAATCAGGCATCGACCTGCTGGATATTGTGATCCGCTCCGGATTGTATGCCCTGATTTTTGGCGGACTGGCTTTCTATTTCCGCTTATCGGCCGACCTCAACGACATGCTGCGCATGCTCGCCTCCAAACTCAAACGCTAATCCCTCCTCTCGCATCTCGCTTCTCACCTCTCACTTCTGTAAAAACACCAGCACCAGCGTGCTTTCATCCGGGCCAACCACGCGGTCGACACGCACAAAAATACCAGGTTCCATTTCGCGGTCTTCACCCAGGCGCATCTCGCCGCGGCGTTGTTCGATCACATCGGCCCAGGTTTTCAGGGCGGCCTGTTTAGGCGAGAAAGTGCTGAGAAACACCAACTGGCGGGAGGCTTCCCGGAGCCAGAGCGAATCGGGAAATGAAGTGTAGTTTCCTTTTACATTGAAACGATACTCCTGGCGGGATTCATTGCAAATGTCCTGGTCGATTTCCAGCAGCACGCCTGTATCGAGCAGCAGGCTTTCCAGTGATTTGCTGCCCTGTTTTTGAAAGTCATATTGTGTCACATGAGGAAGTCCGGCTTCAAAAATGGGCGTTGGTTTGTATTTGCAGGTAGTTTCCGTTTTGCAACCAAAAGCGGTGAAAAACACAGATGCCAGCAGCGCCGCAAAAGATCCCGACAGGATGTTTTTTGATAAAGTTTTGATTTTCATTGCTTTAAAAAATGAATTAAACACGGTATCACAATGACCGGTCAAAAGTAAATAGTTTTGCCGCCTAAACGAACGCCCCCGCTCCAAATTGCCCTTGCATTTTGCCTCTTTGCCTTTTGCCCTTTGCCCCTTGCCTTTTGCCCCTTGCCTTTTGCCCCTTGGTTCATTGCCCTTGTTCATTAAAAAAAACACCATGTCCACCCTGCTCGTACGACATATCAAAACGCTGGTTCAAGCCGAAACCCAACTCCGTTCCGTAGTCAAAGGGTCGGAAATGGCCGACCTGCCCCTACTTCACGATGCCTACCTGCTGGCAAAAGACGGCCTGATCGAGGCATTTGGACCTATGTCGGAGTGCCCTGCCTCGGCCGATACGGTGCTGGATGCCACCGGGCGCATGGTGTTTCCAGGCTGGTGCGATTCGCATACACATATTGTTTTTGCGGCCAGCCGCGAAGAAGAATTTGTAAGCCGTATTCGCGGGTTGAGTTACGAGGAAATAGCGCGGCAAGGCGGCGGCATTCTGAATTCTGCCCGGCGTCTGCAGGCCGCTTCGGAAGATCAGTTGTACGAAGATGCCTGGCAGCGTTTGCAGGAAGTAATCGGCTATGGCACGGCGGCCATTGAAATTAAAAGTGGATATGGCTTAAGCCTGGAAAGCGAATTAAAAATGCTGCGCGTCATCCGTCGGCTCAAGGCAGTGAGTCCGATACCGATAAAAGCGACTTTTTTGGGCGCACATGCCGTTCCGGCCGAATACAAGGAAAGGAGAGAAGATTATATCCGTTTGATAATCAATGAAATGCTACCGGCGGTAGTAGCCGAAAACCTGGCAGATTATTGCGACGTTTTTTGCGACCAGGGCTTTTTTACCGTAGAAGAAACGGGCCAAATTCTGCAAGCGGCTGCCCGATTTGGGCTCAAAGCCAAAATTCACGCCAACGAACTGGGCTATACAGGAGGCGTACAGGCCGGTATTGCAGCAGGCGCGATTTCCGTCGATCACCTGGAATACACTGGCGAAGCAGAAATAGATGCCTTACAAAAAAGCGATACCCTGCCCACCCTGCTGCCGTCCTGCGCCTTTTTCCTCGGCATACCATACGCCCCGGCCCGGCGTATGATCGACGCAGGATTGCCTGTGGTACTGGCCACCGACTTCAATCCGGGTTCATCGCCTTCGGGGCGCATGTCGCTGGTGGTAGCACTGGCATGTATCAAAATGAAAATGCTGCCCGAAGAAGCCATCCAGGCTGCTACACTCAATGGCGCGCGGGCCATGGAACTGGAAAAAACACATGGCAGCATCGCCCGTGGTAAAGCCGCCAGTTTTTTTATTACCCGCCCTATGCCTTCGCTGGCTTACCTGCCTTATGCATTCGGAACCGACCTTGTAGACACAATTGTGTTGAACGGACGCGTCTGGGAAGGCCCAAACAGCAATAAAAAAAGTTAAGGCCGCGTTTTGTCGCGTCATTCAAAACCGGCAATGCACATATTATTGAAATATTTGTATTGAATTTGATATGTTAGATACCTGTCAAATGTCTACTTTTGCGCCCATTCTGCGCGCACATGGCACCTTTATTGTGGGCCGCCTGTGTCCCGCCGATACGTTAAAGTTGTGCGTTTTGAACAACGTTTTTTCCGAGCACTGTATCTCATTTTGCGCAATTCCCCGCTTTTGTTAACACATCCACCTATTCTTTGTCAAATTCTTACACATCACGCATGTACAAACTGCTAATCCCGTTGCTCGTATGTCTGTTTGGCACGACAACGATCCTTCATGCCCAGGTTCCTAAGAACATCTCAGTTCCGACCCGTGTAATTCCTGTCTATCACCCCACTGGCAACAACGCCGAAATGATGTGCAACAATGCCGGCACATTCACGTTGGGCGCTTTTAACGGACAGAGCAATGATACCAACCTGACGGGTCCCCAGGACACCATTTTCCTTTGCCGCAATGACCAGATTCAAATTGACCACAATGGCGACTTTGATTTGTCGGGCGACCCGCAGCCAGCCACTGCTCCGGGTATCGGCTGGGCTTTTTACACTTGTGCGCCTACCATTATGGGCGACAACCTGGCAACAATCCTGACCGATCCATGCATCCTGCCTGGCGCTACCAACGGCATTTGGGTAGCAACTGACCAGGCCAATGGCGATATCCTGTTCAACAACAATGGCGGCCTGCAAACGGCTTTTAACGGCGGTCAGCCCATTACGCTGCACTTTGCTCCGATTACACTCGATGCTTTTGCCACACAAGGATTTGAGGGCACACCTCCGGGCCCCTGCGTGAATGTCAATACTGCCGTAGAATTCAAGGTGGCCTATCTGAATGCTATTTCCCAAAGCGGTCTTTCTACCAACTTCGGCAACGACTGTCTGGGTAAATTCCGCGTGGAAGGTGGCTACCCTGAACTGAATCCACAGGCTGTTTACACCATTTCCATTGCCCTGAACGGCAACCCCAACGTGCATGCGATCATCCAAACGGCTGCCTCGCAGTTGTTTCATGGCGCCGATGTTATCTTTTCCGTTCCTCAAACCGGCACTTACGATGTGACGGTAGAAGACGGCAAAAGTTGCGGCCTCACGTTCCAGATTACCATGGCTGCCTGCAACCCGATCGATAATGTGGTTTTTGCCATGCCGGATACGGTATCGCCTCCGGGTTCGACCATTTGTGTTCCCGTTACGGTTCAAAATTTCGACCTCGTAGGTTCTTCATTTTCTGTAAACTGGGATCCTACCATTCTTCAATACAACGACGTACAGAACCCGAACCCCGCTATTGGTACCTTTAATGCGAGCAACCTGAATACGCAGGGCACCAATATTGGCCAACTAGGCGCTATTATTTATGACCAGGTTAATCTGGGCAATGTGATCAGCATCCCGGATGGCCAAACGTTGTTTGAGGTGTGTTTTACTGTTGTTGGTCAATTAGGAGAATGTACGCCACTGACGATTACCAATGCTCCTTCCGCCATCAACATGGAAGATGAATTTGGTACAGCCGTAGCCCTCACGGTAGATGAAGGCCAGGTATGTGTCGATTTCGTTCCCCTTAAATTCACCACAGAGGTAATTGATACGACCTGTAATGGCACTGCCAGTATCCGGGTAACGGCTACCGGCGGCCAGACGCCTTATGAAGTAACGCGCCAGCGCCTACCAGGTGGTGCAATTAGCATTGCAAATATCTCGAATGCGGGCGGCAGTACGACGTACACCGGCCTTATGAGCGGCGATTACCTGATACGGGTAACTGACAACAATGGTTTCGGCAATACTGTGGAAGACACCATTACCATTGATATTCCTACCCTGGGCGTCGCATTGGATGTAACCAGCCAGTTGCCATCCTGCAACGGGAGGACAGATGGTGTGGTGACGGCCAGCGTTTTGCTCGGCTCCACTCCTGTAAATAACCCCGCTCCACCACAATTCACTTTTGCCTGGTCGCCAGCCAATGTACCCAACCCGGGTACCTCAACTCAAACAGGTGTAGGAGCAGGTAGTTATGCAGTTACTGTTACCTATGTAGCCACTGGTTGTACTGCGGTGGCTTCCGGTGCGCTGGGCCAACCCTCCGCCATCAATGACCAGAATATTACGGTAAATCCTGCCTCCTGCACAGGCGTTTGCAACGGCTCCATTACCTATACGGCTACCGGCGGAACGCCCTACACCAATACGGGTTCCAATACCTACGATTTTGTATGGGAATACACCCCAGATGTGGCCACTCCACCAGTGGCAGTTGCCAATGGTACAGGTAATGGCAATCCGTTTGTCATCGACAATCTGTGCGCTGGCTCCTACTACGTCACCATTACTGACAGCAATGGCTGTACTGCTACCGATGAAATAGAACTTACAGACCTGCGCGTGGTAGATCTTGTTCTTTCTTCCCAGCAAAATACCTCCTGCTCCAAAGTAGACGACGGTATGGCTTGTGTGGAAGTACAGGAATCGCCTGCTTCGGGTGGTACTTACCAGTTTTTCTGGGCGCCGGTAGGTTTCACACAAACCAACCCTACTGCCACTACTTCCTGCTACGACGGACTGGCGGCCGGCTCCTACAACGTACTGGCAACCGACGCTGTGGGTTGTGCCGATACGCTTACGGTAATCATCACATCGCCTACAGAACTCGTCATCGATACCATCAGCCTGCAACAGCCGTCCTGTAATTTCCAGAACGACGGTTCTATCAGCACCTTTACATCGGGTGGTACCGGCGGCCCCAACTATTCCTTCATGTGGAGTAATATGGCCTCGACGTCTTCCATCAACGGCCTCGTGCCAGGTACCTACACGATCACGGTAACCGACCTGAATGGTTGTAAGGACTCGCTTACATTCGACCTTGCACTACCCGACCCGCCAACGGTCACCAGTGTCGACTCCATTTCGGTGCGATGTGGCAACGACGGATGCCTGACGGTAAATTCACCTACCGGCTCCAGTTATGTATGGCAAGACGCAAACGGCAACTTCCTGCCCAGCAACACCAACGAAGCCTGTAACCTGAACGGTGGCGAATATATCGTCACGATCCAGGACCTGGCAGGTTGCGCTTCCCAGGATACGCTCCGACTCGATTCGGTAGAAGTGCTGACTTTCTCGGATACCACCTTCCTCGAGCCTTCATGCTTCGGATATGACAACGGACGTATCAGCGTAGGCGTTTCGGGCGGTCACCCGAACTATACCTTCGCCTGGACACCTACCGGGCAGGCTACCAGTACCCTGATCGATGTGGAAGCAGGTACTTATTCCTTGTCGGTAACCGATTCGCAGGGTTGTACCCTGACAGGTGATTTTACCCTGAACGAACCACCAGCCATTGTAAATACCTTCTTGTCGTCGCCCATTCAGCCTGTATCCTGCTTTGGCACGTGCGACGGGGTGGCCTCTCCGGTAGTGACATACGCCACTACGCCAGCGACCACTGGTAATTTCAGTTTTGTCTGGGACAATGGCAGTACAGATTCCTTGAGAACCGACCTCTGCGCCGGTGTCAATGTGGTAACCATTACCGATGGTGGCAACTGCTTCCTGGTCGATCAGATATTTATTGACGGCCCATCGGCAGTAGCATTTACCACCCTCGACAGCACGGCAGCATCTTGTAATGGCACTGCCGACGGTGCTGTAAACGTAGTAGGCTCGGGCGGCAACGGCGGCCCTTACTCATACATGTGGAGCGTACCTGCCAATACGGCTTCCGTTTCCAACCTCGCAGCAGGTGTATATACGGTGACCATTAGCGACCAGAACGGTTGCACTGGCGTTTACAGCACGGAAGTAACCGAACCGGACCCACTGGTACTGACAGAAGGCCCGGGCGCCGACATTCAATGTTTTGGTGGCAATGACGGCGAACTGAGCGTAGTGGTCACAGGAGGAAATACCGGCACCATCACCTATAGTTGGTCGGATGGCACCAATGTAGTAAGTACCACTGTAAATGCGCCCAATCTGACATCTGGCACTTATGCGGTAACGGCTACCGATGCAGCCGGTTGTACGGGCACACTGGACAACCTGGTACTGGCCGATCCACCACCCGTTCAGGGTTCGTACCTGCCCTGGGAGCCGCTCCTTTGCAACGGCGATGAAACAACCCTTGTGATCGACACCATTTTTGGTGGCGCAGGCGCTCCATATCAGTTCAGCCTCGATTTTGGCGTGCAATTGTCGCAGGATTTCCCGATCACCGTAGGTGGCGGCGAGCACTACATTACTTACTATGATGTGCGCAACTGCGAATATACCGATACCATTACCATCGACGAACCAGATCCGATCGTTGTATCCTTCGACCCGGCAGAAATTGAAATTGAACTCGGCGACTCGATCGTATTGCAGCCAATTATTACCGGCGCAGTGGTAGATACTTTTGTGTGGTCGCCGGCAGCATTGCTGCTCAATCCGCTCGTGCTCAACCCAACTGCCTACACGTTCGAATCACAGACCTATTCGCTGGTAGTGCAGGATGAAAACGGCTGTACGGGAACGGGCTCGATACTCATCAATATCGACCCGAATCGCAATGTGTTCATTCCCAACATTTTCATTCCGGGCAATCCTGCAGGTATCAACGACCACTTCAATGTGTATGCGGGAGCCGGTGTGAAGCAGGTGAACTTTATGCGCGTGTTCAACCGCTGGGGTGAGTTGATGTACGAAAGAGAAAGTTTCTACCCTGACAACGACAACCTTTCCGAAGGCTGGAACGGTCAGTACAAAGGCGACTACGTCAACCCGGGTGTTTATGTGTACACTATTGAAGTAGAATTCCTGGATGATCGTGTGCTGTTGTATCGCGGCGACGTAACGGTTGTGCGATAAACCACTACCGGGTTTCCAAGTTTTTCATATCCCGAATTTTTGCGCCAAGCAGAAATTCGGGATTTTTTTTAATGGTTGTTGTCGGGCATTTGCCAAGTGACACAGACAAACATTTATTACAACTTTTTTACCACTACCTTTCGCACCATTTTTCAGCATCAATCTATCTACCTGCGATGAAATTTACCACACCCATGCTTGTGTCGCTGACGTTGCTAATCAGCGGTAATCTGGTTGCCCAGATTGGTTTTACCAAACACACAGAATTGCTTACCCCCTCAGAACATTACAGCGGCATTGCCATTGGCGTAACGGATGTGAATGGCGATGGTCTGGACGATATTATTCGCCTGGATCAGGGTCGTATTTTATCCGTTTCGTACCAGGCAGCCCCCAATCAGCCATTTACCTTGCTCCAATTGGCAGCCGTATCCAATGAAAGCCAGTGGGGTATGTGTGCAGCCGATGTGGACAACAACGGTTATTCAGACTTTATGTCGGGTGGTAGTTACGACGGCATCAAGTTTATCACCGCCAATGAAGATGGCACGGATTACAACACGGTCGTGATGAACGCACCGCAGACATTCGTCCAGAATGTCAATTTTGCCGATATCAACAACGATGGCTGGCTGGATGCTTTTGTGTGCCATGACGATGGTGTGGCGCGCATTTTTGGCAACAACGGCGACGGTACGTTCACCTACCAGCAAAACTGGATCGACCTGACCACCGTACCGGTATCAGATAACTCCGGCAACTACGGCTCTATCTTTTCGGATGTGAACAACGACGGCCTGATGGACCTTTACATCGCCAAATGCCGCCAGGGGGTGAACAACCCTGCCGATGCACGTCGCATCAATCAGTTGTTTCTGAACAACGGCGATGGTACGTTCACACAGGATATAACCAACGCCTCCGGGTTGCGGATCGGCGCACAAAGTTGGACGGCCGATTTTGGCGATATTGACAACGACGGCGACTTCGACTGTTTCATCACCAACCACGACGTTTCCAGCCAGTTGCTCGAAAACGATGGTTCCGGCCATTTCACAGATATTACGGCTTCGGCAGGCATCCTGAATGCCATTCCCGGAACGCACATGCAAGGCGTTTTCCGCGATTTTGATAACGATGGTTATATAGATATTCTGGTGTCGGGTTCTTCGCATTATTTGCTGAAAAACAATGGCAACAAGACGTTTACTATCGAAAACAATCATTTTGACAACAACGATATCGAGTCGTTTGCTATCGGTGATTTGAACAACGACGGTTTTCAGGATGTGTACGCCGGTTATGCCAATATCTATACTACGCCGAGTAACACGCCGGATGCCATGTGGCTCAACAACCGGAATTCGAATGGTTATTTCGGGCTGAACCTGCGTGGCGTACAATCCAATCGCGACGGTGTAGGTTCCAAAATTTACCTGTACAGCGCCCTCGGCATCCAGGTGCGCGAGGTACACTCGGGCCAGAGTTATGGTATCATGAACTCCATGCAGGTACACTTTGGAATGGGTGAGGAAACACAAATCGACTCGGTCGTAGTCAACTGGCCATCCGGCACACACGATGTACTGGTAAACCCTGGGCTGAATCAATACCTGACCCTGTATGAGGGTGGTTGCCAGGCGCCGCCGATTACGATTACTGCAGCAGGCAGCACAACCATTTGTTCGGGCCAGAGTGTTCGTCTGGACGCACCTGCCGATTTCACATATTCATGGAGCAATGGTGAAACAACCCCCTCCATCAACGTCACACAAGAAGGAAATTACAAGGTGACTGTGACCAACGGCGAGGGCTGTTCTTCGGTGTCCAATGTAATTCGTGTAATCGTCGATCCGGTGGAAACTCCTACACTCACCGTACAAGGCGATACCGTTTTCTGTGCAGGCGGTTCCGTTCAGTTGTCATCTTCCACAGCCAACGCTTACACATGGAGCACCGGCGCCACCACGCAAAGTATCACTGTTACTGAATCGGGCACTTATTTCGTCACAACACAGGGCTTGTGCAATGAATTCAACTCTTCCGCTGTTTCGGTAAATGTGCTGAATTCAGAATTGCCTGTGGTAGAAGGAGATACGATCGCTATCGACCACAGCGCTACCCTCTCTGCCAGCGGCAACAACCTGCAGTGGTATGAAAACCAAACGGACAATACGCCGATTTTCACCGGCGATGTTTTTGAAACACCCGTACTGAGCGCATCCACCATCTACTGGGTTTCGAGCACAACTGTGTTCGATACGCCGAACGAATTTGTAGGCATGGTCGACCACCAGGGCTCTACCGTGAGCGATAACAGTTACAACGGAACGCTGATTTTTGACTGCTTCGCGCCATTCAAACTGCACAGGGTAAAAGTGTACACCACCAAGGCAGGTATCCGTAAAATCGATTTGCTGAACAGCGCCGGCCAAACCGTTCAATCGACGCAAGTGGACATCCCTGTCGGCACCTCCATTATCGATATCGATTTCGATATTGAGCCTGGCACCGACTATGTGCTGACTACCGACCCAACCGTCAACCAGGGATCTATCGGCACGGCCGGCCCACAACTCTATCGCAGTAACCAGGGCATTTCGTTCCCGTATGTGATCGATGAAGTGCTGAGCATCAAAAACTCGAGTTTCGGTCTTGAGCGTTACTACTACTTCTTCAACTGGGAAGTAGACTTCTACGGATATGAATGTACCAGCGCCCGCGTACCGGTAACGGCTTTTGTCGATTCGACCATTGTTAATACCTCCGCGCCTGTTTGGGCCGACGATCTTCGCCTGTTCCCGAATCCTACTTCGGGTACACTGAAAACTGAAATCGCCGGATATAAAGGTGGAAAAATGACTGTTTCCGTGAAAAACACCCAGGGCAGCACCCTGCAAACGCGCCGCCTCGACCTGCCTGCAGGTGAAGCATCTTTCCAGACCGATCTTTCCACTTATCCGAAAGGCGTTTACTGGCTGGAAATGACGACGGAGAAAGGGGCTGTGCAGCGGAGAGTGGTACTGCAATAAGTCGTTAGTCCTGAGTTATGCCGAGTTTCATTAAGTCATAGTATCATGAGTTTCAAAAAGTCGTAGTACTTTTTAGGATTCAAAGAGCGGCAACTTTAGTTGCACACCAGGG
>Ga0056910_1000120_pt1 | contig 95895 bp, 83 predicted proteins | sample EBPBio232012_DNA_FD_55021 | JGI IMG/M metagenome (GOLD analysis project Ga0056910, IMG submission 55021) | Wastewater treatment Type I Accumulibacter community from EBPR Bioreactor in Madison, WI, USA - Reactor 1_1/23/2012_ DNA | ecosystem: Engineered > Bioreactor > EBPR > Anaerobic-Aerobic >... | reverse complement strand
GTCAATTTAATCCGAAATGAGCTGCTCACTTTGCTCCGAAAATGGTGGTCATTTTAAACCGAAATATGGTGGTCATTTTGACCGTTTTTTCCATGTATCATTATATTTTACTAATTTGCATAACAATTCAAAATTTTCTTTTCCAAGTTCTTTTTCAGAGTCATCCCATAATTGAGATAAAATTTTTCCTTTTTTATCACCTTTTCCTATTCCAATAGAAGAACCTGCACCTGTAAGAATTAATATATTTTCAAATTGATTATTTAAAAAATTATTGTACAATTTTCTCTTTGTTTCCTGTGCATATGCTTCCTTATTAGGGTTTTTTTCATCTTTAAAGTCATGCTTTTTTCCATTAATATAAATGTCTTCAACGATACTCTCTGGATTATAAGTTACTGCAACAGAATTTTGGTTATTAATATATAGATACTCCATAAAAGAAAATTTTTAACAAAATTAATTTTTCCAAAAAAAAATTAATGCCCAAACCCACCTATAAATTAACCCCCCTCTTTTATAGAGGAAACAAATCCCCCCTCACACTTTTTATAAATCAGGAAATTTCAGGACAGTAAATTATTCGTTTTTTTTGATGGATAAATTTATTCAAAATCAGACAGATAAACAAATGATTTTTCTTCTTCTTTTTCTTTTATAATATTTCATCAACTTATCAAATACTTTTAGTTTCCTGGTACTTCACAATCCAACTCAAATGCTAAATCATCAACTTGCTTGGTATTCTATTTAGCATTTTAAAATTACCCCCCCCTAAAAACCCTCACTAATAAGGAGCAATGATAATCATTGCACTTATCTGTTTTACTTTATATTTAATAGAAATTCAAGGTGATAGTTGTAATTTCTTTAGATTTTGGTTTTAAGATATGTTTCTCAAACAACTCAAAAATTCAAAACAATGGTAACAATTATCAACTTCAAAGAAAGACAAAAAGAAGAAGGAACTTCCTTCTATGTTTTAGAAGTTCAAGGTGGTATTGAAATGATTAAAAAAAAAAAACATTTCATATCTTTGCTATAGTGCAAAGTAAAAGGGAAGCATTAATTTTACAATATTTTTTAATTTGTTGCACTTATGTTGTACTTATGAAATAAAAAAAGCCTAAAAACTATTTGTTTAAAGGCTTTACGGAAAATTTACTTTAACTTTGTCAAAGATTTCAACTTTGACAAAGTAAATTAATTCCCCAATTCCAATTGATTTTTCACCAATCGGTAATATTCTCCCTTTAAAGCGACCAATTCTGCATGGTTTCCTTCTTCAACGACTTTTCCTTTATCCAAAACAATGATCTTATCGGCATGTTTTACAGTTGATAAGCGATGGGCAATTACGACAGCCGTTTTTCCCTCAAAAAATTGTTCGAGGTTTTCCATGATGACTTTTTCATTGTTTGCATCCAAAGAGCTTGTGGCTTCGTCGAAAAAAATAAAGTCGGGCGATTTATAAACTGCTCGCGCAATAAACAGCCTTTGTTTTTGACCGCCACTGATTCCAATCCCCTCATTTCCGATTTTGGTGTTGTAACTTAAGGGTAACTCTTCTATGAAATCTTTGATATTTGCGATTTCAACGGCTTTTCTTAATTTTTTTTTATCGATATAATCTTCGCCGATCGCAACGTTTTGTGCAATGGTGTCGTTGAAGACATAGCCTTCCTGCATGACGACACCACAATGGTCTCGCCAAATTTTGGGAGAAATATTTTTCAGATTTGAATTTCCGAGTTTTATTTCTCCTTTATTAGGTTCATAGAATTTCATGAGCAGTTTCAAAAGGGTCGTTTTTCCACTTCCGCTTGCTCCAACGATTGCGGTGGTTTTTTGATGAGGAATGGTAAGATTGAGATTTTCAAATACAAATTGTTCAGAGCCTGTATATCGGAAAGAAACGTCGTTTATTAGGATGTCTTTTTTAGGGATTTCTGAAACGTATTGTTCGTCAGCATTTTCTTCATCTTCTTTATCGTGGATTTCTTTTAGTCTTTCCAAAGAAATACTTGCATCTTGGGTTTGCTTGATGAAATCGATGAGTTGGATTAAAGGACTATTCAATTGCCCGATAATATATTGTACTGAAAGCATCATCCCTAAAGTCAAATTTCCAGTCAAAACTAATTTTGCGGAAAGGAAACTGACCAAAATATCTTTCATCTGATTAATGAAATTTCCACCAACGGATTGCCATTGTTCTAATGAAAGCGATTTGATTTGGATTTTGAAAAGCTTGACCTGCAGAAATTCCCAACCCCAACGTTTTTGTTTTTCTGCGTTATGCATCTTTATTTCCTGCATTCCATTTACGATTTCGATTACGCTGCTCTGCTCCTGCGAAACTTGGGAAAACCTTTTGTAATCCAGTTCTTTCCTTTTTTTGAGGAAGAATAAAATCCATACTACATAACCAATTGCTCCCGCCAAATACACCAAGAACAACCGATAATCATACAGGAGCAAAACAATACTGAAAATGATGATGTTGACCAATGAAAACAAGGTATTGAGTGTGGAATTGGTCAAAAGTTGCTCAATTCTATGATGATCATTTATTCTTTGTAAAATATCTCCTGTCATTCTGGCGTCGAAAAAACCGATAGGCAGCTTCATCAGCTTGATAAAGAAATCAGAAATAATCGAGATATTGATTCTGGTTGAAAGATGGAGCAGAATCCAACTTCGGATGACCTCGATTCCCATTCTGCCTATGAAAAGCATGATTTGGGCAAGAAGCACAAGGTAAATAAAGTTCAGATCTTGATTTTGAATTCCTACATCCACGATACTTTGGGTAAGGAACGGAAAAATTAAGGAGAGTAAACTTCCCGCCAACAAACCTACTGCAAGCTGGAAAACAAGAGATTTGTACTTCAATAGATATTTTGATAAGAAACGGAAACTCGCCTTGTTTTCTTTCTCATCAAATTCGTTTTGGTAAAAAGCGGGAGAGGTTTCTAAAATGAGAGCAATTCCTTCCTCGGTGTTTTCGTTGGCATTTTCGCCAATCCACATTTTGATGAATTCTTCTTGGGAATATTCGATTAAACCGTAGCTTGGGTCGGAAATCTTTATCTTCACCCCTAAATCCCCTCTCCTCAGGAGAGGGGACTTTGTGCGCTTTATATCATACACTACCACAAAGTGCTGCTTGTTCCAATGCACGATGCAGGGAAGAGGGACTTCTTCTACAAGCGTGTTGAAATTAATCTGCACACCCAAGCTTTTGAAACCCAGATTTTCTGCCGCATTGCTCAATCCGAGAAGCGAGCTGCCTTCCCTTGTGGTTTCGGAAAGGTTTCGGATTTGTTGAAGAGGAAAGGTTTTGCCGTAGAACTTGGCGACGATTCTAAGGCAGGTTGGTCCGCAGTCTTTGGAATCGGGTTGGATGTAATTAGGAAAATTCCTTATGTTTTTCATGGATTATTTCTTCATCTTCCAATAAGTCATCAAGGAAATAGAAAATATCTTCACGGTCGTATTTATCTGGCAATCGGTATCCATTGATTAAAAAAATGGGAGTGAAGTTTAACCCCCTTCTGATATTTTCTGCACCAATCTCTTCTAAATCTTTAAGGTTTACTGTTGTAGAAACTGGGTATTCCTTTAAGAAATCATCTTCATCTCTCTTCTCAAACCATAAATGGACTGCTTTTAAAAAGCCTAATTCACCTTGAGCAGAGTATGTGTTATTAAACGAGTTTATAATCTTCTCCAAATTTTCGTCTTGATTTTCAGGTAAATAATTAAACCGAACTTGAGCCGAAATTTCTTCGGGATACTTTTGTAAGATATCCTCTAATATTTTGTGTGCATCCTTGCAATATGCACAGAACGGATTGGAAATTAAAGTGATATGCAGTTTTGATTTATTATTTCCAAAGAAAAGTCCTGCTTTCGGGTTCTTGAAGTCAACTTGGTCAGTGCCTAAAAGTTCCCTTCTAAAGATTTCATAATTTCTTTTGAATCGCAGATTCTTGATGTTTTCTTTTCTGTCTTGTTCCTTTTCCTCGATTGTTTTGGAAATATAGTGGGTGAGAAAAAAAACGGATATGAAAATAAAAAGCGTAACCAACAATTCCGCAATTGAAAGACCTTCACGAAAATAGAAGGACGAAATCACAAATTGCGAAACCAAAATGCCGATTACCAAACCACAAACCTTGCAAAAAGTCTTTTGTTTTATTTGGTAGTAAACGGAATAAATAATGCCCAGAAACGACAAAGAAGCAACTCCAAAAAACAAAATGCTTTCTTTTGAAATAAAGAGCGGCAATATCGATAATGCAATAAAGTATATGAAACCAAAGTCAGAAAACTTGAGTCCAAACACTTTGAAATCTTCTGATTGTATAATTTTTTTGCAGGAATCTTCAGAAGATTGCTTTTTTGGCCCCGCTCCGCAGAAATTTTGCAATACAACAGATTCTGAACCCAATTTTTCTTTGAAAATCTCAAAGAATATATAAATCCCCAATAAAGAAAGGGTTTGGAATAAGAAGCTCCAAACGTTCCAGTGCATAAAACTGTTCGCAAGCAAAATTACAGCACCCAAAATTACAGCGAAGAAATAGAATGTGTTTTTGGAGGTTTTGGTATTTTCAATATTCTTTTTCTCAAAAAGCAGCACTAAGTTTTGGGAGTGTCTTTTCACACTATCAAAAGAAACGGTTTCTTCTTTGTCGGCAAATATCCTCGCCTCGGTTCCAGTTCTATGAACCAGTACAAAATTATTTTTGTAAATGGTAATAAATTCTTCTGGTAATTCCTCCCAGTATTCTTTTTCCAGATTATACGCATCATTCTTTACGCCCATGAAGTTGAGCGTGTCGCTGAATGCTAATGCGGAAGGGTAGTTGGGGTGGGATTGGAATTGGAAGAGGAATTCTGGGAGATTGAGGCTAAAAGATTGCAACACCTTTTTTAAGGTCGTCATTTTTTTAAAAGTTCAATTTCGATTATGTTGTTGTCACGAAGAATTTCTTTTTTTCTCATCTCCTCAATCTCTCTCACTTTCTGCTGCCCACTTATTAACCTTCCTTCTGCGTCTTTATAGTCGGGTATTTTGCCTACTAGGTCTGCTACGGGATTAGCTCTATAATTTCTATAGATTTTAGCATATTGTTTATAATCCAATTCAAATTTATTTGAGTAATTTTTTATTTCAGGGTAAACAAAATCTTTTACATTATTTTCTATGCCCTTTAGAATAAAAACATGATTATTTGAAGCATCTGAAATTTTAAGTATCAAGCCAGGTAATCCCGCAAATTTATATGGGCCTTCTTGTATAGGAATATCTTTGCTGAACCATGCGCTCCAAGTTCTCCCTCTAAAATTAGTAGTTGCCTTTTGAACTTTATATCCTAAAACCTCAGAATACTCTGGAAGTAAAGACCATTTTAAATCTTTTTTTTCATTAACATCGTATAATGAGTTTGAAACCATTGTAATAAAGGACATATTTTGTCCAAATCTATCTTTGATAACTCTGTCACTTACAATCTTTTTTTCTGACGGCATACTAAAAACCCCTCTTTTACTGTCTGCCAAAAGTGTTGAGTCTGATTTGTACTTCAACAACCCATAAAATTGGGATTTTGTTTTGCCAATATCTAAAATCATAAGCTCGCTTTCCATAATATTTGCTCTCGTTGAATCAGGAACAAAACTATATTCGTAAATAAATTTTTTATTCTGAGCAATAAAAAGAGAATAAAAAAGACATGTTATTATTAGGGAAATCTTAAAAAAAAGTTTATGCATACTATTTAACATATAGTTATTTAAAAAAAGGGAGAAACCTATCTCCCTTTCGTTTTTTAGCAAGGTACTGGCCATGCTCCTGCAACACATGCTGGAATGGCATTTCCAATACATGCACTGCATCCACTGTGATTACAACACATATAACTCGCGCCCGAAGAACCATCTTCTACTCTCCCACCATTGATTTTTTTTAACTCATTTCTCGAAAGTTTTTTCAAGTTTTTCATAATAAAAAATTTTTAATTTGTTTTGTGTCATTATTGACATCTCAAATCTAAAACTAATTATCAAATCAAATATATAATTATTTTGCGAATAGTTTGCAAAATTTCGCAATATTAAGACAAATCCTTTTGAGAATGAAAATCATTGTGAAGTTTTCAATACTGTTTCTGCCATAAATATTAATTTCTTACTTTCGTAAAAAATATGCGGTCCATGGAAAAAACCAAACTTATTGAAGCTCGAAAATCAAAGGGGTTGTCACAAAACTTCTTAGCCGAAAAACTTTGTGTAACGGTTTCCAACTATAATCGCAGGGAAAGAGGACAGACGAAAATATCAGCGGATGAATGGCAAAAAATAGCGAAAGTTTTAGAAGTTCCATTGGAAGATATCTATGATCCGGAAGAATCCCAAGTCTTTATTTTTAACGACAATGCCACGGGAAATGTAAATTCTGTCATTAACTACAACATTCCTCTTTCTATGTGGGAGACGCAGAAGAAATACATTGAAAAACTGGAACAAGAAATCCAGCAATTAAAAGATTCCCTATAATTCCATAAATAAATTCCGCTCAAACAAACGGAAAATTCTTACTTTGCGAATTTAGACTTTATTGTTCAAAAACCTCATTTAAATCAATTTCCAAATCAGGAAAGATTTTTGATTTGAGTATTTCTGTTTCCGAATATGGTTTTAAGCCAATGAATTGGTCCTTCTCTAAAACAAAAATATTGATTGATTTTTCTGCGGGATAAACAAGCCAATATTCCTGAACGCCGGCTTCTTCATAAAGCTTGTATTTTATGTTCATTTCCTTTTCGGAATTTCCGGGAGAAAGGATTTCGATGACCAAATCGGGTGCTCCGACGCATTTTTTTCCGTCTGCAATTTTTTCAGCATCACAAACTACAAACAAATCTGGTTGAACAACGGTATAGATTTCTTGGTTTTTTTCTACAGACTTTTTCTTATCAAATAAGACCACATCAACAGGAGCATAAAACAAGCTGCAAGAACTTTTGATAAAATATTGATCCAGTTTTCTGTTGATTCTTCTTGAAATATCTTGGTGATCCAGATTCGGAGCCGGACTCATCTTAAATATTTTCCCTTTGAAAAGTTCGACTCTTTCTTTGAACCTCCACATTAGATAATCTGAGTAAGAGTAAGTCTTATTTAGGTCTAATTGATTGATATCATAAATGTAGTGATCCATTTTTTTTGGTTTGTAACAAATTTAGTAAAAAATAAATTCCGTTCAATCGAACGGAAGTATTTATAAAACTGAGTGTTTATTTCTCTATAAAGACCAAACTTAATTCCTTTATCAATTTGAAATCGGCATCGGAAGTTATAAGTGGAAGTCCATAAACAATTGAACTTGCGGCAATGATTGCGTCTGGAATTTTTATTTTATATTTCTGCTTTAATGAGATACACAGTTTCTTGATTTTGTCATTCATTTCAATAATAGTGCAATCATTTAGCAATTCCCTCATTTCTTTTTGTTGAGTTTTATTAATGCTGAAAACGCCGAGGAGTTCAATTTAAGAAATATATGAAGCAGCAAAAGTATAATCCAGAAAAGGTTCCACAATTCTATTTCCTTCATGAACATGAATTAGAAAATTAGTATCTGCAAAGAAATCAATCCCATTCATTTCTTGCTTTTTTCTGAAATGCTACAGCGTCGGTTTTCTCTTTAGAAATACCAAAATGTTTCCGAAGACCTTTTTTCTTTGTGTTTTTTTTAATCTTTTCTAAAGAAGTTTTTATTTGTTCTTTGGTAAAGCCTTTTTCTATGATAAGTGTCATAATTCGTGGTTTAGATTTTATCAAAATTACAAATTATTTTAAAAATCGTTTCAATTATTAACATATAAAAAATTCCGCTCAATCGAACGGAATTTTTATCTCAACTAAAATTTTAGTTTCAGCAGTACTCGTCATAAGCAGCCTGCAAGTTTGCAGCGATTGCGCCTGCCGGATTTCCTTCGATGTGGTGTCTTTCCAACATGTGAACCAATTCACCATCTTTGAAAAGCGCAACACAAGGCGAACTTGGCGGAAATGGCGCCAAAAATTTTCTCGCTTCTGCAACTGCATCGGTATCGAAACCTGCAAAAACAGTGGTCAAATGGTCAGGTTTTTTATCGCCTGTCAAAGAATAAATCACGCCCGGTCTTGCTGCTCCTGCTGCACAACCACAAACGGAATTGATCATCAAAAGAGTTGTACCCTCTTTTTTGATGGCGTTATCTACAGCTTCGGCTGTCGTTAAATCTTCAAAACCTTTATCGGTAAGTTCATGCTTCATCGGCATTACTAATTCTTCTGGATACATATTATATTGTTTAAAGTTAAATTTTATGGTTGGGTGTTAGATGATGGATGTTGGGTGAAACATCAAATCATCCAATTGCAAATTTAATGATTATTAAAATGACTTTTCATCTATACTGTTTATCAAAATCATTCCAAATTCCTATTATTGACAAAATGACAAACCTTATAGGATTCCGAAACCTATAAGGTTTTTTTATTATTTCGGGTGTCTTTATCCATTTTCTTTAAATTGCCTGCCCAAAAGGCTTTTACAAAGATACACCACTTATTTTAACGAATTGGAAAGCAAGTAAATTAACGGTTTGTTGAACTACTTGTTATACCTTTGTATCCAGTTGCTTCCCTTTGTGAATGCCCGTTAATAGGGCGTTCTCTGCTTTGCGTCACTTTGCAAAGTTAGAACAAAAAACTTAAATACAAATCGTTATGGCATCAGTAAAATTAACACTTCGTCAGAATCAGGAAGACAAGTCGGGACATTGTCCGCTGTACATCAGAATCATTAAAGACCGAAAGGCAAAATTTGTTTCGACGGGACAGAAACTGAAAACTTCGGAATGGGACGAAGTAAAACAAAAAGTCAAAAAAAACCACCGGAACAGCGCAAGATTAAACGCACTGCTTTCCCAAATGGTCGCCGATGCGGAAGGACAGGTTGCAGACTTGACACGAAAAAACAAAAACGCTTCCGCACAAAAAATTAAAAATGCGATTAAGGGGGATGAAAATATTGATTTTCTTGCATATTGTGACTATTGGCTAACTGCAAAGAAAAACTCCTATTCATATCCCACACACTGTAAGAACAAGAGCAATCTAAAAAAGTTCAAAGAATTTACTGGAAAGGAAACCCTGTATTTTGACGAAATAACGCCGCAGATTATCTCAGACTATAGATTCTATTGCCAGGTCACAAAAGAAAATAAGAACCACACAGTACAAAACTGTATGAAGATTATTAAGCAGGTTTATGACAACCTCGTTTCCGAAAAAAAATTGAGCCCTTCCGAATATCCGTTTACAAGGACAAAGTATAAAAAGGAGCCTCCAAAAATAAGATTTGTAAACAAAGATAGTCTGAACTTAATAAAGGATTTGGAGACTGGTGATTTGGGTGGGGACGAAAAAATAAAGGATATGTTCCTGCTTAGCGTCTATGGTAGCGGTTTGAGGTTTGGCGATGTAATTTCACTTCAGTGGAAGAATATTGATTTTACCGATGGTAGATTTTTCAAGAAGATCAATAAGACAGAGCAACTGCACGGTTTCAAACTTTCCCAGTCGGCGATAGATATTTTGAAGAGGTATCATAAAGAGAATGTGAAAGAGGATGACTTTGTTTTCGGACTGGTAAAAGACGAGGAAAAATTTCTTAAAGATGCTGTCTATAAAAAAAGAGAAACTTCAAGAATTTTTCATCAGGTGAGCAAGGGGCTGGTGAGAATATCCAAGAAAATCAAATATGATGGACATATCACCTTCCATATGAGCCGTCATACATTCGCAACAAATGTTCTAAACAACGGAATGAGGATAGAGCACGTTTCAAAGTTGATGAACCATTCAAGCGTAAAGATGACGGAAGTATACCTGCATATACTCAATGCCGAGTTAGACAAATCCATCGACCAGTATGTTTACTAAAAAATAATTGTAAAGATGATGATTAACTGAAAATCGAATTTTGTATCATTATAAACTGCGATATTTGAATCTGATAATATAGAGGCTGTCCTAAAAGCTTGGACAGCCTTTCTTTTTAATACACTTCTATCCCTGTAATAAGAGGCGCGCCAAGACATTTGATTCTTCTGACTGTTTGAACGCACTATCTTATTTTTGAACAAGCTAAGCATTTGATGTGCGCTTAGAAAATTAAGGTATTTGAGAGCAGGCTAATTAACAATATTTGATAAAGCCTATTGTATTTTTACATCGTGGAAGTTTCTGTTATTTAGAAGACTTTTACTGTGTTCTGTTATCAAGGATTGTAGTAATAAGTTTACTATTAAACTCAATAAAAATTCCCTTATAGAAGATTTAATTTTAAAAATAATTGTTTGTTATTTAACTGAATATCAATGCAGTAAGAATAATAATATATAGTCATAATTCCTTTAATTTAGAAATAAACTTGATTTTTTTAGAAGTAATCGACCCTAAAAGTACAATTTTGCAGGATAAAAATATTATGTTTCAACATTATCCGCTTTTGGAAACCGTTCCTATCACGGAATTTACCTCTGTAAAAGTTACAGACGACTTTAACCCAATGTATGACATTGAAAAAACTACTAAAGAAGACTCGGCTATATATTGCCAAAGCCTCTTCGAGAAAATTTTTAGTCTAGAATATTCAAAAATTCCGGACTTTATAGACCATCATTGCAAAATTGCTAACAATCCCACGAAATGGCTCAATATGCTTGAGGAACTTATCCTTGTCAATAGCATGATTTTCCAAAACAACAATAATGGTGGTCAGCTCATCAAAATTCAGGCATCCATAGAGGTGAAAAGATATAGGATGAACCTCGAAAGCCCTCATGAAATTAAAGATCAGCCCAAACCAGATAGAAAATTTATCAATGCTGAAAGCAATGACAGGTATTTCAGTTTCGAGGAACTAAAAGACAAATTACATAAATTATCTGTCTTTGAGGAAAAATTGGCATTGCTAACCAATGAAAAATATGATTATCTACAAGCCGTAATTACTTTTGAAAACAAAGAACTTCCCAAGTTCGACAAACAATGTAACATCGAGATGAAACGCCTCAAGGAAGTTAAAGCACTGGATCAAGAACTTTCTAAAACAGTCAAAAGTCGTTTGCCCAATCGAAAACCAGGAGACAAAATCAAAATGAACTGCAATATCAACCAGTTGGTGCAAGTTTTCTACGACCTCAGCAGAGAGCAAAAAATTGAGGGTAAACCTATCCTAGAGGGAAGCACTGGAGATTTTGCGGCACTGATTAGCAATAACTTTGTTGATAAAGATGGGCATGAATTCAGCGCTACAACAGTGGAGACCATCTTCAGACCTTCCAGAGGAGATAAAAGACCCAAAACCCACAACCGCATCAGTGTAGGAAAACTGCTATAAAAAAAATAGTCCTGCGAGACCCTTTCGGGACTGCGGGACTTTTTCCTTTTGCTCAATTTTGCTTCATAATCTTAAAGTCAAAAAAACAATGGAAGCAATTATCCTTTCAAAAGAGCAATTCGACGTAATGATTTCAAAAATTGACGAAATCCACCGCAAACTAAACGCTAAAATCCTCCCCAAGCAGGAAGTCTTTCTGGATAACGAAGAGTTTATCAAGATGCTCAAGATTTCGAGAAGAACCGCCCAAAGCTGGAGGGACGAAGGCAAGGTTTCCTTTTCACAGATCGGGAACAAGATTTATTACAAACTCTCCGATGTGGAAAAGGCGATGGACGAATACTACAACAAGTCCTTTTCAAGAAAGTAATCAGTACTAGATAAAGATTACCCGATATGAAAAAGATCGATCCACAAACTCCGCTTTGCAATTTGACTGTGGAGGAATTTCTGGAAGTATCCAAAAATTTTGCGTCCGAAGACAAATATGAATACGGATTAAAAGGTTTGGCAAAAATTCTGGGTTGTTCCATTTCAAAAGCATCCAAGATTAAATCTTCAGGGATTTTGGATGAAGCCATTATTCAGAAAGGAAACATTATCATTATCGACAAGAAAAAGGCGATGGAACTTTTTGCGAGCAGTTAAAAATGTATTACCTGGAACTTATCGACAGATTTTGGGACTTCAATAAGAAGGTAAGACTTGGCTCTTCGGCAATTTCGATGTATCTGTACCTTTTGAAATTAGGAAATGATAATGATAGCTATAAGGTCGTTATTTCCGATGTTGCACTCGGCAATGCATTGGGATTAACGAGAAAAACCGTAAAACCGACCAAAGAGAAACTTCTGGAATTGGGGCTTATTGAATTTGAGTCCAAAAGTGGATTTCCCTGTAATTACAGAATCCTGCTAAATTACTCATTTGATATTCCCATACCGGAAAAAATAGAGACGATAAAAATCGAAAAAGTACCAAGTTTGGAGATTGTTGAAAAACAGGAAACTTTAAAGATAAACGATCCTTCTGATCAAGTTTCTCCCAAAATCAGTAAAGCCAATGATAAAGTTTCCAATGCAGATACTTCCAAAATCAACAAATCAATTGATGCACCCGAATTGGAAGAATTTATACGATTTGCAGTCACTTTAGAGGATTATGAGCCTCTTTTGGATTCTGTAATTAAAGAAAAATACCATTCATGGTTAGAAAACGATTGGCGAAACAGTTCCGGAAGACCCATTTCCAACTGGAAATCCTCATTAAAAAGTATCCTGCCGTATTTGAAGAATAGCCAAATTGATAATAAAGTTTCCGCCGCTTCAATTCCAAACATCAAGCGACCAAAAACATCATGAAATCAATAAAAAGTCGATTTCATTTCGAACAAATCGTAAAAACTTAAAACAATGAAAATATCTGACTTAAAACCTGGTCAAAAAGTAACCATCAATAAAATATCATACGAATATCTGGGTATCCATAAAGTGAGAATTCCAAATTTCGGTAGAACCGAAAAAAGGGTATTCAAAGCCACTAGTTTTGATGGCTACAAACATTACAACCTCATTGATGGCGGCAAAACACTGAAAAGCGAGAAAATAAGATTAAGAAAGGAAACCATTCGAACTAAATAATTACAATCCGAAAAAAAGAAAATAGGAAATCAGGACCATTAAGAATAGGAAATGTCTTTATCCGAAAAAGATTTACGACTTGTCCGAAAGAAGTTCGAGGACAAAGGAGAAAAAGTTCCCGACAAGATTCGGCTGGGAAACCATTTCGTGGACGACTTTATTTTTGATGACCAACAAGTGGCAGACATCCCAATCAATGCGCTTCGGGTCATTTTCAATATTGTTGCCATCATCGGCAATGAACAGTTCCGTCCCGAAGACCGCCCAAAGCAACTTTCACTTTTTGATGAAGAATTTGAGACCGAAAATAATATTTTTGCATCCATCAAAATCCGGAACAGTAAGATTTCCCCAAGCGGTTCCACAAAACAGGTTATTGATGCCTATGAATTTCTTGCCAAATTTAAGATGGGATGGTATAAATCGCTTAATTCAAAAGGTAAAGAAATTAAAACATTTGGTGGACTTATTTCTACACCAACATATGACCAAAGAGGTTTTACCACTTTCCTAATTAGCAGTTATTGGCTGAAAAAACTATTGGTCATTCCCGAATATAATTATGTCCTCTATCATCTGGTCTATAATATTAGAAACAACAAGCACATTATTTTCGCCATCTGGCTTTCAAAAATTCCCGAATCGGGGACGATGTTGAAACTGACCAGTTTCAATAAAAAGTTTGGGTTGAATTATAAAAATGCAAAAGATTTCTGCTTCAAATTTCTAAAGCCCATCAAAATCAATCTCGACAAATACAACAGTTTTTCCTTCCAATACAGGTATGAAAAAGATTCCATTTTTGTTGTTCCTTTTTCGACCAATGGATTTTCACATTCATTTGAAGAAGCAAAACAACTTTTGGAATCAAAGCAAGAGAATTTTAACCAGAGTCATAAAATTAGCCGAAGATTGCGCTATTTTAAAAAACGATACGGATTAGAGGAAACCGATACAGTTCAGTTTTACCATCAGTACGAAAATATACCTCAGACAAGGGAACTTATTGAGAAAGCCTTCAAGGAATTTATCAAGAACTGCAGAATGAAGAAAATCGCTTCGACTGAATTTCAAGGTCAAAGATTTCTTATTGAGATTCAGGAACACATCAAGCAGTTGTACAGAAATACAAAAATGGGTGAACTATTGCCAAATGGTTATCCGATGATTGTCTGATTTCGGAATTGTACTCACCACAAATTCGGAATTGCACTCATTAAAGTTAAAGAAATGTTAAAAACGAACAAGATAAGTGCATCGAATTCGGAATGCACTCACCAAAAAATTTCCAATCTATAAAATTGTGGATAACCCCGCTGTTTTGTGGATAACTATGATTATCACAATAATATTGAAAAATCGATTCGGAATTGCACTCACCCCAAAACAGGCTTTATTTCGGAATTGCACTCACCCCGATTTCGGAATTGCACTCACCCGTTTTCGGAATTGCACTCACCGAAAAACACATCCAAACTCTTTGTGATAAAAGGGAAATGGCGTTTACTAAAAGTAATTTAAAAGTAAATTAAAAGTCTTTTTTTATTTAAAAGGGAAATGTGGATAAGTAATTTGCATTAAAAGAAAAAAAATGAATTGCGAAAAAATCAAGCAAAAAGTCGGGATTCGGGTGGTTTTGGAATCTTTCGGGATTTTACCTGTGAAAGAAGATCCGAAAACTGCGTTCTATTTTGCGTTAGACAGGGAAGAAAAAATTCCAAGTTTGTCAGTCGATTTTGTCAAAAACAAAGCGTTTGATTTTGGAAACGGAAAGAGTTACGATGTGATTTCCATTGTCCAACAGATAGAGAAATGCTCCGTTTCCGAAGCATTGAAATACCTTTCAAAATTGGATTTTACAGTTCAAAATGAATTAAAATATCACGAAAACAATACTCAAATAAGCAATCAGATTTTAGAAATCAAAGAAATTTGGCATCCTGCATTAATTCAGTATCTAAAATCCCGAAGAGTTATTGAGCAAATGCATTTGGTAAAGGAAATTCATTACGAATTGAAAGGAAGAAAGTATTTCGGAATTGGATTTCAGAATAATTACGGAGGTTTTGAGATTCGCAATCTACATTCCAAAATCTGTCTAGGAAAAAAGGATGTGACTTTGATTGTTAATGATAAGAAATCCAAGAACGAAATAGTGGTTTTTGAAGGTTTTTTCGATTATCTCACTTACCGTAATTTAGAAAAATCAGATAATTCAAACTGTGATTTCTTGATTTTAAATTCAACGGCAATGCTTTTCAAGGCGGAAGAGAAAATGAAGCAGTATGAGAAAATTTCACTTTTTCTAGACAATGATAAGAATGGAAAATCGGTTAAATCAAAGATTCAAAGTCAATACAGAAATGTTGAAGACTGCTCTTTAATTTATCATGATTTTAAGGATATGAATGAGTGGTTTTGTAAATAATTAGAATTGCATTTGAATCATTATACGAATATCCAAAACTCGGATTTCCATAAAAAATCCCTGCTCAAAAGCAGGGAAAATAGATTATCTTATTTTTTGGATTCTTCAACAGATAATTTACGGAAATCTTTAAACAATTTACTCAACTCCAAAGCTGCTTTTCTTGCTCTGGTTCCTGCCGCCTTGTTTCCTTTCTCAATCTGTTGTTCCGCTTCTTTAGAAAATGCTTCATATTCAGCATTAATCTTTTCAATAAGTTCTTTCATAAATGGTATAAATAATAAAATTGGGCTGCAAATATAGTAGTTTCTTCTTATTTACACTGGACGAGTGAAGAAATGTTTTGGATATAAACCGTCAAATAAATTTGAAAACTATATCTACTTTGTCATACCATCATATTTGAAACACCATTCTTAATGAATTCCCTTTAGTTTCCCATTGACAGCAACGCCATTGAATATTTTCCCAACTGCGGTTGGGCTTTTACGTTTGCAAATGTAGGACGGCACCATCCACACAAAAAAATCTTTTTGGGTTTCTAAAAAAATTCTTTCCACAAGCTCCAACAATTTTTCCAGACACTCCTAAATCCTTCGGACAAAAAGATTTCAAGCCCGTTTCGGAATTTTCTGCTTTTAACTGGCGGAACCGAATCGGGTTTTGTATGTCTGATACCGTCCTATGGTCATCGGCAAAGAAAAAGCCGGAACCTCAGTTGTACGAATCAAATCAACCATAGACGTTCTTTGAAATCAACGGAAAAACAATAAAAATCCAGCAAAAAATACTGTTTTTCCAACTTAATAAAAAAAAGAAAAATGCCGAGTGTCCTCGATACCAAATCAATTCACTCTCAACATTTGACCTTTGATAAAAAGAAAATTAACAAAATATTAACATTTTAAATTTTAAGATTATGAATACAATCGTAGGCAGAATTACCAAAAACGCAGAAATCAGCACCCTAAAAAACGACAAGCAGGTCGTGAACTTTTCAATAGCCATCAATGACGGCTATAAAACCAAAGACGGCGAACGCAGAGAGCAGACCACCTACTACAACTGCTCCTACTGGATAAGTCCGAATGTAGCCAAAATCCTTACCAAAGGGAGTTTGGTGGAACTATCGGGCAGGATTAGTTCAAGTGCGTGGATAGGCAAAGACGGAGAGATAAAGTCGGGGCTGAATTTCCATACCTCAAAAATCAAACTTCACGGAGGTGGAAAAAGGTCGGAAACAGGCGAAGCGGAAATTAACCAAAGTCATTCATCAAATAACCAATTTGCCCAAAATACGCAGAATACCAATCCTTTTGCGGATGAAACGGACGACGATTTACCATTCTAATACACATTAATTATTTATTAAAAATGGAAGCACAATTTAACTTTCAGTTGAGACACCGAAACGACAAAAGAAAATGGGAAGAAATTGGGGTCTATTACCAAACCCATTGCGACAGAACCACAGCGATACGCTATGCACGAAGACTTTCCAAAACATTCCATTCGGAAGTCCGATTGACAGAGGGAAAAGAACCGCTGAAAACAAGCGGAACCTATATTTACGAACAAGCAGAACCTTTAAAAATTAGAAATTATGGCAAACTGGTGTAGCAATTCTGTTGCTTTCGAGGGCAACGAAACCGACTTGGAACAGATAAAAATGGAGTTCCGAAAGATGATAACCAAAGAAGAAAAAGAAAACTGCGGACAACTTCCCGAATTTATTTCGGACGAAAGCAGAGGATATTTTTTTGACATCGTGTGGGAAGAAGGCGACTGCATCTTCAACTACCAAACCAAATGGTCACCCAACACAGAGGTTTTAAAGCAGATTGCGGAACGCTTCAAGGTTGATTTCATTCTCGATTATGAAGAAACGGGCAACCAAATCTATGGCAGGACGATTTTTTCCGATGGCGAACTCACGGAGATTTATCTGGAAGATGAGGATTTTGAGAAGTATCATTATGACGAAAAAACCGAAACCTACTATTTCGAGGGAGAAACCTATGACAGCGATTGCGAAATATTAGAAACGCTTTTAGACAGGAAAGTCAAAAATCATTTTAACACCATTAAAAACCAAACACATTATGCAGACTAATTTTTTCAGACAACTCGCCAATATGAAACTTACAGGCGACTTGCAAATCACACTCAGACCAACCACAGAAAATAATTTCGTCCTTTCTGCATTGCTCAACAACGAGCAATGCGGGGACGAAGCGAGAAAAATCATACCACCACTTAACCTTCGGGGAACAGCCGAAGAATTGGACAACGGCTTTTTTGAGAGTATTTCCGCACCATTACAGACCGCATCGGGATTGATGGTGGATATGGAAAACTTTATGAAGCAATTGGAAGAAGCCAAGAAGAAATCCGCAATGGAAAAGGAAAAACAGGACAAGGAGAAAAAGGAAAAGGAAGCAAAAGACAAAAAATATAGGGAAGCCTTTGAGAAAGCCGAAACGCTTGAAAAAGAACAAAAATTCAAGGAAGCGTGGTCGGCACTCCCAAAAGTTTCGGAGTTCCCCGATTTTGCCGAAGCAATCCGCAAGAAACAGGACGAGTATGAGCGACATTTTGCTCCGAGCCTTTTTACTGAAAATAAGTCATAAATATAATTCTAAAATCTAATTTCTAACCTCTAAAAATCCAAAATATGTTATTAGCAACCCAATTAGAGCGAGTTTTTATACTGAAAGACAACGGACAGGAAATCAAACTTCCAGACCCCGAACCGAAATGGAGCGTGGAAGCGGTAATGAATTTTTACGCCAACACCTATCCAATTTTGACCACAGCCAAAGTTTCCGCACCACAAATCCGAGAAGACAGCGTTCAATACCGATTTGAAAGCGTGATGGGGACGAAAGGATAATCCTCTCCCTAAATCCCTCTCCGAAGGAGAGGGACTTTAATGAAGCCAAAAACTATCATTCATCAATTATCATTTATCATTTATCATTCATTAATTTATGGACTATGCAACGAAAAATCATATCGGGAAACATAAAACTTCCCGAAGAACAAAGACAAAAAGAACTGCACCGACAATTGGGCGAATTTGCAGAATGGATGAAACTTCCAAAAGACACCAGCGAAATACGGAAGGACAAACGGAAATCCATTCCTGTAAGCCAACTTCCGATGGTTTTCTAAAATCTACCTTTCTTCCGAAGTTGAAAGAAGATGATAGTCAGAAACAAAACCAAGAAAATGCAACAAAAACGGAAAGGGATTTTTACCGGTCCCTTTCCCAATTGGCGGAACACTACCATATTCAGACAAATCCGACACGGGATTTTAGCTTTCCTTACAATATTACATTGGCGATTGACGATGTAAAAAATCAACTGAAATGTAAGATTAAGGACTGGGAAGAAATACGATTAATGCAGGATAAAAACAAAACCTATCTAACAAGTGAGGAACGCTACAATACAGGTTCTACGCTGTATTACATCCCGATACTTCCGTTATACAGATTAACAAAAAATCCGAAACGCAGACAAGACGTCCAACTTTTGCAATCCGTTTGTTGCTATCTCTACCACATCGTAGGAATTCCGTATTACCGACAACAGGAAAGTTACCTCTTTTGGATGTATGAAATGGTTTCGGATTGGATTACTTCGGATGATGAAAATGAAGATACAGCCAACTATTTGTCAGAAATCAAACAGGCGGAACAGATAGGAGATTTGATGAAAAAGAAAATTTTCAGCCACCATAATTTAGTTAGGTTTAAAAATCGTTTGGATAATTTTAAAGGCAATGATGGTTTTGATAATGATTGTTATTTACTGGCTTCAAAAGTATTTGAATTATATCAACAATATCCTAACGAAAACATTTACCGTAACTTCAATCCAAATGTAGAAACCGAAGAATGTGATGGCGATACCATTGTAACAATGGAAAAGTATATTTCATTTTGTGCAGAATCCAAAGGAATGCTGTTTCAAACGCTGTTTGAAAGCATCAATAACGAATTTCAAGAATGCACCGAAATGGAAGAACCGACAATTTTGAAGAAATTCGATGGAAGCGATGTTTCAAATAACAACCTTGATTTTGAAAACCGCCTGTTTCCATTAATCGAGGAACTGATTTACATTCTGAATAATTTTTAAGCCAAATTAATCTTGCAAAATACCATTAAAAATGAAAGACATCACCGAAAATTTCGGAACGCTTTATCGACCAACATCAGCATTGGTTTTTTATCAAAATAATGAGAAAACCAAAGAAACCTATGTTGAGCATTTTGATATGGACAAAGATGGAAGTCCCATCAACGCACATCCACTAACCGAAAGGGAAGCAAAAGCATTGGCGAAATCATTGGTGGTCAACTCAAAGAAAGAGAAAAACCACGATTTTTTGAAACCGAAAGGTATTTTACCGACCAACATCCTTCATATCAATACAGGCGAAAATGCTTCCGTGCTTTGGCACACTCCATCAGTGAAGCGACAACTTTTTTTTACCGAAAATTTGGAAATTCTAAACGGAACAGCGGAAGTTCCTGCAATGCTTTGGTTCGCAGGTAAACGAAGCCTTAAAGTTTTTGCACTTGCCAACAATCGCAGACCGACAGAGGAAACTCCTCTTTTTTACGCTCCCTTTTTTAATGTTTATGAAAATGGGAGCGTCTGTATGGGAACAGTAGATGTGGACATCAAAAACTCATCTTCATTAGAAGAATTTATAGAGAAATGGGAAGATTATTTTTTCAATTCGTATTTCAGTCATTTGATGAACGAGCATAATCCCATCAACGGAAATTGTGTAAACCTTTGGAAAAACCTTGTTGATACACAAAAAGCATTTCCAAAAAAAGTATTAAAGAAAACGAATAAAACTATAACAAACCTACTATGATGAATTCCGAAAAAACATTAGAAATGGGACAGGTTAAAACAAAGGTGCATTTTACAGATAGTCATTTGATTAATGCAACCAATCCAGTTTCTGTAAACCTAATCGGAGCAGGTGGAACAGGTTCGCAAGTTCTTACCTGTTTGGCGAGAATGAGCCACGCTTTAACGGAACTCAATCACGCAGGATTATCCGTAAGACTTTGGGATGATGATGTAGTGACGGAAGCCAATCTTGGCAGACAAATTTTTGCAGAAAGTGAATTGGGTTTGCACAAGTCTGTCTCATTAATCAATCGTATCAACCGATTTTTTGGAACCGATTGGAAAGCCGAAACCCAAAAATTTGAATTGGATAGTTTGGGCAAAATGCCCGACAATACAAGTGCAACGATCTACATTTCCTGTGTGGACAATGTAGCGACAAGGTTTGGAATTGCTGACATTTTGAAAAGATTGGGAAATTTTGGATATTATTCAAATCGACCGCGTTATTGGATGGATTTTGGGAATAGCCAATTTACTGGACAAGTTTTGCTCTCCACCATTGGAAACATCAATCAACCCAAATCAGAAAAATACGAAACCATTGAAAACCTGCCTTTCATAACCGAAGAATTTGGTGAATTGTTGAAACAATCCGAAGCAGAAGATGATACGCCAAGTTGCAGTTTGGCGGAAGCATTGGAAAAACAGGATTTATTTATCAATTCAACATTGGCACAAATGGGAAGTTCGTTGTTGTGGAACTTATTCCGAAATGGGATGACCGAAAACAGAGGATTTTTTCTTAATCTCAAAAATTTTCAGTCGCAATCCATAAAATTGTAATCAACCACCCGAAATAAAAAATCGGGCGCAAAAATGCAGCTCCTCACTAAAGTCGGAACCGCATTTTTGCGGAATTTGGTGCAACCACATTTCTAAAACATTGCCGTTGCTTTGCTGGAGGATGTTTTTGAAAAGAGGTTGCGATCTTGTTTTGATTTCAATCTAAAGAATATCGATTAATTCCAAATTACCTTTAAATCTCTAAATTCCAAAGTTGATTTCGTTTTTTGAAACAAATTTCTTTCAGGCTGAGAAGTAGCTTTAAACTTAAATATCTTGATAAATAAAGGTTCTCCTTGAATATCTTTAAATGAAAAATTTATTTTTACAGGCACCCCTAAAGGTAGTTCCGGATAATGTTTGCTAGATTTGAAAAAATCAATATTGTAGGTGTTACCTTCAATGTCAACAATAGAAATATCTTCAATTGTCATTTTTTTGTTTTCGTCTTTTGCTTCAACAAGAAATGTAACGACAAGGTTTTTTTCAGCTTTATTGCCTGTGACCTTTACTATCTTGAATGATGAGTTGTCTTTTTCTGTTTCTAAAATAGGTTTGTTGATTTCCAATACTTTTTTTAGGTATTCATTCTCTGAAGCCAAGATTTTATTCGTAGATTGAAGACTTTCGTTTTCTTTTTTTAGGACTTCGCAGTTGGTTTGGCTGTATGCAAATGATGAAAGTGAAATCATAAAAAGTAATAGTCTTTTTTTCATTTATTAAAATTATTTAAATATCCTGAAATGCAGATTTAAGAAATATCAAGTAAATATCTCGGAAAAACAAAGTGACTAATTATCACAAGGTTTACTTCTCTTGTATTTAAATCTATAGGGAAATATTGGGAATTTATATCTATTCATAAATTTTGTCAATCAAAAACTGTATTGATTTTTGAATTTGGTCACTTCCTTCATCTGTTCTCAAGTCTATTCCACAAAATTTACTACCATTAATTGAAGTATGCATATTAAGGTAGTAAATTCCTGAAATAACCAATGCGATTACTCCCCGATAAGTCGTGGCAAGTTCGCCAAAATGAGGATCTGTGATTGACTTAAACATTTCCTCTCCGATCTCCTCTCGATTATCTGCTATCTTCTTTAAAAATGGTTTTGACTCGGAAAGCTCCCAAAGTAATATCTTTTGGAGTTCCTTATTTTTTCTTAATTCATTGAATTGATTTATGAGAAGTGTTTTTGAGACCGTATTTCCGCCATCCTCAAAATCCATTTCTTCTTTGATTAAATCTTTTTTCGACCAATAGTCTTGAGATTTAACATATTCCGAACTTAATTTTTCTATGCCACCGAAATAGTTGTAAACCAATTTCTTATCTACATCAGCGAATTTGGAAACATTTGTAACAGTGATTTCCTTATGCCCTTTGGTTTTAAGAATTCTACCTACCGAATTAATCATTTTTTGGATCGTCCGTTCCTTATCTCTAATTGGACCACTTACTTTTTTCCTTGACATTAGAATTATTTTGCCGCAAGTTGCAATTTTTTATTGATATCTTCAAATGCATTTAGCGCTTTATCTAACTGTTCTTTGTCATGTGTAGCCATTACAGCCATCCTAATTCTGGCGTCCTTTCTTGCTACTGCAGGATACAATATCGGATTGGTGTAGATGCCTCTCTCAATAAGCATTTTTCCGACATCACCTGTGATATGTGGATCACCAATTTTGACTGGAACAATGGCAGATAAAGTAGTACCTGTATTTAAGCCAATAGTTTTTAATCCAGTTTTGAAATAATTAATATTATCCCAAATTTTTGTTCGCCAATGAGGCTCTTCATCAATTAGCTCAATCGCTTTTATTATTCCCATCGAAGATGGCGGTGCTGTTGCCGAGAATATTTGCTGGCGTGATTGAAACCGTATAAAAGCTGCAAGTTTTTCACTTGTGATGACATAGCCACCCACATTCGCAAATGTTTTACTAAAAGTTCCGGTAATAATATCAACTTTTCCCAAAATGTTTGCATCTTCCATTGCACCCCGTCCTGTCTGTCCAAGAACTCCAATGCCGTGCGCATCATCTACCATTAAGTAGGCGTCGTATTTTTTCACTAACCTATAGATCTCCTTTAGCGGCGCTACGTCACCATCTTGTGAATAAACTCCGTCCACAATCACTAATTTTGTTCTATATTTATCTTGAGAAGTCTTTAAGATATGTTCAAGAGCATCCAAATTATTATGTGGGAAAGATTTCGTATTTGTGAGAATACACCCCTCATAGACACTTGTATGAACAGCCATATCGACAATGGCTATATCTTCTTTCTGAAGCAAAATTTGTAGAGTAGCACTATTTGCTGTGTAACCTGTCGTAAAAACCGCGGCCTCTTCCTGCTTTCGACCAAAAAAGTTTGAAATTTTCTTTTCGATATCTTCGTGATATGCAAAATGACCTCCAATTAACGGGGATGCTCCAGCACCGGTACCATATTTTTCAATGCCTTCAATGGCTGCCTTTTTCACCTTAGGGTGTTGTGTAAACCCTAGATAATCATTGGATACAAAGCTAACGTAATTAACACTTTTGTTCTCAATCTCCACGCTCATTATTGAATTGCATCCGCTAAAGTTCTTCAGTCTGTAATTCATGTGACCATTTGATTTCATAAACTTCAAAAAATCATAAAACACTTCTGCACGTTGAGATATGTCCAGTCCTTGAATGTTTTCAAAATCTTTAAAGGTTGCGGTAGTAAAGTTTATTTCCATATTATCTTTTTTCAAATATAAGTTATTTCTCCTTAATATGAATTATTTTTCAATTATCTACGCAGGCTTTTTTTTAAGCAATTTTGAAAGGTATGATTTCTAATGATTAGAATTAAAAAATATTATTTATAATTCACTAGTCTAATAATTAATTAATAGTAAATTAATTTGATAACCTGATATAAAGGCATTTATTACTTAATAAAAACAATATATATCATTATATTTGGATATAATATAAATTTTATTATCTTTGGAAAACAATAACAAATAAAATATCATTATGAAAAAGAAACTTACACTAAACAAAGAAAAAATCACGAAGTTGACCAATCAACAATCCATACTGATAAAAGGTGGAAACGAGATGGCTGCTAATTCAGTTCGTAGCACTAATAGGACGTTTACTTGTTGTTGGTGCACGGGAGGAGATGATTCCAATGTTTCATGCAACAGCTGTACAGTAACAAAGGATTTATAAATTTAGTCTAATAATCATTTGAAGCAATTGCGTTTCTTCTGAATTAAGGTTACCAGCTGTCTTGCATGTCTTAGACAGCTGTTTTTTTTATGGATATACATAACAAGATAATAGAGATTGGAAATTGTATTAGTAATGCTTGGAATACACAGCCTTATAATCATGATTTATCATTGATGACCGGCATAGGAGGTGTTCCGATTTTTTTCTACCAACTTTATAAATATACTGGTGATCTAAGATATATTAAGGACATTGAAGATGTGCTATATTTTATATTTGATGAAATAAATAATAGCGATAAAGAAATAAATCCTACTTATTGCACTGGCTTGGCTGGTGTGGGTTTCATGATAAACCTTCTTGAAAAGACTGAAGAACTGAAATATTTAGAACTTCATGAGGAACTTGAATCAATTGATGAAGTATTATTTGAAGTGGTTGATCTTTTTTTGCAAACAATTGATAATATTGATATAAATCATAAGGTTGAACATATTGATTTTTTACACGGGATGTTTGGGATTTCTTATTATTTACTGGAAAGACCTCATAACTGCGACAATATTCAGAAAATCATATTACTCTTCGAAAAATTAGCTGAAATAGTAATGGCAGAATGTTCCTTTTCTTATTTAACTTCCAATAGAACTTCATGGGATGAAAATTCATACAAAACAAATTTAGGACTCGCACATGGACATATATCATACATTTTGATTTTTTGCAGATTTATTGAACGCTATTCTAATAATAAAATTGTTAGAAATGCAATTCAAGAAAGTGTAAAAACAGTTTTTCTATTTAAAAATGAAAAGGTTTTAAAAAACCATTCTCTATTTCCCAGCATTGCAGTAAACAAGCAAACAGCTAATTACAATATTCATTTGGGTTGGTGTTATGGAGACCAGACGGTTTCTTATGGGTTAGCAAAAGCAAGTCAAATCTTAGAAGACGTAAATTTAAAGGAATCAGCTCTTGAAATTGCTCGATCAACACTATCTAGGTCAGACTGCAAATCGGCATTACTTGATGAAGAAAATTGCGAAATGGGGTTTTGCCATGGAACTATAAGTGTTGCATATTATCATAAACTGTGGTTGAAATTATCTGGTGACGAAAAGTTCAAAAATTTGTATCAAATTTTCAAAAAAGAAACAATAAAACGTGGGTCTTTAAAGAAGGGACTAGCAGGATATACAAAAAAAGATTTGAACAGAAATGATATTAGCTCAATTGGAATGCTAGATGGAATTTCTGGTATTGGAACGGTTTTAATCGATGCTGTAATTAAGGATAATAATTCAATTAATTGGCAATCCATTTTTTTATTAGAATAATTATGATAAAGTATATTCCGTTTGATAGGTTTGTTTTGAGAACACCAATTTTATCTTTAGACTTTCTAATTGCCACGTTAGATCAAGACAAACTTTCAGATGAAACAGTTATCAAACTATTAGAAAATGAAATAATTCGGGAAAGCATTTTTCTCGCCTCCCCTTCATTTTCAAAACAAATTGAAAAGTTTTTAGAAAATAAATTGAAAGAAAGTAAAAAGAAAGAAAAATTAAAATTAAGCTTTTTAAAATATTTGTCCAGAATGAGTACCAGATGTACCCCTTATGGATTATTTGCAGGTTGTTCAGTAGGAAGAATATCAAATAAAACTGAAATAATTCTTGACAATATTTCTAAATACAAGCGAAAAACTCGTCTTGATATGAATTTTCTTGTAGCATTATCAATGGAGCTTTCTAAAATCGGGGAAATCAGAAATAAGTTGCGTTTTTTTCCAAACTCAAGTATTTATAAAGTAGGCGAAAAACTTAGATATGTAGAGTACTATTACGAAGAAAATAGAAGATTACACGATATAGTTGCGGTTGAATGGTCGGTTTACTTAGATAAAGTAATCAAGAACTCAAAAAATGGTCTAAAATTACAAGAAATTGTCGATTTAATTGAAAATGAGGACATAACTAGATTGGAAGCAAGCGAATTTGTAGATGAATTAGTTGCTAACCAGATATTAATAAGTGAGTTAGAGCCAACAGTATCTGGACTAGAATTTTTAAAACATATTATTAGAATGTTGAAGGAGAATTTCGATGAAGAGTCAACAATTTTAGACTTTCTGCTGAATATTGATGATAAATTAACAAAAATTGACAATAAAATCGGCCATTCCATAAGTCAATATATAGCTATAAGCGATTTAATAAAAGAGGCACAATTAAACTATGATCTTAATTATCTATTTCAGTGCGATTTGACAATTGCTACTAATCGAAATGAAATTAGTGCTGACATAGTAAAAGATGTTGAAAAAGCAATGTCGTTGTTGATGAAAATCAATAGGATAAAAACTACAACCTATTTGGAGAAGTTCAAGGAAAATTTTCATGAAAGATATGAAGAACACGAAATGCCATTATCAGTTGTGTTAGATCCAGAAGTTGGGATAGGTTATGGTAGAAATGTTTCAGTCAACGATGAAAGCCCATTGCTTGAAGGCCTGTATATCCCACGAACTAAGCGAGGAAAAAATGATTTTGTAGAAATAAATTGGACTGAAATTGACCATATTTTACAAGATAAAATAACCGATGCAAACAAAAATAATTTATATGTTATTGAATTAAATGATGAAGATTTTTCATCTATTAAAGAAGCACCCATAGAAGAATTTCCTGAAACATTATCAGTATTAATTGAATTAGCTTCAGTTAATAATAAAAGTAAAATTAAACTACATGGTGGAGGAGGCAGCAGTGCCGCAAATCTTCTTGCCAGATTTTCTCATGGCGATTACAAAATAAAGAAGATTGTAGAGGAAATTGTAGAGATTGAATGTGATTTGAATAAGCACAAACTGCTGGCTGAAATTGTTCATTTGCCCGAATCAAGAGTTGGAAATATTTTATCCAGGCCAGATTTTAGACAATATGAAATTCCATACTTGGCAGGATCGAACAAAAATATACAGAGTCAGATTGAGCTCGATGATATAGGTGTTTCTATAAGAAATGGAAAAATTTTCTTAAGGTCAAAATCCAGAAATAAAGAAATTTTACCAAGATTAACAAATGCTCATAATTACTCAAACAGCGATTCACTTCCTATTTATCATTTTCTAAGCGATATTCAAACAGAATATAGCCCTCGTGCAGTATATTTAGATTTGAGTTCAATTAATGCATTGTACAAATTCATTCCTAGAATCGAATATAGAAATGTTATTGTTTCTTATGCGACATGGAATCTTAATGCTTCTGATTTTGAAAAACTTAAAGAATCGATTAATAACGAAGAGTTATTTAGAAAAAACGTTATCAGATTTCAAGAAAAATTTTCAATTCCAGATTTCTTTGTTTTTAGCGAAGGTGACAATGATCTATATGTTAACTTAAATAACATAACGAGCATGAAAATGTTTATTGATTCATTGAAGAATATAGAATTCATAAAATTGAACGAATTTATTTTTTCTGATAAAAAGCAGGTCGTTAAGGATATTTATGGGAACAGTTATGCAAATGAAATAATTTTAAGTTTCTATAAAAAAAGCTAATATGAAATCAAATAAATTAAATGTTTATAATATTCTCGGTGGAGAATGGATTTACTATAAAATTTACATTGGAACTAAGCAAGCGGATGATCTACTTAAGAAGCAAATATTTGAATTAGCAAAAAAACTATTAAGCAATAAGACTATTGATTCATGGTTTTTTATCCGGTATAATGATCCAAGTTTTCACATTAGAATTAGGTTTAAATTATACAATGAATCCGACCTTTTCGAAATCGTCAGTGAAATGTATAATGTCTTAAACCCTCTTGTTAGAGACTTTTCCATTTGGAAAGTTCAATTGGACACTTACAATAGAGAAATTGAAAGATATGGCAAAGAAACAATGGAGCTGTCTGAAAAAATATTTTTTTATGATAGTATGATGGTTTTAGACTTTCTTAATCGTTTTAAGGATGAAAATTTGAGATGGCTGTTTTCTTTAAAGGCAATTGATAGTTTTTTAGACATATTTGAATATTCTATAGAGGAAAAAATATTATTAATGCAATTTTTGGCGGCTGCTTTCAAGAAGGAATATGAAGTGTCACAAACTTTTAATACAAGTCTCAATAATAAATATAGGTTAGTTAGAGCGGAAATTACTGAGTTTATGGAATCCAATGAAGACTCGTCTTTAATAGATATTTTAGACAAAAAAGCTGAAATGATCCAAGTTAACCATCCCAATTTCATAATTTTTTTGAAAAATAATTTAGAAATTGATTTAAAAGAATTTTTATCAAGCCATATACATATGACAATGAATAGAATATTTCGCTCCAAAAATCGTGATCATGAAATGATATGTTATGATTTTTTAAGCAGATATTATAAATCAAAAATTGCAATAACAAAATACAAAAATTAAAAAAATGAAGTATATAGCCTTAATGATGTTATTATTTTCAACACTTTTATATGCTCAACATCTGAACAAAATACGCATTTTAGATAGTGAAGAAGGCAATCCAATTGCAAATGCGAGAGTGCTTTTTCATGGCGAGATTGCCTACTCTAACGATGATGGTTTTATTATGATTCCACAGAACACAAATGAGGTAGAGGTTTCAAAATCAGGTTATAATACTATCAAAATAAACAAAATGCCTTCCGTTATTCGCTTGTCGCCTGCTTATAAAGAAATTGAAGAAATTAAAATAGTGAATGTTGACATTAGGAAAATTTTTATTGACGTACATAAAAATTATAAGAAGGTATACAATACCGATCCTTCAATTTATGAAATTGTTTACAAACAAAAAGATTATTTTAACGATTCCCTATCTTTCCTGTTAATCGCAGACGCACAAGTTTGGACTGCAGATAATTCTTATAATTTTAAAGCTGCACAAGAAAAAGAATATGATGGTTTTGTGCAGCTTGAGTTAAATAGCCTTAAACACCTGAATTCTTCTATTTTGGGAAATAACATTTGTGAAGGGTATTCAATCAACCAATCAAGAGATTTTGTTGGTAATTTGTTCTTTAATTATGAGTTAAGAAGGACCTTAAATTATTTCCGTATTGAAGGTGCGAAATATTCAGGAAGATTGATTAGAGAAAATGGTAATGAGCAAATTATAAATTTTAAAATATCAACCTCTATAATTGATGTTTACGGTCTTATTACTTACAACAAAATCGACAAAGCAATCACTAACTATGAAATCAATTATGACCAATCGAAATTTCCTGCTGAAAAAAGGATTACAAGTACCAATGAAAGCTTTGAATACAAAGTGGGCAACGGCGTCATTATTTATGAATTTTATAAAACCAGTAAAAAATATTTACCTTCATTTATGAAGACAAGAGGTTATAGCTATTGTATTTATGGGGGTGTTCAAAACAAAAATGCTTTTGATAGGGAAATTATTTTTAGAAGACATCAAAAGGCAAAAACTTCAGGTTTAGTTGATAGAATTGACTTAAATAAAAAAATTTGGGAAAATATTCCAACCCGTCAAACTAATCAAAACAATATTATTCTTTCACGAGAGGAAGAGAGATTCCTAAACGAGACAGCTTATGAAAACTAAACTATCAATCTTTTTACTTATTTTTTGTTCCATAGTTTCTGCTCAAACACATAGGTTTATTTATCATGTTGAATATAAGAAGGATACCACATCCTCTTTTATCAACAAAGAGTATTATCATTTGGATATTTCAGGAAGCATAATTGATTATTACAAAAGAGATTTCTTCATTGCGGATTCTTTAATCAATAATAATAGCCCGTTCCCTGAACTTATGCAATTGAATACCTCTCAGATAATTTCCCATCGAAGAGGGAGTGATGAGTTTGAGGAATTTGATCTGCTTGAAAACACTGTTCTTAATCTTCAAACCCAAGATGCACAAGAGTGGAAGCTAATCAATGAAAAAAAAAGAGAAAGAGAATTGGTTCTACAAAAAGCAACAACTTCTTGGGGAGGCAGAAAATGGATTGCGTGGTTCGCTTTGGAAATCCCATTCCAGGAAGGACCATACAAATTTCATGGTTTACCAGGATTAATTGTAGAATTAAAAGATGAAAAGGAAAATTTCTTGTTTTTACTAACCAAGTCAGAAAATCTAGGTACATCATATAGAAATCAATTTATCGAAATGGCAAAAAAAATGAGTGTTCCTGTAACTTGGGAGAAATATAAGAATGCAAAATTGTCTTATTACAATTCGCCTGTAAATTTTATTAGAAATAGCATAGGGACATCTAATAATTCAGAATTTTTTCTAAATGATGGAACTAGAGTTAACGCTAGTAATATGCGAGAAATAAATGAAAACTTGAGAAAGAAAATTAAAAGTTTTAATAATCCTATTGATTTGAATAAGGTAATCTCATATCCATGACCATCCTATTTATTGTCTGCGAAGAGAAAAATTTATGCTTCCATTCAGTCCGTATTAATCGAATCGATAGGTACTAATTTTGATTTTCTCACTTTGAATTGAATAAATTACAATACTAGCTTTATTAAGTCATTATTTAAAATAATTATAGATTATTTTTAAAATTTTATATCAATTCAATTGGATATATTATTTATTTTGTTAACTTTGAAACAATATTATTAAAATTCAAATGGAAAAAATCAAATCTGGCTTTTTTTATATTGCATTGATTCTTGTTGCGAATTTATCTTTCATGTTTGGTCAAACTCATAGATTTATATATGAATTAGAATTTAAGCAAGATTCTACATCATTGGTAAAGCAAAAAGAATTGGTTGTGTTGGATGTAAGTCAGGAAAAAGTGAAATTTTATGATATGGTTTTTTTAAAAACTGACTCACTAAGAAAAAGAACACAGCAAGACTGGAAAAACTATTCTAGAACTAATCAAACAATATTACGTAATCGTGGATCAAATGTTAATTTCAATTATATTAATGTAGATGGTAATTATTTCAGAATTAAGAGTATTGATGATTTAAAATGGCAAATTCTTATGGATACTAAAAGTTTAGGCGGTATGAAGCTACAGAAGGCTGAATGTTTTTTTGGAGGCAGAAAATGGATTGCTTGGTTTAATACTGAAATACCAATTTATGAAGGACCTTATAAATTTTCAGGTCTTCCAGGGTTAATTTGTGAGCTATATGATATTAAAGGCAACTATCACTATACTCTCCAAATGAACATAAACCTTAACAACGATTTTAACACTTCGGAATATTTAGAAACATATTATGGGCAACGACCGTTGGATATTACCTATCTACAGTATCAAATAATTTTAAGACAAAAATATGATGATCCCATTAAAGATTTAAGGTATTCAATTCAAAATCAAGGGCAGGCAATCATAGATGACAAAATAATAAAAAATTTAGAAGAATTGAATTTGGTGAAAATCAACAAACAAAAGAGTATAAAAACCAATAATAATCCAATAGAAATAGACAAAGCAGTAAAATATACTCAATAATAATTTAGTAAATCTTGTTTAACCATTAAATCTTTACACTATGAAAAAGTTAGAAAAACTTGAAGTGAAAAAGCTTTCTTTAAAGCAAATGAATGTAGTTTACGGTGCTACCGTATCCACTACAGGCGGTGTTACCACAAATACAGGTGGTTCATTTGACAGTGATCAAGGAGGAGACGGAGGAGCACTCGACTCAGACGTCCCGCCAAGGCAAGAGTTAGAATTACAAGCGTAATTCTTACAGTAAGAGGTTGTATTTGACAACCTCTTTTTATTCTGCAATTTTTATTTTAGATAATAGTGTTTTGGTAGTTTTTTAACTAATCCAATACAATCAAATATTTATTTGTAGTGAATGAATTCAATTCTGGGCTACTTTGGAGAAGCAATTAAATGTTTATCGTAAAATTAACGATCGGGCTGGAGATGTGCACTTACAATTTAAATGTTCTAGCTTGTTATCTAGCAATTGTAACCGCCAAAATATGAATTAAAACTACACAAAACGGTCTCCATTAAATTTACCCTATATGATATTGATATTCAGCGACATTTTTGATCATACGACCACAAAAGTCTGCGAATGGCTAAGATTTTACAAGGCTGATTTTTTGAGAATTAATAGAGAAGACGACGTGAAGTTTATTTCTTGGGATTTCCAAGCCGACAGTATTCTTGTATCTTACAAAAATTCAGTTATTAATACTGGTGATATTTCATGCGTGTGGTATAGAAGAGGTGGTCTTCCGCATAATATCAAAATAGCGAAGCTACAAAATGATTTTAATTATCTATTAGAAGATGGTAATATCATAAAAACAAAGGTTTTAGATGAGTTTAATTTGTTAATAAATAATGTTCAGAGAAAAATGGAAAGTAATAAAAGTGTTGGAAATTATTTTAATTCAAGACTTAATAAGTTAAAGGTTTTACAAATTGCAAAGGAAAGTGATTTGATAATACCTATGACTTACATCGTAACAAACAAGATAGACTTACAAAAAATTCTAGAAAATCATAAAGTAGTGACTAAAGCAATAACCGAAAGTGTTTATGAGTTTACAAACAATTTTGCTTATTATACATATACCGAAGAGATTACCCATAGAGATATAAAAAATCTGCATGACGTTTTTCCTCCTTCTCTTATACAGGTTAAAATCGATAAAGAATTTGAAATAAGAAGTTTCTACTTAAGAGGTAAATTTTACTCGATGGCTATCTTTTCACAATATTCGGATGAAACAAAAACCGACTTTAGAAAATCAAGCAGCAAGAATCCTAATAGATTTTTACCGTACAAATTGCCAGACTGGATTGAAGACAAATTATTAAAAGTTTTTGAAGAATTACAATTAAATACTGGTTCTGTTGATTTAATATATTCCACTTCCCATGAATATATTTTTTTAGAAATAAATCCTGTAGGTCAATTTTCCATGACATCACTTCCCTGTAATTATAATTTAGAAAAAATCATGGCTGAAGAATTAATAAAAATTTCCTCTAATGAAAATAAAGAAACTTATACTCAAACAGAATGTTGATCTACCTTTATTCTTGAATTTTATATCATACAATAAATACAAAAAGGCAAATTTTGAAAAAGCAAAAAAATATTATGTATTAAACGATGAATTAAATTGTAGAAATTATTTTATTGCGAATGAAAGACCTATTTCTTTATTAATTGATTTATCATATATAGAATAATGAAGACAAATCAGGAAAAATTTCTACTCATTTATCCGGACTGCATTTTAGTTAACGGTTATAGAAAAATGTTAATTATGGACATGAGCAGGAAAAATTATTATGAAATCTCATCGTCTTATTATGAAATTCTTTGTGATTTCAGAAAAGAAAAAATTAGCAGCATTTTAATTAAATATGAAAGTGAACAAGAAAATGTAAACGAATTAATTAGTTTTTTAGTAAATAATGATTTAGCGACTTATGTTGATAGCATTTCATCTTTTCCAGAAATCAGCACAGAGTATTTTACAAATAGATTAATAAGGGACGGAATAATTGAAGGTAATGACCAAAGTGATAAAAATTGGTTACGCTCATTAATTGTTGCATTTAATAATGTTAAATGTGAATCTTTAGAGTTCGTTTACTATAACAAATTAGAAATCTCTGATTACGATGCTTTATTTGAAATGTTATTATTAACGGAATTAAAATCAATAATCTTAGTTACACACTACAATAATAAAATTTCTCAACTGAAATATAAGCAAATTTTGGAGAAATATCCTTTTATATGTTTTTTATACCTCTTTGGTTCTGATGAATATAAATCAATTAGCATTCGTACAGAATTTGGTGATATTGGTAATCGGAAAATTGTTTTTAGCAAACAAATAATTAACAACCACAAAGATTGTGGAAATATAAAAATTGAAAACTTTACCCTTCCCAAAATTGAAGATATTACCGCCAACAAATCATGTAACTCTTGTTTAGGTAATAAGCTTTCCATTGATTTAAGTGGAAAAGTTAAAAATTGTCCATCCTTTAAAAATAATTTTGGTAACGTTGGATCTACTCCATTATCTGAAATTGTTAACAATGAAGATTTTAAATTATACACAAAAATCACTAAAGATGATATAGAAACATGTAAAGATTGTCAATACCGATATATATGTAAGGATTGTAGAGCATATATTCAGGATCCTAAAAATATTTTTTCCAAGCCACTCAAATGTGGATATGATCCCTATTTGGATAGATGGGACAATTGGCGTGAAAATCCATTAAATAAAGATTCTATAAAATATTATGAATTATAAACAAATAATAAATTTAATTCGAGTATTTATCATAATGGGTATGAATATTAATAGCTTTAAAGCACAAAACGAAAGCCCTATGAAAGCAATCGATCGTAAGGAGCATATAGAAAATCAATATAATATTTCAAAAATAGATATTAATATGCTTAGCGAGGATATTTTACATTTCGACAAAAATAATAATTTACCACTTAATTATATACCATTTCCTGTAGCCAAGTATGATTATTTTTATGATAATAGTTTTAAAGGGTTACAGAGCTTTGTGTTCACTAAACCATATAAAAAGGGTAGATTAGTTTTTTTTGTAGGAATATCACCTAAAGTTTCCAAAAATTTATTTGAAGATAACTTTGAGATTTTATTATGTATAGGTTTTTATAGTGAAATGGAGATTGAAGAAATAAATCAGTCGATTAAAGCAAATATTTCATCCAGAAATCATCCTGATTATCTTTTTTCAGGCAGTTTCAATAATCTAAATCTAAATCATGAATTTGTGTCTTTCAAAACCTTCGAGGGTGCTTCTTTTGCAATTGTAAACATGAAACTTTTTAATTTAGCAGAAGGAAATCTTATTCTCATTACACCGTATGATAAAAATTATTTTACTTATAAACAAATTAATATCATTCGAAATTTTGTCGACAAAAGTCACCTAGAAAATTTTATAGAAAGGCAGATCAAAGATTGGCAAATCGTTAATTTTGATTATGAAGAATGTCTATAAAATTTCCATTCTATAAACAACCCGATGCCAAAGACTGTGGTCCCACTTGCTTACGAATCGTAAGCAAGTTTTATGGAAAGACTATTCCACTGCAACAAATTCGCAATCTTTCTGAAACCACTAGAGAAGGCAGTTCGCTTTTGGGTTTAAGTGATGCAGCGGAGAGTTTAGGTTATAAAACCTTAGGGGTTCAGATTGATTTCAAAACTTTGCAGGAAGAGGTTCCGCTTCCGTGTATCGTTCATTGGAATAAATACCATTTTGTTGTAGTTTACGAAATTGACAAATCGGGAAAAGTTTATATTTCTGATCCAAGTTATGGTCTGATTACTTATACAAAAGAGGAATTTATTAAATTTTGGATTGGAGAAAATGCTGATGAAACTACAGAAGAGGGCATTGCATTAATTTTAGAGACAACACCGGCTTTCTTTCAAAGCGAATTTGATGATCAGGAAAGTAAAGCAAGTTTTTCATTTTTGTTCAAGTATCTTTTGAAATACAAATCATTAGTATTTCAGTTGGTGATCGGATTATTGGGAGCTAGTTTACTTTCTCTCATTTTTCCTTTCCTTACACAAAGCATCGTCGATGTCGGAATTCAAAATCAGGATCTTAATTTTATCTATCTGGTACTGGCGGCCCAAATTATGTTGTTTGTTGGAAGAACGGGGATAGAGGTAATTAGAAGTTGGATTCTGCTTCACCTTTCGACCAGAATTAACATTTCAATTATCTCCGATTTCTTCATCAAATTAATGAAATTGCCTATTAGCTTTTTTGATACTAGGATGACGGGAGATATAATGCAGCGGATTAATGATCACCATCGTATTGAGCAACTTCTTACAAATTCATCGCTAAGCACACTTTTTTCGCTAGTCAACTTAATCGTTTTTAGCATTGTATTATTATTTTATGATTACCGACTTTTCCTAATTTATTTGAATGGTGGACTATTATATGTAGGTTGGATTTTGTATTTTCTAAAAAAAAGAAAAGAGCTGGACTATAAACGCTTCTCGCAGGTTTCACAGGAACAGAGCAAAGTTATTGAACTGGTAAACGGTATGCAGGAAATAAAAATGCACAACGCAGAAAAAAAGAAACGCTGGGGTTGGGAATTTATGCAGGTTAAACTTTTCAAGATTCATATAAAGTCACTTTCACTTGAACAGTGGCAGTCTGTTGGAGGAAATTTCATTAATCAAATGAAAGATATTTTTGTCAGTTTCCTTTCTGCAAAATTAGTTTTATCAGGAAATCTTACTTTAGGAATGATGCTTTCCGTGCAATATATTATTGGACAACTCAACAGTCCACTTTTGCAACTAGTAGATTTTATAAGGCAAACCCAAGATGCAAAAATCTCTTTAGAACGTTTGGGTGAAATTCACGACAAAGAAGATGAAGAGAACAAAGATGAGCAATACGTTTCTGAAATTCCTTCCAAGGATATTGAAGTTAACAATGTTTCATTTCGATATGTTGGTTCAGACCAATTTGTTTTTAAAAATTTAAATTTATCTATTCCCTTTCAAAGGACAACTGCAATTGTTGGTTCTTCAGGCAGTGGAAAGACCACACTTCTTAAATTATTAATGAAGTTTTATGAACCCAACGAAGGTGAAATAAAAATCGGAAGCACCAATCTGAAAAATATTTCTCCAAGATTCTGGAGAGAACATTGTGGTGTAGTTATGCAGGAAGGTTATGTATTCAATGACACTATTGCAGAAAATATAGCTATAGGCGAAGATTATGTTGATAAACAAAAACTTAGAAAAGCCGTTGAGATTGCAAACATCAAAGATTTTGTAGAAAGTCTTCCGTTAAGCTATAACACGAAAATTGGCAACGAAGGAGTTGGAGTTAGCGGAGGGCAAAAACAGCGTTTATTCATTGCAAGAGCTGTTTATAAATCTCCCGACTATATATTTTTTGATGAAGCCACCTCTGCATTGGATGCCAATAATGAAAAAATAATTATGGAAAATTTAGAACAATTTTTTGAAGGTAAAACTGCTATTGTAATTGCACACCGGTTGTCCACGGTAAAACACGCAGACAAAATTATTGTTTTGGATCAGGGTAAGGTTGTAGAAGAAGGAAACCATCAAGAGCTCGTTGCTTTGAAAGGTGAATATTATCGTTTGGTTAAAAATCAATTAGAATTAGGAAATTAAGATGGATATGGATAAAATAAAAGTATTATCGTCGTTATTCTTTGTATTGTTTTTTTCTCTTGTGTTCGCACAAAAGAAAATTCCTGTAATTAAGTCAAATACTCAAAATGTAACTATTATTGAAGATGGTTTATCCAAGACGGATTGGAGCCTAAATCCATCATTAAAACCAGATGTTTATGCAACCGGTAAGGTTGTTAAAAAAAAGAGTGTGAAACTTATTACTGACATAGACTCTATCAGTGTTATGTTACGTCCAAGTGAAAAATTCGATTTCGTTGTTCTCTATAAAGGCAAAGATTCCTGCCATACAAGATTCCAATCACCTGAAAAAAGAAATTTTGACTTTAAAGTTTCAAAAAACGATACCATTCCCTTCACTTTTACCGAGAAAAACAATATCCAGTTCAAAGTATTATTTAATAAAAGAGATACTTTAAATCTTGTATTTGATACCGGAGCATCGGGTTTTCATTTAACCAGGGAACAAATCAAGAAATACTTCAATCCTGATGGAAAGAAGGAGAAAATTTTGATGAGCGATATTAATGATAACGAGTTTAAGATCGGACACTTATTATGTGAGCATCAACAAATCTATCCAACAAGCGAAGCTCCTTTCGGTTCTTCAGGTGTGGTAGGCTGGGATGTATTCGATGAAAAGATTGTTGAAATAAATTATGATAAAAATATAATCATTATCCATAATAATGCACTGAAGATTTCTAGGGATTATCAACGAATGGATTTAAGATTTATACGCGAGCATTTTTTTCTAACAACACAATTAGAGATTGGAAATCAAAAATTTAAAAATATTTTTCTTTTTGACACTGGATACCAACGAACTGTGTTGCTTGATAAAGATTTGGTTAATGAACAACATTATCCAAAAGACAAATTACCCGTAATTAAAAAAACGACATTGAAAAATTCATTGAACGAAAATGTCAACGTCGTTACTCTGTTAAATGAACGCCTTCGTTTAGGGAAATATACACTTCATAACGTACCTGTGCAATTGCTTTCCTCTTCAAATCCATTAGGATTCAAGTCTCATTTTTTAGGAAACGAAGTATTAAAACGATTCAACACAATTTTAGATTTTAAAAAGAATGTCGCTTATTTTAAACCAAGTAAATACTTTGATGCAAAATATGCCGAAAAAAGATAAAGTTCATTTATATGAGGGCGGTCGCCATGTCCTGACTGATGGCATTAGTATTAATCAAAAAATTCACTTTATTATGAAAAAGAAAGTAAAGTTAGTTTCTAAACTGGAGGATAAGGCTCTGGTTAAGAAAGCAATTAAGACTTCTGAAAATGAAAAAATGGATTTGTACAAGTCAATCTTTGGAGGAAATATTGAAGCGAATAGCTGTAATGTGGCAATCTCTGAGGTTGACGGTGCATCAGCTGCCTACAACAGAACAGGACAGTTTTTGAGAGTTTAATCATTTTCAATTTCTCCGTCAGTTAATACTGACGGAGATTTAAACTTATGCGTATGGAAAAAATATCATCTTTTGTATTAAAGGTAGCCAGTCGGTGTAATCTTAACTGTAGCTATTGCTACATGTATAATCTAGGAGACAATACATATTTGGATCAGCCTAAATTTATGACTATTGAAACAGTAAAAATATTTGCTGAAAAATTAGAAAGTTATTGTTCCAATAACAATATCAGGTTTTTACAAATTGTTTTTCACGGTGGTGAGCCCTTGTTATGGGATAAGCAAAATTATATTGAATCCATTAATGTATTTAAGGAAACAATTCCGAATGTAAAATTTGATTTTGCGTTACAAACTAACGGTGTAACATTGACCGAAGATTGGTGCCAACTATTCAAAAGTCTTGATATTAGAATCGGAATAAGTATGGATGGTCCGAAAAAACACCATGATAAGTACCGAGTTTTTCATAACGGGAGAGGATCATATAATAAAGTCATAAATGCGATTAATTTAGGCAAGAAATATAATCTGAATAATATCTTGTCAGTTGTTAATTTAGAAATTGGACCGGAAGAATTTTATGATGAAATTAAAAAAACTGGTGTTCAAAATTTCAATTTATTATTGCCAGACGGACACTATGATAATCTTCCTAATGGATTTGACAGTGAAAAAGTAAATACAATAAATCATACTCCTTATGCTGATTGGTTAATACAAATTTTTGATTTGTGGAAAAAAGATAACAATCGACCAATGATCAGATTCTTTCTGACCTTAATTTACCTCATTACGGGGAATGAAGTTGGAGATCAAATGTTAGGGAAACTTACCAATGGTGTAGCGGTTTTAGAAACTAATGGGGCGTTAGAAGTTTCAGATTCAATTCGTGCAAGTTATGAAGGAATTACAAGAAACAATCTGAATATATACAGAAATAATATCGAAGATTTACACAATGACCTTCTTTTTGAGGTATATTTTGATAGTCACAATCTAGTGAGTGCAGATTGTCTTAACTGCGAGATATATGAAATCTGTGGTGGTGGATTTCTGGGAAATAGATATTCAAATAAAAGAGGGTTTAACAATCCTACTATCTACTGTCATGATACCATAAAACTTGTAACTTATATACAAAATGACTTGTTAGATTCTTTTGAAGAAGGAATGACTGAACAATTGGAATTAGATTATGTTTCATACGAAGAAATTTTGAAAAGCAATCAAAAAAGAAATTTGGAGATACATGAAAATGTTAAACAAAAATTAGAATTTTTCAAACAAAATGTTTAAAGGAGGTATTTTAATTTATAGCGGAATTGATGACTTTTTAAAGGAGCAACTTAAAATTAATTCGGGCGTTGAACCAATTCAATTTTCAGGTGAAGTAGAATATCGGGAAAATTCTTACATCCCTAAAAAAGATTGGCGTAATCTAAATGAAAAAGAGTTGCAAAATTTATTAACAACTAACAAAAATTTGCCATTTTTTAGGGCGATTAGTATAGGTAATACTCCAACAAGAATTAAAGAATTGGTAAAGCGACTTGAACTTCACAAAAGTAACAGTTTATTTGAAATTGATTCTCTACTAAAACAAAATGAAAAGGTTGTAACCGAACTAAGTGATGAACTTGAATTATTTCTCAAAACAAAATCTTCTAGCAAAAGGTTTAAATTTCATAGGATAACAAAAGGACAGCCAAATCGGGAAACAACTACATTTCATTCAATTGATAAAAAGTTTATCAAATTTATAGGTTTACATATTGATGAAAGTAAAGTTTTCACACCCTATACTGCTCATAAATCGGATAATAGAATTTCTATCAATATAAGTGAAGAATCTAGATATTTATTTTTTGTTAACCTAACATTAAGGCAAATCGCAGATATGGTGAAAGACAATAGATTAAATTCATCCAATATCGTTGAAAGCTTCTTCGGAGAATTTCCCAATTATCCAATAATAAGATTGGAAATAAAGCCTTTTCAATACTACATAGCGCCGACTGATAATTTAATACATGATGGAAGTACCTTAAATAATAAAGGATTTGATATAACAATTGTATACACAGGTATTTTTGACCAATATTGAAATGAAAACAGGAATAAAAATTTTTGCGCCAGGTTTAGATTTTTCAAATTCAGTTGAAATTAATTCAGGGGTTTTCCATCATAGCTTAGTTACGCAATACTATGATGAGAAAAACCAATATAATAAGAATTGTAAATATGAACAGGAAGCGTTTTTACCAAAAAATGATTGGAAACCGTTAGTTGTAAATAGCCTAAAAACTATTAAATCAAATACTTTCAATAAAACTTCAAACACCATATATATTGGAAAAATTCCAATGTCTTTTCAAACTATTATTGATGAAATAGGCATTAATAATGCAAATTGCGAGAAAGATGTTTTTGATATATTCCGTCAAAGCGAAAAAAGGATTAAAGAAGTGAATCTCTTGCTTAATAATTTCCTGGAGAATTTATCACCGGAATCATATAATTTTTTGAGTTTATCAACGAATAATCCAGGTTGTGTGAGTGTTTCTTTTGATAAAAAAAATCTACCGTTAGATTACACTTTTGATGATATAAAATTTATTGGTCTTCATAAAGATAGTTCTAACGCCCAAATCAAAATCCATACATCTCATAAATTTGGAAATAGATTGACAATCAATTTGGGGAAACAATCTCGATACTTGCTATTTATAAACCTAACAATATTGCAAATTTACAATATGCTTATTAGAGAGAAAGGTGTGAAAAAAGAGAAGATAAATAATAAAAATATTACACAATTATTTTTTGAGTTTTTTCCAGATTATCCTGTAATAAGAATCAAACAAGATCCTTACGAATTCTATATAGCTCCAACAGATAATTGTATTCATGATGGCTCCACAGTTAATACAAAGAGTTTGGATATTGTTATGACGTATTTGGGACATTTTAAAATTCAATAATAAATTGGAAAAAGAAAAAGACATATTAGACAATCTTGAACTACGTTCAGAAAACGTGCAGGATATTCTCACGCAGCCGCCACATTGGATGATTCGATGGGGAAACACGGTAATTTTCGTCATTCTCCTGATGGTTCTCTTGATGAGTTACATAATTAAGTATCCTGAGTTTATACCTGCCCCAATAGTCGTAACTTCCAAAAATCCACCTGAAAAACTTGAAGCAAGAACAAATTCTAAAATTGAAAAAATTTTAGTTAAAGATCATCAGTCTGTAAATAAAAACCAAGTTATGATGATACTTCAGTCAGCTGCTGATTACAAGGATATTCTTGCTCTGAAAGAGATAGTAGATTCAATGTCATCATCACAAGTTCTCTACTTCCCTACTCAACAGGCATCAGGCTTCAAACTTGGCGAAATACAAGGAGATTACAATAGTTTTGCAAAAGCGTTGCAGGATGAAAAACTTTTTACTCGTCTCAAGCCCTATGCTCCTGAAAATATTGCTGCAAACCAAAGTCTTGGAGAATACAGGGCAAGGATTGCTACATTACAACAGCAGCGGAACTTAGAAATTACAAAATTTGACCTTACCAAAAAAAATTACTTACGCTCCCAAGAATTGTTCAATCAAGGTGTAATTGCCGCGATGGAATTAGAAAATGAAAAAATAAAATTTCTACAGGCTGAACAAAATTTGAAAAATATCAATATAACACTGTCACAGATGCAGGAAGCTGTTTCAAATCTAAATAAAACCAAAAGCGGTGCATCAATAAATACTGAGAAAGATAAGATTACTTACAGCTCCCAAACGCTCCAATTATTTGAGCAGCTACGAAAATCACTAAGACAATGGGAACAAAATTATCTCATTATTTCTTCTACTGAAGGAGTCGTTAGTTTCCAACAATTTTGGGGAGAGAACCAATTTGTAAAACCTGGCGATATTGTGATGTCTGTTCTACCCAATGATAAGGAATTTGTTGTTGGTCGGATGTTGATTCCATCCGTTAATTCGGGTAAAGTTAAACCAAATCAAAAGGTTTTAGTAAAGCTTGATAATTACCGATACCAAGAATATGGAATCGTTGAAGGCAAGGTCCAAAACATCTCTCTTACTCCAGATGACAAAGGAAACTATTATGTTGACATTTTGCTTCCAAAAGGATTGCAGACTTCTTTTGGCAAAAAGTTGGCATTTGATAGAGAACTTAAAGGAAGTGCCGAAATTGTTACAGAGGATTTAAGGCTTATTGAAAGGTTTTTCTATCAAATTAGGAAATTGTTGGGGTATCAAGCTTAATTATCAAAATTCACATATAAAAACATTATTAATGTACATAATGGTTTGTTACTCTAACCTAAACTCATTTATCAAAAATTAAGTACCTATTCGCTACCCATCTTTGGTCGATGCTAATCTGTGACCAATTCCCTTCTTCGTTATAAATAAATACTTCGCTACCTTTCAGCAAAGCACCGATTTTGGGGAAATTAGATCCAGCTCCAGAACGCATATTTAATGTATCAACATTTACTAAGGCTTTTTTAACAACAGTCGTAAATTTTGCAGAAATCCAATGCTGTCCTGATGATGAAATCCTATACCAACCATTCTGTTCTTCATACACCCTCAACACACCCCCAAACAATGCGGGTTCACGACTTTTCAGTAATGCTTTTGACAAAGAAGGACCGGTTCTTATATTTAAGGTCTTAGAAGTAACAGAGACATATTTTATGATCGCAGTGGCAGACATAGTAATCGGTCCTGCAAACCTTTCCGAAATCAAAGGGATAAAGTGCTTTTTGCAGGCTTCCACCTTATTTCCGCCGAAAAAGTTGGTTCCTGGGCAAGATTTGTTATTCGCAGCACCATTGTTTCTTACGCCGTTTGAGAGATTATACCAATGATGATACACGATAGTATTTGTATTTGGAGTAAGACAGAATTTTCTACATAAGGAAGTTGTGACGGAAATGATTGCTTCTCGTTGTTTTGTGCCCATTTCATCCGCCCCTTTATCAAAGTTACCCACATTCTCAATACAAAAGGCATTTGCGTTATTTCCATAGATACATGCAGGAGATTTTTCGAAATTTCTTCCGGTAACTACCGATCCATCGGGAAAAATTGAAATATGTTGCCCTATATCTGACCAGCCATTAACATTGATGTGGGTGTTTTTCATTCCTTTTTGTAGTTCGAAATGGTTTTTTCCATTAAAGTGGATATAGGACGGGATATAAGTATGGTGCTGCTGTATCATGACAATGGTTCGTGCAATTTTTAAACTTGAAATATAATTTTCAAATTCGTTGACATCCATCTTTGTAAATCCGTATTTGGTCTCCATAGAATTGCAACTAATAAAAATTGGGTTTATATCATAATTTTTTTTGTTCAATCCTTGTTTGTAATTTATTTTTTTCTATATTTGCATCATTAGGATTGCCTATCCCTCGGGATAGGTTGTCTTTTTTTATAGTCCGATTATTTCTTGCCTTGTGTACAGGGTCAACGTATTGTTGACTACTAATCCAATTGTTTTGATACCCTTATCATTTCCCGAAAGCAGTGCATGCTTTAAAACTTCAATATTTTTTGTGACGAAAACATGGTCATTTCCAAGATTTACGATGCATTCCCTCGCACCCGTCTTTCTGGCTTTCTTTAAAGAGTTTTTCAAGAAGTGATGGGAACTGCCAGGAATACTGCCATCCCACATCCTTGTGTAAGAATAGTAGCAACCAAATTGTTTAGTCCTCAAATTATAGACGTGAGGATTTTTTTTCAGGTCTGTATTTATTTCAGGTAAAGCCAGATAGTATTCCTGCATCTGCTTCCAAAAACCGACCGCTTCGTTATCATTAATCATGGAATTATTTCCATGACCGCCAGAAGGATCATAAAAATTGAAGGGAGGACGGATTAAATTGTTTTCTTTAATCAAGTCCGATGTTCCAAAATAATGCCTGTATCGCAAAAGATTAGGATCATTTTCCACGAGATAAAGCAATTCCGTTCCGATGGTCAGAATTTTTTCTTCAGTACTCATCATCCCTGCCGTATTTTCAGTTACCACTTTGAAGTGGTGGTAAACTGGGTTGTTGTCAGAATCCTGAACAATCAAGTTGCCGGATCCCCATTCTGTATCGGATAATTTAATGGTTACCAATTCTTCATTGCTCTGTATTGACTTGATTTTAGTCCAATTTCCTTGATTGGTCATTTTATACAGATGATAGGTCGCTTTATAGACCTGCTTATCCCAATAGAATTTGACATCTGATAGTGTGCTTTGGCTACTACCTGGTAATGCGGTGTAAGTTAGAGACGGTGAATTTGGAAGGACATTTTCTGTGATGGTCGTTATCAGAAGTTTTGAAGCTTCCGAAGGTGCATAGTCTTTTACAATAACAGGCTGCTGTCCGTCATAGTTCGCTTCTGCATATTCGATTTCCGCTTCAACTGTGACACGATAATAAAGTGGGTCGCTGAAGGGGACTTCTTGTAAATTTTCAAAATCGTCTCTCACAGAACAAGTTGATTCACCCATCATTCCTTCCTGTTCCAGGTCCACCTCTTTTATCAATGCCATCGAGCGAACAGAAGTGGCGTCTGCCAAATTTAAAGCACGATATAGTTTGACTTTTCTTACCCGGTAAATAGCATCATAAGAATTTATCTGTATTTCTATTCCCGGATTTATTCCCAATACTTCATTTTGGAGAATTGGAATAACGCTTTTGATTTCGGGAGTTTTTAGCGGATATGAACTAATCAGTTTTACCGGTCCTACCGCGGCACTCAATAGGCTGTGTTCCATTTGCGAATTGGTCTCCTTTACTGCATAAAAGTAAACTCCTGTCGAATTTCCATCGAGTGTAAAGTCCACAAATAATGTTTTATGAGGATTAATGCTTAAAATCTTAGCCATCGGGGCCATATCGAAATCGGCAGACGAAGGATTTAGCAATGTTCCATTTTTGTCACGTATAACCTGTGCTTTCGGTATTGGTCGATAAGTACCACCTTTGATGTATTGATAAATTATCGGGATTTCCGTCAGTGGTACATAAGTATTTTGAATAGTCTGTTTTACAAAATCATAAAACTTCAGCTCTCCGTACCTTAATTGAGAGTCTGCAGGAATTACCACAGAATCCATATTCTGGATTGTTGTCAGTGTAATATGTGGCAAACTTGTGTTGTAATATGAGTTGTGTTCGTCAATAAAGTTATTGATATTCGCAACGAACTGTGGATTGTTTGGCAGAGGCAGCCTGTAGCCGTTATATTCTTTGAAGAGTGATGTTCCTAAATCAATGGTAGCGTTCGCCAAATCAAGCAGACGGTCATTTGAAAACTGATCTCCATTCTTTATCCTGATATCCTGTACTGAATTTTCAATAGGACTTTCTCCATAAGGAGTCTGTTTATAAAGCGAGCTTAAAAGGATATCGTCATTGCTCCGCAAAAATGTCACGCTAAATGGTTTATGGGCATATTCCGTTGTAAAGGCATATGTGGCTCGACCAAAATAATCGGGGCGGGTTGCATACAGGGCGCCTGTTGGTTGCTGTGGAATAGCAGGTGGATCAATTCTTCGCGAAAACATCATTGCAGGCAACGACATCCTCGATTTGTACTCGCTGCCAGAAATATTGATGCTCCTCAAACCAAATATGCTGTATTTTTCTAATACGTCCTCAATCTGTGAATATACATGATCCTTCGTCAACCTATAAGGAACATTCTTGTAAAGATAAACCCGATAGCCCGGATAAAAGTTTACTTCAGTACTCCATTCTTGTGTAGGCTCGGTAAACGGATAAATCGGATCGGTGAGATAAGTTTCATCTACCGCGTAAATTACCAAATTCCCAGAATTAATATTTTCAATTCGTAGAACCTTTAGTGTTTTTCTCTCCTCATCCGGCTTATTCACTCTTGCAATCCTTACGCTCCCTTGATACCATTGAACATTGGGTTGGTTGTTCACACCAAATTGCGGATGATTATTCAATATAAATCCATCAAATGTAATTTCATACACACCGGAGAATACGGCATTCGGATCAATATATTGCTTGATGGTCGCGCCTTTGTAAATACCTCTAAATTTTCGGAAATAGGTATTCAGGGTCATATCAGGAGCCTGCCCTGCAATAGTGGTAATCTCTTCGGAATGAATACCCCACGCCTGCAAGCCGATTTGGACTTTTAGTGAATGAGGGTTCATATTTCCCCAAGTGGCAGTATTCTGCATATTCTCTACTACCATGAATGACTGATCCACGGCAGGGCTCACGAAATTGGCAGGGTCAAACGGAATTCCCACACCCTGTCCAAAGGCGTTTCCAATTGGTTTTTTCTGCAAGTGGAAAATTGGAAATTGCGGATCATTTCCCTGAAAAATGTTCTGAATGACGAATTCGTCACTTCCTACGGTAAAGATGCCTCCAAGAAAGTTTTGATATTCGCTTGGGGGAATATTGGGAGTAAGTTCCTGCGTAGATCCGCTACCCGTATTGGTACTGTAAAGAATTAATGCCTTTGTGTGAACGACAGACACTACTGGATTTCCCGACAAATCTTCAACACTTTTCACCATTCCGAAAAATTGCTTTGGAACCTCTGGTCTAAAGAATAGTTCTGCTTCGTCGGCAAAAACTGGAGGAATATTAACCGCATCGGCAAATTCGGGAATTTCCTCACCATTGATCGCTTTGTGGTATGTGACCATATCTTGTGCGGCATCATATTCGAAAGTTAATCTCGCCAAAGTTTTATCCGCATCCGTAATAGCTTCTAACATTCCTTGTTCGTTTTGGGAAGTAAAAAGGAGGGGATTCTCCTTTTGAATCAATGTAGCATTGATATTGGATGGAGGAAGGAGCTGGTTGGCAGGCTTGATGTCGGATTCAACCATCCAGGTTTGATAGGTGGATCTTGCTCGTGAAAACCAGTTTACTCCGTAAGAGCCATAAATATGTTTTCCGCTCTTTGTCTCGCGGTGCACGAAGACTGGGTTGCCGATTTCTGGTATTCCGATAGGTACCGTCTCATTAGCGGAAGGATTTCCTGCTGCATTAACATTCTGATAATTTCGATCGTTTGGAAGTTCAGGCTTAACCCAAATTGGATCACCCTCTTTTTTATATTCAATTCCAACATAGACAGGAAATGTAAATTCCGACATATTAAATTCGTGGCTCGAAAAGTAAAACGGGATGTTTTGTGGCTCGTCGGGTGAAAGTTCCTTGGCAAACAAACTCAAATATCGTGCGGTTCCATCAAATGTATATCCAGCGGCGTCTGTAAGAGTCTGTGTATTGGAGGATGGGTCGGCAGAAATAATTCCCGGCACTGGTTCCTTTAACTCTACAGGCAAGGAAAAACGCTGATCATTTAGCGAAGTAGGGAGCGACAATGAAACATGATTTTTTTGCTGATTACCATTTCCGTCATGCAAATCTGCTTCTGTTGCATATTGCGCAGCATAAATATATCTTTTATTGGAATAAATCTCATCACTAAAATCCAGAAGTCCCAATCCCAGCATTCTCGCAACGTGGTAGTCAAGCGACGCCATCTGCAGTATGGTTAAGTGGGAAACCTCGAAACTGTTTTCGGGATCGATGATCTCATCTTCATCGTTTTCAAGAAAATAGGTTTCGTTGGCGAGCGGGTTTGCCGGATTGTTGCTCAATTCGAGATATTTCTCCACCGAATTCTTAATTAAATTCCTTCTATCATTGACATCGCCATTCCATTTTTCTCGGTAATTTCTAATATTGACAAATTCGCCATCATTATATCTTGGCCACACCGCATGGATTGGGTGGTTTATAGGGTCGGGGTCTAATTGTTGATAAACTTGTGCATCATTGGTAGAAAGGCTAAATTTTCCGATTTCTAACCAACCGCTATTTTTGTTGGCATAGTGAATAAAATCACTATAAAACTCGAAATCTACCGCATTCAAAGTGCAGTCAAACGCGGCGATCCTTAAAGATCTGCCGTTTTCTGCAAAAATCTTTGGTGCTGAATTCGCGGGCTGTATCCTTTTCCGGAATGCAGTGGATTTCGGAATATTAAGTTTATTCGACTCAACTGACAAAACTTCAGCTTTAAAGCTGCCGTTCAAATTAGCCGAATATAACTGCACGCCGAAGAAAAGATCATCTTTGATTTCAATTTCTAGAATACTGTCGCCATATAGCTGAAGAAATCCCGGAGGATTCGTAAGTGGATTTATGCTGCTTCTAACCTGATGGTATTTGGTGGTGTTTCTAAAATAGACATGAAACTTCTTCCCATTTCGCTGATAGAGCCAAATCCCCATATGATTGACGATCGCGTCAGGTTTTTCAGATAGGTTTAATCTTGTTGTTACCGGTGTGTACTCTGCACGTAAAATATGTACGAAGTCATCCGGCTTGTTGAAACCCTGCGGAGTTCCATGAAAAAAATCACCTTTGGGCAAATGCTCCAAGATTGGACCTTTCAGCATCCATCTTAAGTGGATTCCGGCAGAACTGTCTCCGCCAGTGGATCCTGCCGCCTGTAGATAAATACAACTGGATTGAATTTCTGCGTTCTCATCTATTGCCTGTCCACCACATAAATCCGTAACCGAAATTTGATTTTCGTGGCTTTCGTAGCTAATCCGGTTCTCGCCGAGCTTAATCTCTTGCGGTCTTTCAGAATCTATGTGATAAATATAACCTGTACTTCTGATAAACTCTTCTATCTTTGCATTTTCCGTTATGCAAGTTTCTGCCTGGTTATTCATGTAGAGAAGCAGGGCACTTGAACCATCGGCAATGCCATGCTCTGAAAATGAGCCAGTAAGATTGCCACTTTGGTAATTATAGGAAATACTTCCGTTATCTAAAATCGCACCGTATCCCACCTTAAATTCTTTTACCCATAAATGGTCTAAGGAAAAGTTAACGCAATGGATGGTAGATTCCCTGATAAAATAGAAATTTTCAGGACTCAATGAAAACTCTGGAAAATTGTCGTTAACAATTATGAAATTAAAGGAGTCTGATTTTAAGTGATTTATCCATATCCCGATGCCGAATCTCCCGTCTTCAAGCTCTGCTTTCATTAGCAGTTGCACCTGGTCATTAGCATCAATCTTCCATATATCTCTTATTACTTCTCTACTTTCAATAATGTGGCTAGCTTGAATGTTTAGTTCGAAATCCAAATAGAGAATTTTTCCTTGTCTTTCATAATTTCCACAGATGATCAATGCCTCTCGAAGAAGAAGCAAATCCCTTGCAAAAATGACTCCTTTTAGATTAACAGTTTTCAATCGTTGTCCTGCCGAATCAAAACGGGAAAGAGTATGGTAGGTTTCATCGTTTTCCGAACTTAACAGGTAGAAAGAATAATCGTTGGAAACCATTTTCATACGATGATGTCCTTTTTCGAGAAAGTCATAAGCCCTTGTCCAGTTGATGTTTCCGTCTTTGTCGATCGACAAAAGGTTGATCGTCGGGTTAGAGGTTGATTTGGCAAGGATAATATACTGTCCGTAAAAATCATTTTGTATGAACCCTACATTCAATCCCTTTACATCGGATTGCAATATCGTTTCTTTTTTCACAATTGAAGCATGGATATCACTTTTTGCTGGGATGCCACCTATCTGCACCATTTGCAGCTCTAGTTCACCCATCGACAAACGGGAATGTTTAATTTCTTTCGACCAGATGGTTCTTCCCGAGACATCATTTTTGGTAATATAAAAACGATCTTGGATTCTGAATGAATACATTGAAAGGGAATAGATATAAGATTCACCACCTTCAATAAATTCTTTGCAAAATGATATATTATGGGAGTATTGATTTACAAACGACATGGCTTAATTTATTTTAATGTTTTCAATAATTACATGGTCAGAATCCGTATAAATGTTACCATTCCACTTTTTGTAGATAAATTGGAAGTCCAGTCTGTCGGAATTGATCCATTTTTCATCATTCATGAAAAGCGCACACGAATAATCTTTTGAAAAGACCCAATGATAATTTTCATTGATCGTTGGGTTCGTTGGTGAAGTTAGGTTCACCACTTCTATAATGCCAGGCAAATTCGGTCCTTGGGGATTATCAGGGTTCGACCTCCTCATAATTTCCTTTAATGGAATTCTTGGATGGTTGAACGGTTCGGGATTGCGTATCAAGACCGCAATTACCTTACCTGAACCTTTATCGATAATCTTATTGAATTCCGTAGTTGTTGCAGCTTCCAACGGAGAGATACCGAATAGACCCTGCATAATTCTATCAAATGGATCATGATACTGGAGTGAAAGTTCTGCTGCCAAAGTATTTGTAGTTCCTTTAATCAAATCTAGTGCGGCCGTAATCTTAACTGGCTCTAAATACTTTTCTATAATATAAACAGCCTGTTTTACTTGCTCATTTCCATCTTGATCTTTATAATGAATCAGGCAGCTTTCAGTCTGCTCTTTGAAGTCGGCATACCTTGAGGTCTGGAAAACGAACTTGTGCACCTCTTTCGAAAAATCTTTCTTGATTTCGTCAGTAAGGTGGGAAGTATCCACTATATTTTTGCCCCAGTAGAAGTTTAGGACTTGGACGGTGTATAGTTTCTGTGGCTTCAACATTTTTGGCGTCACTTTTCGGAAGAATGATTTTGGTTTTATAATCTCTATGACACCTTGACACTGCTTATTTTTAAGCATTTCGAAATATTGTTGGTACACTGCCGGGATCGGCACGTCCTCATCTTCCTGCCACGTTTCAATAGTTTGTGGAATTTCAATATCTTCTATTACTGCATCCAGACTTGGCGGATTAATTATTTCAGTGCCTTCCACGGGGTCTTTGATGATGATCTTCATGTCGCCTCCTAACTTGTCGAACAATATTTCCGTTCCTACTTTCATTTCGTCCCAACCCTCCAACAGTTTCGAAGCATACAGTTTGTTGAAATATAATCTGATTTCGGTTGTTTCATCATTATAAAACAGGGGTTTTGCACTGACCAGATTTCCGTCCGCATTCGGGTAGGAACGTTCATAGTCGATGTATGCACGTAGTGATGTATGTGGGTATAGGTCGGGGTGCGGTGTAAGATCATCATTAATGATGTTCCATTGTGGGTCTCGCAATACACCGATGGTGTCTTCAATAATATTCGGAGAATTATCAACGTATAGGTCTCCATAAGTGGACTGTTTGTCCAGATGGAAAAATCCTAGCGGACCCGCTGTACGGAAACCATAAACAAATTCAAATTGCTGATTTGGATTTGAGATATTATCCACCAGGTCTCGAAGTGTAAATTTCACCAAATATTTGGTATCCGGTCTCCATATCGGCTGTACTGATTTACCAATTGCATTTATTGCTGCCTGTGTTTCTCCTTGAATTGCTGCCTGCCCCGGAATGTTTTCATTGTAAATATAATCTTCTACAGTGAGCCACTTCACTTCATGAAACAGTGTGAAACACTTTTTCGTTTCGCCACAATTTCCTAAAGAACGGATAAGGGAAATCATATCGAGACAGGCATCATTATAGTTTTGCTGGTTCATCAGATATGCTATCCATCCATTATTCACAATAGTTTGTATATAAGAAATTTGCCGATCAAGATAGTCGTTCAAGTATCTGTAACCTGGATTTTGTCTAATAAACAAGTAATAGGCATTCAGCATTGGCGATTCGCTTACAGGTGGTTTGTCCGCAAAATGGCCAAAATCCTGATAAGATAAATACTCCGCTAAGTCACAAAGAATTTGGTCTTCGCACGGGCGCACACCCTCCATCCAATTGATAATTTGGCTGAATTTCGATTTTAGTGCTTCAAAACGGACGATAATGCCGTCGAAATCGTCAGGATTTTCATACCCAAAAGATCCCAATTCGCTCAAATAATTTTGATAAAGTTCCGTGTTTATTTTAAACAGTTGATTATCGACGTCCATGCTGTTCAGTATTTCTGCAACATGAATATATCTATCAATGTTATTCTTTATGAATTCCGCATATTTTTTCTTTTCCTCATCCGGATCGGGTGTCTCACCAAAGTACATTGGATAAGGTTTACTGAAGTTGTTATTGGATATATCGAGTAGTTCGGGATATACTTTGCACGCGATTTCATATAGTTCCGGTTTCACACCATTGCAGCCCATACTTTGTAGTTTATCAAGTTGGGCAGACAATTCGGCATATAATTCCGGGTTACTTGGCTGTATGTCTTTGATTTCGCCACCTTGGTATAAGGCGATCTGGTATCCCTCGTCCATCAGGATTTCCATCTGCTCCAAAATGAGGTTGATTTGTCCGTAATCTGGAGTATCGGGCGTAATTACAATTTTGGTCACTCCTTTACTTGTATCAACGGTATCATATTTAATCACATCCATTAATTCGTCTTTGGTTAGGTAAAGTTGTTCCGCAATGCTGTAAAGTGGCGCGTAAGGTGTGCTGTTTGGATCTGGAATATAGAAGGTTATCGTTAGTCCGGTGCTGAACGTGCTTAGCTTTAAGTCAATTTTCAATGACGGAGCTGACAACATAATCGTGAGCGGGTTCTCATTCGGGAAAGCCAATGATTGGGTAAATCCAAAATTATTGGCTTCGTCTGAAACCTCTGCGTGGGGTCCAACCATGGTTACGCTTCCATCCGCATTCACTACATACACCACATCTCCCTGCAACTGATATGAAGCCCCTTTGCTATGGAAGAAGTTCGAAGATGATGCATAATATACCGAGTTCAACGGTTTATCTAAAAAGTCGGAAACGAATGCTTGTATCTCTTGTCCTTTACAAAACAAAGTGGAAGGCATTATGCCATATTGTTCTGGGATAAACCATCCCGGATTTCCCTGTTCTGTGTATGAGAAAGGGGTTGTTGCCAACAGGCGGATCGCGTTATACTGGCTGTCTTTTTTCTGCCATTGTCCCACTTTCAATCCACCGAAAGTTGCCGCATCACTTGGATGCATGGCCACATAAGGATTGTAGGGTCTCCAGCCTATATTTGTTTCGGCTAAAATCTCGATGCTTTCAACAGAATATTGGTGCTTCACCTGTCGCAATTCCAGTCCTTTGATGTTTTTATCAGGCGGAACCAGATCGGTGTAATGCCCGGCGGGGTTTGTGTATCCTCCTATAATATTAGAAGTTCCATTTCCCGGAAGCAACCCTTTGGTTGTTTTGATATCGATATAGGTATCCAATGGAATTACCTTTTCCTTTATTTTTTCTGAATCAATATTGATGGTATTGGTTTTCCAATCCCTATATCCTAAAAACGCCAAATCAAAAGTTTCGTTGGTAAGCATGCTGATTCCTTTCACAAGGTTCTCCATCTGTCCATGGAGTTCGGTAAAAGGATTAATAGGTGTACGGTCAACCTCCTTGTTGAACTCCCATTTCAGTTCTACTTTTACTTTGAACTTAAGCTTAAATATGAATAGGTTTATTTTAAATTCCAGCATGAATGCACCATAAATTAGGAATGGTTTTGGTGATTCGACTGCCAAAAGAATTGACACCGCTAAATAAATTCTAAAAATCTTCACATTAATATCGATTGCCAATCCTGCCTCGATGTATGCGCCCATCTGTGGACTCTGGAAACTGATTTTTCCTCCTACTTCCAGATAAGCGAGTACGAAGACACGCACCGGTCCGTATTTCCTGTCGAACCTGAATTCGCCCCTTGCTCCCGCCTGAATTCCTTTGCCGGAGATCATCAGATAAGCTTTTAGTGTGAAAATCTCCTTCAGAAGTTTTGCGGTGATGGGCTGTTGTTGTGTTCCAAAGTTGATATACCACGCGGAAGGGTTGTTAAAGAAGAACCCTGCCTGAATCTCGGCATACAGCTTGATGATGTCTCCAGAACTTTCAGGGAACTTATAGTCCGCTCCGAATCCGAATTCCAAGGAATTGTCTCCGAATATAAAGAATGCGAAGAACGGAGGATCATCGGCGAACGACACTCGCGATGAGAGCAATTTCATTCTTGCATCCACCATAATCATCGATGGAAGCGATAAGAGCAGCATTGCGTTGGCAGAAATAATTGTTCCTGCTGCCATGGTGTCTCCCAATATTGCACCCACCCCTAAAGAGAATGGGAAACCGTAATTCTCGGTCTGATCGGGTCTGCTGAACTTTCTTACATTTACTCCGCGCTGTGGAGCGGTATAGTATTGATACCACGTGTTCTGCGAGGTCATGCCGATTGCCTTCTTCTCCGCCACATAGCGGTATCCCAAAAGACCCTTGAACCCATAAATGGAAACTGGTCCCAAGGCGATCGGGTTGGGTAATTCAATGCCGGCTTCGATAAGGAAGGCGGGATATTTTGGAGCCAGCCTCATATCCACTTTTCCGTTGATTCTCGGATTCTTGATCTTCAGGTCGACGCCTCCGGCATACTCCTGAAATGCGGCACCCGGTTCTGGAATGGAAAGCCATCCTTTAATTGTGACACTAGGATCGGCGGAATTCGCTGGAATGATTAGGTCAACATAGATTGTCTGGATGTGTAGATACCAATCATGAGGTTTGTCTGTATCATCATCAATTGTATAGTAATACTTGATTCCATCACCTCTTGCATCTAAACCTGCAAGACCTACATTTACGCCACCGTCAAAACCGAAATAGTTGTATTTTCTAATTTTTCCTTTATATTCCCTTTCGTGTGAACCAAAGTGTATCGCGGTCACGGAAAGCTCCGTAGGCCCGAGCTTTAACTTTATCGGTTTGGGAAGTGTTAGATTTCCACCATTGACACGGAAATCGATTCGTCCGTTGCTGTAGATGCGCAATGCGGAAACGCTGATGGTCTGACCCTCCAGCAGATCACCCAAGAATCCGAGAAACTCAATGTCGGCGGATGCACCGATGAAAAAATCGTTTCCTTCTTTGCCGAGTTCTATGGAATGAAGGTGGAGCTTGAAAACATCTAAAAACTTAATTGTGGGATTAAAAGGAGGAACTGCTGATGCGGTTAGCAGGAAGTCTCCATTAGATTCCAAATGTCCTATCACATCGATAATCGCAGGATCGCCATCTTCATCAATAAATTTTGGTATTTCGAGGCGTGCACGAATATTGGAGGAAACGATGTCGTTCTGTTTAAAAGTAATATCGAAATAATTGAATCCAATCCTCCAGCTTCCAAGATTCGCATAAAGATAATCGTCTCCTGTCGCAGGTGTGCCATTGATTGCCTCTAAAGCAATTGTTCCTGAAACGCCTCCGGTTCCTATAAGCACATTGTATCCTGCAATACGCAAAGTTGTATTATCAACATTGTTAAACCATTTTGAAGGAAGTGTAACTGCTGCATATTGAGCGTAAACTCCCATAAAATTTTGTGGTCTCCCATCTAGATCAGCCTCAATAATATTTTTATTTCGGCTAAGATCCAGTTTTGCACGCAAAATATCAATGCCCAACCCGGTATTTCCTATTTGTGAAGGGTGGTTAAGGCTCACAGACATTTCCTTCTCGAAATTGATGCCTCCGTGGGTGTTAAATAATAATATTCCGGCATCAAAAATCAAAATGCTTTGTTCAGGGTCCGGAAGCGCATCTCCTAATGAATTTACAGGCAGTAAAATATTTCTCGGAAAAGCTAATCCTATTGATAATGCGAGAGAAGCCTCTATCTTTGGAATGATAATCTTTTTTATATAATCTTGAATGCTTTCTCCCGAAACATTTTGAGAGAGTTTATCCAAATTATTTTTATATGATGAATTGTCTGAAGATAAAATATAAATTTGATTAATAACCTCCTGAATATCATCATTAATCAAAGGATTACCCTCAATAGAAAATTTGATTTCTTCAGCCATCTCCAAAGAATCACCATCGTTTGGGTAGGGAACCTTATTTAATCCTGATAGATTATAATGCTGATTTACTTTATCAACAAAGTCTTTATAGGCAGGTAAATCTTCACCAACTTCAAAAACCTGAACCGCAGTTTGCACAAGTTCTGTATCCCCTAAATTTAATGTCTGATTAAAAATATTTTGTAGATCTGGAGGCAAATAAGAAAAGCTTCCCAAATTAAAACTGCTTATCAAAGCTAAAACAGGCCAATTATAATTGAGGGTTAAAGGTATTAACGTTTCGCCTGCACTTCCTGGATTAATGACAACCGAAAAACCGGTATTCATTAAATTAAGTTTTAATTGTTCTCCCGTAACCAAAACAATATTGTAGTATCCTTGCGAACTATCATTACTGCGAACATATTGAAGTTCTTTGTAATAAATTTTATCCAAAACATTTTGTAAGCCGTTTTCCAAAAATTGCAGTTCTTCTGGAAAATCGTTCAAGGTTACTAATGTGCCTATATTGGGATAAAAAGATTGCGTTGCCATATGCTCTGATTATTTTATTTACATTTTATGTCTTCAAATATATCTAAGATTTTATTTACTTCCTTTGGCCTTTTTTGTTTGCTGTTTTTATAATATTTTTCCAAATCCTCTAACGAAATATTGCTATTACTGATTTTCGATCTTTCCATCAATTTTTTTTTGATAGTATATTTAATATCAAATTCTGCAATAAGTGCGCAGACAGTATTTTTACCATCAATAAAATCTTTCGCTATCCTAGTACTTCCCCTTAATTGAGCCTCCGTTTCAAAATACCCCATATAGACATCTTTATTCTCTAAAAGTTCTTCTGTCCATTTATCATATAAGACTGTTTTTTTTTGATATAAATCACGGTAGTAGTTCAACGAATCCCGGCTATTCTGGACATTTCCATTTATTAAGAAATGTCTTATTTTATCCTCTATTTTAGGTATGTTTTGCTTGTCTATTTTTTCGCTCAATCGCTTAATCAGAATATTTCTGTTGTTTGTAATTTTCTTTATTGTTTTTTGCAGATTTATTATGTCTATCAGATAGGTTCCTTTTTGAACATTCAGTAATTCAAAACTAATTTGATTTCTGAAAATATTAATTTCATTCTCGCATACACTGCGACAGTTTTTCAAATAACATTTAGGCAAAGGTTCATAGTAAACATATAAATCTATATTTTCATTCCTCTTATTTATGAATTTAAATAAAAATAATCTGTTATCATAGTCTGCAGGATCATTTCCATTTAAATAAATCAGTTTACGACTTGTATTACCAGAATCTTGAAAATTTTTGAATCTCTCCTTAAATTCAATAGTATTATTATTTCGAGTATTCTTAATAATTTCCCCAAATTTAAATCCTTCATTTAGAATTGGTAAAATACTTTTTTCTGAAAAACTTAAGCAAAAAAAATTAGGTGGCGGTTCTTGTGCGCTTATATTTACTAAATAATAGTGTAAAAATTAAGGTTATCCTTTTCATTAGATGGAAATATTATTGAATTTTTTGAGTATTTCTATTACATCTTCTAGCATTTTTACTCTATTTTGAGGATCCTCACCATGTGGATCAAAAGTGTTATTATCAGCTTTATTAAAAAGTTAGTTTTGCCGGTGAACCAATTTCTCTAAGAAAAGCAACTCTGTAGTAAATCTCATTTGATAGGTAGTTTTTTCCTGAAATTTCTGATGGAGATTAGTCTAAAATACTGATAAAATTTTTGTAACACCTGTAGTTTTTTTAAGCTTTTTATCTTTATAAAATTTTTGTAATTCATTAGGAGAGATACTTAAGTCACTTATTTTACTTAAGCTAATTTCATTACCAGTTATAACTAAATAAGTACTTCCTCTATCAAATCTATATTTCTTCAATAGACATTTATAATGCATTTTCCTGTTTGACAAATCAATTAAGTATGTGCCTGGGACAAATTCTATATCAGTGTAAAATATGTCAGTAATTTCAGAATTTAGTTGCATATCTTTTAGAAAAGTTTTATTTGTAGCACCAGTAAAGAAATATAGTATCATTTCTTTTTTCTTCTTTATGATTTTAGTTACATAGTAATTATCTTTGGAATGTTTGAGATTCACCCAACCACTCCTGAGACTAATTATATTCTTATTTATTTCATCTAATTTCCCTTTATGGATGTTAATAAGATCTGTGTCAGTTAAATAATTTATTGATAAACTATCACTGCTTTTTGTCCATTCAATAGTCGCATAGGAAGGAAATATCAATAAATCGTTTTCATTTAATAAGCGACTTATAGAATTATTGTCTGCTGTTGAAAGGCTTCGGTCATTTGCTAATAATGACTTAATATCCACGTGAATAGACCCGTGTGGAATTTGACAAAATACAGAAAGGCATATTAAACCACTAAATAATATTAATAATCTCCTAATCATAACGCCTCTAAAAATTTTTCAAGGATATATTTAATGTCTTCCATCATTTCTTTTCTGCTTTGATAATTATCATCGGATAAGAACCCAATATGTATGTGACCGTTTGGCAAGGTATTCTTTATTTTTTCTCTTAAATATGCAACGCGGTAATGAATTTCATTTGATAAATACCCTCCGCCAGAGCCATTTATTGGTTGAATTCTGAAATCTTGAAAGTTGCTTTCCATGTTTGGATCCTTATACTTGTTCCAATCAATATTTGGTATGTAATCGCTATTTGATATTTCTGGAGAAAAATATTTCTTATCTGTACTTTCGAATCTCATAGTAATCAAATCTTGCCCATATTTCTTTATGTTAGTAAAATAACTGGGAAATCCTGTATAAGGTGGGGAGGCAAAAAAATAGGTGTAATCATCCTCATTTCCTATGGGCGTATTCCCGGTCGCTTTTTTCTTTGCAAAAATTTTCCATGATAAAGGACTTAAACTATTATTTCCATAGTTTACCACAATATTTGTCTTTGGTATTTTAATATTGTTTGAAATTAACAACTTGTCAATTGGCAATTTATTCAAAATAAAAGGTAATTCCTTTGACTCAAAATATGGTTTTCCGTATTGACTCTGTAAATATTCATAGTCATTATCATTGTGATTATAATAAAAATTATTATTGTCTGTTAATTCGGCCCTAACTCTCGCAGCAAATCTGTCTATATGAAAAGCATGATCACTTGACAGAGGTAAGCCCTTATTTTTTGCATAGTGAGTACCATAACTGATAGTAACCACTAGATCGACCGAGGATATAAATGGTTTAACAAATGTCTCTACCCATCCTTTATTAAATTCTCTATATCTAACCGGAAATATTGCTGTTCGTACAATTGCATTTGCATTTGCATTTGTTATTTTAACACCATCAAGTGCTAACGCTATATTACCTGAAGGATTAGAATTATAACCCTCCTCATCTGCTCCTGCTCCAAAAGGATCAAACCCTGTTATCAAAATTTTTTTTGCACCAGATGGCGCAGTTAATTCACTACCATTAAAGTTAGTAGGATCAAAATATTTTGAAAAATTTGGATATGATGTAGAATTTGGCTCTATACCTCTACTAGATTTCTCGAATAAATCTGAAAATTCTTGCGTTAGGTTTGGAAATTGCGATAATAAAACAGGATGATTTTTAATTATAATCTGACAGATTAATCTGGTTATATATAGCAGCCCATCCTTATTGGAATAAGATTTAAATTCTCCAGATACATTTTTTTCTCTTATTAATCCTCTTGAATATTTTATTAATTGGCTTCCTTGTGTCCTAAGAGCATTTTCAGCGTCTGACTTATTTATTTGGATATTATCGAATATAGTTTTAAAATTAGTGATTATAGTTTTAAAATTAGGTGCAGTATCTGATGGAGCTAGGTCAAAAAGTTGTTTATTAGTTTTGGTTAGACCATTTAAATTTTTACCCCAGGAATAATTTTTACTAATCTGTAATTTTTCTTCTGGTGATACTATTAAATCAATAAGGTCGTTTCCATTACCATTTATAGTATCATTAATAAACTTCATAAGTTTCTGATCAGCCTGTGAAAAGTCAATCTTATATTTCTCTGCAAAAGATTTTGAAGAAAAGATAAAATGATCCAAGGTGTAGATGGTAATGCCTGTATTTACTTCTTGATAACTACCATCAACCTTAAGCCCAGAAATCACTAACTCGTAGTCATAATATTTTGTACCGTTAAGGTCAGTTTTCTGTGTGTCTAATGGCTTTAGCTTAAATAATTTCAAATGAATATTTGATAAAGCAGTAGCTGTGCTGTTTACGGCAGCCTGCCATTCGGCTTTGGTAACCCCCAACATGAAAAATGCTTTTTTCAGCTTATTGTTAAAACTGTAAGAAAATGATAAGATATTTTGCGTGCTTGAAATTTTTAGATTTGTTCTATTGATTGTAATATCGGGAATAATATTCAATACAGAATCGTAATTCAATACGCCACCTTTGGCATTGAAGGATATATCCTTTTCAATTCCTTTGTAGGAAAAGAAATTTAATGGCGCAGCGTATAAAATAATTCTGTCATTGTCAGGCGTGGTTGTATCGATATCAATAATGTGTCCGGATTCCATAAATCCGCCAAACCCTATTTCTTTTATTGCATTAATATAAGTCCTGTAACTATCCGTATACCATATAATTTTATCATCAGTATCCCAAGGAATATTTAGATTTGTTGAGCCGAAAATGTAGTCCGTAAATTTTTTACGCGGAAACTTCACAGCCGAAGTTGTATCGAGGGGTTGCTTTATATAATCTATTCTTACAATTGTTGCCAAAGAATTGATGGTGCTGCCTGTAGCATTCGGAATTTTAAAAGAGATTGTATTTGTAAATTCTGGCGAAGAGCCTGCAGAGATTAGTAATGTTTCATCTGTAAAATAAACTCTATTCGCCGCATTATTGCTTAAAGGAGGATCTACAATTTTGTTGGGTGTAAGATTTACACTCCATCCTGCAAGTAAAGGTTTTTGATTATCATTTACCCTTAATGCAAAAAAAACTTCATTTTCACTGGCAGCTCCTGGGGTTAGATCAATAATGTGGATCGCCCAACCATTTGTATAATATTCTTTTGCAATTATGCCCGAAGCCGTGGATCCTATTTTAAGCTCTTTATCAGCATCAGTTCCTGTACCTACGTAATTATCATAGTAGTTATAAGAATAGCCATTTTCATTTCGAATGTCGAGGTAAACTTTATTTTTCGTAAAGAAATTATTTATAATTTTCTCGTAAACCAAAGTAGGGGTATTAGCTGATAATTTGTTAGTTCCCTGTCGGTATTCTATCCCTCCTTTAATATCGTAATGTAATCCATAGAAAGCTGCTGGATCTACAAAATGTCTTACTAAATCTTTTTGCCATTTTCTTTGTTGTACATCGGTTATTCCACTCAAATTTATTTCGTGTTTACTTTTTTTAGCGATATCAACCGTCACAAAATATTCAGGATTCTCTAAAATAACTTCGATTCCTACTTCACCAATGGTAAATTTTCCTAGTTCGATCCCGCAATCAACGGTAAAAAGCTGTGAAGATGTATCAAGATTTTTAAAGAAGAAGTCTTCAATATTTTTATTGTTTGCAGGAGTTAATTCATTGCCAAAAAGAGCTTTAACAGGAATCTCAACTCCTGGAGCTCGTTGGTTCTGAATGGACTGCATTTTATCCAGAAATTCACTTCCCGATGTTTTTACTTTGTTATTCGGACTAGAAAGGTTGGTATCTTCAATAAAAATATTTGTTTTAAGCCCTCTATAAATAATATACTTTACTGGAAGTTTGAAATTCTTTTGGTCGTGAGGACGAAGTATGAGATTTGCCTTATTAAGATCATTTGACTGTTGCTGCAAAAGGACTGTTCCATCAATCATAGCGTATACAGGTATTTCTGATACAATATCAAAGGATGAGGAAACCCTAAAAAGATCAGTACTTTTCACGCCATATGATTTATCTGCAGTTGTTTGCGCAGGCAACGAGGTGGAAGAGAAAAGAGATAATGAAGGCATAGTAATGATTTTATATTTTGATGATTACCATTGAAAATTGTTAAAATGTCTATTACTTTTATCGAATAAGAAATCTTTTGTTTTCGCTTAAAGTTTATACTTTCGGAACTTATTAGTGGGTGTTTTATTATTCCCAGTCATCCGAAGAAACGTAATCAAAGTACAAATCGTCTTTAAATTCATCAGCCGCGGTAGCCGGTGTAACAAAGTCAAATGCGTTTAACCCTTTTTCTTTGAATACAGGAGAAATAAAGATATTGGTATGGATACCTTTCACCTTAAAAAGTGGGGTAAGCCCCGATTGAGCAATCACCTTTGTATCCAAACCCTTATAAGAGGTGTAACCCAAATCTAAACTAGCATCTGCAATATCAAGCTTGGTCAACTGTATGTTTGCATTTGCTTTCAGTTCGATTTTAGCATTTTTTGTATTGGATATAAGTATTGTTGCGCTTTCCGCCTCAACTAATTCTGTGATAACGACCCATTTTTTATTCCATCTGCCCTCCCTATAAAGACTGAGAACCTCTTCACCTAACTTTATGGTGTTCTTAATGAGATTTGTTCTCGTTTTGTTTGCCTTAAAAAGAATTGAATTAGCTCCGGTAAAATCTACAACAAATCCCGCATCTAAATTTCCAAGACTGCTTCCGGGAGGAGTAATTGCTCCAGATAGCTTTGTCGTAACAGAGACCGACCCTTTTGAAGAGTATTCCAAATCTTCAGGTGTTTCATCTTCCCGAATCTCAAAATTAATGTTGAAATCGTCCAAACTTGCAATTCTGGTAAATGCATTATCTCGGACGACTCCAATATCGCCCAGAACCAATGGAATTCCGGGCAACCAAGTTGCCATGTAGCCGAATTTACGTTTCATTTCGTCTGTGTACTGTTCTTGAGGTCCTTTCATGATATTTAAGTTTAAAGTTGTTAAGTAATTTGATATTGAGAAAAACTCTAGCAACAAGTTTAAAAATCAGGTACTAGTAACAGTCGAGGAGCAACTCTAAAATAATAAGAAACCTATTTTGCGTGCTCAGATAAAGAAGTGGGGTATTCCGGTTAATAATTGCCTTTATTCTGAAAAAAGAAAACTACTACCGGACGGAGGAAATGTTTTCTGAAATTTTAAATGGCAATTCGATGTCTGCTCTTCAAATGTAATAATTTTTTCAATACAAAGTGATTTAATTTATCAACAAGATATTAACAATTTTAGATAAAGACAAAATTTTCCATATTTCTACAATTGTTCGTCAATTTGAATGATTGTATTTGAATGTTATTATTACAACGTAATTAATCTACATCTATTATTTTTGTTATATACAAAATACACATCTAATTGAAACTCTGCTTAAAACAAGCCATTTCAAAAAAGATCTAACTTATGTAAAAATGCTGATCCTTCATTCCAACCTGCTACAAATAAATCCAACTACCTCAAAACCTGGGTAATTTAGCTATAGGTTTATGGGCAAGCTGGGAAAAAAAAACACCAAAAACTAAACCTACGAACAAAACATTTAATTTGCGTAAAAAGTTACATCCTTATTCTGCAGAAGCAACAAATAAATACCAGCATTTCAATAACCTGCGAAGAATAAACACAGGTTCAGAATCAGCCTGCGTAAAAAAGACCCACCCTAAATTTTCCTAAATGATAAGTACCCTGACAAGAATTTCAATAGTAAAAAGACACACCTTCCTTTCCAACCTGCACCAAATAAACTCATCTTTTTCAATAACGTGAGTAATTTAGCCACAGGTTAGTTTTCAACCTGCGTAAATCAGCCACACCCTACTTCCAAACGTGGGTAAAAAAGTTACAACTCAATTCTCCCAGTTTTCCGTATTTTTTTTCCTTCCATAGCAACTCTTTCCTAAAAAACCGCAAAACAACCCTAATATAACCAATTGAGGAACCTTTTCAGACCTCTAAAAAAATCGGTAAACTTTTGTTGCAAGATGTGTCTTTGTATATACAACTTTTCAAGTTGATGATACAAAGACGATCTTGCCTTTTTGCAAAAGGGAAAAAAACGGCGGAACTTGTTTTTTTATTCACCAAATCGGGTTCAAGAATCTAAACTCGTCTAAATTATTCTTTTTTAATCTTCGGAGAATCTAAACTCGTCTAAATTGTTCTTATTTAGCCCACGCCCGATGAACACTATTGTTTTCACGGATTTGATGTCCCAATTTTGCAACAGAAATTTTAATCAAAAAAATGAAAACAACCCTTTATGTTCTGCTGACACTTTTTGCCATCAAACTCAATGCGCAGGTCGGAATAAACACACAGACACCCGAAACTACTTTTGATGTAGTAGGAAAACCAAACGACACCTCACATTATGACGGGATTATCCCTCCAAGGATTACGGGCGACCAGTTGGCGAACAAGTTTTACACACAGGCAAAAAAAGGTGCGATTGTCTTTGCGACTTCTCCAGCTTCCAATCTTTCGGGGCAGGTTATCAATATTTCAGAATCCAGAATGTATTATTTCGACGGGAACGTATGGCAGAATTTCGCAATGGAGAAACAGCCTGTCGAATACAGAATCGTATTGACTTTCGATTCGAACAGTACCGCCGCACTTACGGCAACTTCAACTTGGTCCGCCCCTATAAACTATTCGGGAAATAGCCACGCCTATCTTACCGCCTCAAAATACTACACCGTCGGAACCAAAAATTTTGGAGGATTAAAGGGAGCGGTTTTGTTCAGAAAAGTACAGGGAATTGTAAACGTATGGTTCCAGATGTATAGGTCTTCGGATTCCGCCCCGATTACGGGAAACGCCTTCATCAGCATTGCGAGCATCTACAGCGACATCGGATACATTCCCAACCAGATTGTCTTACTGCATACGGAAAATTCCACGCAATTTTTTCCAGCCCTGCTGGAGAATTACAGCATCCAGATTCCGCAAACCTCCCTAAACGCGATATCCACATCCCACTACACCTACGGAGAAGTTCAGGGATACTCCAACTTGATCAAACCATATCTACCATAAAAAAAACCAAGATAAAGAACCACTCAAAATGGGAAACGAAGGAAAAGAAGACCAGATTCTCATAAGGGTTCAAAAATCCAGAAAGGAAAACTGGAAAAAAATCTGTTCAAAAAAAAGAATCTCCTTGACGAGTCTGATTATCGACTCTGTAGAGAAAAGGATTTTAGAAGACGAGAGGAGAAAAGTATTGGCGTTCATTGAAAAACAGGACAACATCTTCATAAAGATTGAAACCAACATCAACCAGCTGGCAAAGTTTGTAAATGGACAGAAGTTCATCTCGCAAAGAGAATTGCACGACTTCCGAAACCAATTGAAAACCATCACCCAACTGAAAGAAAAGCAGAACGAAATGTTTCTGAAAATCTATTCACTAATTGCTAATGATAGTTAAGATTTTAGGTTCAGCAAGTTCAAATTTTCACGGCGTGCAGTACAACGACAAAAAGATGGAGAAAGGAACAGGAGAACTGATGCTGATGAAAAACTTTCCCTCCTTCATCAAGGGGGACAGCAGTCCGGAGCAGGTTCGGGACTACTTCAAATCCATCTCAAAAAATGAGAAGGTAAAGAAACCCCAGTTCCACGCCGTGATTTCTGCAAAATATCAGAATCATGGCAAAGAGGAACTCACCGAATTCGCCAAAGACTTCATGCAGGAAATGGGCTATGGAAAACAGCCGTTCATCGTGGTTTACCACAGCGACACGGAGAACAACCACGTCCACATCGTCTCCACAAGGGTTGACAAGCAGACTGGAAAGAAAATCAACGACAGTTATGAGCGGTTGAAAGCCCAAAAAGCACTGTCTGACCTACTGGAAAAACGATACGGAATAAGTTCCGAAGAAAAATTAAAAAAACTGCTGAACTATCAAATCAGTTCATTCAGCCAACTGGAACTCCTACTTGAAAGAAGCGGGTTCAAACTTACAAAAGACACAAATGATGAAAATGACTTTTCCATACTGAAGAACGGGGTAAAACTTAAAACCATCAACGGTAGCCAAATCAGTTTTACCCCCAATTCAGACAACGACCGAAAGAGGCAGCTGAAAGCCATTTTGAGCAAATATAAAGACCTCTGTTCCAACAAAGTCTTCAAAGTAGAGGATAGAAGGGTGCAGGAATCAATGCTACCGGAGGAAAGACACATGGAGCATTGGAAACCCAAGATTGAGTTCGAGAGCGAACTCCAGAAAAAATTGCGGGACATATTCGGACTGGATGTGTTTTTTCACCACAAGGACGGACAGAGCCCCTTCGGATACAGCATCATCGACCACAAGTCGGAAAAGGTTTTCAAGGGAAGCGAGATCATGAAGATGAACGAACTGTTTGAGCTGACCGATGACAAAATAGACAAGAAACTATTTGAAAGTCTAAAGGATTATAATCTGGTGGACAGTTTTTTAAAACAAATATTAATGGAGCATCTGAAACGCCGGAATCCCGAAAACTCAGTAAAAGAATTTATGCTTTTCGAGTCCAAGAAAATAAAGAACAGGGAGGTTTTCAACGCCATAAAAAACGATGTAAAGGATTATGTCAAAACACAAAAAAATAATGATGTCCACCTCATAAAATCGGAAGACGGAAAATATTATGCCGTCCACTCCAAACTGCACTATGTGGGAGCATTGGAAAATTTAATTGGCGAAAAGGCCTATCAAAAATTCCTCAATCCAAGCCAGGAATTGGTATCAGAAAATAGAGATGAAAATCTTGCTAAAGAACTGGACAGAAGCATAGACGACCTGATTTTCCAATTCACCAAACCATCGGGAGGAACAGGAAAAGACCCTGCCGAAGAAGAGTTAAGAAAAAGACGCAAAAACAAAAAAAGAACATAAGAATGATCATCACATTTGCCACCCAAAAAGGCGGAACAGGGAAAACCACCCTCGCCATCGCGTTTGCCAACTATCTGTCCGGAATTTCCTCAAGGAAGATCAAGGTGTTTGACTTCGACTACCAAAAATCCTTCTTCAACAAATGGAGGGAGAACGCGGACTCGGAACTGCCCAAACTCTATGAGGTTGAAGTCATCGGCGAAGATGACGATGTACCGCCTTTCGAGGACTTGGAACAGATTGTCGACCTGAAAGAAAGCAAAGACCTGTTCCTGTTCGATTTGGCGGGAACATTGGACCAGAGATATAGCGATGTTTTGGTGTACAGCGACTTCATCATCATTCCCTTTGAGTATTCCGATGTGTCCGTAAAATCAACGCTGGTATTCAAAAACCTACTGGGCTTATTGGAAAGCGAGGCGGAACGAATCTTCATCCGCTCCAAATACGACAAAGGCTACAAATATCTCAACCAAAAGGAAATGGATATCGAGTTGGCAAAATACGGAACTCTACTAGAAAATCCCGTGTTCAAGAGAAACTGCCTCCAAACCATCGACACCAGAAAACTCACCTACGAGCAAAAATACGCCGTAAAGAAAGCGTTCGATGAAATTATACAGAAGATCAGCGAGGTCAAAAAAGTTGCACTTTAAGGGAAGACAAAAGAGACAAGAAAAAAGAATCCAAAAAAAACACAAACCTCAAATACAACCATTATGTTAAAATACTCACTCATCCTTTTAGGAGCCTACTTTCTGTACTATGCCGGAAATATCGTCTACGACCTTTTCCTGAAAAAAGAGAAAACTATTCAGACCGATGTTGCAGAAGAATACTCACTCGGCGACTTTGCACAGGTGGAGAATGACGAACCCACCTTGGTCGGCATCGAGGATGTGGAAAATCTCAAAACCCCGAAATCATTCCTAAAAAGCGAAATCATTCCGATTCAGAGACAGAAGAATTTTGAAGACAATCCCAGTTTGGAAGAATTGAGGAAACGGTTTGAAGCCGAAGAGGATTTGGATGAGTTGAGTCCAAAACAGACCGAAGCCAAACACCATGAAAATCCGCCACGGGAAACGGAAATCGCCCAAAAGCCAGAAATTATTGAACCAATAGTTTCCAAGAAAAAAAATGATGCACAGAGCAAGAAAGACCAATGGAAAGAATTTGTGAGCCTCTCTGAAACCAACGTAAAACTGGTGGACAATATTGAGGGGCAAAAGGTCTACCACTCGACAATGTAACCAATTTACCATACATAACTAACCTAAATTTTAAAAATGATGAAAAATTTTATCAGAAAAAACGTGACAAAAAAGAAAGTTCTAACCGTTGCCTTGGTGATGCTGGCGATGACCCCGATGCTTGCGCAGGGTGGAGCGACTGCGATCTCCAATGCCGCTTCCGACATCAAGGACTATTGGGATCCCATCAAGCTGATATTAAAGGCAGTCGGTGGACTGGTAGGATTTATCGGAGGATTGAGGGTGTACAACAAATGGACGAACGGCGACCAGGATGTCAACAAAGAAATCCTCGGCTACGGAGGTGCGATGATCTTCCTTATCGTGGTTCCGGAATTTGTAACCGCATTCTTCAACTAAGATGGGATACTACCTGTACAAGGGGCTCAAAAAACCCCTTGTATTCTTCGGACTCAAAGGAAAATACATCATTTATGCGGTAGCCGTCATCGGCGCAGGTGTGGTTGCGGCACTCATCTTATCCAAATTCGGATTGCTCGGTTCGCTGTTAGGTTTATTGGTAACCGCGGGAGGTGTCTACCTCATTTTCAAGAGGCAGGACAAAAACGGACTCTACGACAAGACCAAAAATTTTGACCAGACATTCATTTTCCCAAAAAGACTCAACAACAAAAGATTTTTAAAAGATGGTAAAGACAAAGAAACAGGCATTTGACATTCCCTTCATCGGCTACGATTACGGGAAGGATTTCGGGTGGGATTTCGATGTCCTCTTCGGACAGTACGGGAATCCAATTATCGGTATCAGGATTAAGAATATTGTGGAGCAATATTCCGCCGACCCAGACAATTACCTGAACTTCCATACCGTGCTGAACCAAGTCGTATCCATTATCGGAGAAGGAAGAATCGTCCAAAAGTTGGATTTATTTTCAAAAAAGAGATATACCGCCGAATCCTCCAACCAGTTCCTCCAGCAAAAATACTCCGAGCATTTTGACGGAAGACTTTTCAAGACCATCGAAACGGTACTCCTGTTTACGGACATTGTGGACGACAAACTCAAGAAGAAAAACAAGCACTACCAATTTTCCGAAAAAAGTTACAAGGAACTTCGCGACAAATGCCAAAAGGTGTTGATGCTCTTAAAACAGAGCGGCTGTGAACCCCAATTTTTATTCGAGAAAGACTTTGAATACTACATTTCTGGCGTATTGTCGATGCAGTTTACGGAAACCCCGGTTTTTGACAATATCAAAAGCACCAACGAGTATCTCCAAATCGGAAACCGCTTCGTCAAGAACATTTCCTATGTCGATGTCGAAAATATCGACCTGCCCTCAGAAATAGACCCGTATTCCATCCTCGGTGGAAACGGAGCAGCCTCGGAAACAGCGGTGGACAACTTTACCTTCATCAACGAATTGGAGGATTACGAAACCATCATCTATAACCAGGTCATCACCATTCCCCTGCAGGCACAACAACAGCGGGAACTCGACAAAAAGAAAAAGAAGCACGAGGGAGCTGCAAACAACTCGCCATCAAACGCCATTATTGCAGAAGAAATCCAGACGCTTCTACACAATATCGCCATCGACGGACAACTCGTGGTCAATGCCCATTTCTCCCTAATATTTTCAACAAATACACTAGAAAAAATGGAAGGGATACAGTCGATGATCGAAAACAAACTCTTTACGAAAGGAATCATCGTCTCCAAGAACGCCTACAACCAGTTGGAACTCTTTCGCTCCGCCATTCCGGGCAATGCCACGGAACTTCGGGAGTACGATTTATTTATGACGACAAGCGAGGCGGCATTGTGTTTTTTTTTTAAAGAAAGTTACCCCGTGAACGAGGAGTCCAATTTTTATCTGCGTTTCACCGACCGACAAGGCGTTCCCTTGAAAGTTGACCCAGCGGACTTGCCGATGAAGACGGGAAGAATCAACAACCGGAACAAGTTTGTCCTCGGTCCATCCGGTTCAGGTAAGTCCTTCCTGATGAACAATATCGTGGAGCAATATCTTACCTACAATTATGACGTGGTGATTGTGGACACGGGCGATTCCTATTCGGGAACCTGCAAGTACAAAGGCGGGAGATACATCCAGTATACCGAAGAAAAACCCATCACGATGAATCCCTTTCTGATGGACAGAAAAGAGTTCAACATCGAAAAAATAGAATTTTTGACCAATTTGATTTTCCTGATTTGGCAGGGTCCCGATGCCACGATGTCGTCCGCACAGAAATCCATTTTGGACAACGTGCTGATGTCGTATTATCATCAATATTTCAATTCGGGAACACGGTGGTATGAACATAAAACCTCGGAGGAACTCATTCTCTATCTGAACAAATACAATATCCACGAGGAAGACATTATTTCGGATTTTGAGAAGCAGTCGAATGGACAAAACAACTACTACGACATTTTGGGGATTGCGTTCGATGCAGGTTCTGATGAGATTAAGGAGGCGTTCCGAAAACTTGCCATCGAATACCATCCGGACAAGAACATGAACAACCCGAATTACGACAGCGAAAAATTCTACAAGGTTTACGAAGCTTATGAAACCCTGAACGATGAAGATAAGAGAAAAATCTACAATGAGACGCAACTCATTTTAATCAAGTCCAACGAAATTATCAGACAGCCGAAAACGGCGGAGGAATGGAACGAGTCCTTCCGAAAAACCATCGTCAAGAAAATTAAGGAACTCGAAGAAAAATTGGAGGCAAAAGAACTTTCCTTCAACGGATTCTATGACTACTGCGATAAATTTCTGCCCCTTTATCTGAACAACAAGAAACACCACATCACCGAAAAGGAATTTAATCTAAGAACATTTCTGTTTGTATTGAAGGATTTCTACAAAGGCGGAAGATATGGAACCACACTCAACGAAAGTGCAGACAATACGCTCTTTGACGAATCTTTTATCGTCTTTGAAATTGACAATGTAAAGGACAACCCGAAACTGTTTCCGATTGTGACGCTCATCATCATGGATACCTTCATCCAAAAGATGCGGCTTCGAAAAGACCGAAGAAAGGCACTGATTATCGAGGAAGCATGGAAGGCGATTGCCAGCAAACTTATGGGTGGATACATACTCTATCTCTACAAGACGGTTCGGAAATTTTGGGGAGAAGCCGTGGTCGTTACACAGGAATTGGACGACATCATCGGAAATGCCGTCGTAAAAGACAGCATCATCAACAACTCCGATACCTTCATCCTTTTGGACCAGACGAAGTTTAAGGACAACTTCGACAAGATCGCCTCACTGCTTTCATTGAACAAGGTGGAGCAAAACAAGATTTTCACCATCAATAATTTGAACAACAAGTTTGGAAGAAGCCGTTTCAAGGAATTTTATCTAAAGCGGGGTTCCAAAGGAGAAGTTTATGGCAATGAAGTTTCCTTGGAGCAGTATTTAACCTACACCACGGAAAAGCCCGAAAAATCAGCAGTCGAATACTATGTCCAACAATACGGTAACTACGACGAGGCTTTGCTCAAGATTGTAGATGATTTGAAAAATTTCGGAGACAGTCTGGAAAACTTGGTATCGCTCGTCAACCTTTATCAAAAGCCATTGGACAAAAAGGTGGTTTCCTATTACAGGATGATGAAGAAGACGCACAAAGGGCAAAATATCTTCAAAATCATCTCGCAGGAATTGGAAAACCGAAATATCCATTTTTCAGAATTAATCAACCAAAAACACGAGGAATATGAAAAAGTATAAGCCCCAAAATCCCCAAAGGGGACTTTCAATAAATTCCCTCTCTTGGAGGGTTTGGAGGAGGCTTTTCCTGTTGATTCTCCCCCTTTGGGGGACATGGGGCTTCTCCCAAAACACCTACATCGACCCGACGGTAACGGCGGCGATGATCCTCTATTCAGAAAACTTGAAAGCCAAGCAGAACGATGTGATTGATGAAACCTCCAAACTGAAGGATGCCCAAGCGTGGGTGGGAACCCAGATGGTGGTTGCCAACGATATTCAGAATAAGATTCTGAAAGGTCTGAAGGAAGTTTCGGGAACCTTGCAGAACGGAATCCAGGTGAAGGAGATTTATTCGGAACTCAACAAATGCTACAATTATTCATCGCAGGTAGTTCAGTTGGCATCGGCACATCCACAATATGCCATTTTCGGGGTAAAGGCTTCACAGAAAACCTATGAACAGAGTATAAAAATAGTGACTGATGTCTCCGACATCCTCGCCTCGGGAGAGCTGAACCTTGCCACTGCGGGAGACCGATACAAGATATTGCACAACATTTCCGAGAATGTCAAAAACCTAAAGCTTTGGCTTCTGGCAATCAAGTTAAGACTGGAAAAAGCCAATCGTTTGGGATTCTGGAACTCCATCAATCCATTTGCAGGATACATCAATACCGACAAGGGAATTGTAGAAAATATTATGAACCGATACAAAAGAAATTTCTAGCCCCTGTCCCCAAAGGGGAACAATGTAAAAAAATAAGATGAAAATGAAACATCCCATAATTAACGCTTTAAAAAGCCCCCTTCGGGGGTTTGGGGGCTTGCTGATTTATTTTGTGCTCACTTCATCCAGTGGCGGCTCCACGCCGTCTTGGCAGCAGGAAAACGTATCCTTTCCGATGATGAACCTAGAAATCAAGGCGACGATGGATGAAAACGAGAGGCAGAAGGAGATGCGGAAAAACCAAATTGCCAATGCCACGGTGGAAACCGCCAACAAAACCCAGTGGAACAATTTCAAGGACAAGGTGACCAAAATTCAGGACAGACTTCGAATCGTATCGTTCGCCATTCAAGCGATTCCCACAGGAATTGCGATGAGCAGGGAGATTACGAAAATCACCCAAAACCAGCAAGCCATTATCCATGAAATCAGTACCGCTCCATATTCCATCATCGCGGTTCTGCCTTCACAGGTTCAGTTTGTGGATGATTTACAAATGGTGACGAGGCTGATTGTCGGGATTGTGGTTTCCTACGGTGCAATTAACCAGATGGAAAAGTCGGAACGCAAGATTTTATTGGATTATGCCTTGGGCGAAGTCAAGATACTGAGTAGAAATTCTACCCATATGCTCCTCAAAATTAGGGACATCAAGGCAAAAGTCTTACGAAACAAAAGAGCCTTTCAATACTATGTGAATCGGGACAAACAGGTGGTCGAGAACATTATGAAAAACATCAAATCCTTTTAAAAATGAGAAAACTATTTATCGGAGGAATCTTGTTTTTTTCTGTTGGTTTTGTAAGCGGACAGCAGATTGTTATCAACGACAAACTCTTGGTGCAGATGACCACCAACCACGGCGTAAGGCTGGGAAGCGAGCAGTCATTTCTAAACTCTTATGAAAAACAGAAGGAACTGTACGACGACATTAAAAACAAGACTGCACAGGTCATCGCCATTCAGGAATACATCTTCCAACAACTAAAAAATGTCAACTCGGCACTCACGCAGAGCAAAAAGTTAATCTATCTGTACCAATATCTGGGAAAGGTAGCGAACAACTCCAACAAAATGCTGGACTTGTCGGCGCAACATCCGGAATATGCCGTCTTGCTTTCCAAATACTATATCGAAATCGGCAAACAGACCTTAAAACTCAAACAGGAAGTCACGCAGGACATCCTCAACGAAAACAAGGATTTCCTGATGGACCCGATGGATAGGGAGATGCTCATAGAGAAAGTATTTACCAGAGTTCGGAATATCAACGGAAACCTCCTATACATCATACTGCGGTTAGAAAACGCCAAGAAGATTCCGTACCTGTATCAAGTTCCCGTGCTAAGAAACTACCTCAATATCGACAAGGCGATTATCGGAGACATTATCCAGAAATACAAATACATATTCAATTAAAAAGATGAAAAAATTAGTTAAAAAATTAGCCCTCGTTCCGCTTTTGCTGATAGCAGTCGGCGTATTCGGACAGTTTACCGTAAAGCGGTTAAACGATCCCTCCATAGTAGCCCAGCACAAAAGGATGGTGTTCCAGAGTTGGGGCGACTGGCGTCCCTATCCAAAATATCTATTGGGGATTCAGACCAACTTTGCCTATGCCACGGTTTGGGGAATGTGGGCTCCCAGCAGAAACAGGGCCTATAAGGATGGAGAAGACATCCGACCGCTAAAACCGACCGGACTTCAAAACCAGCGATTTGCCCAAGTAAAATTTCAGGAGGAAGAGGCAAAAAAGATCAAGGCGGCATCCGACACAATTTATAAGCGGAGCGTCCAAGACTTCGCCCATTGGACTTCGGCGACGGTTGATGCGGACCCGCTCTGGTTGCTCTACTACAAAAGGATGCTGAAACCCATCACTGAATTTCCCGACACACCACAAAATTTTGTGGAATGGAGACTGAAGAACCAGCAAACCTACGAAACGCTCAATACCACGGGAACCTTAAAAAGACTTCAGGAGGAACTGGACTTAATCAAGGAAAAATATTCTATGTCGAGGTCGATGGATATGCCGAGAGGAAAACGCTTTTTGATGTACCACGAGACCCTTATAAAATGGAGAAGGTTGGTGCAGGAATTAAGGAAACACAATTATAAGACGACACTTCTTTTGGACTATAAAAATATTCTGAAAAACCATTCACCCTATGCGTTGCCACAGGCTTGGACACCCGCTTCCGACAAGCAGATCATCCACAACACGATGCAGCAATACAAACACAAATTTTAGTGATGAAAAGAAATAGTACACCCTTATTTTGCCTCTTGGCAATATTGCTGCCGATTATCGGCTTTGCCCAAACCGACGGCGACTACAGCAATTTGCTTCAGTTCTTAAAAGGCGACGGCGCATTTGAGAAATGGTTTATGGAGGTCTTCACCAAACTGGACAACAGCGTACAGGACGGTGCTGTCGGCTCCGCTTTGGTTGGAAGGGCCATCGGAGGATTGGGAGCTTTGATGTATCTCGGATATATGGGTTGGCAAATGGCGGCTGGTGACCGGGAATGGGAGATCACCCCGATGCTGAAGCCCATCCTTATAGGATTTACCCTGGTTTATTGGAGTGGATTCGTCAATCTGATTCAGGCACCATTTGAAGCCATCGCAGAACCGGGAATCGCCATTTTCAGCGACATCGAGTCCGAAGTCAATGATTTGAGGGTTCAACGATTCAAAAAACAGCAACAGCTACTCGATGCCGTCATCAAGCTCAAAGCCGACGAGGATGCGAAGCAGGACGTCATCAACAATACCGGCAAAGATGCCGACGACTCTTGGTTCGACATCAGCGAGGGACTGGACAAACTCATCCAGCCTATCAAGGAATGGCAACTCAGAATGGAGTTCCAGCTCCAAAAACTGGTTGCCGAAATTATCGAGTTCGTTTGCCTTTCCATCCTTCGAATCTGTGTCTACCTTATTTTCTTCATCCAAAAAATTTGGGCATACATTCTCATTATTTTGGGACCTATCGCTGTGGGAATGGCACTCGTTCCAGGATTTGAAAACTCTCTGTACAGCTGGGTTTCCAAATTCATCAACATCAACCTGTACACTTTTGTTGCCTATACCATCATCAACATTGGTCAGCAACTTATCGCGTCGGGTTACGAGATGGAGATTGAGCGGTATGACACGCTTTTAACCAACGGAGCCATAACCAATCTGGATGCCTTGATGGTCTATGTGAGCAATTCCGGAATGATCTACAACCAGCTCTTTACCTGTGTCGCCTACATCGTGACGGGAATCGGGGTATTGATGACACCAACGATTGCCGACACCATTGTTACAGCGGGAGGTGCAGGTGCGATGACCAAGATGAAGAGTGCGGCAGGAAGAATGACAAGTGCAGCTAAAACAACGGTATTGGCAGCCAAAACGGGCGGAGCTTCCGTAGCGGGTGCAGCAGCAAAATCAGTTGCATCAGGTTCCGCATCGGGAATGGTCAACAGTGCGATGAATAACAACAAAAAATAAATAAGATGCTGATCAAGAATATCGAACAAAGAATAAAAATCAACAAGGTAGTTTCATTGGGAACGGTGGCATTTGCCGTAATAATCGTATTGGCGGGCTTCTTCTTTGCCTATCGGATGATACAGGATTCCAGAAAGTCCATATACATTTTGGACAACGGAGTTCCGGTACTGGCAAAACAGACCGATGTCCTGTTGAATAGACCTGTAGAATACAAAGCCCAAATCGAACTTTTCCACAGGCTGTTTTTCACCTTGGCTCCCGATGATGCCTATATCAAGGAAAATATCCAAAAATCACTGTACCTCATAGACGACAGCGGAAAAAAGGAATACACCAACCTCAAGGAAAAGGGTTTCTACAACCAGATTGTGGCTTCCAGTTCCATGGTGAGCATCCATACGGATTCCATCTCACTCAATATGGAGCAAAAGAAGTTTGCCTTTTTCGGAAAACAGATGATTACCAGAAAATCCGCCGTGATTACTAGGAAATTGATTACCGAGGGATTCTTTGAGGACATCATCCGAAGTCCCAACAATCCGCACGGTGTGATGCTGAAGAACTGGAGGATTATCGACAACGAGGAAATTTCCAACCAAACCAAAAATTCCTATTAAAGATGAAAAATTTTCTAAAACAAACCGCAAAAAAGGGATTGGAATGGGCGGCAAAAAATCCGAAGAAGTTTTTCACCTATTCGATGGTTTTTCTCTCCGTGTCATTTATAGGATCGCTGATACAGGGAATTTTCTTTCCGAGTCATTCGACATTTAAGATTAAGCCCCCAAACCTCTATTCCAAAAGCAACACGACCCAGCAAATTAATAAAAACCAAGAGAAAGAAATGGAGAAAATAGTTAATGAACTCAAAATTTTAAAAATGAAAAGGGACCGAAAAGAACTCCAAAAAAAAGACAGCCTGAGAATAGAATATTTGTACAACCAATACCAAGAACTGCAACATGGACATTAAGAAAATCAACTTTAAGGAAAAAAAATATGTGATGCCCCTTCTGGCATTGCCGTTCCTGCTGCTCTTTGTGTATGTAGGTGCCCAATTTACCAAAGAGGACACCTCTAAAAAGGACAAGCCGAAAGAACTTTCCCTGTCTCTGGGAGAAACACGGGACTCCATCATGACGAAGAACGATGCCTACGACGCCTTTTTCAAGAAGGACGACAACAGGACGATGCTCGGAGGATTGGACAAGGAAGAGGACAGTCTGCTCAGTTATGAAGACCAGTTGTCTTTGGACCAGAAAAGAAAGATCGATTCACTGAAGGCGGTTTCCAGCAGACAAAATCAGCAGGCGTCAAAAGGAGGCAACTCTTCCTATTACAATCCAAAACAGCAAAATGAGGACAAGGATTTCAAGAGGTCTTCTGAAATCATCCGAATGCTGAACGACAAGTCCAATGGGAAACAGGAAAATGAGCAACTTTCAGAAAATCAAAAATCTAGTAATCAAAATACCCAGCAAGACCCCGTAAAATATCTGAAACAGCAGATGCTCGTCATGGATTCCTTAGAAAAAGCGAGGGATCCCGAATACCAAGCCAAACTATTGGCGGAACAGAAACTCAAGGCAAACAAGGAAAAAATGGACGAGTTCCTCAATTCTACCTTCAATGTCGGCAAGTCGGGAATCAACAGCGAGTTCAATGCCTTCTGCAGGGAAAATGAGAACAGCTTTATCAAAGCCGTCATTGATGAAAACAACAAGGGATTTCTGGGAAGCAGAATCCGGTTCCGATTATTGGAAGACATCTTCGTCGGCAACAAAAAAATTGAGAAAGGTTCCATCCTTTACGGACAAATCTCTGGATTTTCCATGCAGCGGGTTGACCTCAAGATTGTCTCGGTATTTACAAGGGGAGAAATTTTACCAGTCAACCTCTCCATCTACGACATTGACGGCATGAAGGGGCTTTATGTTCCCGAAAGCGTCTTCAGGGACATGATTCGGGAAATGGGGAGCAACTCCGTACAGGGAACACAGATGGATATGGGCGGACAGGGATTTTTCACGAGCATCGGCTCCAAACTCTTCACGTCTACATCAAAATCCATCGCCAACCTCATTAAAACCAACAAAGCCAAGCTGAAATACAACTCCTATGTATTTCTAATCGACGAAAAACAGCTTAAAGACTCACAAAACCAACAAAAAAAATAACAATGAAAAATACATTTTTTATACTATTCTTAATCATTACCCATTTTTTATCTGCACAAACAGCTACTAAAGAACAAGTCATCTCGGATTTACCAGAATTGATCGTTACAGAGGGCGTTAACCTGCATATCATCTCACCCGAACCGATTCAATATGTGGATTTGTCCACCCAAAAACTCACGGGAGATTTGCCTAATACCAATATTGCGAGAATCAAAATCACCGATACTCCTGCCAACACCGACCCAAAGGAAAAGGCAAAAACCACCTCTTTATTGAATGGCGACAAAATAGGAATAATAACCGTTGTAGGTCAGTCTTTTATTGCCCAATACAAGGCTATTTACAGAAATTCGGAAAACAAAAACACCGTGACCAACATCCATATCCAGCCAGAAGAGATGCAGCCGATTGAACTGGACAAAACCCGTTTTTCCAACTTGGAGCTGACCAAGTTTGCGATGGACATCATAAAGAAGAAGACGGAAGAAAATCCAATCAGGGAGCAGAAAGACCTTAAACTTAGTATGCAGCTCAACAATGTGTACGTCATCAGCGACTATATCTTTCTCGATATGACCTTCAAAAACAGCTCGAACCTGAGTTACGATATCGAAGACCTTAAATTTTCCATCGAGGACAAAAAAATCTATAAGGCGACCAACAATCAAAGCATCGAGATGACGCCGATTTTTAGACTCTACGCCCCGAAACATTTCAGGAAAAATTTCAGAAACATCTACGTCTTCAAAAAATTCACTTTTCCGAACAGCAAGGTGATGATGATCCGCCTGATTGAGGAACAACTCTCGGGAAGAACAATTGAGATGAAGGTGAATTATTCAGATATTTTAAAAGCAGATACATTTTAATCATAAACCCATTTCCAACAGAATTCATTATTGCCTTTTTCCTGGCGTTCATCGCGTTCATCGCTTCTTGCATATCCCTATTTTTTTTATTCCGCCTCAAAAAAGCAAAAAAGGAAATAGAAAAGGAAATTATGAAAATGGCTTATCTGAAAGCGTGGTATAAGGAGATTGCAGTTAAGATTTATGGTAAAGACCGTATAGAGGAAAAAGAGAAAGAGTTTTTAAAAAACTACAATTTATAGCAAGCAATGCAAGAACAACAACACCAAATTAAGATTTACGGATTCCTTCAGAAGGCGGTTTATGCGGTCGTGGCACTGGATTGTGCGTCCCTTTTCTACCTCGATGCCGATATTCCGGTAGTTTCAAATCTATTGAAAAATTTTTCGAAGATGAGTTTCTTTTACCCACCCATCAACGCAAAGTTTGCGACCCTGATTCTCATTGGATTGGTCGCTGTCGGAACAAAGGCGAAGAAGAAAAAGGATTTGAACATCGCCACGGAAATAGTAATCCCCATGATCTTGGGCTTGTTGATGATTTTTTCTTCACTCGTTTGGCAAACCGAGGCAGGAAATTCCAAACTACCCAGAATTTTTCCAGGACTCAATCTTTATCAGATTATTTATGCCGTATTGTCTTTTTTGGGAGCGGTCATTCTTCAAATGGGAGCAGACGCCATCTCAAAACTCATGCAGCAGAAAATGGGAAAAGACCGATGGAATGTGGAAGAAGAAAGTTTTGCCCAAAATCAGGAACTGGTGGAAACGGAAACCTCGATCAATATCCCGTATCTCTTCAGATACAGTAAAAAAATCAACAAGGGATGGGTCAATATCAATCCATTTCGGGGAACGATGGTCATTGGAACTCCGGGAAGCGGGAAGTCTTTCGGAATCATCAATCCCGCAATCCGCCAAATGATCGCCAAAGGTTTCTGCCTCTGCATTTACGATTTCAAGTTTCCCGATTTGGCGCAGATTGCCTACTACCATTATCTCTTGAAGAAGAGTAAAGATTCGGGATATGAATACGATTTTCATGTCATCAATCTAAACGAGGTTGAAAAATCCAAAAGGGTAAACCCGTTCAAAAAGGAATACATCCAAACCTTGGCGGAAGCACAGGAAATGGCTGAATCCATGGTGTCATCGCTCCAAAAAGGCGGTTCAAGTTCGGGAGGCGGTTCCGATGCGTTCTTTACACAGTCCGCCATCAACTTTCTTTCGTCGAGCATCTACTTTTTTGCCACCTACGAAGACGGAAAATATTCGGATTTACCGCATATTCTTTCCTTTATGAACCGAAGTTATAAGGAGATTTTTGACACGCTCTTTACCAACGAGGAAATATTCTCCCTGCTCTCGCCCTTTAAGACGGCTTATGAGAATAAAGCCTTTGACCAGTTGGAGGGACAGGTAGGGACGTTGAAAATCTTTCTCTCAAGATTGGCGACCAAGGAAAGTTTCTGGGTTTTTTCGGGCGACGAAGTAGAACTGAAAATCACGAACAGGGAAAATCCTTCCATCCTGATTTTGGCATCCGATCCGGGAACGCAGGACATCAATTCTGCCCTTTATTCATCGGTTTTGAACAGGACTTTGCGACTCATCAACTCCAAACACAACTTGCCGGGAGGAATCATTGCGGACGAATTTCCCACCATCTATATCCATAAAATCGACAACGTGGTCGCCACGGCAAGAAGCAACAAGGTAGCCGTATTATTGGGACTTCAGGAAATCCCACAACTCCGACAGTTTTACAAGAAGGAAGTTGCCGACACCATTTCTGCCATTGTCGGAAATATTCTTTCAGGTTCTGCGAGGGACAAAAACACTTTGGAATGGCTGGAGAAATTGTTCGGAAAAATCAAGCAGAAGTCCTATTCCCAGTCCATCTCCCAGCAAGGAACGACGACAAGTATCAACGAGAAAATGGACTTTATGATTCCCGCAGGAAAAATCGCAACGCTCAAGACCGGGGAAATGGTCGGAATGATTGCTCAGGGCGAGGAAAACGACACCGAGGAATACAAAACTTCGGCGATGAACGGCAAAATCAATTTGGATATGAAGGCCATCAAGGAGGAAGAAAACAACTATGTGAAAATGCCTTCGTATTACTCATTTGTCGACAAAATGGGAAACAATAGGAAAAACGATGTCCTGATGACCAACTTCAGAAAAATCAATAAGGAGGTCGAATTAATCGTAAATGAATTTACTAAAAATGAAACGCTCATTTCAAAATGATATGTTGAAAAACAAAACTATGATTAAGAGCGTTCCATCTGACCTATAAAAACAAAATTAAATACATATGAAAAATAGAACGACAATAATAACATTAACAATTCTGCTTTTAACAGGCGGTTTTTCCATGGCTCAATTCAATACGCTGATGACGACAAAACCACAGAAAATGCAAGACTTTAAAATGATGGAAACCCCAAAAGAAGATAAATCTAATCCAAAAAGGGAGAAAAAAACTTGGAAGGAAATCTTCAACATCACCCAGAAATCGGAACTGAAAAACGAAACCCAAAATTCAATGAAGATGTTGTCGAGTCAAATTGATTCGCTAAAGATAATGCTTAAAAACTATCATAATGGAAACAATCAAAGAAACGTGGACTATAAGAAAATGAAAGATTCACTATTTGAACTGATGCAAAATTTTCAACCCGAAAAAAAGCAGGAAAAAGATTTTGAAACCACATTTGAAGGTTTACGGAAAAATATCTCGATGCCTTTGCGCAATAAAATTACCGTTACTTCTCCCTATGGAACACGGATGCATCCAATTTTCGGGACTCCAAAGATGCACAGCGGAATTGACCTAAAAGCCAACTACGAAGATGTTCACGCCGTGCTTGACGGAATAATTACCGAAGCAGGTTGGGATTCCAAAGGCGGTGGAAACTATGTCAAAATCAAACATTTTAACCGATTTGAAACCTCCTATCTCCACCTCTCCGAAATCTACTACAAAGTCGGGGAAAAAGTGAGGGCGGGCTTCATCATCGGGAAAAGTGGAAACACCGGAAACTCTACCGGACCGCACCTGCATTTTGCCGTAAAGGAGTTCGGACAAAGCATCAATCCCTACCATTTTTTAAACGACCTAAACAAAGCAAACAATTTAATCGCAACCTATTATGCAAACTGAAAACCTACCTACCGAAGAACTTAAAAAGTTCGGAATCATCAACGAAGACTTGTCATTTTCAAAAAAACTGAAAGCGGACGACATCCAAAAATTTCTGCAGGGTTACACCATCGTCGCGGACAACGACAAGAACAGGGCAACCTTCCAACTCACGGAAAACAACACCCGACTGAAAGTCATCTTTTTGGAGCGGGATAAGAGTATCTCCGAAATCATAAAGAACAGCAAAGATGGAATTGAGTATTCCACTATTCAAGACCTTTCAAACAAAAATGAGAAGAAACTTTCGCTTGAGAAAAAGGCATTTATCTACGACAAGGTAAACAACATCGTAGCCGAATTCGACCTCATTAAAAATGCCACCGAACTCACCGCAATCATTGCCGACAAAAAGGATGTCTTGGAAATGAACCGCTACAAAAACGAACTTCAGAAACTGAAAAATTTCCTGATGGATAAAATCGACCAATATCCCGAAATCGCCAAGGAAATTTCCAACGACTTGAACATCGTTTCAAGAGAAATCAACACTGTGAACAGCATCTCACCCGATGAGAAGCAGATTTCAAAAAGTGGAAACTCCGAAATTAACCTGAACGTCAATGACAGGGACAGGTACGAAGACGCGAACAGAAACCGGGAAGAGCAAGAAGAAGAAATCGAACAGGACAAACGCCGTGGATTCCGCAGATAAATTTTTGAAATAATGGAAACAGAAACGATCAATTACCAGAGCAAATATGGACCGAACACGAATTTCCAATTTCCGACGGACGAGGATACGCAATATCTCAAAACGTCGGCGGGCGAAGTATTACCCTACAAACTCTTCAGCGGGAGAAATGATGCTGACCCAAATTCCGCCCTCCTACGGGAAAAGGACAATCAAGGATACGCCAATGATTTTGCGCTCGTAGAGAGGCAGTTTTCAGAAAATAAAAGTCTTTCATTCATGGCGGGAACCAAAGTTTCCGATATGAACGATGTGGCTTGGCTTTTCCGTGCGCTCGAAGACGAGGCGGTGGAACACACCTTTGCCCTCTACAAATTCAAGGACGACAGTTACCTCGTTCAACATCTTTCGACAGGCGGGATTACTTCCACGATCGTGGATTTGCGGTTGTTGACGGGAAATGTATTCAAAATGCAGCCCGAAAGCATCACGCTCGTCCACAACCATCCGAGCGGACAACTGATTTCTAGCAAACACGACCGACTGATGTTGCAAAGACTACACGAAATCTTTGACCACACGGGAATCAAGGTGGAAGACGGCATCGTCATCAATCTTCGTTCGGGAAAATATTTGGTCTTCAACGGCGATTTGGGAAGTGACCGTGTCTTGGAACTTTCCGAGCAAAACCAACAACAGGGAAAAGTCAGCACCTTTTCCTTTAACAAGCAGATTTTCGTCGCCAATTATCAGCCGTTCAAAGTCAACAGTCCCGAAGATAGCGCCGCCTACATTTCGAGCCAAAAGTTTGGATTGTCCGACAAGACGGAAGCCATCATCCTGAACAATGCGAACGACATTGTGGGAAAATTCATTCTTCCGCAACATCGGCAATTCGAGAAACTGACGGAACTGATGACGATTAACGCCGGAACGGGTGTCATCCTTTATGGAAACAATGTAAACGAGCAGATGTACAAGGAATACCGCGACAAACTCGAACTGATGGGGTTCACGGCTTTGGATGCGATTTTATTGGAAAGCGGAAACTACCACTCCCTCTACGAAAAGACCAAAATCAACGTGTATGACCACCTTTTGGATAAATTCAGCAAGAACCATCTGAATGCGGAACCCATTGTCGGCGTATCGGAAAACAACCAAAATGAAAGTTACTCTAAAAATTTTAGAAATATGGAAGAACCACCACAAAAGGATTACGTCAAACTTTTCATTGACGATTCCGAAGGTCATACCAAGCACGAATTTGAAATTTCCTTAACGGAAGACGACAAAGAGAACTATAGCCAAATTGCCTCAAAAATCCAGCTGTATCGAAAGCCGGAAGACAATGTTTTGCTATTCGTTGGCGGAGAACTGCTTACCTACGAGGGAAATGAAGAAACCGAAAAAATTATTGACTCCCTTAAAAGTCTTTTTCTTCCCGATGACAAAAAGCGGAACAATATATTCAACCAAAATAATTTTAATTCGAGATTTAAAGAAGAAAGGGATGCTACAAGGTCAGGATTTTCGATAGACGACATCATTGGAGAGCCTTCTAAAAAGGATTACGCCAAAATGAACGGCAATACATTAACACAACAACCAAATAAAAACAAAGAATATTTTAACAATCAAACCCCAGACATTATGGAAACACAAAAAGAGTTCAACCAGGTAGATTATCTAAAAAATCAGCTTAAATACCTCGGTTTCGGCGAAGACGAGAAACTTCACAAAGAATTGGAAAAAGGCATCAAGTCCAAAAACCAGCAATTCGAAATCAAAACTTCCTCGGACAAGGCACTGCCCGGAAACAAGGTTGATTTTGCCCTGAAATTCAACAAGACGGAAAGCGGCGGTGTTTTCCTCAACTCCTACGACGCCCAATTGAAGAACGAGAAAGGCGAAGAAATCACCCACAATTTTTCCGTAAACCGTGAAAATACATTTACGGCGAAAGAAGCCGTAAACCTTTTGGAAGGAAGAAGCGTGAAAATCGAGTTCCACAATCCCAAAAGCGACCAATCGGAAGCCGCCTTCGTGCAGTTCAACTTCGAGGAGCCAAAGACGGAAAAAGGAAACTACATGTTCCAGAATTTCTACAAAAACTACGGTGTCGATACCGACAAAATCGTGGAAAAAGCCAACCTTGTTTTCGACAAGCCGGAATACAGGGAAAATACCATCAAATCCCTTGAGAAAGGAAATGTGGTCAAGGTAAAATTTGAAATGGACGACAAACTCGTGGAAGGAAAAGCAGTGCTCAATCCGCAGTATAAAAACCTGAACCTTTACGACAACGACATGAACCGTATCAACACCAACAAACCCTTGCAGGGATTGGAAAATGAAGAAAAGCAGGAAAAAGCCCATGTGAAGGAACAGAGCATCAAACGATAATAAATAATACCTGACTATTATCCGAAGGCGGTAAGTCAAATTTTGATTTGCCGCTTTTTTTAAAATGTAATCATTATGAATATCAAAACCATATTTTTAGTCCTAGTTCCTGCAATTATACTGACTTGCTGCCACAAGGAAATCAAATCCGAAAAAGGCGGAATCGACCTCATTTCCAATGTCTATTTTGATGCCTCCAAAGGATTGGACAAGATGCAGAGTTTCCACATCTCGAAAATAAGTTATTCGGGAGATCAGATTATCGAGCTGGTTCCAGACCACACCTTTCCCGAAATGAATCAAAATGCCTATCTCGTGAAAGATTCTTTGTGCTATCTGCTGGATGCGGAAAACGGCAACATCATTCTTTCAGACATTCTTGAAAAACAGAAACCTATATTGGTTTGGAACAAGAAGGACGGTGCCATTTTCTCAAAAGAAATGATTCCCAACTATAAGAACAGGCGGAAACTCTCAGACACGGTTTTGTTCAAGAAAAAATACAGACGCTTCGAAGTCAATTCCCCTTGGAACTATACCCGTTTCTACATCTATCCAACCGACACGATTCTGCCGTATTCACTCTACAAACACGCCGAAAAGGATTACGGCGGAAGATTGGAGCGTATTGATTCCTACAACAAGAAGACCGACATCTTTGTAAGCCTGCAACTGCTTTCCAGAAAAAACTGGGACGACACGGCAAAAGACATCTTTGAGTTCAACCACTTCATAATAAACCGAAAAAGTGAGTGAGACATCCTATTTAAGCCATTCTAGTGCAGAAATTTCCGTTATCGAGGGAACTAAAAACGAACTGATTGTCTTTAACAGCAATAAGGACAAAGATTCCTTTTTGGAACTTTTGAAAATGAACAATAAGAGCAATGGCAGAACGCTTGTAACACTCACTTCTAATGAAAATACAGAAATGTTTGTCGATAGGTTCAAAAACTATGATGGCAAGATATTTCTTTGTCTGACTGGTGATGATGCGGGCGATAAATCTACACAAAAAATCCTCAATGAATTTAAAAATAAAAACATCAAGGACATCCGCCTGCTGTATGGGATTTCTGAAAACGGGAATCAGAACTTGGAAGAATATTTAAAAAATAAACTCCAAGTTCAAGAGAAAAATACTACTTTAGTTGAACAAAAAACGATAAGAAATGAAGACGATGGAACTCAATCCGAAGGAATTTCCGACACTCAGCACTTGGGAGCCGAACTTCCTCAACGAAATTCTGGAGAACCTTTCCAAAGAAGCCAATCCGAGCAAAACGGAAATCACTTTGGAGGACAAGCTGTGGACGGCAACCATGCTGGAAATGGACTTGAAGACACAATCTGGAAGCATCTGGTCGGAAAACCAGAGCGAGGACCCGTTGACGGAACACAACCGAAAAATGCTCCAAAAAATGAGGAGGCAGAACATTTCGTGGGCGGAATCGTATCCGGGAGAACGATATCCAATGGAAGAAACGCAAAATTAGGCCGCCCCGAAACATCAAATTTAATAACAGGTATTGGGGAATTAGATACTCTGATTATAAAATACAAAGGTCAAAAACTGACCAACGAACAAGTTGCAGAAATTGTTTCCGTAACTTGTTTTGTTTCCGGCGACAAACAAATTAAACTCAACGAAAATCTCAATATTACCGATGATTTAAAAGACATCTGCTGTCAATACAAATCCGGCGGAACGGCGAAAGAAGGCAGAGGGATTTTGGATGAATACTACACCGATTCCAAGATTGTTGATGCCGTCCGAAACTTAATCAGAGACCATTTTAAAGACAGGAAGGAAATTTCGGTATTGGAACCCAGCGTTGGAACGGGTAATTTTCTGTATGCCGTAAAGGATTTGTGGATAAAGTCCAACATCACTGCATTTGAAATCAACGAAACCACTGCAAAAATTGCAAAAATCCTTCATCCCGAAGCCGACATCCATCTTCGTTCCTTTGAAACCGAATTTATCGACGAGAAAGGCAATAAAAAGGAATTTGCCGAAAAATATGATTTGGTCATCGGAAATCCTCCCTACGGCGACCATCGCGGATTATACAAAGGTTTGGGTGAAGAACCCAAAATCTCCAAATACGAGGATTATTTTGTCAAAAGGTCTTTGGATTCTCTTAAACCCCATGGAGTTTTGGCAATGGTTCTTCCGTCGGGTTGGCTGAACAGACAAACCCAACTTAAAAATGCTGATATTTTGGAAGGTTTTCGTCTGCCTAATGGTGCTTTTGCTGGAACGCAGGTAGGAACGGACATTATTATATTGCGAAAAAACTCCCAGAAAATTTCTACTGATATTTCCAACTATTTTGAAAAACATCCCGAAAGAATTTTAGGTGAAACCCGAGGGAAAACCAACCGTTTCGGGAGGTTGGAAAACTATGTTTATGGAAACTTAGAGGACGCCTTATCTCGGATTGAGCAACTCAAAAATAAAAAGCAGACCGAAAGAATCGGAAACCTTTTTGAAGATTTGTTTTTGGAGGTGGAGCAACCTAAAGCAGAATCAAAAGACAAAACTTTAGAAAAAACCATTCCCGCTAAAACAGAAGAAATTGAACTTGAAGAAACGAAGGATAAAATTGAGCAAGTTCTTTCCAAACTCAATGAGGTAAAATTCAAGTCTCCGGCGATTGAAAAGGAGATTGAGAAGTATTCCAAACTCCAATCCCAAATTTTTGATAATCCCAAAGATTTTTCCATAAACCAAATTGATGAAATTCATCGTAAAGCGGATAAAATCATCCAGTCCCACAGCGAGAAAAATGCGGAATATCGAATTCAGACTAAACCTGAAATCAAGAAAGGGATTTTAAAATACCAATTTTTCAAAGCCGATGAAGTGGTAAATGCCTCGCTTCAGAACTGCACCGATATTACCAAACAGCAGATTGAGTCATTTCGGGACACTTCCTACGACGGCACATTAAACAATCACGGAAAGCATTACCAGTTTGCTAACTATATGGACGGAAACTGGGTTCACGATTTCTATTACGCCGAAGGAAATATATATAAAAAATTAGAGCAACTTGAAATCGATAAAAAAGCCCCTCCTTTGGAGGGGTTTGGGGAGGCTCAGTATGAAAAACAAAAGGAATTACTTCTCAATGTCCTTCCAAAACCAAAAACTTTGGACGAAATCTCCATCAGTCCGAATCATGAATTTGTCCATCAGTTTGATTTGGGGACCATCGAAAAGGAACATTGGAATCAGAACACAAGACAGACGGAAACCGTAACCGTTCCCTATAATCTTGCAGAAAAATTTAAGGATTTTGTGGGAACGCTCTCCAGCGAAGCGTTTGCAGGTTCCTCATCTTGGGAAGTCAGAAGTTTTGTAGACAACGAAAACGTTACAGGAAGCGACAAGGAACGGAATGCCTTGGTTCGGGAAAGACGAAAAGCCGCCGCCAATGATTTGTTCCAAAAATTTTTGAGGGAAGAATTGTCTGACGATTTAAGGAAGCGTTTTGTAAAAGATTTTAACCGAAACTACAACAATATCTATGTTCCCGATTATTCAAAGTTTCCGCTGTTTTCAAAAATCCACTTGAATTTTAAAGGAAGAGAACTGCGCTTAACAGAAGTGCAAAAAGCAGGAATCGGACGACAGACCACAAAAGGTGTTGGATTACTCGCACATGAAGTGGGTTTTGGAAAAACATTGTCGGGAATTCTCTCCATGCATGAAGCAATGGAGAGAGGAAACGCAAAAAGACCGCTGATTGTCGTTCCGAATGACAGCATTTTGAAGCAGTGGGTGGAAACGATTTTTGAAACCATTCCAGAAGCCAAAGTGAACGTCTTGGGAAATCTCGGAAAAGACTTCGACCTCTCAAAATTCGACAACAAGGACGGGGAAATCACCATCGTCACTTACGAGGGTTTTAACAATATCGGTTTTTCTGAAAACATTACCCAAACTTTGGCTTCCAAGTTCTCCTACATTTCAGAAAATGAACTGAGAAGCGTAAACACCATCAGCGAAAGGGATTTTCAGAAAGAACTGGAAAAAGAAAAAGAACTGGTGGGTAAGATGAAGCGGGGCAAGATTTATGACTGGGAAGATTTTGGTTTTGACCATCTGACTTACGATGAAGTCCACAACGCGAACCATATCGTAGGCAAGGTAAGGATTGAAGACCGCCGATTTGCTTCAGATTTTAGAAATCAGAACCAACAAACCTCTAAATTGGGCATTAATACTTGGATGGCGGCGCAATACATTCAGGAAAAGAACGATGGCAGAAATGTAACCTTGCTTTCTGCGACGCCTTTCACCAACAAACCATTGGAATATTACTCCATTTTGTCTTTGATTGCGAACAAGAGATTAGAAGAATCGGGCTACTTCAATGTGAATACCTTCTTTGAAACCTTTATGGAGGCGGACAACGACATGGAGATTGACGCGAAAGGTGATGTGAAATTCAAGGCGAATGTTCGTCGCTTTAAAAACAACTCCCTTTTTCAGCAACTTTTATCGGAGTTTATTGACATTAAGGGAGAGGAAGACAATCCTGAATTAGTGCGACCCAACAGAATTAACAAGGAATATAAAATTGAGCAGAACGATTTGACGAGCGAACAATACGAAATGCTCAATGAAAACTTTAGTGAAACCCAAAAAGGGGCAATTCTTACACATATTCTTAATGCGCGTCTGATTGCGATTTCACCCTATCTTTCTCCCTATTATGAAGGAGAAGAACCGTCTTTGGATGAGTTTATAGTGGATTCTCCGAAACTGAAGCAGACGATGGATTTAATTCGGCAGAACAAAAAAGATATTCCGGATTCGGGACAGATTATCTATTCTGAACTAGCCGTTTCGGAATTTCCAAAACTGAAGGAATATTTGGTACGGGAAGTTGGCTACAAACCGGAAGAAGTCGGAGTCATCACCGGTGCGACGAGCAAACCGAACCGTTTGAAGATTCAAGATGATTTTAATTCAGGAAAAATAAAGGTGGTCATCGGAAGCGAGGCGATTCAGGAAGGAATGAACCTGCAGGAAAATACCACGGATATTTATATGCTTTCACTTCCGTACAACTTTACCTCGCTTCGGCAAGTAGAAGGACGTGCTTGGCGACAAGGAAACCGGAACGAAAATGTTAGAATCAACTTTATGCTCACGAATGACAGCATCGATGTCTTTATGCTTCAAAAACTGCAATCCAAACAGGCAAGATACTTGGAAGCGATGAAAAAAGGAGCCGATGTTTTGGATATTTCCGACATCAGCACGCAGGAACTCAAAACCGCCATCATCACGAATCCTGAAACCAGAGCGAATATCGAGATTGAGCTTATGAAAAAACGTATTGAAACCGAGAAAAATAAATTTTTGGCTGATTCTGCCTTTGTGCTTCGAAAATATGAAAGCTTCATTAAAATTCAGGAAGAAGTCACTAAAGCGCAACATAACTACAACCGAATTTTAGGATATTCCAAGGAAGAGGGCGACAATGCTGAATACTGGAAAAACCAACTTCCATTCTATCAAAAAACGATTGATCTGACAAGGGAGAAAGTCCAAGAGGAAATCGATTTGCTTTCACAAAAAGGCGTGAATGTGACGGAGATTGAACAGCAGACAAAAATTACTGGAGATAAGATTGCGGAATTGGATAAAAGGTTGGAGGATTTGGTTAATGTGAGGGAGGAATTGGTTGAAAAGTATAGGGAGGAGAAGGGAATTCAGTTGAAGGTTGATGCAAATTACGATTATCTAAGTGAGAGAAAAGTTGAAAACTCTGTGCTGTTTGATGCAGTTGTAGAACAAAAATTTGAAAAGGAAATCAACAAAATTGATATTGAAAATGAACAAAAATCTTTTTACAGGAGAAGATAGAGGATAATATCAAAAGTTTACATAAGTACCTCCACCTAAATTGCTTTAACTTCAAAATCAAAAATTTCACCGATAAAAGACCTGTTTTCACCGACATTTTTTTTAAATAATCTGTCTACAAAATACATTTGATGTAAAATTAGATGCTATGAAAGGTAAATCAATATTGATTGGAGCAATTTTTTTTAATATGTCTTGGGCTTTTGCGCAAACGGTGGTTTCGGGTAAAGTAAACGATAATTCAGGAAAAGCCGTTCCATTTGCAACTCTGAAGTTTTATGAAAATAAGGTAAGTGCTGAAAACATCAAAGCAGAAAAAATTGCTGATGAAGGTGGAAACTTTCAAATACAAATTCCTGAAAATGGTAATTATATTGTTTCGGCTTCTGCTATAGGATACGATGATTTTCAGAAAAATTACACCATTAATTCAGATCAAAACCAAATTGTCTTTACGTTCCCCGCAGAAAAAATTTCTAATATTCAGGAAGTGGTCATAAAAAAGACGAAAGCCACAATTGTACGAAAGTTAGACAGAGTTGTTCTGAATGTGGGCGATAATCCTATTACTGCAGGGAAATCTTCTTTGGACCTATTTCGTATGGCTCCAGGAGTTTTTATAAACAGCGGAAAAATTTCCATTAATGGAGTTTGGGGAACTCGCGTGATGGTAGATGGAAAGATGTTGAACTTGAGCGGAGATGATTTGAAAAACTACCTTCAAAACTTACGTTCAAACGAAATACAATCGATTGAAGTGATTGCACATCCTTCGGCGGAATTTGATGCGGAAGGTTCAGGTGGAATCATCAATATCATAACGAAAAAGAATTCTAAACAAGGACTAAACGGTAGTTTGGGATATGAAAACGGTTGGGGATTAGGAAAGTTTCCAAGTTACAATCCATTTGTTTCTTTGAATTATAAGAAAGGTAAATTTGGAATCAACACCAATTATTCATTTACTCATAGCAAGTCATACGAACAACTTGAACAACAACGTGATTTTCCTAACAATGGAAAATACAGAAACTTTTCGGATGATACACAGATTCGGGATGCTAATCGCGTCAGAATTGGACTTACTTACGATATCAGTAATAAGCAGTTTTTAGGATTAGGTTATACCGGACAGTTTACTGATTTTTCGAGTAATTCTTTGTCGGACACTCAAATTATTTATCCTGTTGTCTCACAAAACACTTTTTCTAGGGGTAATTTTCCAAGCGAATCAAAAACAAAATATCATAACCTTGGTTTGAATTACTCCATTAAAACGGATTCTCTAGGTTCTAAATTTACCTTCTTGTCTGATTTTACATACAACGACCGAAACGGTTTAAGTACGACGAACAGCGAATCTTTTGATGCACAAAACCAACTATTGGAGAAAATAGTTTTCAGACTAAATTACCCAAGCATTGCAAAAATTTTCACATCCGATGCAAAATATAAATGGAATTTTAAAAGTGGAACATCTCTTAATTTTGGTGCGAAAGCAAACAATACTGCAATTGATAACAATAATTCATACCAAAATTTCGACGGGATAAATTGGATTGACACACCAAACAAAAATTTCGATTTCAATTATCATGAAAATGTTTACGCAGGATATGCGGAATTAAGCGGTACATTGAAAAAATTTGAATATCAAGTCGGCTTGCGTGCAGAGCAAACAGACGTAAATGCGGAACTTTTGGGAAGTCAATCGGGAAACGTTTCTCAAAACTACTTAAGTTGGTTTCCCACAGCATTTGTGAAACGAAACCTTAACGAAGAAGGAAACAACTATCTTTCGCTATCTTTTAACAGAAGAATAAAAAGACCTTCCTATTTTGACTTAAATCCTTATGAATACTATATCGACAATTATTCCGTAAACACGGGAAACCCTTATTTGAAGCCGCAGTTTACACAATCTGTTGAGTTGGGAAGTATTTGGAAAGGCAAGTATTACGTGGCAGTAAGTTATAGTTACACGAAGGATGTCATCACGCAAATGATACAGACAAATCCTAATTCTGAACTTTTAAAAATCATAAAAGCGAATGCGGGAAACAGTTCTGTCTATACCGCAACCTTCAGCGTTCCAGTGCAAATTACTAAATGGTGGAATACTACCAACAATTTGTTGCTGACGCACACTAAATTGGAATCCCCAAATTTCAGTATAGAAAAACCGTCATTTATTATTCAGACAGAGCAGGAAATTAGTTTACCAAAAGGCTATGCAATGAGTATAAACGCCTTTTACACACCGCAAATGGTAAGCGGAAATACTTTGACCGGAGCAATAGGAAGTGTTGATTTAGGACTGATGAAAAAGTTTTATGATAATAAACTTACGGCAAAAGTAGCAATTAGCGATATTTTCTATACCAACAATTTTACGGCAAAAAGTTTCTTCAACGATACGGTGATAAACCTTAACCACAAAGAACAAAGCCGCGTACTAACATTGTCTCTTACCTACAACTTTAGTGCAGGAGAAAAATTCAAAGGGCAAAAAGTGGAAAGTAGCAATGCGGAAGAAAAAAGCAGATTATAAAAACATGTTGCAACATAAATACGGGGACGCTGAAAACTGTTAATAGAGTAAGCGAATTTTAAAAAACTTATCAAAAATGTCTAAAGAAAAACAAAACAAAGACAACGAGAAAGCACTGGACAAATTGTCAAAAGCTTTGGAATTTGAATCACTTCAAGAAAACGAAGCTGGAGAGCTAGTTGGAGGCTTTTCAGATGCACTTTCAGAAGCGATGGATGAAGAAGCAATTGAAATTAACTTTAGTAAATGTCACTGCACTGGTACAACCACGCAATCTTAATTGAAGTGTCATGTCTGAGGAAAATGCTAAAAATGAAAAGAATCCGTCTCACAACTTGAGGCGGATTTTTTTGGTTATAATTGTTATTTTTTGTATATTTATATCTGATAATCAGATATTTGTCTATGAATTTCAAGTATTACAACCAAAATCAGACGGTGTTGTTTCCGTATAGTTTTGAGGAGTTGATTCCCGATAATCATCCTGTTCGGATTGTCAATGATATTTTGGAGAGGATCAATATAGACCCGCTGCTAAAAGCCTACAGCAAAGAGGGAAATCCCAGCTATCATCCCGTGATGATGCTCAAGGTGATGGTTTTTGCCTATATGAACAACATTTATTCCTCCCGGAAAATCGAAAAAGCACTTCGCGAAAACATCAACTTTATGTGGCTCTCCAATATGAGCATCGTGGATCATAATACCGTGAACAGATTTCGGGCTCACAAGCTTGAAGCGGCTTTCAAAGATATTTTCTCGCAAGTGGTTTTGCTTCTTGCCGAAGAAGGTTTGGTAAGTTTGAAACAGGTTTTTGTGGACGGAACGAAAATCGAAGCNCAGNCAAACCGCTACACTTTTGTGTGGGCCAATGCCATTAAAACCAACAAAGAAAAGATGCTCCGCCAACTAGAGGACCTTTGGAAATATGCCCAAAGCGTGGCAAGGGAAGAGGACAAAGACCCTGAACCGCCGGAATTTAAAGAAATCAGCAAAGAAAA